>OLQN01000170.1_pt1 | contig 57702 bp, 71 predicted proteins | sample 1673181 | NCBI WGS metagenome assembly OLQN01 (sample SAMEA3136763, study PRJEB25190) | human gut metagenome | biome: human gut; feature: human-associated habitat; material: faeces | place: Austria | collected 2013
TGTATTATCGAGCATTTTGGCAACGCAGATGCCGTGCCGCAGCCGCCGGAGCGGTACTTAAGCCGTCAGGCGGGAATTGTGCGGTGTTGCCATAAGAAAAGAGGGACCGCAAGGTGGTCCCTCTTTCGCACTGCATGCTATTATACTTTTTTCAGCAACCCATCAGAAGTTAAAACCGCCGTATCCCCTTCGTTAATATCCGCGGCGGCCAAAGCCGCATCGGGGTAGGGGAGTACCCGCTTCACCCCGTCGGGCGCAACCAGGGTCACATCGACCAAAACCTCCGCCCCGGGGCGGGTTCCTCGCAGCCGTACATCTGCTCGTCTATGCGTTTTACTACATAAGTCATGGCGGCACCTCACTCGCTGCGCAGGCGCTTGTGCAGCTTTTTTCTGCTCGTACATGGCGGTGTCGGCCTGCTTTCGCACGCTGTCCAGCACCTGCAGGCCGGAGCAGCAACCCACCCTACCTATATTAAATATAGTGTAACACACCATTTCCCAAAAAACAAATATTCCGACAAAATTCTTTTTCGAGCGTAAAACCCGTGCAGTGCTAAGTTGTGCGGATTGCATAAAGGTTGGATTAATCCCTACAAACTGCAGGGTAATCTATCGTACTTCATAACTTTTTTCACCATGGGCAAAGAATGAGCGATACATCGTTTGTTGACAATCATTTCAAACTTTTTCTATTTTCTTGAAATATATTATTGCTATTTTGCATAAAAACTGCTATACTTAACACGATCTTTCAATCACATTGCGCTTACGCACCTTTGTAAGCGACTACCATGAGAAGGAGGAATTTTTTTATGGAATTTGTGATTGGCATTATCCTCGTCCTGACCTTTTTCGGCCTGGCCTACTACTGCGTAAAAGGTCACAACCTGATGATCGGCTTCCTAATCATCTCCATCGTCTGGACTGCCCTTTCTCTGCTGGGCACTCTGGTCGCATCTCCCACATTTATTGCAGAGAACCCCATCCTGCAGTTCGGCGGTGACTCCGGCACTACGCTGGTTTCGATCCTGAACAAGATCTACCAGTCTGCCCCTGAAGGCTGGGGCACCACGCTGGTCAACGTCTGCTGGGGCGCCTGGTTTGGCCGCGTCCTGATGGAGACCGGCATCGCCTCCACCCTGATCCGTAAGACTGTTGAGTTGGGCGGCGACCGTCCCATCATCACCATCGTTCTGCTGAACGTTGTGACCGCCTTCATCTTCACCGCCATGATGGGCGCCGGCCCCGTTATCGCCATCGGCGTTATCGTCCTGCCCATCCTGATGTCTCTGGGCATCCCCAAGGCAATCGCCATGTTCACCTTCATGGGTTCGGTCTCCGCTGGTATGTACCTGAACCCCGTCCTGCAGTTCTCTCAGCTGCGCGCCTTCATCTGCGCTTCTGATGAGATGCCTGAGTTCTCCTTCAGCTGGTACACCTCTCACTGGGGCATCTATGCGCTGATCATCAGCGTCGTGGTTGTCTCCGTGCTGACCGGTATCTACCTGAAGATCGGCAAGAAGAGCCACGCCTGGGCTGCCCAGGCTGCCCCGAAGAACACCCAGACCGAGGCCCCGCTGATCGCCCTGATTCTGCCCATCGTTCCCGTCGTTCTGAAGATCTGGCTCGACTTCTCCGTTATCGGCGGCTTCGTCATCGCTGGTTTCGCTGCCCTGTTCCTCTGCGGCAAGATGAACAAATCTTTCAAAGAGAACTGCCAGCTGGTCAACAAGCTGTACTATGACGGCGTGGTCGACACCGCTCCGCTGGTTGGCTTCCTGCTGACCCTGCCCATGTTCAACACCTGCGCTTCTTACGCTTCCCCGTACTTCAAGGAAGTTCTGGGCGGCATCATGCCCACCAATGAGTATGTGGTCTGCGCCCTGTTTGCAGCCCTGTCTATCCTGGGCTTCTTCCGTGGTCCCCTGACCCTGTATGGCTGCGGCGCTGCCACCCTGGGTGTGCTGTCCTCCGTTGGTCACTTCAGCGTGCCGTTCCTGTTCTGCGTGTTCACCATCCCGGCAACCACCGTCAACGTTGGTTCCTGCATCACCCAGAGCTGGATCGCCTGGGGCCTGGCTTACACCAAGGTCGAGTCTCGCGACTACCTGAAGCTGTCCATCCCGTTTGCTTACATCTGCTCCATTCTGCTGTACATCCTGACCGCCTTTACGGTCACCGGCCTTGGCCCCGAGTGGTTCCTTTCTTAAGGCCTGACGCAGCTTTGATTTAAGCAGCAAAAATTTGCCGCCCCAGTTAGTAGGCTGGGGCGGCTTTTTGTATATTTTTGCTCTCGCATTTTGGCGGCGTTTGTGCTATAGTAATGGCTGAGAAAATTTGTACGGCGGCCCGCGCTGCCGCAAAAGGAGTTGTTTTGTATGTATGATGAAGCTCTTTTAAAGGAACTGACCGAACTGGAAAACACCGTGCGGTTTGACAGCTTTGATTTTAACGATGCCTACGCCCTGGGCAGTGCCCTGCGTGCGGCGGGGGAGAAGGCTCCCAAGCCGATTGCGGTGCGTATTGTGCTGGATGGCATGATTTTGTATCAGTCCTTCCTGCCGGGCACCGACGCCACCAACAACAACTGGATGGACAAGAAGCAGCGCACTGTGCAGCTGACCGGCACCACCAGCCTGCGCGCCGCCGTGGAGCGGGAGCTGTACGGCGCCAAGGCCCCCTGGCAGCATGACGAGGAGCACTACGCCTTCTGCGGCGGCGGCTTCCCGCTGTACGTCAACGGCGAGTTCCGCGGTGCGGCGATTATTTCCGGTTTGCCGCATTTGAAGGACCACGCGCTGCTGTGCGAAACGGTGAAGGCTTACTGGGAGAGTAAGAAAAAATAATTTTTGATTGGCTTTTTGCGGCCGGCGGGGGACACCACCATGCGGTGTCCCCCTTTTTTAACGGCTTCTAGCCACTATTGCGTATGGTCACAAAAAAGGTAGGCCTTGGATAAGATGCCACGAAAAAAGGACGTCACCGCATGGTGGTGACGCCCGCAAAGCAACATATTAAAATCAAAGCGTAAACTGAATCCCGCAGAACACTGCGTAAATTACCAGCAGCGCCACACCCTGCACACGGCTAAGCTTTCCCTTAACCAAGGCCGGCGCGGTCAACAGTACCATAACCGCAATCATAACGGGGATTTCCAGCACCAGGCTGGAGTTCATGCCGAAGATCGTGGCGCTCTGTGGCACCGTGAAGGGGGCCAGCGCGACCGACACGCCGCTGACCAGCACCAGGTTGAACACGTTGGCGCCGACCACATTGCCCAGCGACAGGTCGCTGTGGCCCTTGATGAGCGAGGTAATGGCCGTGACCAGCTCCGGCAGGGACGTGCCCAGCGCCACAAAGGTCAGCGCGATAACACTCTCGGGCACGCCCAAAGCCTGGGCGATCAGGGTGCCGTTGTCCACCAGCAGGTTGGCGCCCATGGCGATCAGCACCGCGCCCAGCACCAGCAGCATCAGCATACGGGGCAGGGGCATGGTCTCTTCTTCCTCTTCATGCTCCTCTGCGGGGGCGTTCTTCATCTGGTGGATGTTGGCCGCGATGTAGGCCACGAACATCGCCAGCATGATAAAGCCCATGGGACGGGTGAACTTGCCGAAGCCGTAAGCCGCCACGCAGTAGATGGCCGCCGCCGCAAAGAAGAACAGCACCGGTATTTTCAGCGTTTTGGGGTCCACTTTGCCCGGGCGCACCGCAATGGTGATAGCCGCGATCAGCGCCGCATTGCAGATGACCGAACCGATGGCGTTGCCGTAAGCGATCTCGCCGTGGCCGGACAGCGCCGACATCGTGGAGACCATGACCTCGGGCAGGGTAGTGCCGATGGACACCACTGTGGCTCCAATCAGCAGTTCGGGCAGATGGAACCGCCGCGCCAGCGCCGATGCGCCGTCCACGAACCAGTCGCCGCCTTTAATGAGAAACAGCAGCCCGACAATAAACAGCAGTACAGGGATCAGCATAAAAACTCCTTTTTTTCATAGTTGGCAGTTAAATTTGCATATTTTATCAGTATACCATATTGTAGCAAAATTGCAACTGCCCGGCCGCCAGATTGACAAATTTCGACATGCAGGGTAGAATGGAGCCAAACGGAAAGGGGGCCGGCCTATGACCTGGACCGAAGCCAGCGGCACCTACTGGATGGCCGTGCTGATTATGGGTGTTTTGGGGTACATCAAGCAGAAGGAGCTGCTATGGCGCAACGCCGACCAGCGCCGCCGCGTGTACACCCGCAACCCCATACTGCCCTGCGATTATTTGGGGGCGTTTAGTTTGGGGGAATTCTGGGGGTACCTGCTACAGGTGTTTGGCACCCCAATGCCGGTGTTTGCCAGTAAAATTTTGCACCGCGCCCTGACCGTGATTACCGACGACCTTGCCAGCGCCCTGGTGGCCCTATGGGTGTTGTTGATGGCTGTTATATTACCGTTGGTCGTGGAAATTTTTGTGGACCGCTGGTATTATGGGACGAATGCGTTTGATAAGTGATTTTCCTACGCTTGCGGCTTGAGACTTCCCTCACCGGCCACCTTGCGGCCGGTTTCTCGTTTAAACAGCATTTTGCTTTTTATGTGTCCTTTTTGGAGCCCCAAAAGGCCCTGCCGTAAGGTAGGCAGGGCCGATAAGGTGCAAACAAAAATCACTCCTGGTCGGCAGTTTTCTGTCCAATATGCGCTTCGATGGCCGAGCGGTCCAGTTCCTCACCAATAATGATAAGCACTTCCTGCCCATCGGAAATAGCCTCTACGTGCATCGTGTCGCGGGTGGCATTCAGTTCGCACCAGCCGTCAACGGTCTGCAAAAAGCCCTTGATGCGCAAAATATGCCCGCAGGCCGGATCAGCAAACAGTGCCCGGGCGGCATCCTGCAGCTGGGGCAGCGTAAGGTGCAGCTCCATGAAATACAGCGACGTGAACGCCTTGTGCTCGTCAAAATGCAGCTTGACGTAGCTGGCTTGACAGTGGCCGCAGCTGTCCAGCCGCTGCATATCGGCGTCGGTCAGGGCGTCCCAGGGCTTGCACAACGCATCGGTGTCCGCAGCAAAGCGGCGGGCGCAGTGGCAGGCTTCCAGCGCACGGTTCAAATGCGCCAGTGTTGCCTCAGCCTGGCCGGGGGCGGCCAGCTGGCAGCGGCTCATCAGCACCATGCCCGCGCTGGCGGCTTCGCTGGCCAGCAGATACTCGCCTTGGGGGCTGAGCTGCGTTTCCAGCAGCGCGTCCACAATGGCAATAACATTGCCAAGCGTGTACCAGCGGTCCAGTGGCTCGTCCCGCAGCACGTCATAGAACTCGTCCACGTCGAAAATGCCGCTGGGTTCCACCAGTACGCGGTCAAAGCCCTGCATCGCCAGCGAGATCAGCTTGGTGCGCATCCGGCGCTGGTGGGTGTCGCAATCGCAGCCGCCAGTGATGGTCTCGATGTCGCAATTGTCGCCCAGCAGATCCTGCAGCAGCATTACGTCGACATTCACCGCGCCGAAGTCATTTTCCAAAATGCAGACGCGCTGCCCGCGGGCGTTGAGCCAGTGCACATATTTTCGCAGAAACGTTGTTTTTCCTGCGCCTAAAAAGCCGGTTATTAAGTCGACCTGTACCATAAGCTTTTCCTCTTTCTATTGCACCGGACCGTCAGCGATCCGGCTCACAGTCCAAAATGGACGGGATGTTCGTCCAGCGGGGCATATCACCCTTGTAGCACTCATGCAGCCAGGCCACGGCAGCATCCAGCCCCGCCTGGCTGCCCTCAAACTCAGCGGATCGTATCTTTTCCTCGGCGGTGTGCTCAACGCTCCACGGCCCGGGCCAGACCGTAACGGTCAAAAACTCGATCTTTCGCTTGCCGCTCTCGTCCGCCGGGTCGGCCTTTTTGCCCGGCGTAATGACATACCGCATCCCTTGCTCCGCCCCCGAGTAGGGGTTGCCATTGTGAAACCAGTGATAAATTGGAAAAGCGTCTAACATAATATTTCCTTCTTTGTAAAAAAGAAAAGAGGCTCCCTCCCGGGTAAGCCTCTTTCTTAATTTGGAGCGGGATACGAGTCTCGAAGCCTATTTTTTGACCGTATCACCGCTGTGTATAAGGCAATTGCACCCGAAAAGTGTTTATTTTTCTTTTCTATTGTGTTATAATTCGGACTTTCAAAATTGTATCATGCGGCGCATTTACAGTAACGCATCCAGGCGCTTACGAGCATCTTCCAGCATTTGGGGCTTGAGGGCCATGTAGACCTCGTGGATCATCTTTGCATTGGCGTGACCCACCAGCTGTATTGCAATTTCCTCCGGCACACCAGCCATGGCCAGCATGCAGACGTACTCATGGCGGAACTGGTGACCGCAGACAGGGACGCGCCAAGTGCTGTACTTCACAACCTCGCTGTGACCGCGGCGGTACACGCGCTTGGTGTGAACAACTTCCTCGCCCACGCCGTACTTGCGCCAGAAGCGCTGCCACATCGTTTCGTATTTTTTCAGTGTGATTGGCTTGGTGTCCAACCCGATGATGTAGGTGTCCGGCGGCAGGTGGCGGATTGGCTCCAATGCCTCGGCCAGCATGGAGAGCAGGGGAACTTTGCGGATGCCTGCGGGGGTCTTGGTGTAGTCTCGCATGTGTGGCGCGTTGTTAATGTGCTCCACGGATTTGTAGATGTGGATGACCCGCTTTTTAAAGTCGATGTCCTTCAGCTGGATGCCCAGCATCTCGCCGCGGCGCTCTCCCGTGCAAAGGTACGCCACCGGCAGCAGCGCATCCGGGTCCAGATAGTGATCCTTGACGATCTGCACTTGCTCCTCGGTAGGCGGTGGACGCTTGCTGCGGGGCAGGCCGCGGGGCATCCGGGTCTGCACTGCAGGGTTGCAGTCACCGCGCCACTTGGGACTGTCAATCCAGAACTGATAGATGTTGTTGATGACGGTTTTCTGATTGCTAACGGTCGAAGCGGAACAGCCCTCGAAAACAGGGGAGCGCAGGAACTCGGCGATCATGTAGGGCTGGATCTCCCGCATGCGGTACTCACCCAGAGCCTCCCGGGCGCGGCGGATATTGGGCATGTAGCTGCGCCGGGTACCCTCTTTCATCTTTTCCACAATTGCCTGGTACTCGTCTGACACGACAGAGAACAGCGGCCCAGAATCGCGGGTAATGATACGCTGGCGCTCCTGCTCCTCGTATTCTTCCTGGGCTTTCTGGATGTCGGCCCACACCTTGGCCGGGTCCTTGGCGGTGAAAGTCCGCCGTTTGTCGCCGATCAGTTCATTGCGTTGGTAGCGGCCATCCTTGCGCAGGATAAGCCCTGCTGTAATTTTGCGACGCATATTTTTACCTCCTTCAGGGTACACTTTGACAAGCCTGCCCGAAGGTGGTACAATACGAATGGTTGGGTCGTGCTGTACCACCATGTGGGCAAGCTGATCTATCAAAACGCTCCATGATTGCCGTCGTGGGGCGTTTTTTCTTTTTTGTTATTCTGCCATGTTCTCGGAATCCCAAGACGTGACAAGTTCGCCGGAATCGGCGTTGACGAAATCTACGTGGATATTTTCCGGGATATCGCCGCTTACGATGCCGTAGGTCTGGCCGCAGGTGGCGAAAATAAGCACCGACATAGAATCACTAATGGCGGTCTCGCCGGGCTTGGTGGTGGTTTTTACGGTAAAGCTTGTGTAATCCTCGTTGTGGTCAATGGCTGTAAAGTTGGGATAATCCTCTGTTCCGACCATACCATCCAGCGTGGACTGGATGGATTCTGAGATACCGTCCACGATAGCCTTGTGCTGGTCTTTGCTCATCACATAGGTGACGCTGCCATCCTCGTTGATCTGACCGCTGTGGACCTTGCCGTCCGCGACCTGCTGGTCGATTTCCTCCTGGGTGATGTCAGTAGCAAAATCGGCAGGGAAGGTGATGGTCACATCGAAAAGGCCTTTATCCACGTCGATGCTGCCGATGTCGCTTAGGGCCTGCTCGGCCTCATCGACCGTCGCATCCAGTTCAGAATCTGCCGAGGGTTCTTCGGCGGTTGCCTCGGATTCCGAGGATGCCGTGGCAGACGATTCAGAAGATGCCGCCGGGGCCGATGCACCGCAGGCGGTAAGGCCGGCCAGCATGACAGCGGCGAGGGTTAAAGAAAGTTGTTTTTTCATAGGAAACTCCTTATATAAATTATTTTTTAGAAGTCTTTGATTCTTTATTATCGTAATGATGCTTAGGTTTTCCGTAAAAAGCTAATTCCAACAATAAATTATCTTCACCGCCGACCCTATAGGCTCTGGCCAAAACAGGAAGTTCCTCTGCCATCCAAACATGCACCATATCCCGCATACGGTTTCCACGCATAAGTCCTACCATTTGATTCTTCCAATAAATGTAAACGGTCTTTGGATCCTCGCGGCGCTTTTTAGGCACAAGCTTCAACTCAGCACCATTCCACATGCCTGCACTGGAGCAGGTTTTTCCATACTTCCCGCCAAATTGCCATACAACAATTACCATTACATCTGTATAGTGATAGCTACGGTCATATCCTTGGAAAGTCGAAGGTGTAAACTCTGTCGGTTGACTTACTATTTTCTTTAAGGCATCCCAAAAGCCCATGGCTCATCTTCCTTATTGATTGAAATCTATACCCCTGCACTCTGTCCAGTAGTGCAGGGCTTCTTTTATATAATCTTCATCCAGGTTGAAGTATTCAGCCAGCTGCCAAGGCTCGGCAAATCCGCAAGCCATGGCATGGCGCAAATCGTCTACTGGCAGGTATTTCTCGACTGAGGCCGCAAAGGCCTTGTTTTCCGCCTGCTCCTTGATCTCGTAGGGGCTGTACGCCAGGTAGAACGCCCCGCTCAGATAGTGCCCGGCTTCGTGGGCCAGCACAGTGCGTTCTTTGGCAGCCGTCTTGCAGCGCGAACGGTCGATGACCAGGAAGTTATCCATAAAGGCGATGGCAGTGTTGGCTTTCAATTTCAGCTCGGCCACATCCACCCCAAGCCCTTGCAGGTCATTATACATTGCACCGACAGACGTGTTCATCTACTTAAACACCAGTTCCTTTTCGTTTGTTTCGCTCTGCCTTAACGCGCATCGATGCCATGATGTCGTCGATGTCATCCTCGGTCAGGTGGTCTTTCACCTTACCATAAAAGGCAATCAGTTGGTCTTTCATTTCGGTTTCCGGCTGAACTTCGCCGATCAGATCATCCACGGACACCCCGAAATACGCCGCCACCTTCGCGAGAGTTTCGCCGGAAGGTGTGGCCCCGGTCTTTTTCCACTTAGTTACCGTTGAATTGCTCAGCCCGATTTCGTCTGCTGCCCGGCTAAGACTTATGCCTTTGTTTTTGCAAAGTGCGGCATATACGTCATAAAACACAATTTCCGACGCTCCTTTTTGTGCAGAGCGCTAAAACTAACCAAATTCAGATTTTATGCTTGACTTTCTAACCAAATTCAGATATTATAGTGACACAGATTGAATTTGGTAAGGCACAGAAAGCCCCCACAGTCTGTTGGCTTTGGAAAGATTTTTGCGCTGATATTTGTTGGCGCTTTTATCTTACCGCAAAATCTAACCAAAGTCAAGTTTTTATGAAAAAGGAGGTTAGATTTGTATGCCTGCACAATGGACGGGTGAACTTGTTGGGAAAATGCACAATGCGGGTGTCACTGCAAAGCAGCTGGCAGCCGAGATGGGCAAGAACCCCAAGTACGTTTCCCAGGTCTTGAATGGGCACTATTCGCCCAAAAAGGCAGAGACCGAGTTCAACGAAGCTTTCAAACGACTTGTCTCTCCCGAATCCTGACCCCATTATACCACCTTGCCTGTCCCATTGTCCGGACCGGCAAAATTCGACAAGGAGATGATGCTTTCATGCCCCGCGAAAAGCCTTTGTACCACGACACACTGTCCAGCGTACGCGCCCGCGCCACCGAACTGTTCCCTGGCGAACTGCTGTTTGGCCCGACCAAGGTTGCAAAGATCCTGGGCCGCAGCCGCGCCTGGGTATATCGACACTACGGCAGTTTCAACAGCATGACCGTCGAGCAGATCGCAAGCCTGATTTGCTGAACCACGAAAGGAGAAACATTATGCCCACAAACAAAGAGGCCGCACGGGTGTTGGCGCACCCGAACGGCCAGAGATGTGAACTCACGCAAATTCACAATCATATTTTACTGCATGTCGTGCGTTTTGGCAAGGTCTTTTGCAAGACCTGCGCGGTGATGCTGGCCCTGCTGGGGCTGGCCGCGCTGGCTTCCCTGCCTACCACCCCGGTGTCAGCCGTGCTGACGCTGATCGGTGCCATCGCCGCCCTGAACTGGGTCTGTGGGGCATGGTTTACCCTGTGCGAAATGGAGGTGGCCTTATGCGCGGCATTCTGATCGACCCCGGCTGCGCGCCGGAGATCCGCAAGCTGCCCAACACCGCCCAGGGGCTGAATGCCTTCCTGGGCGGGGAAGTGCAGATCTACCGCTTCGGCAGCGTGTTTGCGGCGCTGGTCTACACCCACCAGGCGCAACAGGCTATGCCCAACCGGCACTACATTGACCGCTGGTACTACGGGCGGCTGTGCATCGTAGGCTGGCGCAATAACCGCATGACCGACCTGCCCGCCGACCTGGCCGAGGAGCTTTGCCGCCGCTGGGCGGATGTGGAGGTGCAGGTATGATGACAGAAAATGCCATCCGGGATGCTTTTGAGCACAACGACCCGGCCAAATATCAGGACTTTTTTAACTGCCTGCACGACGCTGCCAAAGAGAAGACCACCGCCGAGCTGGGCACACTGACCCGCCGCCTGCTGACGGCAGCCGCCGATGGCGCGCTGCTCTGCATCAGCCACATCAAGGGAGGATTTACAGATGAAATATGACGGAAAAATCGAAATCAGCTGGAAAGCTGCCAGCGGTGATATTGAGACCAGGGCGCAGGGGTGCGAGGTAGATATGATCGATGCTTTAGCAAAATCGACGGTAGCCATCCTGAAGGATTCGTCTCTGGATGGCCTGCGCGGTAAGGCTCTGTTGAATGTGTACATCGAGTTCCTCACCGACCTGTACAAGAAAAAACTTCCCACGGAATCAACCGCCATAAAGATTCCGCTGGGCTTCACCCAAGGTGGCCACCATGAGTAAGCCCAAACTGGCCGAAGCGGATATGCTGCGGACCGACTGGGACCGCAGCCACAATCTGACGCTGGTGGCCCAGCTGCATGCCTGCACCCCGCAGGATGTGATCGACGCGCTGGGTCTGACCGAGGAAGAGATCCCCGCCCGCTACCGGCAGCACACCCAGCCCAACGGCAAGCACTGGGGCTGTGCCCCCTGGGAGGAAGCCCATCCCGAGGAAGCGCAGCGCCTGTACACTCTGATGGACGGCGGCATGAGCGCCACCGAAGCGGCCGCCATCATGGGGCTTTCCAAAGGCCGCACCTATGCCATTTACAAACGAATGAAAGCGAAAGGAACCGCTATGGAGAATAAAGTAGAAAGCCACAAGAAAAAGCCCTCCGCCAAGTACGAGCAGGGGCTGATGGATCTGGAGGATTTCATTACCTGCTTTCAGCCCACCGGCCTGCTGGATGCAGACACCCTGGCCCAGCTGGACAGCACCCGAAAAGAAGCCCGCGGCTTTGTGTTGGGCATGAAGTTTGCGGAGGCCTGCCATGAGTGAAACGAACCTGACCCCGGCAGGGCAGACCGCGCCTGCCGAGTTTGACTACAGTGGGCTGGATGAACAGACGGTTAATGACCTGCACCTTGCAGAACGAGAGTATGCAGCGGGCAAACGCCTGGCGGAAATTGGGCTGCACCGCATGGCAGACAGTGTGGCGATTGCCCATGAGGCACTTGTCCCAAATTGGGACAACTCAAAACATGGGAGCCGTGGCGAGGACACCTTCCGCCGTTGGTGCGAGAGTATCGGTGTCAGCAAGTCCGCAGCTTACCGTCTGCTGCAAGTTACCACTCTGTTTGATAACAGCAGTCCCGAGCAGCAAAAAGTCCTTGAAGAGATTTCTCCTTCCTTATTATATGCTGCCGCCAAGCCCAGTGCCCCCGCCAACCTGGTGCAGGCCGTCAAGGATGGCGACATTACCACCCACAAGCAGTACCAGGAACTGCTGAAAGAAAATCAGCAGTTGCGCGCTGACCGGGTCAACGCCCTTAACGCTGCCCAGGCCGCCGAGCACGCCCGCGATGCCGCCCTGGCCGATGTCAACGGTTTGCACGAGCAGAACCGCCAGCTGGCCGCCGACTGCAACCGTCTTGGCCTGCAGGCCGACAAAGCTAACGCCCGCGCCAAAGAGGCCGAGCAGCAGCTGGACGGTGCCCGTCAGGTGGCCGAGGCCGCCAAGATGCGGGCCGACAAATGGCAAAAAGAGGTCGAAGCCGCCAAGGCACAGCCTGTAGAGGCTGTGGTAGATGAAGAAGAGATCGACCGCCGCGCCCACAAGCTGGCCGCTGACCTGACCGCGCCCCTGCGGGAAGAACTGGATGATTTAAAGGCCCGCCCGGCAGCGGATACCACCGAGGATGACCTGCGCAACGCCTACGACAGCCTTTTGCTGATCGGGCGCAGCATGCAAAACGCCTGGAAGTCGGTAAAGCCACAGCTGCAAAAGCTGCCGCCGGACACCCGCGCCGGAGCCATCAACCAGCTGAACAACACTTTGACCGAGATTCAAACGGAGGCGATTAAATGTCTGTAACCATTACCGCTTTGGAAGCGGAAAACGTAAAACGCATCAAGGCCGTTGAGATCACGCCCTCCACCACAGGGCTAACGCTGGTCGGCGGCAATAACAACCAGGGCAAGACCAGTGTGCTGGATGCCCTGGCATGGGCGCTGGGCGGCGATAAATTCCGCCCGGCGGCTGCGGCCCGGGATGGAGCCATCACGCCGCCCCACCTGAAAGTAACTCTGTCCAACGGCATTGTGGTGGAGCGCCGGGGCAAAAACAGTTCCCTGACCGTCACCGACCCCACCGGCCGCCGCGCCGGGCAGCAGTTATTGAACGAATTCGTCGAGGTGCTGGCGCTGGACCTACCCCGCTTCATGGATGCCAGCGACCGCGACAAAGCCGACACCCTGCTGAAGATCATCGGGGTGGGGGAGCAGCTGGCCGCGCTCGACCAGCGCATCAAGGCCCTGTACGACAAGCGCACCGCCGTTGGGCAGATCGCCCAGCAGAAAAAAGCCTACGCCGAGGAGATGCTGAGCTACCCCGAGGCCCCCGCCGAGCCGGTCAGCGCGCTGGAACTTATCCAACAGCAGCAGGAAATTTTGCTGCGCAACGCCGAGAACCAGCGCCAGCGTGACCACCTGGCAGAAGTGACCCACACCAAGCACCGCTACGCGGACGAACTGCAGCGGCTGGATGAACGCATCGAAGCCCTGCAAGCCCAGCGCCGGGAACTGAAAGCCAGCTATGATGCTGCCGTGGTGGCCGAGGAAGCCGCCACCAAGACTGTGGCTCAGCTGCAGGACGAATCCACCGCCGCACTGGAGGAGAGCATCCGCAACGTGGAGGACACTAACCGCAAGGTGCGCGCCAACTTGGACAAAGCCCGTGCCGAGGACGACGCCGCCGAGATGTCCGCCCAGTACAGCAAGCTGACCGACCAGATCAACGAGGCCCGCCGCAAGCGCACGGCCCTGTTGGACGGTGCCGATCTGCCGCTGCCGGGCCTGGGGGTCGAGGATGGCTGCCTGACCTACCACGGCAAGCACTGGCGGGACATGAGCGGCAGCGACCAGCTGCGCGTTGCCACCGCCATTGTGCGCCGCCTGAACCCCAACTGCGGCTTTGTGCTGCTGGACAAGCTGGAACAGATGGACCTTGCCACGCTGGCCGAATTTGGCCGCTGGCTGGAAGCAGAGGGTTTGCAGGCCATCGCCACGCGGGTCTCGACCGGCAGCGAGTGCCAGATCATCATCGAGGATGGGCGGGTCAAAGAGGATACCGCAGCTTGTAACACGGTGTTGCAAGCTCCCGCAGACACCCCCGCCTGGAAGAAAGGAGCCTTTTAAATGAGTAAGTACGCGATCACCGCCGGCATCCAGAACACGCCGGTCAAAACCGTGCTGTACGGGCCGGAGGGCATCGGCAAAAGCAGCTTTGCCGCCCAGTTCCCGCAGCCGGTGTTCATCGATACCGAGGGCGGCACCAAACGGCTGAACGTGGCCCGCCTGCCCGCGCCCACCAGCTGGGCCATGCTGCTGGACGAGGTGGAGGAAGTGCGCAAGGGCAACGTGCCCTGCAAGACACTGGTCATCGACACCGCCGACTGGGCAGAGCGCCTTTGCACCGAGGCCGTCTGCGCCAAAGCCAAGGTCAAGGGCATCGAGGACTTTGGCTACGGCAAGGGGTACACCTATTTAAAGGAAGAGTTCAGCCGCCTGCTGGATGCCCTGGAGGAAGTACTGGGCACCGGCCGTCATGTGGTGGTGCTGGCCCACGCTGCCATCACCAAGTTTGAGCAGCCCGACGCTGTGGGCAACTACGACCGCTGGACGATGAAAACCAGCAAGCAGGTAGCCCCGCTGTTGCGGGAATGGTGCGACATGCTGCTGTTCGCCAACTACAAGACCATTGTGGAAAAATCCGGCAGCGGGCAGAACGCCAAGAACAAGGCCAGCGGTGCCCGCCGGGTGCTGTACACCGCCCACCATGCCTGCTGGGATGCCAAGAACCGCTTTGGCCTGCCGGAGGAAGTGCCCTTTGAGTACGCCAGCATTGCCGCCTGCATCGAAGCAGGCAGTGCCCCGGCTGCACCTGCAGCGACCCCTGTACAGCAGCCCAAGCCCGCACCGGCACCTGCCCCTTTGCCTATCCCCGCCGCTGCAACCTGGGCACCGGGCGGCGGCGTGATGGTAGAGGATGCCGCGCCCGCCGAATCTCCGCAGCAGCAGGTGGAACGCCAGCAGGATGCCGCGAAAGAACGTATCGAGAAAGAGCTGATTGCCGAGCAGGTGCCCGAAAAATTGCGCACCTTGATGCTGAACGACCTGGTCGATTCGGCCACGCTGCGCCACGCCGTATTCCAGCGCGGGTGCTACCCTGAGAACACGCCCATCGCAAATTACGACCCGCAGTTTGTGATGGGCAGCCTGGTGGCTTCCTGGGGCAAATGGCTTGAGTTCATCAACGAAAATTCCGATATTCCGTTTTGATTTTGAAAGGAGAAGTATTTATGTCTTACGAAACTGTTGCTGTAAGCGACCGCGCCTTTGGCTGGGACGATGAGATCAAAAACGATGGCCCCGACTTTGTGCTGCTGCCCGAGGGCGACTATCTGTTCACCGTGACCGCCTTTGAGCGCGCCCGCTATGAGGGCGGCGCAAAGCTGCCGCCCTGCTCGATGGCCAAGCTGACCATCCGCATCCATGGCGGCGACAAGGGCGAGACCAGCGTGACCCACCGCCTGTACCTGCACTCCCGCTGCGAGGGGCTGCTCTGCGCGTTCTTTGAGAGCATCGGCCAGCGCAAACACGGCGAACCGCTGCGCCCGCGCTGGGATGAACTGGTCGGTGCGCAGGGCATGGCCCACGTGGGTGTGCGGGAGTACACCAAACAGAGCGGTCCCAACGCCGGACAAACCGGCCAGGCCAACGAGATCACCCGTTTTCTGCCGCCGCCGGAGCCGACCGCCGCCCCGCAGCAGTCTTGGGCACAGGGGGCGTTTTAAATGGAGCTGCGCCCTTATCAGGAAGCGGCGCGGCAGGCCATCCATACGCAATGGAACAGCGGGGTGCAGCGCACCCTGCTTGTTTTGCCTACGGGCACCGGCAAGACCATCGTGTTTGCCGCCGTTGTGGAGGATGCCGTTCGTGCCGGGCGGCGGGTACTTATTTTAGCCCACCGCGGGGAACTGCTGGACCAGGCCGCCGACAAGATCCGCCGCAGCACGGGCCTGGCCAGTGCTGTGGAAAAAGCCGAGAGCAGCTGCCTGGGCAGCTGGTACCGCGTGGTGGTCGGCAGTGTGCAGAGTTTACAGCGGCCGCAGCGGCTGGAACCGTTCCCGCATGACTACTTTGGTACCATCGTCATCGATGAAGCCCACCATGCCATCACTGACGGCTACCGCCGTGTACTGGATTGGTTCCCCGAAGCCGACGTGCTGGGCGTGACCGCCACGCCGGATCGCGGCGACATGCGCAACCTGGGCGAGGTGTTCGGCAGCCTGGCGTATAAGTACAAGCTGACCGAGGCAATTCGGGATGGATTTTTGTGCCGCATCCTGGCCCAGACCATCCCGCTGCAGCTGGATATCTCCACCGTGGGCATGAGCGGCGGTGACTACGCCGTGGGCGAGCTGGGCGGTGCGCTGGACCCGTACCTTGACCAGATCGCCGCCGAGATGAAGAAGCACTGCCGTGACCGCAAGACCGTTGTGTTTCTGCCGCTTATCAAGACAAGTCAGAAATTCAGGGATATCCTGAACGCCCATGGCTTTAACGCTGCCGAGGTCAACGGCCAGAGCGCCGACCGCGCCGAGGTACTGGCGGATTTTGAGGCAGGGAAGTACAACGTCCTTTGCAACTCGATGCTGTTGACCGAGGGCTGGGATTGCCCCAGCGTTGATTGCGTGGTGGTGCTGCGGCCAACCAAGGTGCGCAGCCTATACAGCCAGATGGTGGGACGCGGCACGCGGCTGTCCCCCGGCAAGAAAGATTTACTGCTGCTCGATTTTTTGTGGCTGACCGACCGCCACGAGCTGTGCCGCCCCGCAGACCTGATCTGTGAGGACCGCGCCGTGGCCCAGCAGATGACGGATAACCTGGCCGCGGCCGCCTGCCCAGAGGATATCGAGGATGCCGCTAAGCAGGCCGGTGAGGACGTTGTGGCCCAGCGGGAGGAAGCCCTTGCCAAGCAGCTGGCCGAACAGCGCCGCAAGCGTGCCCGGCTGGTGGACCCGCTGCAATACGAAATGAGCATCCAGGCCGAGGACCTGACCGGCTACGTACCCGCCTTTGGCTGGGAGAGCAGCCCGCCCACCGCCGAGCAGCTGACCGCGCTGGAAAAGCTGGGCATCCAGCCCGACGGCGTGGACAGCGCCGGCAAGGCCGGGCTGCTGCTTGACCGCCTGGCCAAGCGCCGGGACGAGGGCCTGACGACACCCAAGCAGATCCGCTGCCTGGAGCGATACGGCTTTACCCATGTGGGCACCTGGAGTTTTGACGCTGCCAAGAACATGATCGACCGCATTGCTGTTGCCGGGTGGCGCGGCGCACCGCGCGGTATCGACCCCAAAACCTATACGCCGTAAAGGACAAGTATGGAAAACCAAGACCTTGTAGAAGCATTGGATTTTTTGGACCCCGGCACCCTGACCTACGAGGAATGGACCATTGTGGGCATGGGGTTAAAGAAGGCCGGGTACCCGGTGACAAGTTGGGAGCAGTGGAGTGCCCGCGATGGTGGCCGATACCACCGGGGCGAATGTGCCCGCAAATGGGGCAGCTTCCGCGGCAACCCCAACCCCGTTACCGAGAACAGCATCTTTAAACTGGCCCGCGACCATGGCTGGGGTGGCCCCGCCGGGCATGCCCTGGATTGGAACGATGTCATCGATGCCCCTGCCGCCAAGGCCGACGGCCGGGTCGTAGACCCCCACTGGCTGGAAGTGCAGGAATTGGCTATCCCCGCCGATTGGGACCCCGCCGACCAGCTGGTGCGCTATCTGCAAGCGTTGTTTGAGCCGGAGGAACATGTTGCTTACGTAACGGAAAGCTATCTGCGGGACGACCGCTATGCCCCCACCAAAGGCTGCTGGGACCGAACCGCCGGACAGCTGATCGAGGAACTGCGCCACTACCATAACATCCATGCCGTGGTGGGGGATTGCAGCCCCGAGGCCGGTGCCTGGATCTGCTTTAACCCCGTGGACGGCAACGGCCGCAGCAACGACAACGTGACCGACTACCGCTATGCGCTAGTCGAGTGCGACAACATGGAGCTGGAAAAGCAGCAGGCCATCATCCGTCAATTGGAGCTGCCCTGCGCGGCGCTGGTTTACAGCGGTGGCAAAAGCCTGCATGCCATCGTGCGGGTGGGCGCGCCCGATTATGCCGAGTACCGTAAACGGGTGGATTACCTGTATACCGTCTGCCAGAAAAACGGCCTGACGCTGGACCAGCAGAACCGCAACCCCAGCCGCCTGTCCCGCATGCCGGGCATTGTGCGCGGGGGAAAGAAGCAGTATTTGTTGGCAACAAACCTGGGCAAAGCCTGCTGGGAGGAGTGGCGCGATTGGGTGGAAGCCTGCACCGATGACCTACCGGATACTGAGTGCATGGCCGATGTCTGGGGCGCGCTGCCGCCGCTGGCCGACCCGCTAATCGAGAACGTGCTGCGCAAAGGCCACAAGCTGCTGTTGGCTGGCCCAAGCAAGGCAGGCAAGAGTTTCGCGCTGATCGAGTTGTGCATCTGCATTGCCGAGGGCAAGCCCTGGCTGGGACGGTTCAACTGTGCGCAGGGCAAGGTGCTGTACATCAACCTGGAACTGGACCGAGCCTCCTGCCTGCACCGCTTCAAGGATGTGTACGATGCCCTGGGCTATCCGCCCGACCACGTGGGCAGCATCGACGTGTGGAACCTGCGCGGCGCCTCGGTGCCCATGGACAAGCTGGCCCCGCGGCTGATCCGCCGGGCGGCGAAAAAGGGGTATCTGGCCGTGGTGCTGGACCCCATCTACAAAGTCATCACCGGCGACGAGAACAGCGCCGACCAGATGGCCAAGTTCTGCAACCAGTTCGACCTGGTCTGCCGGGAGTTGGAGTGCGCCGTCATCTACTGCCACCACCATTCCAAGGGCTTGCAAGGCGGCAAGAAGTCGATGGACCGCGCCAGTGGTTCCGGCGTGTTCGCCCGCGACCCCGACGCCATGCTGGACATGACCGAACTGACCCCGACCGATGCCATTCGCGACCAGTTGCACAATAAAGCCGCCTGCGCTGCCTGCCGGGAACTGCTGGACACCCACGGCCACGGCGATGCCTACAGCCAGGACGATACTTGCAGCCGCAGCCGGATGCTGGAGATCGCCAAAGAACACCTGGGCCTGGCTGATCTGCGGGCACTGGATGCCACGATCGCTAACCGCAAGAAGCATGCCGACGGTATGACCGCCTGGCGCATCGAGGGCACGCTGCGCGAATTTGCCCGGTTTGAGCCCGTCAACCTGTGGTTCGACTATCCCATCCACAAGTTGGATACCGGCCTGCTGGAGGATCTACAGCCGGATGCCGACCCGCGCACAACGGGCCGCGCCGGTGCTGCCAAGCGCTGGGGACAGGGAAAAGCCGACAAAACCAAAAAGAGCAGCCAGGAACTTTCGACCGCCTTTGAGGCCTGCACCATGGATGGGGAAGTAACGATCTACGCCATGGCCGAGTACATGGACCTGAAGCCCAGAACCGTAAAAAGCCGCCTGAAAGCCGACGGTGGGTACTGGATCGACGGCGAAAAAGTAGGCCGAAAAGAGCCCGGCAGCAGGGGATAAAATATACATCCTGTATATTTTGTAAAATACATTTCGTTATAATTTTGCAGTTATAGGCCTATAAACGACTGAACGTCACGACTGCAAAATTGCAGTTATAGGCCTATAAACTGCAAAAATGCAGTCCTATATATACTACGTATATATACCCGCACGTTGGTGTGTGGTATCCCTGAACTGTGGGGGCATACCCGCCCCACAGTTTCAGGGTACCCTCCACACACCGTGGCCGAAAAATCAAAAGGAGAAAACGCTATGAATTTTTTTATGCCGATGCGTCCGCCTACGGTGACGCATCACGATAAACAACTACACGCCTACATGAAAGGCGGCAAGCCCTGCGCTGTGCTGCACGATACCCCGGAACTGAAAGCCGCACGCGCCAAGCTGCATGCCGCCCTGGCACCTTTTGCCCCCGCGCAGCCGATGACAGGCGCGGTGCAGTTGGTGGTAAAATGGCTGTTCCCGGCCGAGGGACGCCCGAACGGCAGCTGGAAAACCTCGAAGCCCGACACCGACAATCTGGAAAAGGCCTTAAAGGACGAAATGACCCGCCTGCATTTCTGGCGCGATGATGCCCAGGTGTGCAGCGAGGTAGCCGAAAAGTTCTGGGCCGACACGCCGGGCATTTACGTGGAGGTGAGGGAACTGTGAAATGTATGTACGGCCAGCGCAAGCGGGCCCTGCCCTCGGATGTGCGGGCCGCTGCCATCCAGGTGGCGCATGAGATCATGGCGCAGCAGTGTGAACAGGTCGTGCGCCGCAGCTGGAACGAGATGCTGGTGGCCATGCACCAGGCCGGGCTGTCGCCCCGGACCATCCGCCGGGTGACCGAGAAGCTGGACACCGTAGTGCTGCCCTATGTGGACGACCTGCGCAACCCGGATGGCGGCCTGAAAAACGCCGGCAACGCCCAGCACGTCCGCGATGGCGACATCTGGGTGCATGAGTACCTGGCGGGGCATGGTATCCCGTGTTATGAGATTGTGGAGGTGGAAACGTGAGCGTGATTTTAACCATCCTCGGCGATATTGTGCTAGGCTGCATGTTTGCCGGGTTCTACGCGCTGGGTGTTTCCGCCGGGAGGGCCGCCACCCGGCAGGAGCCGGAGAACAGCATTGCCATGGAGCACAGGCATGGAGGTGATGCTGATTGAGCTATGAGGAAAAAGTCCGCTGGCTGCGGCGGTACCGCGATGCGCTGAAGTTAGAGGTGGAACTGCGGCAGGAATTGGAAGCCCAGCGCGCCCGGGCCTGCAAAACCACGGCTGCCCTGACCGGCATGCCGGGCGGAGGAGGGGACGGCCAGGCGCTGCCCCGTGCGGTGGAAAGCATCGTGGCTGCCCAGCAGGAGCTGCAGGCACAGATCAACCTCTGCGGGGCGACCCGGCGCGAGGTGGTGGCTGCGCTGGACCAGGTTACCGATGCGCGGGACCATGAGATCCTGCGCAGGCGGTATTTGCTGGGGCAGCGGTTTGAGGAGATTGCCGTGGATATGATGTTGGAATACCGCTGGGTACGGCGGCTGCATAAGCGGGCAGTAAATATTTTGACCCTCGAAAGCCCCCTGTAAAGGTGGTATACTGATATTGTCAAAAGCCGTAAGGAACGGGAAACCGCCTTGCGGCTTTTGTGTTGCCGGGAGTTGGGCAGCCTCCGGCAGCGATTGCGTCCATAGCGAATCCTCCTATTCTTTATCACAGCTGACAGCCGGGAAAGACCGGCGCTTTTTTGTAGGCGTAGCTTAAGGCAGAGCAGCGGTCTCCAAAACCGCAGGATGAAGGTGCAAGCCCTTCCGCCTGTGCCATCCACCCCGCCAGCCCGGAGAAGCTCACACATCCTTTTCTCTTTCTCTTCTGTCTGTGTGCTGGCGGGGCGGCTCTTGTAAATAACCACCGGGGGGTGCCTATGGAGAAACGACCGACCGGCAATCCCCGATATGCCAACGGGGCCTTGCGCCGCAAGTACCGCGCCAGACTGCGGGCCATGGGTGGGCCGTGCGGTATCTGTCATGGCAGGCTTGGGCCGATCCATTACGAGGAACCTTCCGATGCCGCGCATCCACTGTCCTTTGTGATTGACGAGATCAAGCCTGTATCGAAGTGGCGGCAGTTCGGGTATGCTTCGCCCCGCGCTGCGGCCGAGGATTGGGGCAACTTGCAGCCTGCACATTACTTTTGCAACGCGCAAAAAGGCAACAAAACAGGCGTTTTCGGGGCAGATTCGGGGCAAAAAATCACAAAAGCGCCCAAAATCAGCGATGGAAACTGGTAGTGGGGGAGGGTCCCCCCGCCCCCGCGGTGGCGACCTCGCCCCGTCCAGCGCCGATTTACACACAGGGAGTTTTTGAATGAAGATGAAGAGCGTGACGGCCCGGAACGACCGGCTTTTGCAGCTGAAGGAACTCGCAAAAGTGCTGGCAGGCAGTATCGACAGTTGCAACGACCCCAAGGCGCTGCCGCCGCTGGCCAAACAGTACCGGGAGACCATCCGGGAAATTGAAGAAATCGAGGGAGCAAATAACCATGGCGACGAAGTCAGCGACATCCTTGGCGAGCGCGCCGCTGATGGGAAGCCAGGAGCCGTCCGAAAGGATCGCGCCTGAGTACCAGCGGTCGGACGGGCTGGACGCTGCTAAGCTGGTGCGGGTAGGCGGCACTGTGCTGGACCCCTGGCAGGGTGACGTACTGGACGACTGGATGGGGTTTACCCCGGCGGGCAAGTGGGCTGCACCCACGGCGGGCGGCAGCGTACCGCGCCAGAACGGCAAAAGCCTGCTGATCCAGGCCCGGAGCGAGGCCGGGATACTGATGTACAACGAGCAGGTCATCTACACCGCCCATCTGCAGAAAACCGCCACCGAGACTTTTGAGGAAATGCGGGACTTTTTCGAGGGTCCGAAACTGCGGCGCTATGTGGCCGAGATCAAGACGGCCATCGGGCGCGAGCAGATCATCCTGAAGTCCGGCGCACGCATCAAGTTTCTGGCCCGTACCCGCAACGGCGGCCGCGGCCAGCATGGTGACCTGCTGATCTTTGACGAGGCCCAGGAACTTGACGCGAACCAGCAGGCATCCTTTCTGCCGGCCATCTCGGCCAGCCTGAACCCGCAGACGCTGTACCTGGGCACCCCGCCCGATGAGACCGCCGTGGGTACGGTGTTCCGGGGCATCCGCAGCAAGGCACTGGAAGGCGAGAGCCGCAAGACCGCCTGGTTTGAGTTTTCCGTGCCCGAAATCGGGGATGTGACCGACAAGCGCCGCTGGGCGGCAACCAACCCGGCGCTGGGGCGGCGCATCCAGCTGACGACCATCGAGGGCGAGGTGGAGCAGATGGACCCCGACACCTTTGCCCGGGAACGTTTGGGCTGGTGGAGCCCGGTAACAGCTGAACAGCTGGACTACGCCCTGAGCAAAGCCGCCTGGGAGCAGTGCGCCAGCGATGAGCTGAAACCCGAGGGCAAGACCGCCTACGGGGTGAAGTTTGCCGCCGATGGTTCTGCCGTCTGCCTGTGTGGTGCGGTCATCCCGAAAGAGGGACCTGCCCGCGTCTCGCTGATCGAGATGCGGCCCTCGGGGCAGGGGTACGGCTGGCTGGCCGACTGGCTGAATGTCCGCTACGACCGCGCCAGCTGTGTGGTCATTGACGGCCGCAACGGCGTGGATGTGCTGGTGGAGCGCATCCGCCCCACCTGGAAAGCGAAAAATTCCGTCATCCGCCCCGGCACGAAAGATGTGATCGCGGCGGTGGGCGGTTTTACCAACAGCGTGAACGAGCACAGCCTGACATGGTACCGCCCCCAGACGGTGCTGAACGAGAGCGCCGTAACCGCCATCAAGCGGCCCATTGGCGGCGGGTACGGCTTTGGCGGCGACAACAGCCTGCCGGTGGAAGCCTGTGCCCTGGCCCTTTGGGGCGCAAAGACCTGTAAACGAGACCCGACACGCAAGATGCGCATCGGCTAAAAGGAGCAAAGATGACCGACCTGCATTTTGGTATCATCACGGGGCTGACCCTGGAGGAAAACCGGCAGCTGGCAACGCTGGCCGAGGTGTTCAACTACCACCAGCCCTACAATGAGACCAAAGACAAATACTACGAGGGGCACATCACCCTGAACGATGTAAACATCGGCATTGCGCTGCCCGACGGCATCAAAAAGCTGGAGGTCGGCTGCAACTGGGGCCAGAAAACCGTGGATGTGTTGGCTGCGCGCAGCATGTTTGACGGTTTTGTAGGCAAAAACACCGAAGCCCTGACCCAGCTGGTGGCCGATAACCGGCTGATTGCTGAATACAGCAAGGCCTGCCGGGATGAGCTGAAATACGGCTGCGTGTTCGCCACGCTGTACGCCGACGATGCCATCGGCTGCCGCATCCGGTTCCACAGCCCCGCCACAGCGGCGGCTTTGTGGAACGGCGAAAAAGGGCGCATCGACTGCGGGCTTGCCATCATTGACACCGTGCCGGATAAGCAGTTCAAGGGGCGCTGGGTGCCCCACCTTGTCAACTTTTACACCGATGAGGCGGTCATCGTGCTGGAAATGGTGCAGAACCAGTGGCGAGCCACACGCCACCGGCACCGTATGGGGCGCCCTCTGATGGAGCCGCTGATCTGGAACGCCACCAGCGACAAACCCTTTGGCCGTTCCCGGCTGAAAAAGGCCATCCGCGCACTGATCGATGATTATGTCCGCATTGTTGCGAACGCCACTGTGGCGCTGGAGTTCGACACCACACCGCAAAAGTATCTGCTGGGCGTGACCGATGAGCAGTACGATACCATCATGAACGACAAGTTCAAAACCTATGTGGGCAGCCTGCTGACCGCTACCAGCAACCCAGAGACCGGCGAAAACCCGCTGTTTGGCCAGCTGGCCCAGGGCAGCCTGGCACCCCATGTGGAAAAAATGCGGATGACCGCCACCCAGTTTGCCGCCGCCACCGGCCTGACCGTGACCGATGTGGGCGTGATCAATGATGCCAACCCCACCAGCAGTGATGCGATCCTGGCCCAGAGCCAGACCCTGGTGCTGATGGCCCAGCAGTTGAACACCGGCAACGGCGATGCGCTGCGCACCATTGCCCGGATGGCCCAGGCCATTGCCCGCAGCGTGACGCTGGATGAACTGACCGAGGAGGAGCGGGACGTTATGGCCCACTTCAAGAACCCGGCGATGCCCAGCGTAGCCGTGACCGCCGATGCGGCCATCAAGATTGCCACGGCCCGGCAGGAGTTTGCCAGCACCGACACCTTTTTGGAGATGATCGGTTTTGACCAGGCGGACATTTTGCGCATCAAGGCCCAGGAGCAGCGGGTGCGGGGGCAGCAGGTTTTGTTAGAGGTCGAAGATGAAGCTGACGGCACAAACGTGGAGTGAGTATGTGGCCCGCCTGGCCCGGCTGAACCAGAGGGCCGGGCAGCTGATGGCTGACTACATAGCCGCCCACGGCACCAGGGACACCGACGCACTAATTGACTACGCCCACGCGCTGGTGACAAAGTACGGCGAGGGCAGCGCCGAACTGGCCTGCCAGATGTACGATGCCCTGGCCGCCGCGGCCCGGGCGGGGGTGCCTGCCGCCGAGCCTGCCGAACCGGCCAGCTACGGCGAGATAGCCAGGATGGTGCAGGCCACCAAGGCCAGCCCGCCCCAGATGCAGCGCGGGGTCAGCCGCCTGGTCAAACGCGCCGGAGCCGACACGACCTTAAAAAACGCCCTGCGGGACGGGGCCGAGTTTGCCTGGATCCCCCAGGGCGATACCTGCGCCTTTTGCCTGACGCTGGCAAGCCGCGGCTGGCAGAAAGCCAGCCAGGCAGCCATCAAGGGCGGGCACGCCGAGCATATCCACGCCAACTGCGACTGCGAGTACGCGATACGGTTTGACGGTGCCAGCACAGTGGCTGGGTACGACCCGGACGAATACCTGCGCCGTTACCGTGCCGCCGGCAGTGATGTGAACGCCCTGCGCCGGGTGAATTACGCGGCCAACCGGGAACGTATCAACGCCCAGAAAAGGGCAGCGTATGCGCTGCGGCAGAAGAACCGCGGGCAGAAAGTTGCCATTACAGACATTGCCATACAAAAAGTGCCGTTGGTGGCCCCGAATGGGGCAGATCACCAGACGGCATTTTTTATACAGGAAACCCACAAGGAGCTGCTGCGGTTTGCCCAGAAGCAGAACGACAGCAACGAGGTTGCCTGCCTGCTGGACCTGACGACCGGCGAAAAGCTGGACTTTGTAAAGGGCGACCAGATCTCGGTAGACATTGAGAGGGATGCCGCTTCCTACCATTGGCTGCGCAATTCTCCAGAAAAAAGTCTTATGCTTTGCCATAATCATCCTGGGCAAAGTTATTTTTCTGATAGTGACCTTGTTCTTTTCCTTGAACACGGAGCCATCGGGACCTTATCTATCGTTACGAACCAAGGGAAAGTCTGGACTATCTCTAAGACTCAAGGTTACAACTTCAAGACGGCATTTTCTGAATTTAAAAAATGTATTCTAGCCAGCAATGGAAACCACGATAACGCAATTGACAGCTTCTTGAAAAATGGTTATAATTATGGCGTTGAGAGGAGATGATTGCATGCTGGATGGCAAGCCGATGACACAGGCGGAATTACTGGCCTGGTTCGACGAGATGGAAAAGAATGGTCCTGTCCCTGCAGGTCAATCTGATTCCGAAATTGAAAAATCTTGGCAAGCGTACAAGAAAGCGCACAATATTCAGTAAATTTTAACCACGATGCAAACGCACCGTGGTTTTTTTATGCCTGTTTCTGGCCGCATGAGGCCGGGGCGGGCGTTTTTTATACCCAAAATTGCCCGGCATGGCGTAAAACTGCACAGCCAAGGCGGATGCGACCCGCGTAAACAAAGCGCAGGCGGAAAGGAACCCTTATGAAACGCGAAGAAGTCAAGAACAAGATCCCCGGCATTACCGATGAACAGCTGGACTGGCTGATGGGCGAAAACGGCAGGGACGTCACCGCCGAAAAGACCAAGGCCGCCAGCCTGCAAGGTCAGGTGGATGATCTGACCAAGCAGCTGAACACCGCCAAAGACGGCCTGAAAGCCTTTGATGGGGTGGACGTGGCCGACCTGAAAGGGCAGATCACCAAGCTGCAGGGCCAGCTGACCGACCAGGCCGACAGCTTTGCCTTTGATGCCGCCCTGGACGGTGCCATCCGCGATGCACGCGGTCGCGATGTAAAGGCCATCCGCGGGATGCTGGATGTGGCGGCGCTGAAAGCCAGCAAGGACCGCACCAGCGACATCAAGACCGCGCTGGATGCCCTGGTGAAAGACAAGGCCTGGGCCTTTGATGCCGCCCCCGGCGGCTACCCCAACGTGAAAGACGGCGGCGAGGCCGCCGCCCGCGGCAAGGGCGGCATGGTGGATGGCGTGGAGGCTGCTTTCGCGTCGATGAATCCGAACTTGAAAGTGTAAGTTTTACAGAAAGGAGCCAATTATGGCACATGCAAATCAGGAACGCTGGAGCAAGCTGGTGGACGCTAAGCTGCGCAACCAGCTTGTGACCCGTGACAACTACATCTTTAACAACCGCTACGAGGGCGACCCCAAGGCAGGCAAGGTCAAGATCCCGGTGCGTGATACCGAGGTCTCTGTCAAGGACTACAACAAGGCCACCGGCATCGACCCCGAGGCCGGTACCACTACCTACCTGGAGCTGAACATCGACCAGGACGAGGCCGTGAACGAGCTGATCGACGGCTTTGATGCCGCCAGTGTGCCCGATGGCATTGTGGCCGACCGCCTGGACAGCGCCGGTTACAGCCTGGGCCTGTCCATCGACAAGAAGTCCATCGAGGCTTTGCAGGCCGCCAGCGGCGCCACCATCAGCGCCACCAAGACCGCCGCTACCGAGGCCAACGCCTACAAGCTGGCGCTGGAGGCCAAGCGCGTGCTGAGCCGCAAGGGCGTACCCGCCGATGGCCGCTTTATGATCGTCTCGCCCGAGTACCTGGAAGTGCTGATGCTGGATGAGCATTTCATCAAGCGCGGCGATCTGTCCCAGGAGATGGTACAGGCGGGCGTGGCCGGTAAGATCGCGGGCTTCAACGTGTTTGAATCCAACAACATGGATTACGAGAACACCACCCGCGTGGCCAGCAAGAAGACCACCACCGAGTTCATCTGCGGTCACCCGAACTGGTGCCACCGCGTGATGGAGTGGCAGGTTCCCGTCCACCTGCAGGATCTGGCCGGCAGCGGCAAGTACATCGGCGCAAGCGCCGTGCAGGGCCGCAAGGTCTACGGCATCAAGGTCTCCAAGCCGCAGACCCTGTACATCAAGCGCACCGAGGCCTGATAAGGAGGGCACCCCATGGGATACGCCATTGTGGAGGAAGTTGAGGTCGGGTTCCGCACACTGACCCAGGAGGAACGGGAGCGGACGGCCGCCCTGCTGGAGGAAGCTGCCCTGGTGATCGATGCCTACGGCAAGGATGCTGACCCTGATGTAAAGCGGCTGGTCTCCTGCCGGATGGTGCGCCGCCTGCTGGGTGACGGCACCGGCGGCGAGACCCCGCTGTACCCCATGGGCGCTACCCAGGGGTCCGCTACAGCGCTGGGCTATACCCAGAGCTGGACCATGGGCAGCAGCGGCAGTGCCGGGGAGCTGTACCTCTCCAAGCTGGAAAAAAAGCTGCTGGGTGCGGGCAACCGCATCGGCGCGGCCAGCCCGGTGGAGGGGCTTTGCGATGCTGCGGGGGATTGATGTGGTGCTGTACGAGAAGCACCAGACCGGCGAGGATGCTTTCCATACGCCGGTGTATGAAGAAACACCCGTGACCGTGCACAATGTGCTGGTTGGTGCCCCGGACACCGCTGCCATCGTGAACGAACTGACCCTGACTGGCAGGCGGCTGGCCTACACGCTGGCCCTGCCAAAAGGGGATAGCCATGATTGGCACAACGTGACCGTGGAGTTTTTCGGGCAGAAGTTCCGCACCTACGGGGATGTGGCACAAGGCATGGAAAGCCTTGTACCGCTGGCATGGAACAAACAGGTAAAGGTGGAGCGGTATGGCTAAGGTTGCAAAAATCAAACTGAACCGTGCCGGGGTGCGGCGGCTTTTGAAAAGCAAGGAGATGCAGGCCATCTGCACCGAGCATGCCGAGGAGATCGCCACCCGCTGCGGGGAAGGCTACGCTGTGGACAGCATGCAGAAAGAGACCCGCGCCATTGCCACCGTGTATCCCCAGACTGCTGAAGCCCGACGCGACAACTACCGCAACAACACCATAGAAAAGGCTTTGCGATGATCGAAACGACTGTTTTGGATTATCTGCGCGACCGGCTGGGTGTTCCTGTGACGATGGAAGTGCCGGAGGGAGCCTCCGGCACTTTTGTTGTATTGGAGCGCACCGGGGCTGAGCGGCATGACCATATCCGCCGCATGAGCCTGGCCGTACAGAGTTATGCGCCCACGTTGTTACAGGCAGCACAATTGGACGATGCCGTGATCGAAGCCATGCTGGCTTTGCCCACGCTTGACCAGATGGGGGCCTGCAAGCTGGAGCGCGATTACAATTTTACCGATACCGAAACCAAAAAATACCGCTACCAGGCGGTGTTTGCGGTGACTTATTACGAATAACCGCGTGTCCATGTTGGACACGGGAAAGGAGCCTGTAATGGCAGACACCAAAAATGTAACCACCAGTAAGCCCAAGATCGGCGGCGCGGTGTACCGTGCGCCTGTTGGCACTACGCTGCCCACCGATGCCACCACCGCTTTGAATGAAGCATTTGTGTGCCTGGGCTATATCAGCGAGGACGGCCTGACCAACGCGAACAGCCCGGACGGTGACAAGATCAAGGCCTGGGGCGGCGATACCGTGTATACCTACCAGAAAGAGAAGGACGACACCTTCCAGTTCAAGCTGCTGGAAGCGCTGAACCCCGATGTGCTGAAAACCGTATACGGTGATGACAACGTGACCGGCACCGTCCAGGCCGGGCTGACCGTTAAGGCCAACAGCAGCGCTGCCGAGGACAAGGCCTGGGTGGTGGAGCTGATCCTGAACGGCGTGCTGAAGCGCGTGGTCGTGCCCAAGGCCAAGATCACCGAGATGGACGACATCGTCTACGCCGATGAGGAAGCGCTGGGGTATGACATCACCATCACCGCTACGCCGGACACGGACGGCAACACCCACTACGAGTACATCAAGGAGAAAACGGCATGATCACCGGTAAGACGAAAAGCGGCTTTGTTTACGCCATCCCGGAAAAGCGCATCCACAACATGGAACTGCTGGACGCGCTGGTGGAAGTGGAGCGCGGCAGCGATGCCGGTTTGAGCGATGCGCTGAACCTGCTGCTGGGCAAAGACCTGAAGAAAAAGCTGTACGACCTCCACCGCGATGAGGACGGCATTGTCGATGGCGAGGCTGTCGCCAACGACTTTGTGCAGATCCTGCTGGATTACAAAGCGGGAAAAAACTCCTGACCCTGGCCCGGATGGCAGCGCTGGCCCCGGACGAGCTGGTGTGCGACATGGCGGAAACCTACCATGTACTGGACTGGCGCGCCCTGGGGCTGCCGCTGGCGGCCACCCTGGCCGGGGGCCTGCGGGAGACAAGCCGCACCTGCATGGCGCTGAACCATGCCCCGATAACGACCGACACGCTGCTGCTGGGCGCGATGGCTGACAGTTTGCAGCTGCTGGTGTGGCTGAAAACCAAAGATGCCCAGCACGGCCGCAACCGCCCCGCGCCGGTGATGGATACCCTGCTGGGCACGGCCCACCGCCGCAAGGTGACCGGCTTTGCCACGGCTGCCGAGTTTGAAGCAGCCAAAGCAGAAATTTTGAAGGGAGGCTGATGCCATGGCAAGCAAAACCGAACTGGCGAAAGCCTATGTTGAGATCATCCCCTCGGCCACCGGCATCGGCGGCAAGATCAGTGAAGCGCTGGGCGGGGAAGTAACCGCTGCGGGTGCTACTGCCGGGCAGAGCCTGGGCAAGAGCCTGATCGGCGCAGTGGGCAAGATCCTTGCGGCGGCGGGCATCGGCAAGATGCTGCAGGCCGCCTTTACCGAGGGCAGCGCCTTTGAGACGGCGGTTGCCAAGGTGGGAACCATTGCCGATACCACCAAAGTGCCCATTGGGGAGCTGAAAGAACAGATTTCTGACCTGTCCGGCACGATGGGCATTGCGGCGGGTGACCTGGCCGAGGCCACCTACCAGGCCATCAGTGCCGGGCAAGATACCGGCGATGCCGTAGCCTTTGCGGGGCAGGCCGCCAAGCTGGCTGCTGCGGGCTTTACCAGCAGTTCCTCGGCGGTCGACATCCTGACCACGGCGTTGAACGCCTACGGCCTGGGTGCCGACAAAGCGACCCATGTTTCGGACGTGCTGCTGACCACCCAGAACCTGGGCAAAACCAGCGTAGACGAACTTTCGGCCAGCATGGGCCGGGTCATCCCGCTGGCGGCAGCCTACAAGGTGAACGTGGAAAACCTGTCCAGCGGCCTGGCCATTATGACGGCCAACGGTATTGCTACCGCCGAGGCCACCACCTATACCAAGTCCATGCTGAACGAGCTGGGCGACACCGGCTCGACCGTGGGCAAGATCCTGCAAAAAGAGACCGGCCAGGGCTTTGCCGAGCTGATGGACAGCGGCCAGAGCCTGGGCGACGTGCTGCAGGTGCTGTATGACAGCGTGGGCGGCGATGCCACCCAGTTTGCGGCGCTGTGGTCCAGCGTGGAAGCCGGTACGGGTGCACTTTCGCTGGCAAACTCCGGCGCGGAGAAGTTCAACGATGTGCTGGCCCAGATGGAGAACAGCAGCGGTGCGACCGAGACGGCCTACACCACCATGACCGACACGATGGCCCACCGGATGGAGAGCCTGAAAACCAACGCTGCCAACCTGGGCATTGCGCTGTTTGATTCGGTCAGCGGCAAGCTGGGCGCAGCTGTGAGCCTGGCCAGCGGCTACCTGCAGACCCTTACGGATGGCTTTACCAGCGGCGGCTTTGCCGGTCTGGCCGAGGGGCTGGGCAGCATTTTCACCGACCTGACCACCAACGTAGGGCCGCAGCTGCTGCAAAGCGGCATCGACCTGATGACCCAGCTGGGGCAAGGAATGGTTACGGGCATCCCGCAATTGCTGGCACAGGCGCTGCCCATTGCGGCCAACCTGGCCAGCGGGCTGCGCGCCAATGCGGGGCAGCTGGTAGACACCGGCATCCAGTTCATCTTGAACATGGCGCAGGGGCTGATCAACGGCCTGCCGACGATGATCACCTACATACCGGGCATCATATCCGACATTGCGGGCATTGTGAACGACAACGCGCCCAAGCTGCTGGAAGCGGGGGTGCAGCTGATCATCATGCTGGGGCAGGGCCTGATCCAGGCTGTGCCCACGCTGGTGGCGAACATTCCGCAAATTTTGCTGGCGGTTGCCAATGTCATTACCGCCTTTAACTGGATCGAACTGGGCGGCAGCGTCATCAAGCTGCTGGGCAGCGGCATCCAGGGCATGGGCGGCGCACTGAAATCCGGCTTCACCTCGGTGATGCAGGGCGGCATCAGCTACATCAAGAGCCTGCCCGCTAAGTTTATCGGCTGGGGCAAGGATATGATCATGGGGCTGGTCAAGGGCATTACCGGCTCAATCGGGGCTGTAGTCGGGGCCGTGAAAAACGTAGCCTCGGCGATTGCCTCCTACATGCACTTTTCCCGCCCGGACATCGGCCCGCTGCGTATGTATGAGCAGTGGATGCCTGACTTTATGGCCGGGCTTTCCCGCGGCATTACCGACAACCTGTGGATGGTCGAGGATGCGGCGGAGAGGCTTTCGGGCGCGACGGCCGAGCCGATGCAGGTAGCTGTGGCCGGTACACTGCGCAGCAACAACCGCTTTGGCAACACTACCGATACCTGGCAGCCGGGCGGTATGACCGTAAACCTGAACAACGAGTTCCACACTCACGACAGCCTGTCCGAATCAGAACTGACGCGGGAGGCGGAATCCATGGCCCAGCGTTTGAAATGGGCTATCCCGTAAGGAGGTGCGCATGGCAAGGACCGTGCCTGTATATGCTTTTCAGGCGGCGGACGGCAGCACCATCCGCTTTGCCGTGGACAGCGATCTCTGGATCACGAACCTGACCGGCGATGACGGCCTGGACGTGGAAATGACCGAGCAGCAATCCACCGGGCAGACCGGCAAGACCATCACGGGGCAATCCGTAGGCAGCCGCAGCCTGACCGTGACCGGCAGCATCCTGCGGGACCTGGATGCCAACGAGGCGCTGCTGAAGCGGCTCATCCGCCCCAAAGAGGCCGCCCGCTGGCTGAAAACCGTGGGCGATACCACCTGGTATCTGGATGTGCTGCCCGCCCATACCCCGGATGTGAGCGGCGGGGAACACCTTTTGAACTTTCAGTTTAAACTGAAAGCAGCGTACCCCTACTGGCGCACCGTGGAAACGGCAGCCACCATGCTGGGCGGCCTGGAGGGCAGCTGGTTCCCGACCCCTGTCTCGACCGCCGGCAGCTGGTACATCAGCAAATACAAAAAAGATGTGTACACTACCGTGGTGAACAGCGGCAGCACCGAGACCGAGTTTGTGCTGACCCTGACCGCTGCGGCCCGCGTGAAGAACCCGATGCTGTGGCACAACGGCAAGCGCAGCTACCTGAAACTGAACAAGGAAATGCTGCCCGGGGAATCTGCCATCATCTCCACGGTGGATGGTTCCCGTGGCTGCACCTACCGCCAGAGCGATGGTACTAAGGTGAACGGGTTCCGTTGGCTGGACTACGACAGCGACCTGTGGATGACGCTGGACCCCGGCGACAATGTGCTGCGCCTGACCGCTGACGAGGGCCGCGAGAACCTGACCGCCACAGTGACGGCACCTAAGGGGGTGGCGGCCGGTGTCTGACGCTTTACGCCTGTATGTGTACCAGAACGGGGAGCGCGTAGGCATGGTGGACAGCGGTAACAGCCTGCAGTGGGCCCCGGCCTTTGCCGATGTGGGCGAGATCAAGCTGGTGTGCGGCGCTACCGCCACCAACCGCGCCATGCTGGTACAGGGGGCCGTGCTGTACAACCCGGACACCCCCGGCCTGGCCGCGCTGATCGTAGCCACGGAACTGGACAGCGATGCCCGCAAGCTGACCGTGCGGGGCAAGTTTACCCTGCAGCGGTTCGCCCAGCGGATAGCCAAGGGCAAGACCACCGTGACCGATGCAGCCGCAGGGCTGCTGGACCTGTGCCGTGCCAACCTGCGCGAGCTGGAAGTGGCCTTGCCGGATGCCGCTGATTTTACTGCCCCCTGTGAGGCAGTGGACCTGGAATGGGTGACCTGCCTGGATGCCATGACCCAGCTGGCCGAGACCGGCGGGTTTGGCCTGCGCTGCGCCTTTGACCCGGCCACCGGCAGTGAAACGCTGGAACTTTTGCAGGGCAAGGACCGCAGCGCACCGGGGAGCGATTTGTACATGGGCTACTTTTCGACCCGGATGCAGAACCTTTCCAGCCCAACCTATACCGAGGATGCCAGCGACTACGCCAATGTGGTGCTGTGCGGCGGCGAGGAACCCAGCGAGGGGGACAGCTTTACCCGGTATTTTTGCGAGGTAGGGGACATCACAGCCGCCGGCAATGCCCGGCACGAGCTGTGGGTGGACGGCAGCAGCGTAAAGCACAAATACACCGTGCAGAACGCGGACGGCAGCACCGCCGAGAAAACCTACACCGAAACCGAATACCAGACCGCCGTGCAGAACTATGCCCGCGCAGCTCTGGCCAATCACCTGGGGACCCGGCAGCTGAAATGCACCGCCGCCGACAGCCAGATGATCTACGGCCAGGACTACGCCCTGGGCGATATTGTGCCGGTGCGGGTGGAGGAAATCGGCCTGGAAGCCACCGCGCGGGTGGCCAGCATCAAGATCATCTACGAAAGCACCGGGCGCAGCCTTTGCCCTGTGTTTGACAACTTTACCTTTAAAAAGGAGTGATGTGCTTTGACCGAGCTTATCTGCTGGCCGCTGGACAATAAGCAGTATACCAGCGTGGCGCTGGGCGCAGCCTATGCGGCCCGCAGCCGCGGCGTGCTGAACGCCGACAGCTTTGCCGCCAAAACCAACGGCAACAATACGGTCACTGTGGGCAAGGGCGTGGGCTGCATCCACGTGAGCGATCAGTGGGCGGCGTTCCCGTCCAGCCAGGGCGATGTGACCCTGACCTTTGAGGATGCCGACGGCGTGAATCCCCGTTGGGATGCCATTGCCCTGGTGTACGACAAAAACGCCAACACCGCAGGTCTGGAAGTGCGCAAGGGTACGGCCTCGGCCAGCCCCACGCTGCCCAGCCTGCGGCGCAGTGACGACTATGACGAGATCTTCCTGTACCGGGTGACCCGGCCCACCGGCGCTACTAAGATCAGCGCCGACAACGTGGTAGACCTGCGGCTGGATGGCAGCGTCTGCGGCCTGATGCGGGATACCATCGACGCGGTAGACACCAGCGTGATGGAAGCTGCCTTTGAAGCGTTTTTGCAGAAAATCGAAGCCGAACTGAACCAGCTGAACGCCGGAACCTCGGCCATGATGCGAGCGACCTATGACCCGCAGGGGCGGCAGACCGATATTTTCAAGGCGATCGATGGTACGGCTGCCATGTACACCGCCAAGCTGACGCTGAATGGGTGGACGGCCTGCACCGGCTACGAACCTTACAGTGGCTTTCCCTATAAGCAGACGGCCACGCTGGTGCCGGACAATAGCGGTGCACCAACAGTAACCGCCGACAGTACCTTTACAAGCGGAATCCAGTTTATCAAGACGGGCATTATCGCTACGGATGAGATTCTGGGTGAGGTACAAGATGCCATCAACGATGATGGCTTATCTGTGACCGGCTATGGCACCGTGACCGTATATGTACAGGAAAAGCCTACCGCAGAGATCAACGCGCGGTGGCAGATCACAACCTGATGGAGGTTTAGCATGAAACATTCGTTCGTATGTAGTTTTACCCCCCCCGTAAGAAATCTGCGGCATGTGCTGCGCGGGGTGGCTGCTGATGGGAGTAGCACCGAGGATTCCGGGTGGCGGAGGCAGCCATTTTAAAAGCCTTATTCCTGTCATGACGGCCAACAGCCAGAATGGGTATATCGTATCTGCATCAAACAAGCTCGATGGAGAGCCTTACTATGCATTTGATGGAAACTGCAAAATCAAAAACTGGGCCGAAACAAACGGCGGAACGCAGTATGTTTTTGCTTCTGGAAAAAGCGGATATTTCCAAATCCAGTTTCCATCAGCCACAGAAGTTACTGGTGCGATTGTTGTTGGCCCAAATTACAACAAAGCAGGCGTCAGCATTGGCGGCTGCATAGGGCTTTCCTATTCCGATGACGGAAGTAATTTTGTATACACACCCAGCCATATCGTTATGATTCCGGGGAATGCCGGTGATGAAAAAGCAATTAGCGAACACCTGAAATCTGTAAAGGGTTGTGCAAAATCCGCTGTTGGTGCGCACAAATACTGGCGCTTAGACTTTGCTGTATGGCAAGAATTTATCGGTATCAATCAAATCGTACTTTTTTAGCAACGAAAGCGAGTGATTTTATGGGAATGTCACCCAGGGTACCCGGCGGCGGGAAAACTCCCCTGGCGTATATAAATTTTGCCACAAACAAGTTCATGGCAAAGTATTACGGCAAATTTGATGACCCGTTTACTATCGAACCGTTCTACACTGAAACTGGCGGCATCGGACAGCGCGGATACACTTACACCGCCAAAAAGAAATGCACGGTCGTATGCACCTATAACTACTTTACGGGCAGCAACTGGCGCGGCTTTTACATGTATGTGAACGGTACCCAGCTGTACCGCGATGGCACCGACAGTTTCCATGATACCGATTACACCTTTGAGTTGAACGCTGGAGATGTGCTGAAACTCGAGTGGAGTTGGAAAACCGGCGGCAATATTGCAGCCAGCTACGTTTTAAGCCTTACATAGTGGAGGTAACCCCATGAAAATCTACGACGAAATCACCAACGAGGAACTGACCTCTCCCGACCTGTCCGCCGGTTATCTCTACACCGCCCGGCGGGTTGCCGAGCATGTGCCGGAGAGCCGGGAAGTGATGCAGGGCACTGTCACCGAGGACGACCCCAAAGGCCTTGAACACATCATCTCCGGCTACGACAAGTACGAGGACTGCCAGCTGTACCACCGCTACACCGTGGCCGAACTGGCCGAGCGGCAGCAGGCGGAGATCGAGGCGAGCACCATTGTGCTGGACGATGCCACCAAACTCTCCCTAATGCTGGCCGAGATCCCCACCGAGGCCAAGCCTACCATGGCCCCGAAACTGGGCTATAAATGGGTGCCGACCTACAGCGGCACGGCGGGCTTTGCCTGGGAATTGAAAGAGGACCCCAACGCCTACGGCACCCACGACCGCCCGCTGTACTGGGTGGACGGCATGACCGTCTGTACCGGCTACTACTACACCGACGGCGACAAACTGTACATGGCCCTGCAGGACGGCGCGGCCCCGGCGCTGACCGATACCGAGTGGTTCGAGGTGGTGTGATATGTATCGCGGTACGACCCCGACCTTTACCTTTACGCTGCCCATCGAGTGCGAGACCATCTCCAAGCTGTCCGTTGCGTTCAAACAGGGCGGCGAGCTGCTGTTTGAGCGCGGCCTGCCGGACGTGACGATGTCCGGTAATGTACTTTCCTGCACATTGACCGAGGAGGAAACGCTGCAGCTTCGCGGGGACACGGAACTGCAAATTCAGCTGCGCGTTGGCGTTGGATCTGCCCGCATGGCTTCACAGGTGTTCCGTGTGCCGGTCAGCCAGATTCTGAAAGATGGTGTGCTTACATGACGTTAGACGTACAGTTTGCCGCACCCTCCGCCTTTGTGGTGGAGTTTGGCACCGATGTCGATCTGGCCGCCGACCTGGGGCAGACCACCATTTTATCCACCGCGCCGCAGTACAAGGGCGAGACCACCGTGACCCCGCGCACCTACGAGGAGACCCGCCTGGAAACCAAAGACAAGCTGATGCCGGACGATGTGACCGTGCGAAAGATTCCCCGGTACGAGGTCTCCAACGATTGCGGCGGCGTGACCCTGATTATGGGAGATGAGTATTTCAATGGCTAACCAATATGTAAACAAAGTCATCATCGGCAAGGAGGTCAAACTCGACCTAACCGCCGACAGCGTGACCCCGGACAAGCTGGCCAAGGGCATTACCGCCCACGATAAGACCGGCGCACCCATCACCGGCACCAGCACTAAGGACGTGGATTCCACGGACGCTACGGTTGCTGTGGCCGAGATGCTGGAGGGCAAGACCGCCTACGCCCGCGGTGCCAAGCTGACCGGCACGATGCCCAACAACGGGGCCGTAGCCGGGAAAATCGCCCAAAAGGACGGCAAGTACACCATCCCCATGGGCTTCCACGATGGCAGCGGCAGCGCCGCCATCGATGAGACCGAGCAGGCCAAGCTGGTGCCTGCCAACATCCGCGAGGGTGTCACCATCCTGGGCGTGGAGGGTTCCATGTCCTCCTCCGAGGGCATGAAGCCCCAGGCTAAGAGCGTGACCCCGACCTTTGAGCAGCAGACCGTGCTGCCGGACAGCGACTACAACTGCCTGTCGCAAGTCACGGTGGCGGCCATCCCGACCAACTACGTGGACAACGCCGCCGGCGGCCAGACCCTGACGGTGGGAGGCTAACCATGGCGGTAAACAAGGTGGTGCTGGGCAGTGAGACCCTGCTGGATCTGACCGGGGACACCGTGACCAAGGGCACCCTGCTGGCCGGGCGGAGCGCCCACAATGCGGCCGGGGAACAGATCGAGGGCGAATATACGCCCCCGGATGTGTTCACCGGGGCCAGCGCCGAGGCCGCGGGCACATCCGGCCTGGTTCCGCCACCCGCTGCCGGGGACGAAAAGAAGTTCTTGCAAGGCGATGGCAGCTGGGCCACGCCAGAAGCGCAGACGACAATTAAAATTTGCAGGTGGTGAGAATATGCCCGTTTACTTAGGAAGCGAAAAAGTAAGTATTTTTGCGGGTGCCGGTGCCGCACAGATGCAAGAGAAATCAGTCGTGCCAACCGAGAGCCAGCAAACCGTGACCCCTGATACTGGTTACGACGGTTTGACTAAGGTTACGGTCGGCGCCGTTTCTTCTACCTACATTGGAAGCAAAGTCACCAAGAAATCCGCCCAGACCTACACTCCGGGAACCTACGATCAGACGATTGGTTCCGGACAGTATTTGAGCGGAACTCAGACGATCAAGGGTGACAGCAATCTTGTTGGAAGCAATATTCTATCCGGCAAGACCATTTTCGGTGTGCCTGGTTCTGTGGTGATCCAGAGGTATTACACCGGTAGTTCCGAGCCCAGTTCTTCGACCGGCAGCAATGGCGATTTGTATTTGCAGACTGGGGGCTAATGTATGGCAAGTGTAACATTGGTTCCTGCAGGATACGATGGTCAACGCTCATCGTATATTTCTGTAGATGCGTCTTATCCGCTTTCAAATGGCCTTACCAGTTCAAGCAGTGACACCTTTGCGGTGCTAAACCTGAACAAAGGTGGCGGCGCGGTTTCTAAACTGGCAGTCAAATTTGATGTGTCAAAGATTCCGACCGACGCCAAGATCAATTCTATCTCTTGTAAGATAAAGGCCAGAATCTCGAATGCGTCACCGTATATTTTGAGCGGTGTTGCGCAGTTGTATTGCGGCACGGCCGGGTTGAGCGGCGAAATTGAGTTGGGGACATCCCCAGTGGCTCAGACTTTTAACGATACCGGCTGGTGGGATCGTGAGAGCCTGGACGATCTTATCTTGCTGATTACCTGTACACGCGGCTCGCTATCCGCAAACAACAGCCATACTTTGCGTTTTTACGGCGCTGATCTGACTGTAGACTACACTGGCGGCAGCACTGGGCCAACCGAGCAGCTGATGCTGAAACAAAACGGTGCCTGGGGAGCCGTTTCCAAGGTTTACAAAAAGGTCAACGGTTTGTGGGTGGAGCAGAGTGACCTTGCAGGCCTGTTTGATACCCAGACCAATTATGTAAAGGGGTGAGGAAATGGCAAAAACAACCGTTACGGTCGGCGAATTTATCTTGAACGTTCTGTCCGCCGAACAGTATGCAGCGGCGGCCAAGGCGGGCGAGATCGACCCTAACCAGATGTACCTTACCCCCGAAAAGCAGCTTGTGGTTGCCGTCAGCGAGGACGAATACGAGGCCATGAAGGCTGCCGGTACGCTGGACGATGACGTCCTCTACGTTACGCCGGTGACCGAGCAGACCACCATCGCCGAGGCTACCGAGACCACCGCGGGCCTGATGCCGCCTGCCTCTATGAAGAAGCTGAACGGCATTGATGAGGGCGCGAACAAGTACACTCACCCCGCGCATACCGCCCGGGCCAGCGGCCTGTACAAGATCACCGTGGACAGCCTGGGGCACGTCACCGCTGTTTCTGCTGTGCAGAAAATAGACATCACCAGCCTCGGCATTCCGGATTCCGACACGACCTACAGTTTGGCCTCGGCCTACAGCAACGGCCTGATGAGCACGGCTCAGTACTCCAAGCTGAACGGCATTGAATCGGGGGCCAACAAAACCACGGTAGATGCCGCACTGTCCAGCAGCAGCGCCAACCCGGTGCAGAACAAAGTCCTCTACGTTGCCCTGCCGTGGGAGTATTACGCCACCTTTTACGTGGACAGCTGGACGACCGCCTCCACGGATGAGCAAGCCCAGGGCTTTGCCTACAAGCAGACCGTGTACCCCAGCAAGAAGATCTCGGTCGCACCGACCCTGACCGCCAACAGCATGTTCTTGAGCCTCGGCTCGACCAACAAGACCGGCGTGTTTGCCACCGACGTGATCCTCGCCGATTCGATGGACAAGATCAACGCGGGTCTGGTCTACACCGGGGCAGGCACTATCACGGCATTGGTAGAAGAAAAGCCCAGTTCGGACGTTGTGATGAACTGGTGGTTGAGAACATAAAAAGGAGTTTTCAAATGAGATTATCGAATGGTGAAGTTTTACTCCGCTGGCCGCTGGATCAGCACATTTTGACCCAGGGCTGGCACTACAACAGCGGCCGCAGCCATAACGGCATCGACCTGCGCACCCAGATCGGCAACACCGCCGTGCGCCCGGTCTACGCGGCAGAGGACGGCACGGTGTCGGCCACCCAGCTGTGGGACGGCCACACCACCGATGAGCGCAGCCTGCAAAGCTACGGCAACTATGTGGACATCCGCCACGCCGACTACAAGCAGCAGAGCCTTGTGACCCGGTACGCCCACCTGTTCAAGTTCATCGTCTGCAAGGGCGAGAAGGTCAAGGAGGGCCAGCTGATCGGCTACAGTGGCGCTACCGGCAACGTCTACGGCGCACATCTGCACTTCGAGGTCCTGCTGGGCGGCAAGCGCACCAACCCGCTGACCTGGCTGGATGACGACTTCACCACCGCCAGCAGCACCGTATACACCTACGGCACCGGTGAACACGCGGTCGAGCGCCCTGCCGAGGACAAGCCTGCCGCCTCCACGCTGCATACCATCTGCGCCAGCAACCTGACCAACGCCCAGGCCATGGCGGTGTTCAGCCTTGCGATCCAGCTGCAGCTGGTGGCCATGCGGCTGTACTGGGCAGAATTCAGCGATGCCGAGATGGCGCATCAGAACATCGAGGTCGGCCCCATCACCCAGGGTGATGCCAAGGCCGTGTTGGACAAGCTGTCCGCCGTAGGTGCCAAGGGCACCGCGCAGGCAGCGTGAACGAAAGGAGTAAACCATAAAAGACGACAACATTTTCCTGTGGGTCAAGGCGGTGATTGCAGCCGCCTGCGGTGCCTTTACCGCGGCATTCGGCTGGCTGGGCTGGCTGGTGGTGGCCTGGGCTGCCTGCATGGTGCTGGATTGGCTCTCCGGCAGCGCGGCGGCCGCCAGCAGGGGAGAGTGGTCCAGCGCCGTGGCACGGTCTGGCATCTGGCACAAGGCCGGCATGCTGGTCGTGGTCATTGTGGCCGCTCTGACCGATGCTGTGCTCAGCATCGCGGTCGAAAACCTGCCCGGCCTGGGCATTACGTACCAGAATCTGATCCTGCCGGTGGTGTTGGTGTGGTACATTTTTACCGAACTCGGCTCCATCGCCGAGAACGCCGCCCACATGGGTGCCGATGTCCCTGATGGCCTGCTGAAACTGCTGGCCGCGGGAAAGAAGGCAGCTGAACGGCAGAGTAAGGACGACGAGGAATAAGAGAAGCGGCGGGCTACCCAATGGGCGGCCCGCCGCTTTTTTGGTGAATTCCATGGAGAAAACCGCACTCAAAAACGCACCAGCGTACCTATAAAGTGGACGCAAAAAGTGTATAGCACCCAGGTTGCACCAGAATAAATATACAACGTGAAACGCTATGAATCATCACGAAACAAAAGAAAAACCGCTAAGCTATGCAGCTTAACGGTTTTTTGTTGGTGTATCACCAATATTCATTTTGGAGCGGGATACGAGTCTCGAACTCGCCACCTACTGCTTGGGAAGCAGTCACTCTACCGGATGAGCTAATCCCGCATCAGTGACTGTTATTATACCAAACTTGGGCGGCGTTGTCAATGCTGGTTTTGCGGCGGTGCGGCGCGGTACCCCAACGGGCAGGGGAGCGCCAGCCGGTTTACGGCGTGCGGCCTTACAGCGTCAGTTGTTCGGCGCTGTCGTCGGCGCGCAGGATGGCACCGGCGGCGGGCAGCGTGCGCACACGGTAACGGTGGGCCTCGCCCAGCTCCAGGCCGTCAGCCAGAGTGACGCGGGCGATTTTGGCGTTCTTTTTCAACGTTACAACGTTCACACCAGCACTGTCGCGAGTTGCCTTTTCGGGAATGAGGGCGCTGCCCGCCAACAGTAGGCGGCCGTTGGTGGTGAAGATGGCCAACTCGGTCTCAGCGGGCAGGTAGCGCATGCAGGCCAACTCTTCCTTATCGCTGTAGGCTTTCAGCAGCTTGCGGCGGTTCTGCTTGGTCTCGTAGCTGGACAGCGGCACCTTGGCGCACTTGCCGTTCTGGAAGAAGAAGAGCATCCAACCCTTGTAGTCCGGCGTGACCACCATGTAGAGGGGCACTTCGCCCTCCTCCATGCCAAGGGACGATGCGACGTAATCACCCAGCACGCTGGCTTTGCTGTCGCCGAAGTCGTAGGCGTGGGATTTGTACACCTGGTGGTGATTTGTAAAGAATAGCAACTCTGCGCTGTTGGTGCTTTCGCAGGTGAACAGCACTTCGTCACCGTCTTTCAGTTTCTGCTCGCCGCTCATGCGCAGGCTTTGCGGGGTAATCTTTTTAAAGTAGCCATCCCGTGTAAAGAACAGATGCACGGGGTAGTCCGGCACCTGCTCGTCCGGCTCGTCGGCGGTGCCGGCGGGGATCTCGTACAAGATCTCGCAGCGGCGGGGCTTGCCGTATTTCTTCGCCACATCGCCTAATTCCTGCATAATGATGCGATTGATGCGAGCCGGGCGTTTGAGGATGTCCTGCAGGTCGGCGATAGCGTCCTCCAGCTCCTCGATCTCCTCGGTGCGCTTCAAAATATACTCGCGGTTCAGGTGACGCAGCTTGATCTCGGCCACGTACTCAGCCTGAACCTCATCGATGCCGAAGCCAATCATCAGGTTGGGGACGACCTCAGATTCCTCAGCAGTGTTACGCACAATTTCGATGGCTTTGTCGATGTCCAGCAGGATAGCTTTCAGGCCCTGCAGCAAGTGCAAGCGCTTTTCCTTGCCTTTCAAATCGTAGTAGGTGCGGCGGCGCACGCACTCGGCGCGGAAGGCGATCCACTCCAGCAGAATGTCCCGCACACCCAGCACCTTGGGCTGGCCACCGATCAACACGTTAAAGTTGCAGGCGAAGCTGTCCTCCAGCGGTGTGGCCTTGAACAGGCGGGCCATGAGCTTATCCGGGTCCTGGCCGCGCTTGAGGTCGATGGTCAGTTTCAGACCATTCAGGTCGGTCTCATCGCGCATGTCGCTGATCTCACGGATCTTGCCCAGTTTGACCAGTTCAGTGATCTTATCCATGATCGCTTCGACGGTAGTCGTGGGCGGAATTCGCGTTACATCGATGCAATTGTTTTCTTTGTCGTAGCTCCACTGGGCGCGGACACGCACACTACCGCGGCCTTTTTCCAGCACATTCTGCATCTCGGCCGCGTCGTACAGGATGGTGCCGCCGCCCACAAAATCGGGGGCGGGGATGATCTCCCGCAGGTCAGCCTGGGGGTCTTTCATCAGGGCGATGGTGGCGTTGCACAGTTCCTCCAGGTTGAAGGAGCAGATATTGGAGGCCATACCGACCGCGATGCCCAGCGTATTGTTTGCCAGAATGGCGGGGAAGGTGACAGGCAACAGGGTAGGTTCTGTCGTTGTACCGTCATAGTTTGGCACAAAGTCGACGGTGTCCTTGTCGATGTCGCGGAACAGTTCGTCACAGACGGGTTCCAACTTGGCCTCAGTATAACGAGCGGCGGCGTAGGCCATATCGCGGCTGTACGCCTTGCCGAAGTTACCTTTGGAGTCGACAAACGGCACCAGCAGGCTCTCGTTGGAGCGGCCCATACGCACCATCGTATCGTAGATGGCGGCATCGCCGTGGGGGTTCAGGTGCATGGTGCTGCCCACGATGTTGGCACTTTTGGTGCGGTTGCCCTTGAGCAGGCCCATGCCGTACATGGTATACAGCAGCTTGCGGTGCGCCGGTTTGAAGCCGTCGATCTCCGGCAGAGCGCGGGAGACGATGACGCTCATGGCGTAGGGCATATAGTTGGTTTCCAGCGTATCGGTGATGGGAGATTCCAGCACCTCGCCCGCCGAGAGGATCTCGACGTTATCGCCCAGCTGGGGCCGGGCGGCAATGATTTTCTTTTCTTTTCGTTTTGCCATCGTTGTTTTCCCTTACTCAGCTTACATCCAAATCATCCAGATACTCCGCGCCATGTTCGGCGATATGGTCTTTTCGGCCTTGCAGATTGTCGCCCAGCAGCAGGTCAAAAACTTCTGCCGTGCGCTCGGCATCGGTGGGCAGCACCTTAATAAGTCTCCGGCTTTCGGGACTCATAGTCGTCAGCCACATCATTTCCGGGTCGTTCTCGCCCAATCCTTTCGAACGTTGAATCGTATATTTTTCACCATCGATGCGGCGCAGGATGTCAGCCTTTTCCGGCTCGGTGTAGGCAAAGTAGGTTTTGTTTTTGGTGTTGATCTCGTACAGCGGCGACTCGGCGATGTAGACGTAGCCCTTGTTGATGAGGGTCGGCGTCAGACGGTAGAGCATCGTCAGCACCAGGGTGCGGATCTGGTAGCCGTCCACGTCGGCATCCGTGCAGATGACAACTTTATTAAACCGCAGGTTATCCAGATTGAAGCTGGCTAAATCCTTGTTGTGGCTGCCGCCCAGCTCGACACCGCAGCCCATAACGCGGATGAGGTCGGTGATGATTTCCGACTTAAAAATGCGGGCATAGTCGGCTTTCAGGCAGTTCAAAATCTTGCCGCGGATGGGCATGATGGCCTGGAACTCTGAGTCGCGGCTCTGCTTGACGGCGCCCATAGCGGAATCGCCCTCCACGATATACAGCTCACGGCGGGTGGGGTCCTTGGTGCGGCAGTCCACAAACTTCTGCACGCGGTTGGCCAGGTCCATCTGCTGGGTCATCGTCTTTTTAATGGTGATACGCGCTTTTTCTGCGTGTTCACGGCTCTGCTTGTTGATCAGCACCTGCTTGCAGGCTTTCTCGGCCTCGTCGGGGTGCTCGATGAAGTAGACCTCCAGCTGATGCTTGAGAAACTCGGTCATGGCCTGGGCCACAAATTTGTTGGTAATGGCCTTTTTGGTCTGGTTCTCGTAGCTGGTACGGGTGGAGAAGCTGGACGAAACCAGCACCAAGCAATCCTGTACGTCAGCAAAAGTGATCGCACTTTCGTTCTTTTTGTACAGGCCTTTGAATTTCAGCCAGGCGTTGACCTGGTTGACGAAGGCCAGGCGGACGGCGCGGTCGGGGCTGCCGCCGTGCTCCAGCCAGCTGGAGTTGTGGTAGTATTCCAACGCCTGCACGGTGTTGGAGAAGGCGAAGGCCACGTTCATTTTGACCTGATAGTCGGGCTGGTCGGCGCGGTCGCGGCCAGTGGCGGAACCGGAGCAGAAGTGCACCGGGGTCAGGCCCTTATCGCCAACCAGTTCGTTGACGTAATCGGTGATACCGTGCTCGTAGAGGTACTCGTACTTCTCAGTGTCGCCGCCGGATTCATCCTCGAAAACAAGCGTCACACCGTCGTTTACCACAGCCTGGCGGCGCAGCATATCTTTAAAGCTGTCGGCCGGGACGGCGATGTCGGTAAAGACCTCGGTGTCCGGCTTCCAGCGGATGACCGAGCCGGTGCGCTTGCCCTTGAACGGCTCCTTTTGCAGGCCGCCCACGTTCTCGCCTTTTTTAAAGTCGAGGTGGTAGTGGAATCCATCACGGTAGATGTCGGCGGTCATCCACTCGCTGGCGTACTGGGTGGCACACAGGCCCAGGCCGTTGAGGCCCAGGCTGAAATCGTAGTTGCCGCTGCCCTCGGCGTATTTGCCGCCGGCGTACAGCTCGCAGAAGACAAGGTCCCAGTTCCAGCGGTCCTCAGCCTTGTTGTAGTCCACCGGGATGCCGCGGCCGAAGTCCTCGACCTCAACGACGTGGTCGGGGTAGAGGGTGACGTTGATGCGGTTGCCATGGCCGTCACGGGCTTCATCGATGGAGTTGGAGATGATCTCAAAGATGGAATGGGCACAGCCTTCCACGCCGTCCGAGCCAAAAATAACGGCCGGGCGCTTACGCACACGGTCCGCGCCTTTCAGCTGGCGGATGCTGTCGTTGCCGTATTCCTGTTGTTTTTTTGCCATGCGGCGGTTCCCCCTGAATTGTGCGGTGTTGCCTGAATTTGGGCATATAGATTCATTAAACCATAAATGGTGGTGGGTTGTCAAATTAGATTCATGACCGTTTCTACAGCTCACAGATAGAAATACACCTTGTAGTTGTATCTTACCACAACAAAATCTAGTTTTCAAGGGTCAGTTGCAATTACATTCGCATTTTTCCAGGCGGTTGCGATCGCCCAGCAGGGCGGTCCAGTATTCTTCGCCTTGATATTTAAAGGTCACCCAATCGTAACCCTCATATTTGGCGGTGGTCTGGCCGGTGACGCAGTAGTTGCCCAGGGGCAGGTAGCCCACCACGTCATTTAAGTTGGATGTGTAAAAATATTCGCACCGGGCGTTGAAAACCACCAGCTTATACCCATCCACTTTTTGCACCGAAGGGCTGGCGGCCCCGTAGTTGTTGTAGCCGCCAGCCTGTATTTCAGGCAAAAAATCCTTGTAGCTGCGATTTAGATCGCACGCGCCGCTGATGCCGCTCACCGTGCCGCTGCCGCTGTACTGCCACATCGTGTAGGCACCGGTGTAACCCAGCGTGGCGCGGTAGTCCGCCACCCACAGCGGGTAATCAGCCAGTGCACCCGCGTTCAAATAGCTGTTGATGTAGTTTGTGTAACTGTACCACCCGGCATACCATTTGCGCTGATACAAAATATCCATAGCGTACTGCACCAGGCTGGTCAGCTCGGCGCGGCCCAGGCTGGTAAGGCTTGAGTCCTCCACATCCACGAACACCGGGTACTCCAGCTTGATGCCCTCCAGCATATTTAAAAAGGCAGTCAATTCGCTGGCAACGGCAGCGCGGGTGCGGGCATAGGTGTAGTAGTAGGCGCCCACCCGCAGCCCGGCACTGTGGGCACCGGTGACATTCTGCAAAAAGTACGGATCTACGTACAAGCCGCCGCTGTTGCTGGACCCCACCCGCACGATGGCGAACTGCTTACCCGCGGCGGCCACCTGGGTCCAGTTGATGCTGCCCTGGTAGCGGGACACATCAACGCCGTTTTGAAAAAGAGCCATAAAAAATCCCCCTTTGCAGCATAGTATGCAAAAGGGGAGACGTGCGTGTTTACCGGCTGGCAAAGGCCGGGTTGGCGGCGCGGGTGCCGTAAACAGGCTGCAGCGCCGCGTGGGCGGCGCGAACCTCGGTTGGGACATCCACATGGGCGATGAAGTTTTTGCCACGCGGGCCGTAGCCGTCGGCGTCATCGGTCAAGCGGGGGATCTCGCCCATCAGCAGGTTGACGTAGCGGTCAATGTCCCACATACCGTGGATGTTTTGCGCGTAGGCAAGTGTGTTATCTTGCACCACCACCTCGGCGCGGTTGGCGGCGTAGTTCAGGCAGCGGATGCCCGGGGCCATTTTGGCAAGGCCTGCAGCCTTACGGCCGCGGAGCCGCGGCGAAAATTCAAATCACCAGTCCGCCATTCACGCCCAGCACCTGCCCGGTGATATACCCGGCATTTTCGTCGCACAAAAACACGATAGCCCGTGCAACATCCTCAGCCGTGCCCAAACGCTCTACAGGCGTTTCCTCTGCCAAAGCCGCGCGGTCCTCGTCGGTAAAGCTGGCCATCATGTCGGTGTCAATAACGCCGGGCGCGATGATGTTCACCGTCACGCCGCTGGGGCCTTCCTCTTTGGCAAGGGCGCGGCCCAGGCCGATCAGCCCTGCTTTGGCAGCGCTGTAGGCTACCTCGCAGCTGCCGCCGGTCTGGCCCCACATACTGCTGATGAGCATGATGCGCCCGTATTTCTGCCGGATCATGCCGGGCAGCACGGCGCGGCAGGCATAAAATGCACCGTCCAGATCCACAGCCATCATGCGGCGCCAATCCTCGTCGGTAGTGTCGGTAAACAGCTTTTGCTGGGCGATGCCCGCGTTGCAGACAAGCACCTGCAAACTGCCCAGGGCTTCTTCGGCCTGGGCCACAGCGGCGCACACCTGGGCGGAGTCGCCCGCGTCAGCGCAGATGGGCAGAAACGTCCCGGCAGGGGAAAGGGCGCGGGCCTGGGCGGCTACGGCCTCGGCGGCTTCGGGGTGTGCATGATAGGTAAAGGCCACGTTGTAGCCCGCGCGGGCCAGCGCCAGCACAGCCGCCGCGCCAATGCCCCGGCTGCCGCCGGTCAAAAACACGTTTCGCATCATTTTTTCTTCCTCTTTTCGCGCAGCATCGCAAAGAAATCTTGCAAAAGCGCTTGTGTTTCTTCTTCCAGCAACCCAGATTCAATCACCGGATGATGGTTGAACGGCAACGCAAACAGGTCGGTCAGGCTGCCACAGCAACCTGCCTTGGGGTCCCGCGCACCGTACACCACTCGCTTTAAGCGGCTGTTGATGATGGCCCCGCTGCACATCGGGCAGGGTTCCAGCGTCACGAACAACTCGCACTGCCACAGCCGCCAGCCGCCCAGCGCCTTGCAGGCCGCATCGATGGCCATCAGCTCGGCGTGGTAGGTAGCATTTTTGCCGCTCTCGCGCAAATTATGCGCCCGGGCAATGATTTCCCCGTCCTTGGCCACCACGGCACCCACGGGTACCTCACCCAGGGCGGCGGCCTCACGGGCCTCGTCCAAGGCGGCGCGCATCAGTTCTTCGTCGGTCATAAGGGCACCTCAAACAAAAATCGTGTAGCAAACCAGGAACACAACGGCCAGGTCATAGACGGGGCTGGTAAAAATTTCGGTCACGTCCACACCGGGACGCAGACCCGCCGAGAAGCGGAACCCCTGCTGCCGGGCGTGCCAGATGAGCCACACGCCAAACACCGGAAAGAAGAACAAAATAAACAATTCAACGCCAAAAGATACCGGCTGCGGTGCGTAAAAACGCAGGTACAGATTTAAAAAAGCCAGCGTGTTATTGCAAAAATGCAGTAGCATCCCGGGCAAAATGCTGCCTGACCGCTCGGCCAGCCAGCCCAGAAAAACGCCGCAAGCGAAGGCCGTCAGCCCCTGGGCCAGGTCGAGATGCAGCAGCCCGAACAGCAGCGCCGGACCGAAAATCGCCGCCGCACTGCCGCTGGGGCGCATCAGCCCTTGCAGTGCGCCGCGGAAAAGCAGTTCCTCCACCACAGCGGGCACGGCGCAAAGCGCCAAAAACTGCACGAACAGCTCTGCGCCGCCGCTGGGCAGCAGGGTGGCGGCGTCCTCTGCCCCGGCCAGGCGCACCAGCAGCCCGCCGCACAGGTTAGCCGTGCTGGCCACGCCCAAAAACACCGGCAGGCAGAATGCCGGGCTCCATGGCGCAGGCACGGTGATGCGCAGGTCGTCGGTTTGCAGGCGGGTGCCGCGCAGCATCCACAGCAGCGGGACCAAGGCAGCGCCAACGGCAATGACGATCTGCAGCAGGCCGAGACCGACCTCGCTTACGCCGATGGGTTTGGCCAGGCTGGCGCCGGGGTGCACCACCCCCACCAGCGCGCTGATGCCCGCATACAGCAGGCTGCGGGCCAATAAATACAGGATCGCTGCGATGGCGCACCACCCGGCCGCTCCACGTACACCTCTTGTTTTGGACATGGTTGAAACCTCTTACATTTATATATACTTTCTTTATATACTTTCTTTATCATACACGCTCTGCCGAAAAAAAGCAATAAAAAAGGCCCTGCCGGTGTGCGGACGGCAAGGCTTAGGAGGGAGAGGAGTCTTGTACAGCCCGCAATGTGCGTTACGGGCATTGACTTTCTGCCAATATAATAGTACAGTATAGACGTGAAGTAAAGCTTAACTTTTTCATATGTAAAGTGAAATTCGTTCACGTTAGGAGAAGTTGTTTATGACCCTGACAGACTGCCAGATTTTTATGACGGTGTCCCAGCTGGGCACCTTTGCCGCGGCGGCGGAGCAGATGCACTTAACGCCCTCGGCCATCAGCCACGCGGTCTCCGGCATGGAGTCGGAGTGCGGGTTTCCGCTGTTCACCCGCACCAAAAGCGGCGTGACCATGACCGCCGCCGCCGAAAGCCTGCTGCCGTCCATCCGCCAGATGCTCAACAGCAGTGAGCTGCTCAGCCAATCCATCGCCCAGGTCAACGGCATGCACAAGGGCGTGCTGCGACTGGGGGTGTTCAACTCGGCCTGCGTCACCTGGGTGCCACAATTGGTGCCGCCGTTTCAAAAGCAGTTTCCCGGCATCGACGTGCAGCTGTACCAGGGGTCCTACGCCGACATCGTGGATTGGCTCAAGGGTGGCACGGTGGAACTGGGATTCCTCTCCAATTCCAGCGCGCGTGACCTGGATTTTGAACCGCTCTACGATGATCCGCTGGTCTGCATCGCCCCCGCCGACTACCAGTCCCGCCGCCCCGGCTGCGTGCGGGCCGAGGAATTGCAGGGCAGGGCGTTCGTCAGCCAGCAATCCGACGTGGACGCCGACATCCAAAGCTATTTTAAAAAGAATGATCTGCACGTGAACAGCCGATGCTACATCGTGGACGACCAGAGCATGATCGCGATGGTGTCCTGCGGGCAGGGGCTGGCTATCATGCCAGAGCTGATGTTCCGCCGCGGCACCGACCACAGCGGGTGCCATGTGCTGCGGTTGGAACCTGCCGCCAAGCGCAGCATTGGGTTGGCGTGTCTATCCCGTGGGGGGCTATCGCCTGCGGCGAAGCAGTTTGTGGCTTCTGCACGGGAGTATGCTACGACTTTAAAATGATTTTTTCGGGCAGCTTTCGTTTCGCGCCACCATGCGCGCTGCCTCGCAACAGCGGGACTTTTTTCGCTTCCTTTTTTGGTCACAAAAAAGGAAGGCCTAACGGATGCAACCCGTTATACTAGGCCCTGCCGCAGGGTAGGCAGGGCCGGGGCGCAAGCCGCAACTCAAAGCAACCAAAAATCAAGGGTCTTCCCAAACCACAAAAAACATTGTATAATAATATATTCCGGAAAAGGTAAAGGAGGTCTACCCACCATGCCGGGCGATCTGCATACGCATACGACTTATTCCGATGGTTCCACACCGGTTGCCAAGCTGCCGTTTCTGGCGCGGTGCGCCGGGATGACGCATCTAGCCATCTCGGATCATGATTCGATCCAGAGCGTTCGCTACGCCTACGCCCATCCGATGCAGGACGGCGTGCATCTGATCCCCGCCACGGAGTTGACCGCCTACGACTATGAGCGCGCCCACCGCGTGCACCTTTTGTGCTACTGGCCCGACGATTGCCCCGCGCTGGAGGATTTTTCCCGCATGATGGCCGAGCGCCGCTACACCGCCATGATGCAAAGCAGCAAGGAGCTGGAGGCGATCTGCCCGCAGTACTCCACCCAGGAAGCGCTGGAATTTGCCAAGGACAGCGGCACCTTGTACAAGGCCCACATCATGCGGGTGCTGTGGCAATACGGCCTGGCCGACGGGCTATACAACGAGGTCTACCGCTCGCTGTTCGGGTTGAAACCTGTGCGCGGGCGCATCCTGCACACGCCCCGGTATGAGCCGGTGGACACCGTGCTGGACCTTATTAAAGCCTGCCGCGGTGTGGTGGTGCTGGCGCACCCCAGCGTGTATCACAGCATGGAACTGGCCCGGGAGCTGATCGCCGCTGGGCGGCTGGACGGCGTGGAGATCGACCACCCCCGCAACACCCCCGAGGACAAAACCGAGCTGCTGCGTCTGGCCAAGGAGAATGGACTGCTCATCACCGGCGGCACAGACTACCACGGCATCCACACCGTCACCCCGCGCCCGGTCGGCGCGTTCACTACCCACGATGAGCAGATCGCCAGGTTGAACGATTTGGCCAAGGCAAGAAAATCCACGTTTAAGAGAACTACCTGATTTTGTAGGGCGGATGCTCGCATCGACCACTACAAATGCGCGACAAATACCAAACGGACTACCATTATAAAAGGAGCAACATCACCATGGCATACATCTACAAAAACAAAGGCACCTGCTCGGTGCAGACCGAAGTTGAGCTGAACCCCGACCACACCATTAAAAGCGTCAAGGTCCTGGGCGGCTGCGATGGCAACCTGAAAGGCATTGCCAGCCTGCTGCCCGGCATGAAGGCCGAGGACGCCATCACCCGCATGGAGGGCATCCGCTGCGGCCGCAAGGCCACCAGCTGCCCCGACCAGATCAGCCAGGCCCTGAAAGGCGCCTTGGCAGAGTTAGGTTAAAAAGGAGCCACCCATGGATTGTTTCCACTATCCGCTGGATACTGAAACGCTGCTGCGCAAAAAGCGGCGGCTGCGGCGGGAGCTGCTGGCCCAAAACCCGCACCCCCTGCGCAAAAAAATCGCCATCCTCGGCGGGTCCACCACGAACGAAGTGGCCGACCAGCTGGGGCTGTTTCTGCTGCAATACGGCATCGAGGCGGAGTTCTATCAGAGCGAGTACGCCCAGTACTGGCAGGACGCCATGTTCGGCACGCCGGAGCTGGACGACTTCCACCCCGACGTCATCTACATCCACACAAACTGGCGCAACCTGACCGCCCTGCCCACGACGGCCGACAGCGAGGCTGCCATCGACGCGATGCTCGACGAGCAGTACGCCCATTTTGAGACGATGTGGCAGGCGTTGGAGCAAAAATTCGCCTGCCCGGTCATCCAGAACAACTTTGACCGCCCGAACTTCCGCCTCATGGGCAACCGCGACATCTGGGACCCCCATGGCCGCTCCAACTTCATCAGCCGCCTGAACCAGAAATTTTACGCCTATGCCGCGTCCCATGAGCACTTTTACATCAACGACATCGACTACCTGTCGGCGGACTACGGCCTGACGGCGTGGGGCGACGCCTTCTTCTGGCACATGTACAAATATGCCATCTGCCTCGACGCGATCCCGTCGCTGGCCAACAGCGTGGCCAATATCATCAAGTCCCTGTACGGGCGCAACAAAAAGGCGCTTGTGCTCGACCTGGACAATACGCTCTGGGGCGGTATCGTCGGCGACGACGGTGTGGATGGCCTGGCCATCGGCCCCGAGGTGCCCGAGGGTCAGGTCTACGCCGAGTTCCAGAGCTACTGCAAGGCGCTGAAATCCATCGGCGTCATCCTGGCCGTTGACTCCAAAAATGACGAGGCCAACGCGCTGGCGGGCCTGAACCACCCGGACGGCGTGCTGCGCCCAGATGATTTTGTCGCCATTAAGGCCAACTGGGACCCGAAGGACCTGAACCTGAAGGCCATCGCGTCCGAGCTGAATTTGGGTGCGGACAGCTTTGTCTTTGCCGACGACAACCCGGCGGAGCGCGCCATCGTGGCCGCGCAGGTGCCCGGCGTCGCTGTGCCCGCGCTGGACGGGGCCGAAAACTACATCAAGACCCTCGACCACGGCGGCTATTTTGAGGTCACGGCCCTTTCCAAAGAGGACCTGAAAAAGACCGAGCTTTACCACCAGAACGCTGAACGCGCCAAAGCACAGGCGGCGTTTGCCGACTACGGCCAGTATCTCGACAGCCTTGAAATGACGGCCACGATCAAGGGCTTTGAGCCGCTCTACATCCAGCGCATTGCCCAGCTGACGAACAAGTCCAACCAGTTCAACCTGACGACGCTGCGCTGCTCCGAGGATGACATCCGCGCCATGGCCGGGGACAAAAACGACCTCTGCCTTTGCGGCAAGCTCGTGGATAAATTCGGTGATAACGGCATTGTCACCGTTGTGGCGGGCCGGCAGCAGGGCGATGTGCTCGACCTGACGCTCTGGCTCATGAGCTGCCGCGTGCTCAAGCGCGGCATGGAGGACGCCATGATGGACACCGTCGTGGCCGAGGCCGCCGCCCGCGGGGTCAAAACCATCGTCGGCCATTATTATCCGACAGCCAAAAACGCCATGGTGCGCGAATTTTACGCGCAATATGACTTTGCCAAAACGGCGGAGGATGCCGACGGCAATACCGAGTGGACGCTGGACGTCGCCGCCTACACGCCGAAGCACCCCCACATGAAGATCGAACGCTGACAGATAGGAAACCGTATGAAACGAACCATCCTGCAAAAAGCGGCAGCCGCCGCACTGTTTGTGCTGCTCACGGCGGCACTGCTGGCGGCTGCGGATTTTCTGCTGGTGGATGATGTACACTCCTACTCCCGCGTCATGCTGCAGGAGCTGTATGCCGACGCCGGAAACATAGATACGCTGTTTTTGGGCTCGTCCCACTGCTACCGCAGCGTTGACCCCGCGCAGGCGGACGCGGCGCTGGGCACCCACAGCTTCAACGCGGGGTCGTCCCAACAGCTGCCGGACGGCTCCTATTATATGCTGAAAGAAGCTGCTGCGCAGAACCCGCTGAAAACCGTCTATCTCGAAATGTTCTACACCGGCTACAATGAGAGCGCGTCCGCCAACATCCCGCTGGCCTGCTATCTGCTGGCCGACCACATGGACTGGCGCTCACCCAACCGATACGCCTACCTGTCGGAGATGGGCGGTCTGGCGGCCTATGCCGACCTGCTGCTGCCCGCGCGCCATGGCATTGCGTCTCCGTCCTCCATGCCCGCCCTCTGGAAGGCCAAGCTGACTGACGGCTACACGCCGGACAGCTACGGCTATGTGACCTACCCGGACAGCGGTGAGGCGTACCGGGGCCGCGGCTTTGTCTATACCACCGGCATCCCGCAGGACGGCTTTGCCACGCTGCTGAACGTAGATGCCGACGCGCCATTGTCGGATTTTGGCTGGGAATACCTCAACAAAATCACCGATTTCTGCGCGGAAAACGGCATCCGGCTTGTGCTGTTCACGGCCCCGCTGCCCAGCGGCTACCTGTACAACACCGAAAACTATCAGTCCTACGTCGATGCGCTGCGGAACTTCTGCGCCGCGCATGACGGGCTGGAATACTGGGATTTCTCGCTGTACAAGCTGCAAAGCGAGATCAATCTGAAAATCGAGGACTTCTCCGACGCGCACCACCTGAACGGCGCGGGGGCGGAAAAGTTCACCGCCATCCTCTGCAAAACGATCCAACGCCGTGCGGCGGGGGAGAGCGTTGACGATCTTTTCTATCAGACGGTGGAGGAAAAGCTGACCCTCACCCCGGACGACTCCGTCCTGATGGCCTATTATGCAAAGCTGCAAGACGAATAAGAAGGAGGCCCTGCCATGATCGCCGTGACATCACCTGGCTTTGTGCTGTTCGCGGCGCTGCTGGCGGGGCTTTGGTATGCCTGCCCGCCGCCGCGCCGCTGGCAGCTGCTGCTGGGGGCAAACTTACTATTTTACGCGGTGCTCTGCCCGGCAGCACTGCCGGTGCTGGCGGGCAGCAGCTTTCTGGTCTGGTGGTGTGGGCGGCGCACCGCGAAAAAGCCCGTGTTCCTTGCGGGGCTTGCGGCGGCACTGCTGCCGCTGGCCCTGCTCAAGTATCTGCCCGCTGCGCTGGGCTGGCAGGGCACGCTGGCGAACGCTCTGGGCATCGGCTATTTTACGCTGCAGCTCGTCAGCTATCTGTGTGACGTGCGCCGGGGCAGGATTTTGCCTGAGGAAAAATACGCCCGCCTTTTGTGCTATGCGTCGTTCTTTCTCTCCATCACGCAGGGCCCCTTCAACCGCTATGACGCCCTGATGCCGCAGTTGGACCGGCCCACTGTCTGGGATACGGACCGGGTCTGGCGCGGCGTACAGCGCAGCGCGTGGGGCTACTTTAAAAAGCTGGCCGTGGCGGATCGCGCCGCCGTCGTTGTGGATGCGGTCTTTGCCAACCCCGCCGCCTTTGACCGCACCCAGCTGCTGCTGGGCGGCGTGCTGTTCACCGTGCAACTCTACGCCGATTTCTCCGGCTACACCGACATTGTGCTGGGCGTCGGCGAGGTGCTGGGCCTGCACCTGCCGGAAAACTTCCGTCAGCCGTTCTTTGCCGACTCGGTCAAGGACATCTGGGCGCGGTGGCACATCAGCCTGTCGCAGTGGCTGCGGGATTATATCTATATTCCGCTGGGCGGAAGCCGGTGCAGCAAGGCGCGCAAGGACGGAAACCTGATGATAACCTTCCTCGTCAGCGGCCTGTGGCACGGCGCGGGGCTGACCTACCTCGTCTGGGGCGGTCTGCACGGCCTGTGCCAGGCGGCGGAAAACCACCTGCCGCCCCGCCGCCCGGGTAAGCTCCGCCATGCGCTGCGTGTAGCGGGCACATTCTGCATTCTGGCGGGTGCGTTCGTGATTTTCCGCGCCAGCAGCCTTGCCAACGCGGCAGAGCTTTTTAAGGGTATTCTCTGCAACGGCGGGCACGCCGTGTTCTCCAACTATTGGGAGCTTGGCCTGACGAGCCTGCAGGAGGAGATTCTGCTCTACGCGGGCATTGCGATTCTGCTGGCCGTGGACGCTGCCCATGAGGGCGGTGTCTCGCTGCGCACCAAAATTGCCGCCCTGCCCACGCCCGCCCGCTGGGCCGTCTATGAGGTCTGCATTTTTGTTTTCCTGTTCATGGGCCGCTTCCTCGGCGGCGGCAGCTTCCTGTATGCGAGGTACTGACAATTTTGCCGCCTGTAGGGGCCGGACATGCCTGGCCCGCCCGTTACCCATACAGGGCAGCCTGCGGAAGGCCGCGGGCTACCCCTGCAATATGATACAACAAACCCGGCGTGTGCCCATCGGCAGGCACACGCCGGGTCGTTTTTTTATGAAGTTATTTCAACCTCTGGTCCGTTCCGAAAAACTTGAACATCTTGCACCCGCCCAGCATACGGCTGGCGACCTTCTCGGTGTAGCGGGCCACAAAAACGCTCTGGTCGGTGATGTTCGTCGTGTAGATCGTGGGGCGGTGGGTCAGCATCCGGGTGTTGATCAGCTCATACAGCACGCTGATGGTCAGCGGCGTGATGTACTCGGTGCCCAGGTCGTCCAAAATCAGCAGGTCGGCCTCCTGACAGGCGGCCAGCCACTCGTCGTTGGTCGTGTAGTTGAAGTGCTCGCGCCCCAGCTGCGCGGCCAGCGCGGCGGCGCTTGTGTACAGTACGTCGTGGCCGCCCTCCAGCACGGCGTCGGCAATCGCCAGCGCCAGATGTGTCTTGCCCAGGCCGGTGTGGCCCATGAACAGCAGATTCGGGCTGTTCTGGCTGAATTTGGCGGCGTAGCCGCGGCAGTAGTTCAGCAGCTTGCCCATGTACTCCCGCGGGGAGATGCCCAGCTCCGGCTCCACGGCGTCGCTGTAGCGCTCGACCTCAAAGCTGGCAAACTGGCAC
>OLQN01000172.1_pt1 | contig 57178 bp, 50 predicted proteins | sample 1673181 | NCBI WGS metagenome assembly OLQN01 (sample SAMEA3136763, study PRJEB25190) | human gut metagenome | biome: human gut; feature: human-associated habitat; material: faeces | place: Austria | collected 2013
ACTATACGAAGGAGATTGTGGGCTATAGTCTAGGGGACAGTCTCGCCTCAGAATACCCCTGCGAGGCACTAAAGCAAGCCCTCAAGCGGCTCCCCAGAAAGGACGCTTCCGATCTCATTCACCACTCCGACAGAGGCACTCAATATGCCAGTCTGCAGTATACTAAGATACTCAAGAAAAGAGGAATACAGATCAGCATGACAGAGTCAGGAGAACCCAAAGAGAACTCCCAGTCAGAGCGGGTGAACAGCACCATTAAGAACGAACTCTTAATGGGCAAAGTGTTCCATAACATCTCTGAAGCGGAAAGTGCAATCAGCAAAGCTATAGAGACTTACAACACTACTCGCCCTCATATGAGCATCGACTATATGACCCCACAAGAAGCTAGGGAATGTACGGGTCCCCTGAAGAAGCGATGGCGCAGCTATCGTGAAGACGCGATTCAGAAAGCTCGAAAAGACAAAGAGTCAAAGGAGCTAGTAACCAGCTAAATAGAACTTATATCAGCAAATAAAGAAGAGACTGGATTTTTCATTTTCAATCGGAACACAAAGAGCGGCAATGCACCTGACACACCAAACGCCCTCCGCTATGCTACAGGCGTTTGGCTTAGTCAGTTGCATTACCAACGGGGTGTTTGTCCGATTTGAAAAAAGAAAAAAAACAAGCCCGGGGTATACCACGAAAAACTACCCCAAATTGCCAGAGTCAACTAAAATCAGTATCTTTGAAAAGTCAAGACAACTCATTCTAGTTTGACGACGAAAACGATGTCAACCGACATCCGTTTTAACAAAAAAAAAGTCAACCATTTTCAGGGAACCACAGTGGAAAAGAAAATTTCCAACGCTGGAAAAGAAAATTTCCAACGCTGGAAAGAAAGTTTTCCTCCCTTGGAAATTTATTTTTCCAAGGCTGGAAAGTTTTTGGAAACTTGTAGGAGAGACTCATCGTTTGACGAAATAAGACGAGCCACCCTGTGTGGGGTGGCTCGGATATGTCTAGCGGGAGTAGCTACACGTCGGCTTAGGTCGGCAGGTTGAGCTTGCTCGCGATCTGATTTGCGAAGTCAAGGCGATCACAAGCAGGGAGTGTTGACTTTTGCAACAGTCTCAAGTAGTGTGAAGACGGAAAAAGCCCCACGTCTGACGAGCAGAGCGTGGGGCTTCTGATAGTTGCAGCTTGACGAGACTATTACTTAGTTTGTAGTCTCTCTAGGCTGGTCGGTTGGTATGCTAGATGCCTAGCTGCTTCTTGACCTGCGCCGTGATATCAACAGCTGAGGGAGCCATATAGAGCATTATCGAGGCCTCCATGACATAGGTGTAGCCACCAGCGTCGCCTACCTTCTTGATTGCCTCTACAATCTTCTGCTGGATAGGTGCCATGAGGGTAGCCTGCTGCTTCTCCATATCTTGCTGCATAGCTTGATAAGAGCGCTGGATGCGGTTTTGCAGATCAGCTAGCTCCTGCTCGCGACTCTTGAGGAGAGCGTCAGAGAGTCCCTCCTTGTCCTTCATATAGAGCTCGAGCTTCTTCTGATACTCGTCGTTCATCGTCTGCATCTCTGCCGTGTACTTTTTGTCTAGCTCTTGGAGACGATCCTGAGCGACCTTCATATCAGGCATAGCGGTGAGGAGCTCCTGAGAGTTGACGACTGCTATCTTCTGCTGAGCCGTAGCTACGACAGGTAGCAAGAGTAGGAGTAGGGTTAGAAACAGATTCTTTGTCTTCATTGTTCTGTATTTAAGTTATTGATAATGCGTATGTATAGGGTTAGCGCTTGCGCCCATAGCCTAGCTTCTCTAGGACCTGATCGCTGATGTCGATAGATGGATTGGCAAAGACGATGCCTGCCGTAGAGCGGTCGAGGACTAGCTGGAATCCGCTCTGCGAAGCGATCTCCTTGATTGCTTGCCATATCTCGTCCTGTAGCGGCTTAACCATCTTAGAGCGACGCTCGAAGAGCTCACCCTCGGGACCGAAGTACTTGCCCTGTAGCTCGGTGGCCTGCTGCTCGGTCTTGACAATTTCCTCCTCACGCTGACGCTTTTGCTCGGCTGTGAGGAAGACGAGGTCGCTCTGATACTTCTTATAGAGCGTCTCAGCCTTGTCTTGGAGTGTCTTGACTTCCTGTTGCCAACGCTTAGAGACGGTCTCGAGCTGCTCATTCATCATCTCATAGTTGGGGATGTTCTTGAGGATATACTGCATATCCACAAGCGCAAACTTCTGTGCTGATGCTCCCAGTGTAAGAGCTAGGAGGAGTGTGAGGAGATATAGATGCTTTCTCATAATATAGATGTTTAGAAGGTCTGTACTAGTGTATATAGATGGCTTGGGTACTTGTTTGTTTAAGTGGAGCAAGCCTCGTACTCATACGCTAAGGAGACTAAAACTCCTGACCCATGACGATGTGGATGTTGCTGCCGCCTCGCTGTGAGGAGCCGTCAGGCTTGTCAAAGCCATAGCCCCAGTCGAGTCCGAGCATGCCAAGGAAAGGTAGCGTGATACGGAAGCCAACACCAGCCGAGCGCTTGAGATTGAAGGCGTTGAAGTTGCTGATGTCTCGCCACGCATTACCTGCCTCGAGGAAGGCGACGGCCCATACATTGTATTGACCCTCAAAGAGTATGGGCACATGTAGCTCAGCCATCATACGCATATAGGCATAGGCGTAGTCATAGTTGCCACCAGCGATCGATCCGTTGCTATATCCACGTAGCGGGATGGTCTCGTTGAGGAAGTTGCCTACATAGCCGCTCATGTTGTCTCCACCCATGTAGTAAGTGCCAAAGGGAGAACGCTTAAACGGTGTGTAGTGTCCGATGAAGCCTGCGTCTAGACGCGTCATGAGTACGGGCGTATACTTCACAGTGACAGGGTTCATGAGCGGGGTGAAGACCTTGCCCGAGAACTTCCACTTGTGGTACTCTACAAAGCGGTATCGATCCTCTGACTTGAGGTTAATGTTGGAGTAGTCGATGCCGTCCCAAAGGGAGTATGGAGGCGTGGCACTGACTGACAGCGTAAAGGAGGAGCCACGACGGGTGTAGATCGGATTGTCGATTGAGTTACGCGAGAGTGCCAGCGTGAGGCTTATGTCGTTAGCATGCCCATTGTGAAAGCCCTGGAAGGTCTCATAGACCCAATCACGGAGGTAGTAGTGGGTATAGTTGAGCGTAGCATTGACGTTAAACCAGTTGTCAGGCCAGTTGAGTCGCTTACCGAAGCCGACCGTGGCGCCGAAGATGTGCATGGACTGGTTGGGGTTGTAGGAGTTTTCCATCAGCGACTGCCTATAACCACCATCGTATCCATAGCCACCATAACCGCCATAACCACCATAACCGTAACCACCATAGCCGCCGTATCCGCCATAGTAACCTGGGTAGTAACCCATACCCTGCGTACGATTATTATAGTAGCGAGTATCGATAGCGGTCTGCATGGAGTAGAAGAGCGATGCCGTAAAGAAGTTCGGACGCTTGCCACCAAACCAGGGATCGGAGAATTGTAAGCTAAACGAGTGATAGTAGCGACCATTACTCATTGCATTGAGAGAGAGGGTCTGGCCATCGCCCTGCGGTATGAGACCACGGTACGCCTTCGGGTGAAAGAGGTTGTAGATCGAGAAGTTGGTAAAGTTGATACCAGCACGCCCGATGATACCAGCCTGAGACCAACCAAAGGAGAGCTCAAACTTGTCATTGTTTCTGCGCTGCAACGAGTACTCTATATCTACGGTACCCTCCTGAGGGTTGGGGATTGGCGTGGGGAAGCTCTTCTCTGGATCAAAGTGCCCGAGCTGGTTGAGTGTCATCCAGGAGTTCATCATATCCTCCTTGCTAAAGAGCTTGCCAGGCTTCGTAAAGAGCTCACGACGCACTACCTCCTCGTAGATGTCATGGTTACCACGTATGATCACCTTATCGATAGTAGCCTGTGGCCCCTCGACAATGCGTAGGTCAAGCGAGACAGAGTCGCCCTCGACGTATGTCTCTACGGGATCTATGCCTGAGAAGATATATCCATTGTTGTAGTAGAGGTTGGCGACAGCATCGTCCTCGACATAGAGACGCTTCGTAAGGCGATCCTGATCATACACATCACCATGCTGCATGCCGAGCATAGCCTCTAGGAGCGGTGTGGGGAACTTCGTATTGCCCACGAAGTTGATATCCTTGATATAGTAGCGGCGCCCCTCGGAGATGTTGATGAAGATGTCGATCTGCTTGTCGTTTTTCGGATTTCGAGCGATAGAGTCTGACAGGATCTCTGCATCACGATAGCCCGCCTTATGATAAGCATTTAGGATGTTGTGCAGATCCTCACGATAGACATCTTGGATGAATTTCTTGCTTTGGAAGAGCTCTAAGAGGGAGTTCCACAGATTGCCACGATTGAGTCGGAAGGTCTCGTTCGTCTTCTTCATCGCCTTGCGCAAATCTGTGTCTGAGAGAGCTTTATTGCCTGAGAAGTAGATGTTAGCGATCTTCGTCTTGTACTTCTTATCGACCGTGATGCCAAGCTTGACATAGCCCTCACGAGATAGGTCAGGCTGCTGATCGAAGGTGACCTCCATCTCGCTATACCCCTTCTCATTGTAGTACTTCTGTATCAGTTGCTCCGTGCGATCTAGCACATTGGGCGATAGCTGCATACTCTCTCGTAGACCTGTCTTGGTCTGCAGGTCTTCCTGCTCCGACTTCTTGATGTTGTGGAAGGTCACCGAAGCGATACGAGGATGCTGCTCCAGCTGCACCTCTAGCCAGACCTTGTCTCCCACATACTTAGTCACCAGCACACGTGCATTGGCGAAGGTGCCATTGCGTGTGAACTGCTGCACTACAGCCGTCGTAGCAGCTCCTGGTATCTCTATGCGCTCCCCTACCTTGAGACCTGTATAGCCTAGCAAGACCTCCTGATCATATCCCTGTGCGCCCGTTATGGTCACACCCGCAATGGTCTTGGAGACGGGACGAGCGTAGTCGATCTGAGGCGCATAGATCGTATCGGCAGGAGTAGTAGCAACTTGTGCGCTCACAGAGGTGACTGTGAGGAGTGCTATAAGTGCGAAGAGTATGTTGTGATATCGTTGCATTGTCATCATTAAGAGATCAGATGGGGTCTGTGATATATGGGTCTGTGTTTTTACTGAAGCACCTTGCCAAAGCGTCTCTGGCGTGAAGCATAGTCTGCCAGTGCCTTGTCAAGCTCTGCCTCATCAAAGTCGGGCCATAATGTATCTGTGAAGTAAAGCTCTGTGTAAGCAGATTGTAATAAGAGGAAGTTCGAGAGCCTCTGCTCTCCACCTGTGCGAATGAGCAGGTCGGGCATCGGCATGCCACAGGTATATAGGTAATCATTGATCAGCTCAGGACGAGCCAGATCGTCGCTACTGAGTCGTCCGGACTGTACATCCGCAACGATATGTCGTATCGCATGGCTAACCTCTGTGTAGGAGGAGTAGCTGAGCGCGATGCATAGGGTGATACGCTGACCACCCTTCGTCTGCTCCATAGAGTCTCTAAGCTGCGCGGCTGTCTCGGCGGGCAACTGGTCTATATCTCCAATAGCTCGTAGTCTCACGCCCTCCTTGATGAAGCGTGGCGTGTACTCGTGGAGTCCCTTGGCGAGGAGCTGCATGATATAGCTCACCTCTGGCTCTGGGCGACTCCAGTTTTCTGTACTGAAGGCATAAACTGTCAGATACGGGATGCCTCTATCTGCTACGGCTGAGAGAGTCCGCTCTAGCACATCGGTACCCTGCTTGTGTCCGTAACTGCGAGACAAGCCTTTGCGTTGCGCCCAGCGACCATTACCATCCATGATGATGGCTATATGCTGTGGTGTCTGTTCTTTCATCATTTAGGTGTCTGCCAATTAGGGTAGCTATCCGATCCGTGACAGGGTTCGCTACGTTTGCCAAATTCATAGGTGATACTCACGATCAAGCCTATCGTAGCATCGCCCCCCTTGATCCAGTCCACCGGCATCCCGTAGGGGTTGTTGAGCCAGCCCGTCTGCTCTGTGGGGGTGTCCAGATGAGAACTAATGTAGTAGATGCCCTGCAGTGCGGCGATCAGGTTAAGTCGATTGCGGAGCTTGTACTTGATGCCTGTCTTGATGCCTGCGCCTGGCAGGAAAGCCATCTTATGCGCCGCCAGGGTCGTGCCGACACTAAGACCAGCTCCTACATAAGGTACCAAAGAGCGGGTCTGCAGGTAGCGAAATTTGTCACTATAATGAGCAAAGTTGTACTCCACCCAGCCATTCAGAGCCAGCAGATGAGAGGCTCCACGGGTAGCTTGATCAGCCACTCTAGCCTGCGGATAGTCTGTCTGCGCATAGCGACAGTCGAAAGGGAGGAAGCTGTATCCGAGTTCGCCCGAAAAGGCCAGTCTGAAGTTGTGATTGTAGCGAAAGACTACCCCTCCCGTTCCTCCTATCGGCACAAAAGGAATACGTCTATTGGCATCTCCTAGATAAGACGCCGCCCCCACAGATCCGCCCATCTCATAGCGATACTCCTGTGCAGTGAGTGAGACCGCACAGAGCATCAACATGATGAGTAGTGGCTGACGTAATGTTAGCTGCATAGATCAGTGGGAGCGCCTCGATAGCGTGCTACGTAATACTACTTAAAGCGTATCGGCTTTCCAATCCAAAGCGTAGGCGTACCGCCCTTGATCCCTCCGAAGAGGTAAATGCGTCCATCATCGCCACGGTAGAGTGCTAAGCCTTGCTGATGCTTCTGTCCCTTCTCATAGTAGAGCGATGGAAGTATAGACTCTTCCGTCAGCTGCTGCCACATGGCGCCGTAGTTGAGAGATACGTAGGCACGCATAGCAGGCTGCTCCGCTTGCTTAGGACGAGCCGCCGGCTTGACAAGCAGTATAGTGTGGTCTTGAGGCTCATAGACCATCGCTCCAGATAGGTCGCTCGGCCAGATCTTGCTCACGACACCAGCATCGTGCGGTGTGAGCCAGTCAAGGCCATTGGAGGTGCTGTAGGCAAGTGCCGTCGTATCAGCGACAGAGCCACCGACTAGAAGTGCTACTGGATGATGCTCTACAATAAACGAGAGACGGGCATTCTGCTCTAGAGGGAAAGCCGCTGGGACTCGTATGCCTCCCTCACTATTGAAGTGTACCCCATCAGCAGACTTCACAGCTACGAGAGGCTTATTCTCCCCTCTATGGTATAGATTGCCCAAGAGATAGGAAGCTCTACCTGGCAGGGCATTGCTCTGATTCCACTTGCCACCTTGATGCTCATAAACGGCCATCTGCCCGCTCTCTTGCAGACAGAGGATCGCATCGCGACCACCCTGCTCCACGATGTCTACGATGGGTGAGTCGAGCATATTAGGTATTGTCACCTCTTGCCATAGCTCTGGCTCCTTGTGTGAGGCACGCCACAGATGTCTCTCGCTGGTAGTACGTGTGAAGTAGTAGTAAGCCTCGCCATTGTCCACGAGACGACTCAACACAATGTCCTCACTCGTGGCAGAAGCAGGCGCTAGGTGTGCAGACTTCGTCCAGGTGTGGGTGTATGGATCACGATCGTAGATGTTTATCTTGAGCTTATACTCCTTAGTCAGGGACGCGTTTTTACGATGCTGCATGACGATGCGAACTCCCTCAGCATGCTTGGACATATTGACCGTGTCTAGTCCTGACATAGAGGGCTGCTCGACACCTCCTATGTACACCTTAGGGAGCGCATCGGGCGAGGCTACAATCTTCAGCTTGACCGTCCCGATTTTGGTTCCCTTAGGTAGCGGGCGAGCGTTGTATATCAGTCCTTTGCGATGATCTATGGAGAAGAGTGTCTTCTCCAGCTCAGGGACAGACTTGTCACTCATCTTGAGTTCTGAGATCAGTACGCTCTCTATCCGAACATCCTCGACAATCGACTTGCGCTGGCAGCTAGGCAAGCTAATCAGCGGTAGCAAAGCTACAGCGAGGAGTAGGTATCTATGGAGTGATTGTATAGTACGAGTCATATAGAATTGTTGATATGGAGACAAAGATACTACTTCCCACGAAAATAGAGGTCAGACTTTAGAAGTGAGAGGTTAGAGAGACCACACGCCAAAGGATACGAGAAGAGGTCTAACTTCGAATCTCTAACTTCTAAAGTCTAATATCTAAAGTCTAGCGTCTAATGCGACACATGCACCCGCTTGGTGGCGGGAGCCATAGTCAGTCTTTCCTGCACGCGCTCGGTCACAGCCGTGGCTAGCTCAGCGAAGTAGTGGCTCATCACCTGGTCACTCTGCGCTGCTATCGGCTCTCCGGCATCGCCCGCCTCGCGGACACTCTGCACGAGCGGGAGCTGACCGAGGAGCGGTATGTTAAACTGCTCGGCCAGTCGCTTACCACCGTCACGACCGAAGATATAGTACTTATTGTCGGGCAGCTCAGCTGGCGTAAACCAAGACATGTTCTCCACCAAACCGAGGATAGGCACATTGACCGGGTCGGTCTGAAAGAGGTTGATCCCCTTCATCGCATCAACGAGAGCCACCTCTTGCGGTGTGGTCACCACGATAGCCCCCGTGAGCGGTAGCGTCTGGACCAGTGTCAGAGCTATATCTCCCGTCCCAGGAGGCATATCAATGAGTAAGTAGTCCAGCTCTCCCCAGTGCCCCTCTGTGAGGAGCTGCTTGAGCGCATTCGAAGCCATCGTGCCACGCCATAGGAGCGCTTGGTCAGGACGTACAAAGAAGCCGATCGAGAGCATCTTGATACCCTCTGACACAACAATGGGTGCGATACGGTCCTTGCCGTCGACCTCCTCAGCGACAGGACGGGCATCCTCACAGTGAAACATCTTCGGCATCGACGGCCCATAAATATCGGCATCGAGGAGCCCTACTTTGTAGCCTTGGCGAGCCAAAGCCACGGCGAGGTTGCTCGTGACAGTGCTCTTGCCGACACCTCCCTTGCCACTGAAGATGGCGATCGTATTGGAGACCATCGGGAGAGGGTTCTCCACCTCAGGCTGCTCAGGCTCCTCTCTAAAGGTTGCCTTGATACGCCCTGCCACATCTGCCTCTGCATCGAGGAAGGTGAGGATGGCGGTCTCAGCCGCTTTGACCACGGAGCGAGCAAAGGGGTCTCGCACACGGGGGAAGTGTAGCGTCAGAGAGATCCGTCGTCCCTCTATCTGTATGTCGTCAGTCACGATGCCAGAAGAGACAATGTCCGTACCCGTACCTGGGTAACGCACATTGCGTAGCGCATCGAGGACCTGCTCGGTTGTATAGCTATTCATATCTTATTTCTGTTTTTTGGGTATAAGCTTTTATTCCTCCTGAGCAAAGGCTTGCTCCACTTGGTGCAAGAGTCCACCTGGTACTTGCGACCAACTGGTATAGTCGTCATGCTCCGGTTCACGCTCGGGCTCTAGCCATTGCTCGCGCATAGGCAGAGCAAAGCGAATATACTTGATTATCTTACCTCTGCCCAGCCACTGCTTCTCGTAATGGGTCAGAACGCGCGGTATGCCATACTGTGTCAGCAGCTGCTCCTCTTGGTATAGATCAGGCAGTGCCACTAGAGGCTGTATATCATTCACCTCTAGCAGACTCAGCGTGTACTCATAGAGGAAGGTGCTATCCGTCTTAAGATGCACCACTCCGTCGGGCTTGAGATAGCGATTGTAACTAGTAAAAAAAGCCGAAGAGAGAAGTCTAGCACGAGTCCGCTTCATCTGCGGATCGGGGAAGGTGATCCACAGTTCACTCACCTCCCCTGGAGCAAAGGCCAGCGGTAGCAGATTGATGTCGGTCCGTAGGAAAGCAGCGTTAGAGAGACCTTTGTCCAACGCCTCCGTGGCACCATGCCACATACGCGCCCCCTTACGATCCACTCCGATATAGTTGTGGGTGACATCTTGCTGAGCCAGTGCGACCGTGTACTCGCCTCGCCCGCAGCCCAACTCTAAGATGAGCGGGCGATCCGCATCAAAGGCTCGCTCGCTCCACCCTCCAGCTATTTGTCCTGCCACCTCTGGGGAGGAAAGCTCTGCATAGCCATACTCATACACATTGGGATAGCTATGCAGATCGGCAAATTTCTCCAGTTTACGTCTAGCCATAGGCGTACCTCAGCATCGATTACGTCTACTCCTCATCAGTATTGATTACATCAACGAGCCCCTCCTCGGCATAGTAGTCGTAGAGCGTGGAGATCAGGTCATACGCATCATCTTCGTGCAGCTTGACACCCATATCTTCGCTCAGGCGACCAGAGACAAAGTTGGCCATCTCATCTATATCGAGATAACCCTCCTCGTCATCTACCCCCTCGGAGTACTCGTCACAGAGATCCATAACGTAGAGAAAGATCTCGTCATCATCATACTCCTTGACAAAGGAGGGATCTAGATGGTTGCGCAGATACTGGATCGCATTGCGATCGAGCTGCTCAAAGTCTATGTCTGCCATGATACTATATATTGTATAGGTTATAAGTCTGCGACTGGTTCACATCACTTCAACGACTTGTAGAAAGCCTCTAAGAGTCGTCCCGCCCCCACAAAGGGTGTGATACGATTCTCCAGGACCTCGTGCTCTATCGTCTCTTGAAGCTGCTTGACCTGCTCATTGTCGTAGAAGGAGCGACGCAACTCCTCGTTGACCGTCTCATACATCCACCACTTCTCCTGACGACGACGATTATAGTCAAAGTAGCCACTCTCCTTACTCGTTTGGCGATACTCATCGATCATGTCAAAGATCTCCTTGATGCCTATCCCCTTCAGACCTGAGTAGGTCATAACCTTCGGCTCCCAGCCCGACTCGGTAGCGGGAAAGAGCTGGAGCGCATTGCGAAAGTGCTGCGCCGCAAGACGAGCCTTGTCTACATTGTCACCATCAGCCTTGTTGATGATAATCCCGTCAGCCATCTCCATGATACCGCGCTTGATGCCTTGTAGCTCATCGCCGGTACCAGCTAGCTGGATCAGGAGGAAGAAGTCAACCATCGAGTGCACAGCCGTCTCACTCTGCCCTACGCCCACCGTCTCGACAAAGACCGTATCAAAGCCCGCAGCCTCACAGAGGATAATGGTCTCACGCGTCTTGCGCGCCACACCACCCAGAGAAGAGCTACTAGCACTCGGACGAATGAAGGCACGCTCCTCACGAGAGAGCCGCTCCATACGGGTTTTGTCACCTAGTATACTCCCCTTAGAGATCTCACTACTGGGGTCGATCGCCAGCACAGCCAGCTTGTGTCCCTGCTTAATGAGGTGCATGCCGAAAGCATCGATCGATGTACTCTTACCCGCCCCAGGCACGCCAGTGATACCGACACGCATCGACTGACCGCTGTAAGGTAGGCAGCCCTCTAGTATCTGCTGTGCCTTGAGCTGATGGTCATGACGTGTACTCTCGACCAGCGTCACGGCACGAGCCAGGAAAGTGCGATTGCCCGCTAAGATCTCCTTGATATAACGCTCCGCCGAGTAGTCCTCACGCTGCACCCGTTGTTGGCGCAGATAAGGATTGACCATAGGCTGAGCAGAGACACCTTTATTCACCTTGAGACCCGCATACTGAGGGTCATTTTCAGGATGATCATTCGTGAGCATATCGGGGAGATTAGAGGTTAGAAATTAGAGGTTAGAGATCAGAAATTAGAGGTCAGAGGTTAGTAGTAACTTTAGCTAACAGCCAACAGCCAACATCTACCGCTTAGGTATGACGATCAAGACATTGCGTAGCGGAGCGTTCGGATCATTCAGCAGCAAGTCAAAGTTTGCCTTAAGTGCCCCACGAGAGCGATCAGCTCCCTCTAGATTCAGGCGATAACGTATATCGAAGCTCTCGCCAGGAGCAATCGTCTCAGGATAGTCTAAGATGGTCAGGAAAGCTGTATTGCTCTCTGCAGAGTAGACATGCATCGGAGCTTTGCCATCATTTTTCAGAGTGACTGCTCCCTCATACACCGTCTCTTCTGGAGCTAAGTCCGTAAGACGCTGATAGGTCTTTAAGTCCGCAAGCGGTGCTGCTGCCCCCTTGTCAAAGTGCGGGGGCATCACAAGACGTACCATCACCCCACCAGAGAGATCAGGCTCACCATCCTGCGTTCGTACAGTGATGCCTATCCACCCTTTGTGAATGCCCGGAGCCACCGATCCATCAGTACGCGCCGTCAGGAAGATCTCCTCAGGCTCATAAGCTGCCAGTGTGGCTTGGCTTATACTACTAGATAGAAAGCTGGGTAGCGTATCCAGAGACACCTCTAGAGGCCTACTCGTCGGATTATTGAGCATCAGACGGATCGTGTTCTCTTCGCCTGCTGGTTGCAATGGAAAGTCTAGAAAGAGGTTGCTCACCTGTAGTGCGCCAATCTCTTGCTGGTAGCGTGCATTCGTTGGGATCGGTCTGCCCAGTGTAGCTACGTTTCCCTTGATCGTCAGCTTGATAGGCTTACTCGGATCTACAGAGGTGTAGACACGCGTATACTTAACGAAAGAGCCTGGACGATTTAGCGGATTATAGGTGATCAAGATAGGTATCGAATCACCAGGAGCTACAGCCGTACGATCGTAAGTAGGTGTCGTACAGCCACAATCCGTATTGACACGCAGTATGACCATCTGCTGGTCAGAGACGTTGTGCAGGGTGAAGCTGTGAGACACCGTGCCCCGCTCCTCAGCAATCGTACCGAAGTTGTGTATTGCTGAGAGAGAGTCGATCATCTCTGCCGGCCGTTGCGCACGCACTACCCCTAGAGTAGCCGTGAGAGAGAGCAGGAGAGCCAACAATCTTCTTGTTGTAGCCATAACGATCTATCTTAGTTTGCTTGAGGCACGCTCCTCCACCCCATCGTCTTCGTCATGAAGGCTGTGGGGCTGTAGCGTATGTCGCCTCAAGTGACTATAAGACTTATCTCAGTAGTACGACTACTCGACCACGCCCTTGATGCGTAGTATGTAGCTACCATCCTTACCATTGCTATAGATAGAGATGGTCTTGACAAATTGCCCAGGGCGTCCTGCTGGATTGTAGGTCACCTTGACCGTTGTAGTCTTACCCGGAGCGATAGGAGCTGTCTCGAACTCAGGCTTCGTGCAGCCACAAGAGGCTACGACACGAGTGAGGACGAGCGGAGCATTACCTGTATTCTTGATCGTGAAGGTGTGGCTCACAGGGCCGTCTACCTCCTTGATAGAGCCAAAGTCAAACTCCGTCTCCGTAGCTGTGATCTGGGCACCAGACTGCTTGCTTGAGGTCTGCTTATTCTGAGCACCAGCTAGCGTAGCACAGAGTAGTAGGATCGTTGTTAGGATTGCAATGCGTTTCATAACTTTGTTGTTTAAGATTATGTCCATAGTTAGTGTATTAAGCACGGGGGAATAGCTACACCACGCAGAGCTCGCTCGCTCCATACGGATAGCCCCCTCTGCTCTGCAAATGTACTCTTTTTTAGTCATACAAAGGCTATACCACGCCACAATTCACCATTTCAGCACGCTAAAGTGTCTATCACGAGCGGAGTGACAACCCCTCAAGAAGCTAGCAGACATGGACGAAGATCAGAAGCATCGAAAGAAATCAGACTCCATTGACGCTCTCCACCTTTCCCCAATTGATCGAAGGCAACGCTCCCCTACCTCTGAGATCCAATCTACTCTCCGCGTGGATATCCTCAAATCCCCACGTGGGAATTTCCAAATCCCTAGGGATGGACGAAATAAAACTTCGTGGCAGGGCCGACGCCTGATATGCTATGAGCTCATCTACCGCCCTACTTCTCGTTTGTCGTCGTGTGTAGCTCCTGACTGAGCGACTATGATGCGTCAGCCCTGTCTGGGAAAAATCGACGCCAGTTTGCTACAATAATTTAGAACTGACTACATATCAAAACAGCGCCATGTCGGAGAAAACTGATTTCCACGTGGATATTTCGAAATTCCCACGTGGAGAATAAAAAATTCTTCGGAGGAAGCGAAGGTGTTTTTATAAACGTCTCGTTTATAGGGAGGTGCAAATGTCGTGAAACATCGTGTAGCCATTTTGTAGCCAAACAGGCACTTTCAAAGACCTCGGTGGAAGGAGGTAGAAACTATCTCTTCATCACAAGGGCAAATATACAACTTATTTTCCAAATAGACAAGGGGCTACACACACTTTGAGCGGAAAATAAAGGAAGGAAAGTTTGGTAGTGTCAGATACTTTTGCTATCTTTGTAATAGAGATGAAGAGAGGTCTCTTGACTACAAACAGCAAGAGAGGCGACAATTTAGATAACCAACAAATCAAAAACAGAGATATGAATACGACAAAAAAATGGAGCCTAGTAGCAGTGCTATGCGGACTGTTTACGGCAACTCTCCTAACCGCTTGTGGCGGTGGCGGTAGTGTTTGGACAGAGCCAAACTCAAATAAGGGCAATACAACGAATAATGGAAACGGGGAGGTTATTCCAATTGAGCAAACGCTAACATTAAAGTCTGATAGACCGATAATGTTTGATTGTTGGGCATTTGGAGTCTTTACGCTCTATGTAAATGGGGTAGACAAAGGGTCGTCGTATATTGCCTCAGACGAGAGGGATTCAGAAGAAGGAAACTGGGTTATTCCAGCCAACACGCCAAAAACGTACCACTTCACAACTGCTCCAAACCAATACAGCCCAAGTACACCAATGGAGCTAACCTTGAATTTCAGCTTTGAAGCTAAAGACCAACGTATTGAAGACCCAAACAAACCTTTTGACTTACCGCAACCTGTTGAGACGACAGTCACGTTTACTTGGCAAGAAAAGATAAACAAAAAGGTGACGAGAGAGGAAAATAAAACCATAGTTCTCTCTAAAGATAACGGGTGGAGCTATAAAAGCAGAGAATACAACACTAAGTCAAAATAGAGTAAGCTAGAAGACTAAGTAGAATAAGTAAGTATAAAAGTAAACACGGACGGTAGAAATTTCTACCGTCCGTGTTTGTTTGTTTTCCCCACCTCTAGGATAAAGAGGAAGACTATGTAGTAAGAGAGAAGAGAGTATAGGAGCTGGGACACAAAGGCTCAACGCTTTAGAAACTACTATAAAACTACACACTAAATGAGCCAATCATCCCAGCTCCAGTCATTCACTCATACGAATCAACAAGTCTTGATTTTATGCTTACTCAAAGGGTGTAAAGAAATCCGTGATGCTATCCCAAAACGACTTTTCTGCCATTCCCAAGAGTTGCAAAGTACGAATAGGCTGGTCTGAATAAGGGGAGCGCATCATTCCTAGCATCAGAAAGAGCGGCTTACGGTCTTTGCGTTCATAGTCAGGTAGACTAGGATCAGAGATACTAACATTCGGTAGGATAACTACAATAAAGCCATCGGACGTGCCGTAAGCAATAGAGTGCTTTAGAGCAGCGTAGTCTGCTTTAACACCAATACCCTTCGCTTTGTCTCGTGTAGCCCAAAGAATAAAGTTCCGAGGATTGCCATAGACAGCTCCATCTAGAGGGGTTACCAATGGAACAAAAGTCCCATTGTTTTTCTCTGAATCCCATTGTGTAAGACGAAAATAAAACTTAGATCCCTCGTGGTGACTGTAAATCAATTTGACGATCATACGTGAGGGAACGTAAGTGGTCTTGTCGGAAGAGTATTGTTTGCCATTTATGATGATAGACTTGGTAACACCAGTCTCAGGGAGACCCTTGACAGGCAAGTCAGAGGCAGGTACGACAAAGCAACCATTCTTGTCCGTCTGGTAGCTCTTATCAGGTATACGGGGTAAGCCACTAACAGTAGCAAAAGGAACTGGCACAGAATCGGGCGAGAGGCATTGATAGAGACAAGCTCCATCTTCTATACGCACACCATTGGCGATAACTTTTCGCTTCTCATTTGTTGCGGGATCAGTATAAGTAACCTCAGGAGCCTTGCTAATGAGTAGCACCTCGTATTTACCTTGCTTTTTTAGAGTTGGCACTAGCACCCCGTCAGGATATTGAGGTGCAACTGGTGCAGGCGGGGCTGGAACAGGTGTTTTCACCCCATCAATGTAGTAGTAACCATCTACGATAGTCACTACGGGTTTGTGAGCAGGCTTGATTGCTATACCCGTGTCTACACCATTGATATAGTAATTACCATTCTCCCCTTGTGCAACATCTCCAATAGGAGGTATGTTGTCCTCGTCGGGAGAGGGGGTATCTCCACCCCCTCCTAAGTTATCTGACAGCTTAAACTCTAAGAGCAAGCTCTGCTCCTGACCAGCGTCATCAGACACAACCAGTTCAACGGTGTGCTGACTACCCTCTTCAGGAGTGTAGTATAAGCGGAAATTGCCTACGGCTAAGTCGTAATTATCGTTGTCGGCAAGTTCAACACCACCCACATTTAGCAGGAGGCTTCCCTTGCCACTACGTTGAAACTTACGTATGTAATACTTTCGAGCGACAAAGAGCTTCTGAGGTGTGAGCTTACAGCGCACTTCCACAGCTTGCCCTCTAGTTGCATCTTGATGGTATGGCATCACCTCTACCTCAAAAGGGTAGACTTCCTGCACATCGACCTCTCTAGAGCAAGCTCCTAGGAGTATCGCTAGCAGGAGTGGTAGGATAAAGTATCTATTCATAGTCTGTAGTCTTAGAAGTTAAACCGAAAGCCCATTGTGGCTAGAGGGCGGAACAGGTTAAGCTGAGAACCTACCAAGAAGTTTCCGTCGCCACGTATCGTCAGGAGCCAGTTGTCTGTGAGAAATATCTCTGCTGATAAATGAGCAGCTCCTCCATAGACGAAGTGTGAGCGAGAGCGGATAGTAGCTCCATTGCTTAGATCATACTGTCGTCTATTAACGTCCTCGTAACCACAGAGAGCAGATAAGCCAGCGTATAGCAAGAAAGTGTGCGTATAGTCCGTGAGGACTGGGTACATATAGCCAGCCTTGATGAGATAATCTTCGACAGGCATTGAATACTTGTTCTTCAAAACATCTGTATAGGATCGCTTATCGTGACTATACTCCACCCCCACTACGAGGTAGTCTGCGTGGAAGAAATAGTGAGTGTAGTCCACCCGAGCCGTCCAATTGCCCCACTGGACAAAAGGTGTCTCGTTGGTTAGCGGTACCCCACCCGATAGGATTAACCCATCTTGGTGAGGTATGGCACGTTGCGCCTTACTTACACTTGGCAGAGCCAACAGTAACAGGCACAACAAAGCTACGGGAAGGCTAGCCAGCCTCCCATAGCGTATTGGATTATTGATTGTCATAGTCATAAGGCAGGGGACTAAAAGCGTAGTTCGAGGTCATCAATAGCTCTAGCCCTTACGAGGTCTTTGTTGTCTACTGTAAAGGTTAGTGTGCGACCGCCATTAAGCTCGTGTAGGGATATTTCGAGTATTTTGCCCTCTGGAAGTGAGAACGCTTCGAGAGCGTATATCGTACGCAACTCGCTCTTTGGAGCAACAACAGCAAGGTCGTTGTAAGCTCGCAGGGGCTGGAGTATAGTCTCCTGTATAGCAGTCTGCTTCGTCACCGCCTTATCTACTACCTTGAAGGTTACGTAGTCAATCTGGTAACGCATATTAGTAGTGTTGCGGATAGAGGTGTGGAAGTAGAGTAAGCCGTTGTGGACATAAACCCCTTTGAGACCAAACTGCATACCAAACTGCTTGGCAGATATATGCTTGACTAGTCGCTTATTCTGCTTGTGTATCGTAGACATAAGTAGTCGTACCAGCGTTGGGGTCTCATTGCCCAGCTCCTTGAAGTATATATCCGCCTTGTTTGATGGTAGATTGCCTTCACTAGCGTGGAGGAAGTCAACCATCTCTAGAGATAGCTTCTCTGGTTCATCCGCATATTTCACATTGAATGCGTAGAAAGAGCCATCGTTGCAGATTACAGACATATTGGTCTCTGTTTCAAAGTCCTTGACAGACGCTTTGACACGAAGAACATTTTCTGCACTTTCAGCCCTACTAGCGACTATGTTAGCACTACCGAGGTCTACATAGCGTATCGGAGCTGGGAAGATAAGATGTGTGGTCTTGTCGAAGGTTACCTCTAGTCCATAGGGAATAACCGTACGACCGTCAGGCATACCCCTAGTCAAGCCTTGATAAAGGTCGCCTGACGACTGAGCGTAGGCGGTGGAGATAGTGCCAGCTCCTAGTGTCAGGAGGGCGAAAATAAGAGTGAATAAAGTCTTGTTCATTATATAGATGAAGTTTGAGTGTTAATTCTTCTGAGATTTGTCATAAAGGTAGAGCTGATAACCAGCCTTAATTTTGATTTTGACCTCACTAGCCTTAGAGCGCAGGTAATTACCGCCCGAGCGTATGAGACCATTGGAGACGTTGGTTAGGATTTGATCCTTACCACTCTGCTGGATAGAGATACCGCCAGTGGCGGTTTCTGCTAGCCCCTCGCCAAGAGCCTTAAGACCCACAGCTTCGGTGCTTAGCGGAACATAAAGTCCCTCTTGACCATTGAGATCAAAGGCAGACAAGTCTACGCCTATGATTCTTTCTTTATATTCGATAGAGGAGACTTTGAGCTGTAGACGGTTGTTCGTTAGGTTTGACTTAGCCACAATAGTCGTACCCTTGGGTACCACCACAGTGCCTATCTGAATATCCTCCATAAGACGCATTTTGACCTCATCGCCTAGCTTGATGGTCTTCGTCTCATCGATGATAGCTCGTATCGTGTTCTTGACAATTGTCTCACTACGCAACGAGCCTACAGATGTGGTAAAGCGGTTTTGTAGCAAAGCCTCGTGCGCCTGTTGGCTAGAGGCATCCCTACCTGATTGAGATAGTGTAGAGACCACTGAGGGGTCTACAGTCTTAGCACCCACAGCGTCAAAGCTGACTGGAGCATTGGGGTCTTTAGGAGGTTCAGGTGCTGGTGCAGGTGGAGCTGGCTTATAGGCATTATTGTATATGTCGTTTGCAGCGATTTGCCTATCCTTGATTTCGCCAAGCTGGGCAAGATACTCACGCTCTTCGGCAAGGTCTTGCTTTTCACGCTCTAGAGCAACCACCTGTTCCTCTAAGCGAGCCATACGGTCTTGCTCTTCCTGCTCACGAGCAAACTGAGCATACAAATCCTGAGATGATTGATAAGCTTCATTTTCATACGAGTCGTAATCCTCATTGCGGGTATAGCGACGACTTGTATATTCAATAGAGTCGTCGGCATTGTCCTGCTCGTCGTAGAGACGCTGGAGCCGTGGATCCACCTGCTCCTCACCAAGGTCTATAAGGTCTGACCCTTTGTAGGCCGAGAGCTTATCCTCAGGAAGCTTCGCTACGTCGGCATCTGGGACTTCGGTGATGAGCTGTCCATTGTCATCCTTACGATCTTTGACAAGATAGGGGCGCAATATCATATACAACGCTCCGAGGAAGACAAGGACAATGAGACCCATCACAAGCCATTGCTTAAGCTTAGCGTTGTCTGGTGCTTTCTTGTTTGTTTCCATATCAATTGATAATGCTAATTGTAATTACTATAAGGAAAAGGGCGATGTAGACACCCATAGAGATAAAGGTCAGTCTCTTACGCTCTTCGGGAGTGAGCTTGTCACACCACGCTTTAAGTCGGTTGAGCTGTTTTTTCACCCAGCCGACCTTTTCCGGTGCTAGTGCAGGCGAACTGCCTACATTATCGGGGGATTGTACGTCTTGTTTCATTATTGATTACTCTAAACTTAGTGATCAAGAACCCCTGTGGGTTGCGGTCACTACGCACCGTATTAAGTAGGGAGCAGGCGGTCACAAGAGATCGCTCTGTAACATTGCTCCGACGATAAATAGTCTGCGTTCCATAGACAACAGCCTCATAGGGGTAAACATTAAAGTCACAGGAGATAGAATCAACCGTCAGCACCTGTGAGGTGTTTGTCGAGATGAGACGATTGTAGTACTTCTCCTCTTGCAGGTCGGTGTAGTAGTTGTAGGCAGACTCGTCGGCCATATCCAACGCACGACTGATATTGCTCTGTATCGCTTGCGACTCAGGTGCCAGCGTAAAGAACAATTCGTGAAATCGTCTGAGATGCTCACGAGCCTCTACAGGACGATTTGCTTCGACATCTTGCGACAGCGCAAGGATTAGAGATTTGCCTTGATCAAGGACATAGATTTTCTCCCGTTGCTTATTCGCAAAATTATAAGCACTTACGAGCGAGCTTATCGCAACGCCCATACACAACAGAGCAAAGACTATTGTGTACAGACGTATGCGCTTAAAGCTACTTTCGATATTGCGTAGGCTCTTAAACTCCATAACTAGTCGTCTGAAAATCCTTTTTTGATACCCTTAGCAATCTCGTCAATGCGCTTTTGCTGTCGCTTAGGTTCGCGGAACTTATTCAAACCAGCTTTCCAACCAGCTCCAACAGCTCCTCCAACAGCTCCTCCAACGGCTCCTCCAGCAGCTCCAGCTGCACGAGATCCCATTGAGGTGAGTGTGCGAGTAATACCGCCACCGCCACTACCAGCCTCTACAATCCACCCTGAGACGGTCGGAACGGTCGTGAAGGCAACCAAGCCGATGATGTAGAACATAATCATAAACCACATGCTCGCATCTTTTCCACCGCCATTTAGGGAGGCAATTTGTAGGTTACTCATGTGTATCTCAATGCTGTTGACCATCACCTGCAATATATTTGCCACAGGGAGCCACAAAGACAGGTGTATGTAACGAGCAATCCACGAGACAACTCCTTGCTGGAAGCCATCAAAAATGGCAAAAGCAAAAACAACAGGTCCGAGTATGGTCATAATTAGCAACATAAAGGAAGCAACGGTGTAAAGAATCAGTTTTGCAACCTCCATCAGCCATTGAAGGAAATCTCTTAACATATCCATAAGCCCTTGCTTGAGCTCAAGCATTTTTCCATCCCAATTAATTTCATACCATGCGGTGTCCTCCTCAGTTTTAGCCTGCTTTTTTGCAAGGTCAGCATCTTCAGCTGCCTTGAGTCTGTCTCTTACGGATTGCAACTCATCTCGATTAGACTCTGCGACAGCCTCGGTGCCTTGAATTATAGCACCAGCTACTCCATCTAAAGCTCCCGTCACCCAAGTGAAGTTCATAATGAGCAGACCCAAGACAAATGGACGCAGAAGAGGGAAGACATCAATTGGCTCAGCATTAGCAAGCGACCTCCATACTCGATAAGATATATACAGCAATGCCCCCAAAGCTCCTAGCGACGTCGCTAAGAGCATATAACTGTCAAGGTTAGCCGTAACGACCTGTTCTCGTATGGTGTCTAACTGCTCATACAGGCTTGAAAAACCTTCATTCATTACTTATAGCCGTTTAGTTGGTCAAACAATCGCTGAGTTGTAGCCTCTTGAGCCCTGCTTTGAGAAAGCCTGTTGTAATAGTTTACTATCTGATAAGCTTTATTGCGCAGGGTAACTACTTCGCCACTAATCTCTTTAATAAGAGAAAGACGTTCACCGTCAGACAGTTTTAAGCGACCCTTATCTGAAGTGTCGGAGTTGGAAATTGTAAATCGCTTCACCTCTTCAACAAGACTCATAGATTCCTTCAAAATCGCCATAGTCTGCTCCCAACTTTTAATTTTTTCGAAGTCATAGAGGTACTTATTGTTGCGTTGATTACGCAACACGGCGTCAGGTATTTTACTCAAATCTTCAACAGCCTTATAAGCTGTTTTAACATCATTACAGGTTGAAATATAATCAGCCACACGAGCATAAACTGTAACGAACTCGTCATATTGACGTTTGGCAGCCTCCAACCTCTTCTTTGCCTCTTTAAGATCTTTAATAAGATTGGCACCATCGCTAGCAATTACCGTAGGATCAGAAACGACCAATTGCGCTTTAGCAGGTAGCCCTGCTCCAAGGAGGAGCAGAGCTGTAGTTATGATGGCTGTAAGCCATCGGGTGTGATTACGTTTCATAGATTATTATTGTGATAGGTGATTACTCTTTAGAGTGGAATTCCGCATTAGTGAAGGAGATATGCACAGCAGGGTCAAGACGATTGATTACAAACGAGCCTTCGTAGCGAACTGCTGGAGGAGTGGATTGTCCACTATCATAGGTAAACTTAAGCGGGGAACCGTTGATAGTCCCAGTAAAGCTCTTGGTTCCACTCCTGTTGTACCACACCTCAATAAGAACTTTTTGTCCAAAACGGGCGGGAAAGCCACCAACAGCTGTCGACCACGTCTTGCCATCGTCTGTGGAGAACTTAACCGATGTTCCCCGCCCTTGAGACCCGTTTGTCTCACTATACGAAACAGTAACAGACTTGGGTACACAAACTACGGTTACGTCAACTGCTGGAGACATAGAAGTGTCCAACAGGTACTCAGACTCATTGCCCGTCGTCTTTGTTGGACGAATTGTCTTTGAGTTAGAGCGCACGAAGGAGATTCTATAGCCCTCTTTTGGTTTAATAGAGAGCTTGACCTTCTCCCCCATTCGAACCGTAATCGAAGACACTCCATTAGAACCACGAGGGGGGATTCCGTTCAGATGCAAAGATGCGACAGATTTAGTATCGTAATGAACGATAACCCTAGACCAAGGCACCTTAAAGAATGTAACCTTGACCTCTGTATCACCATTGACTACAAAGGTCTTGTCTGCCGTTATATCCTTGCCATTAGCTGTGATGCTCTTAACCTCCCAACCATCGGCTGGAGTAGCAGTGACCGTCAGCTTAGACCCCGCCTTAACGGCATCTAAGTTGTCCGCTCCTGATACTTCGACCTTACCGTCACCCTCCTTCGTGAGCGTGACTGGATAGGTCTTAAAAGTCTTCTTGGTGAAGACTGCCTTAACCTCTGTGGGGTTGTAGACTACAAAGCTCTCACTAGGTAGTACGTCCGCACCGTTTGCCGTTAGTACCGTCAGCTCCCAACCATCGGCTGGCTTAGCCGTGACTGTCAGCTTGGTACCTGCTGGAACGGCTGTCAGATCATCGGCTCCTGTGATCACAACCTCGCCCTCACCCTCTTTGACAAGCGTGACGGCATAGGTCGTCGGAGCCTTCTGAGTAAAGGTGGCGCGCACCATCGTGTTCTCTGTTACCTCAAACGTCTTGCTACTGAGTATGTCTATATCATTAGCTGTTAGAGCTACTAGCTCCCACCCATCGGCTGGGGTAGCCGTGACCATCAGCTTAGTACCTGCTGGTACTCGCTTCAGGTCTTTTGCGCCAAGGACGACAAGCTCCCCCTGACCCTCTTGTGAGGTCTCAACACTGTAGGTGTCGTCGGCAGTGACTGACCACGCTGCCTCTTTGCTTACAGCCTTAGGGGCATCGTTTGTGACGGTTACTTTGACTTTGTTCCCCATAAGCTCCTTAGCTTGATAAGTCAGGCTAAGGTTGGTCAGGGACGCTAGCGGGATAGAGGCACCACTCTTGACGCTCTTACCGAGGAAGAGGAGCGTGCCTACTGTCTCGTCATAAGTAAAGCTAACGCTATACTTTGTCGGACGTGGACACTCCACCTCTTGCTCTGTGACTAAGAGCTGGGTGGTCACCATCTGTCCCTCACGCTCTATATGAGCTTGTGGCGGTGTGCAGGAGACGGAAAAGTCCACCTCCTGCTCTTGGGGCTTTATATCGTCCTCGCAACTGCTCGCAAACAGCAGAGCAGATAGCGAGGCTAGGACGAGAGATAATGTTTTGATTGTTCGTTTCATTGTAGGTATTATTTAAGAGTGAATTATTTACGTGTTTACTTACTTGCGCTTGAAGTGGCACTTGACTTCTAGATAGCTTCCACTACGAGCGCGGTCAACAAAGCCAGTTAAATCATACGTATCGGCTAGCATTGGATAAGTTCTAGCCACAGAGTGAATTGTAGAGCTAGAGGTAAGCGGAATAGGCTTACGCTTCTCAGGATAACCGTAAACTTCATCGACCGTAATACCCGTTAGGTCGTAGTCGCTCAAAGGCTTAGTTAAACGAACTCGCTCAGATACACGAACTCGCCAAAAAGGTCCGTATGGAGCTGAATCAAATCCGTAAAACTCAGAATTGTAACGAACAGTTCTTGAATTGATCGGGGGGTAAAGGAAGATAGGCTTTTTAACGTCAATTACAGCATTGTACAGCGGATAGGACTCTACTGATACGCTGGGTTGCACAGGGAGCAGACTTCCAGCTTCATCAACAAAGGAGTAGTCAACGCGGATAAAGGGATTTGGTTCTGGAGGAAGTGGTGGTCGCTTTTTGAAGACTACCTTAACAGTCGTGTTGCTCTTTACCACGAAGCTCTTGCCACTGAGTATACCCACACTAATATCCACACCATTGGCGGTGGCACTACTTACCTCCCAGTCATTGGCTGGAGTAGCGACGACCGTCAACCTAGTACCCCACTCAACGGCACCTAAGTTGTCCGCTCCTGAGATGGCGACCCTGCCTTCACCCTCCTTGACGAGCGTGACAGCATAGGTCTTAATGGCGAATACGACCTTAACGACCGTAGCTCCATTGACCACAAAGGTCTTGTTTGCTGTTATATCTTTGCCATTGGCGGTGATGCTCTTAACCTCCCAGCCATCGGCTGGGGTAGCGGTGACCGTCAACTTAGTACCCTCCTTAACGGCACCTAAGTTGTCCGCTCCTGATATAGCAACCGTACCGCCAACCACATCGACGAGTGTGACCTTGTAGGTCTTAGGAGGTTGTTTCTTGAAGACAACCTTGACTACCGTGTTGCTCGTTACCACAAAAGACTTGTCTGCTGTAATATCCTTGCCATTGGCTGTGATGCTCTTAACCTCCCAGCCATCGGATGGAGTGGCGGTGACCGTCAACTTAGACCCCGCCACCACGGCACCTAAGTTGTCCGCTCCTGAGATAGCGACCTTGCCTTCACCCTCCTTCGTGAGCGTGACTGCATAGGTCTTCGGAGGTTGCTTCTTGAAGACAACCTTGACAACCGTGTTACTCGTCACCACAAAACTCTTGTCAGTCGTAATACCCTTACCGTTAGCGGTGATGCTCTTCACCTCCCAGCCATCGGCTGGAGTAGCGGTGACCGTCAACTTAGACCCCGCCACCACGGCACCTAAGTTGTCCGCTCCTGATATATCGACCGTACCGTCACCCTCTTTAACGAGTGTGACCTTGTAGGTCTTAGGAGGTTGTTTCTTGAAGACAACCTTGACTACCGTGTTGCTCGTTACCACAAAAGACTTGTCTGCTGTAATATCCTTGCCATTGGCTGTGATGCTCTTAACCTCCCAGCCATCGGATGGAGTGGCGGTGACCGTCAACTTAGACCCCGTCACAACGGCACCTAAGTTGTCCGCTCCTGAGATATCGACCGTACCGTCACCCTCTTTGACGAGCGTGACCTTGTAGGTCTTAGGAGGTTGTTTCTTGAAGACAACCTTGACATTTGTGTCGCTCTCCACTACGAAGCTACTGCTTGCAAGTATATCAACGCCATTAGCGGTCATACTAGCAATCGACCAGCCATCGGCTGGAGTAGCGGTGACCGTCAGCTTAGACCCCGTCACAACGGTATCTAAGTTGTCCGTCCCTGATATGGCGACCCTGCCTTCACCGTCCTTCGTGAGCGTGACCTTGTACGTCTTAGGTGCCAGCTCCTTAAAGGTCGCTCGTACTGTCGTATTCTCTGTGACTACGAAGCTCTTGTCTTCGAGTATGTCCTCCTCGTTGGCGGTCAGCGTCACCAGCTCCCAGCCGTCGGCTGGCTTAGCGGTAACCGCTAGCTTGGTGTCAGGCTCAACCGCATCGAGGTCGTCGGCTCCTGTAATAGTGACCTCACCTTCACCTTCTAGCTCGGACTTGACCCAGTAAGTTTTATCCGCTAGAATGTTCCAAACAAGCTCCTTACTGAGCTTCTTGGGAGCATCGTTGCTGACGGTTACATCGACCTTGTTACCCACAAGCTTTTTAGCTTGATAGGTCAAGGAGAGATTGGAGAGTGACGACAGCGCAATTGGCTTGCCACTCTGAATAGAATCTCCGAGGAAAAAGAGCGTGCCTGCCTCTTCGTCATAAGTAAAGCTAACGCTATACTTTGTCGGTCGGGGACAGTCTACTTCATCCTCGTTGATTAAGAGCTGTGTGGTGACCGTTGAGTCTCCCTTCACAATCTGAGACTGCTCAGTCGTCAGGGACGAATCAAAGTTCACCTCCTGCTCTTTAACTGCTAGCTCTTTGACACAGCTGACAACCGTCAGTAACGCTGACAGTGTAGCTAGGGCGATCCATAAGGGTTTGATTATTCTTTTCATAGACTATGGTGTTTATTATTTGTTCTTTTCTCGTTGTGTTTGTGCCATCTGGCGAATAGCTAGCTCGATGTCTCCACCGAGCTGGTCAGCTAATCGCTGGACGGCTACTTTCTCTGTGGCTTCGGTGGTATAAGCGTAGTACTCCTCTAAGCTTACTTCTGTGGCATAGACAGCACTAACCATACCCCCTAAGCCGAACCACACCTCCTTGTAAAGGCGGTTGGGGTCGTTGTTCTGATTGATGGATAGGATTTGCTCCTTCTCCTTATTGGTCAAGCCTAACGCATCTTGTATTGCGTCAAACTTGTTCATATACTTGCGCTGGTCAAGCAGTATCTTACAGTCGGAGTTGTTGATGATACTCTCACGCACAATCGGAGAGCGCAGAATATCGTCAGGGTCTTGTGTTACCACGACCGCCTCTCCAAAGTGCTTACGCACGGTCTTGTAGAGATACTTGATGAATTCAGCCATATTAGCACTGGAGATAGCTTTCCAAGCCTCCTCAATAACTATCATTTTGCGCTCGTCCTTCAGACGACGCATCTTGTTGATGAAACTCTCCATAATGATGATGGTCACCACAGGGAAGAGTATCTTGTTGTCCTTGATAGCGTCAATCTCAAAGACCACGAACCGCTTACTGAGCAAGTCGATGTTGTCTGTTGAGTTGAGCAGATAGTCGTACTCACCTCCTCGATAGTAGTGCTTGAGCGTGGTCAGAAGGTTGTCGATGTTGAAGTCCTCCCTTGTCACCTTTATCTCTCTACTGAGTAGGTCTTGACGATACTCGTCAAGCATAAACTCGTAGTAGGTATTGAAACTGGGGACGATGGATCGATCCTCAGTAATCTTGTTGATATAGGCTCCAATGCTCGCAAACAGCTCGCTGACCTCTGTCTTGGTCACTTTCTCATCTCCCGACTTCCAAAGGGTTAGGATCAGGGTCGCCAAACTCTCTTTCTTTTCTATATCGAAGACGTAGTCGTCGGTATAGAAGGGGTTGAAAGCGATGGGCGTCTCCTCTGTGTAGGTATAGTATATACCGTCCTCACCTTTGGTCTTGGCGTGGATAAACTGACACAAGCCCTCATACGAGTTACCAGTATCAATTAGCAGTATGTGCGTTCCCTGCTCATAGTACTGGCGTACCATGTGGTTACAGAAGAAAGACTTACCACTTCCCGAAGGCCCCAAGATGAACTTGTTGCGGTTTGTGGTTATACCTTTCTTCATCGGCAGGTCACTGATGTCTACGTGTATGGGCTTGCCCGACAAGCGGTCACACATCTTGATGCCAAAGGGCGAGAGACTGTCCTTATAGTTGGTCTCCCCTGAGAATAGACACAACGCTGGCGGTATAAACGTCCAGTAGCTTTCCTCAGAGGGGAAATCTCCCGCATTGCCAGGCATACCTGCCCAGTAAAGCGTGGCGGTGTCTACCGTGTTGTGCCGTGGCGTGCAATCCATTGAAGAGATAGCACTACCCACCATATTCTTGATGTCGGTAATCTCTCGCTCATTGTCACTCCAAGCCAAGACGTTGAAGTGCGCTCGTATGGGGCTTATACCCATCGTTACAGCGACGTTGAGATATTCGTGAATCCACTCCTCATTGATAGCGTTAGCTCGTGAATAGCGAGCTAGTGAGTGCATATTACGGGCGGTACTCTCAAAGCGTTTCTTAGCCTCCTCACCATCTGGTATGAAGAGGTACTGGTTATAAATATGATTGCAAGAGAGCAGTAGACCTACGGGGCTACTAAAGGACAAGCGACAACTACTCTTGTCGGTCGATAGTTTCTCGTAAGCTCTATCAGTACTTACACTAGTTGGTAAGTCCTCAGTGCTAGAGAGGGTATGCAGACAAAGCATCTTATCGCCTATCCTCACCTCCTTAGCACGTAGCGACAAGTCCTCCAGTGAGGCGGACTTGTCTCGCTCTAAGCTCAGATAGCGGTCTAAGAGACCCTGCTCATTATCCTTGCCTAGAAGCTCTTCCTCTGTGAGGCGGACGATGCTAAACAAGCCCGAATCGTTGAGGATACGCTCAAACTGGTCGACAGCGTCTAAGAACGCATTGATGCCCTCTTTGTCGGTCATCTCCTTAGGGACTAGTCGACCCTGCACAAGGCTCGAAAAGTCACTTTTCTGTGCCATACGCTGGCGGGTCGTTTTGGTCAGGTAGAGATAACAGTCGTGATTAAGGAAGGGACGCTCATTGAAGTGTCGCTCACTAGAACGATCTAGAAAGCTCATCTGAGCGTCGCCTAGATGCTCTGCTCGATAGGTCTCTGTCGTGTACCAATCTTGCTTATGTACGATACTATAGACGGGCAAGACTCTGATAGCCTTGTTCCACGTACTATGTATCTGCTCATACTCCTCCTCTGTGATGGTGAAGAGTTCGGGTAGCTCCACCTTAAAGGCGACCGTCAGGTCGGCCTCCTTAGAGATGATGCAGCCATTCTCCACCGCAAGAAGCGGGAAGAGCCTTTCTAGATTTCTTACTTTCGCTGTATTGCGCATCTGAGCATACTTCTAACTGTGCGACGATGGATTAGGTAGTCGGGGTGCTTGGCAACTGCTCGGAGCTTCATCAAGCCGTGCGTGCCATACTTCTTATTCATCTTAAATACGGTATAAACCAACACTGTTGCTAGCAGGACTGAGATGCCGACCATAAGCACGGACGGCACGCCTACGAGATTAAGGAAAACAGCTACAAGGAAGACCCCTCCCAAGCCACACGCAAAGATTACGAGGTATTGAGACTTTAGTCCCTTGAACTCAATGGAAGCTCCAATGCCCTTGTTGACTTCGTAGGTCATACTAACTATTGACCATCGATAAAGAAGGCCGACAAGACGGTTGCAGAGATAACAAGGAAGATACAAGCTCCAAACCACGACGCAGCGGTCTTGCCTGTGTCGGGGTCGCCTTGACTAAACTTTTGATACACCTTGATAGCTCCAATCAGACCGACAACAGCTCCGACGACATAGATGAGCTTAGTAAGAGGATTAAAGTATGCCGTTAAGTCTGTAGCAGCCTGTTGGAAAGCACCTACGCCCGACTGGCCAGACCTCTGTGCAGATAGTGCAGTGGTGGTGAGTAGATATAGTATTGGTGCGAAGAAGAGCTTGACAGCCCTTGAGGTGCGAGATGCGATGTTTCGTTTCATCATTGTTTTGGTTAAGTAATATCTTGTGAATTAAGCGGGCGAGCCGACAAGCTGACTGATTGCCTCCTTGACGACTTGTTGTTTTTCAGAGACTTCGCCTAGCTTGTCCGACCTCCACCTCCTTTGCTCTGATGGAGACATCGAGGGGTAGCGGTCAAGTTCGTCTGTGCTAAATTCACTAGCACTTGATGGCGAGCGATCGTCGCTATTCTCTAGAGGGGAGGAGGGTGACGTAATACCGAGCTGGTCACCAACTAGCTTCTCGACCTGATGGCGAGAGGCTAGACACTTTTTGTTTGGCTGACGGGGAGCATCTGAAAAGTAGATGGATATATCTGTGTGGGGCTGACCCACAATCTCCATATATCGGCCTCTCGTTCTAGAGGCAGATGTATGCAAGGGCTTAGACGGCTTTGGCTGGTCTGCTGTTGGCTTACCAAAACGCTTACGAGGGTTTACGTCAGGTAGTCGGAGACTAACATAGACAACAGCCAAGCCGATAAAGCCTATTATAGCAAGTACAAAAAGCGCATTCATAGCACTAACTACTAATACCGTCGGGTATGAGCGGTTGCTTGAGTCGCTTTGAGGTCTCTGTGTTGAGTATATCCCTGTACTGAGTCAGGTGACTAAGAAGGATATTCTCCACATACCCACCCACGGTGCTTTCGCCATCACCGAGGTAGTTAAGCGTTCGCCTAATCATTAAGTAAACATCTTCATTAAGAGAGACGTTACACTTGCGATTAGAGATGGACACACGAACGGGAGGGCGAAAAAACTCCGCAGAGTATTCTGAAAAGTTCTCTGGGGCGACGGTGGAGGTTTGTGTTTGTTCTAAATCTGTAGACATAGCTCGAATAGTTAAAGGTTCGTAGAAGACATCATTTCTGTCGCCACAGATAAGGGAAGCTTAGCTCGGGCATCAGTACGAATGGGGGTGAGTAGCTGGTGAGCTAGCTCAGCGTTGTGATCGTACTTAAGCAGGGCATTAGCATAGTTAAGAATAGCAACAGGATCTTTTGGGTACTGCTCATAAGCAGAGCGTAGATAAGGCACGGGGCTAACTCCTCGTTCCATAGCTTGCTCTGCTAGATAGAACAACTCGTTCTGCTTGAGTAGAAGAGGGTTCTTTGCATAGACACTTGCTAGCTCGTCCGTACGAAAAGCCCCGACCTCGTAACTCATTGTAAAGGTGGTGCGTCGCAACTGTGGATAGTAATCGGCTAGCAGATGGTTGTAATTGCCTAGCTGGCGCATAGCTTTGTCTCGCTTGGCATCTGTGGGAACATCGTCTATGATGCGCAACACCTGAGACTTGTTGTCAAGAGTGCTTTCTGAGACTAGCTGGCGTAGTCCAGACCAGTCCTCGCCTTCGCCTGAGACCTTGACTGTGGCTACGAGGTTAGGAAAGCGTCCCTGAACGTAATCATACAGAGATTGCGCACGGTACTCACTCAGACGCTGGTTGTAGTTAGCAGTTCCCTCTGGAGAGGCATAGCCAACAATAGCCAGTGAACTCAGTCGTACTCCCTCCTCTTGCTGAGAGGCAACGATAAAGCGGTTGAGACGCTCTAGCTCTGCCGAGTTTTCGCTAGTGAACAACAGCTCGCTAGAATCGTAGGGAAAGCGGACATAGCTGTCAAAGCTTTTCTTGTACTCTTTGGTCTGCTCGTCGGCTGGACGAATAAAAGTGTACTCGTAGCGGCCGAAGTTGTAAGCGTCTAGATGGATTGGCTCGCTCTGATAAGAGACGAGAGCCGACGGGCAGGAGGCACAACCATAGCGTTGCATATAAAGTCGCAGTTCTCCCTTACGCATCCACGGCTCAAAATCAATTTCGTAATGAGGAGCGATAATATCCCCCTTGCGGGCATAAATCGACTCCACAGGGCGGTTGACTATTTCATAGACAACACCCTGAGCATTACGCAAGAGCTTGTTGCGCTGTATCTGCTTATGGCGACGATCGCCTACAACATAAATAGGGGCGAGCTTACACTCTTTCTTACCATCACTAGAGCGATAGATCGGATAGATACAAAGAAGCTCCTGACTCTTGACCTTACTATAAGATGTGAGGTCTACATCTATTGTCAGAGCATTAAGGTTCCGCTGATAGCCGACCTTATAGTCTCGTCTGGACAGAGAGATTAGAGAGGTCTCTTCCAAAGGGTAAGCCTGAGCCGACAAGACGAACAGACTACCAAACAGGAGCGTGATAAATATAGATAGATTACGAATGTGTTTCATTGTTGTTGTGATTGATAGAGAGGTTACTTGAAGAAGAAGATGTAAGACAGCGTAGCTTTTGTCGGGCCAACATAGTTAGCCGAAGCTTCGCTATTCTTATAGCCACACGCTGTACACTTGTTGTAGTCAATACGGGCATAACCTCCTCCAACAGACAACTCAATAGAAGAGCGGGGAGACAAGACCCATTGATAACCGACACTGAGACCTCCTCCATAATACCAGCCGATATATCGTTGGTTCTTCATTACAGAGTTCTTGTTCTCTAACACAAAGGGTATATTAACGTGTCCTATGCGGAACTGTCCTCCAAGAGCGTGTAGTCCAAAGAAGAGTCCATTGAAGGATTCGCAAGTCCAGTAGCGAACCTCACTTTGCGCAAGCCAATGAGACCATTCAGGCAAACGGTCTTGCTTGCGAAAAACAAAAGTGTTGTTGCTGTACTGTGTGTCCAGTGTTACTCGATCTCCCAAGGAAAACTCTATTCCCAAGTTAGGAGCAAAGAGCGCATCATAAGCGAAGTTGTGCTTGACGGCAACCTTCTGTGCATACGAGAATCCTATCGTCGCAAAACACAGAAGAAGTAAAGTGATAATCTTTCGTCTCATTTATTATAGGGTTAATTACTTGCTCTAAATAAAACAGAGAGGAAAGGAGAGGCATCGGAAAATGAACCAACCTAGTTGCGTGATGAAAAGAGACAACAAAGAATAGTTTCCACCGAGAAGTCCTTTCCAACTCTGTTTGCAATGCAAAGATTCAAAGATTGGTTGACGAAAACGAACTTTTTTCGGTGACGAGTAAATTGCGGTAAGTTGCGGTAAATCTTAGTAAGTCTAACCACTAGTTTTTTCTAAACAATGCTCCTACCTTTGCAACGTAACAAACAAGCAAGAGCAACTCTTCGCTCAAACAGACGAGCGAACACAACTAAAAAATAGTTGCGCTCTTACGCAGATTGATTAGCAAACACTCTAATCCAAACAGAAACGAAAGATACGAGACAACTTCGCGCACAAAGCGAAACACTCAGACAAGCACATAGACAAGGATAAAGCAGAATCAACACTAAGCCGTACGACACAACAAAACAGCCGTACGAGAAAACGCAAGAATCGAAACACATTGAGACACTCTAGCCAGCTAGAGACGCAAGATACAGCTACTGATCAAAACGAATTTCAACAAACGAGACGAATGATAGAAAGAACCAAAACGAACGAAGCTAAAACCCCCGAGTGGCACGTGTGTCACACATGTGCCACAAAAAGGGGCTATGAGACGAAAAATGGGCAAGAAGTGTTTTTGGGGCACAAATGTAATTTGGGGCACAAATTACCGCTCCAAAAACACCTTGCCCTCACGGGAATCCAGCTCCAAAGTCGCATTCTAAACAAACATCATAACAACAAATGGAAACAAACAGCAACGTAAACCAAGATAATGGTGTCGCAGAAAAGAGACAAAAAGTGTGGAATAGATGGAATGTCAGACTGCCAAATCCCGAAGACCAAGCAAAAGCCATCGAGGCTTTTAAGAGGTCAGGGTGCGACACGAAGTCGGACTTTGTCCGAAAAATGATCCTGAGAGAGGACTTTCGTGTCGTCTCGGTCGATGAAGATCTTGTTAAATACACCACAAAACTGACTGACTTCATCCTTGCGGTGAACAAAATCGGAGTGCTTTACAACCAAGCAGTCAAGGCTATCAACCGATACAACTCAGAGGAAAAGGCAACCCAAATGCTAAACAAGGTACACAGCTTACAGCTGGAGCTTATGGATAAACTCCTCGAAGTCATTGAACTTACAAAGGAACTGAAAGATGATTGTCAAAGTGAAGTCCCCTAAGTCCCTTTTAAGGGTCTTAACTTACAACCTGAACAAGGTGGAGCATGGTGTGGGAGCTGTTCTTTATACCCAAGGGGTATACAATTCTATGGATCAGACCCCGTCACCTCAGTCTATATACGAGGATATGATGATGCAGATACCCTCTAAAACGAGGGTCAAAAACATAGCTTTTTCCTGCTCGCTTAATCCTGACCCGTCGGAAACGCTATCTGATGAGCAATATGTCCAGATAGCTCAAGAGTTTATGGATCGTATGGGATATGGCGACCAACCCTTTATTGTGGTCAAGCACTGGGATATTGCTCGACAGCATATCCACATAATATCCACGAGAGCGGACGGGCTGGGCAGAAAAATCCCTGACAAACACGAAGGACGAAAGGCTCGAAAGATTGTAGACTCTCTAGAGCGTAAGTACAACCTTAAGCTGACAAAGCCTGACAAGGAGAAGACGGCAAAGAAGAAGCCTATTGACTTAAAGCGGGCAAAACCTATCAATGTCAGAGAGGGTAATGTTACAGAGCAAGTATATAATGTGGCTCGACAAGTGGTGCAGAAAGGAGCTTTTACCTCTATTGGAGGTCTAAACGCTTTACTGGCTCCCTATAACTTGTCGGCTAAGTTCACCAAGTCCGAACGTAAAGGCAAGCAATACGACGGCATTGTATACATACCTATGGAAGAAGGGAAGCCCGTGGCTCCCCCAATACCCTCTAAAGATTTAGGAAGAGGTGTAGGATATACAGCGGTCAAAACAGCTATGTACAAGTCGGGTAAGAAGTGCCAAGAGAAGGCGGAAGAGATGAAAGCTATTATCGCTAGCGTGATGATTACACGACCAAAAACACTGGAAGAGTTTACAGACAAGCTCAAAGAAAACGGACTGGAACTGGTGGCTAAGCGCAACGATAGTGGGCGCATCTATGGGGCAACCTATGTAGACAGAGACGAGCTGGTTGCGATTAGTGGGTCAAAACTGGGTAGCGACTTTTCTGCAAACACGCTCAATGAACTATTCGGAGCCACTCAAGAGAGCAATACAGACAGAGTAACACAGACAGAGAAATCTCAGAGACGGAGGTTCAGCTCGTCATCTCACAGACCCAATATAAGCGGGGAGGACTGGAAGGAGATAAGCTGGCAGAAGTACCTGAGACGCAAATACAACAAAATCAAATAACAAATAGAACAATAAGAAATATGGGACAAGAAGACGACCTGAGAGGACTAGCTAAAGTGATGGATTTCATACGAGCCGTTTCCATACTTTTCCTCATAATACATATCTACTGGTACTGCTACTCTGCTTGGGCGGAGATGGGCTGGACAGTAGGTTTCATAGACAAACTACTGAAACAGTTTGACAGAGCTACAATCCTTTTCGCCTCACCGTGGGTGACCAAAGGCTTTTGCCTACTCTTACTGGCACTATCTTGCTTAGGTACACGAGGGGTCAAGAACGAAAAATACACGTGGGGGCGCATATACAGCACGATACTATTAGGACTAGCGTTATTCACGGGGTCGTGGCTGATACGACAGCTACCTATAACCCCGCTAATAACAAAAGCAGGAGTATACACCCTAGTCATATCGGCTGGATATATATTCTTGATGCTGGGTGGTACGTGGATTTCACGCATTCTAAAGCAAAACGTAATGGACGACGTGTTCAACGTGGAGAATGAGAGCTTTGAGCAAGAGCGACAGCTGATGGTCAACGAGAACTCAGTCAACATACCTACGAAGTTTTACTACAAACAGAAGTGGAACGATGGCTGGATAAACGTGGTAAACCCTTACAGAGCCTCCATTGTACTGGGAACACCTGGCTCTGGTAAATCGTTTGCAGTGGTCAACAACTACATCAAACAGCAGATTGAAAAGGGATTTTCGATGTACATATACGACTATAAGTTTCCCGACCTATCAATCATTGCCTATAACCACTTGCTTAAGCACGCTGGTAAATATGATAAGCTACCGCAATTCTACATCATAAACTTTGACGACCCTCGCAGGAGCCATCGGTGCAACCCGATTGCCCCTGAGTTTATGAGTGATATATCGGACGCTTACGAGAGTGCGTACACCATCATGTTAAATCTTAACCGTACGTGGATTCAAAAGCAGGGTGATTTCTTCGTGGAGTCACCGATTATTCTTTTTGCCGCCATCATTTGGTATCTCAAGATTTATGAGAACGGGCAGTATTGCTCGTTTCCACACGCTATTGAGTTCCTTAACCAGCCGTACTCAGACATCTTTGAGATACTGATGAGCTATGATGAGCTGGCAAACTACCTAGCACCCTTTATGGACGCTTGGAAGGGTGGAGCGCAAGACCAGTTACAAGGACAGCTCGCTTCGGCTAAAATTCCGCTCGCTCGTATGATTTCACCACAGCTGTACTGGGTGATGACGGGTAACGACTTTACACTGGACATTAACAACCCTGACGACCCTAAGGTGCTTGTCGTGGGGAACAACCCCGACAGGCAGAATATCTACTCTGCTGCACTGGGTCTATACAATAGTCGTATCGTTAAGCTGATTAACAAGAAGAAGATTAAGAACAAGGAGACAGGGGAGGAAAAACGAACGCTCAAAAGCTCTGTTATCATTGACGAGTTGCCGACTATCTATTTCCGTGGACTGGACAACTTGATTGCAACGGCACGATCTAATCGTGTGGCGGTATGCCTAGGATTTCAGGACTTCTCACAGCTGGTCAGAGACTATGGTGATAAGGAGGCAAAGGTTATCCAAAACACGGTGGGCAACATCTTCTCTGGACAGGTGGTGGGAGAGACGGCTAAATGGCTATCGGAGCGTTTTGGCAAGGTGTTACAACAGCGTCAATCAATCTCTATTAACCGCAACGACACCTCTACATCTATTTCCACACAGCTGGAGAGCATCATTCCTGCATCTAAAATCTCAGGACTGACACAGGGGTTCTTTGTGGGTGCCGTGGCTGATGAGTTTGACCAACGCATCGAGCAGAAGATTTTCAACGCTCAGATTGTGGTAGATGTGGCTAAAGTGAAGGCGGAAGAGAAGGAGTATGTCAAAGAGATGCCACAGCTTCTGCACAACCTTCGTGGCGAACAGCTCACAGACGATGAGCTTGACCAAATAATCAAAGCCAACTACACCAAAATCAAAAAGGATGTCCTGTCTATCGTTATCGTGGAGAAGGCTCGAATAGCTAAAGAGCAGGAAATGGCAACTGCATAACAAGCTCTCAAACTACAAAGACGTAGCCCCCTTAACGAGGTTAAGAGGGCTACGTCTTTCTTTAGAGAGACCGACAGGTTACTTCGGAGCTAAAGAATACTCCTTATAGAGTAGCAATTCGCCTCTGTGGTAAACACTATATATGTGACGGCTGGGATATAAGAGCAGGCATTCGCCCTCTCTATAACCTCCTTGATAATTCACCCTTTGACACAATGTGCCGTCAGGATTCCACACTTCGTGAACACCATCGGGGTAGCCGTCTTTATAAGGCAAACGCTCCTTGAGCGTCCCATCAGGGTAGCGATTCTCATAGATACCCGTATAGGGTTGTCCATTGTTACTATATTTTATTGTCTCCATTGCTTTTCAATCTCGCCATTACAACACATTACACTAGACTTCAATTCGCCTGTATCATACCACTCTTGAAACAAGCCGTGAGGTCGTCCACAACGGCACTCTACTCGAAACTTCAATTGACCATTATCATACCATTCCTCGTATAAACCGTCTAGCTTACCTCGCTTGTAGGTTCGTCGAATAGAGATTTGCCCATTATCCAGCCACCACTCACTAAGACCATCTAAAAGCCCGCCACGATAAAAGCATCGCTCGGATAGTTGTCCGTTTGGGTGCCAGCGTTCATATAGACCCTCCCACTTATAGTCTTTATAAGCACAACGCTCCCTGAGCGTCCCGTTAGGATAACGACTCTCATAAACACCCATAGGGGAGGGTCTATTTTCACCAAAACTAATCAAACACACAAACAACTATGCGATAGACTACAATTTTCGGCCAGCCTCATAGGTACTCCGTTCCTCTAGCTGTCCATTATTCCACATCTCACACAGACCATCTCGAACTCCTGCTTTATAGGTTATACGAGACATAAGCTGGCCGTTGTCGTGCCAACGCTCGCACAAGCCATCGAGCTTGTCGTCTTTGTACATACAACGCTCATACAATTGACCGTTGTCATACCATTCCTCGCATAGTCCCTCTAGCTTACCAGCCTTAAAGGTGGCACGAGCCTCTAGTTGACCCGTCGGAGACCAGCGTTCGCACAAGCCGTCTAATAGTCCGTCTTTGTACGTCCCACGACCGCCTAGCTGGCCGTTATCGTGCCACTCTTCAATAAGCCCGTAACGCTCGCCTTCAGTAGCGACTTGAAAGCGTCTATACAACTGACCTGTGGGGTACCACAGTTCATACAGTCCGTCAGAGGGTGACCATCGATTAAAGTGTAATAACTCAAGATTGTCATCATAGACTGGATAAAATGCTCCCCGCTCGGGGTGAGCGTCATTCGCCATTACAATAGCGAAAGCCTTTTGTTCTTCTTCTACTGTTGAATACGTTTTCATAACTCAATCTGGTTATAGTTTATGTGACTGGGATTTACGCTCCATCTGCTCCTCCTGAGCATCCTTGAGCGTATTGTCATCGCACTCGCCTCGTGTATTAAGAATCGCTTGAGCCTTCTCCTGCACAGGCGAGCTGGGGACGACGATGTGGGTTGCTTGTTGTGTCGAAGCAACCATCTCTGCTTGCGCTTGCTTGACAGACTGTAGTGGGTCTAAAAGAGCTGTTGAAAGACGCTTGTCTTGTGCCGTGACGTACACTTTGACTAGCTCTATATAGTCTCCCGTAAGAGCGAACTGATGGCAAGCCTGCATAGCGTCAAGGAGCTTGACGTTTGGCTCGTAGGATAATTCAACTCCTTTTAGTAACTTTGCAAGTGAGATAGAGTTGCTGTTCAGCGGTTGTAGCCTTCCCCCTGTGGGCGTTGCAGTCTTCGGGTTCAGCAACTCATCTATAGAGCTGTTATTCAGTGCTACGTCGATCGCTGGCTTTGCCATGTTGCGTAGCTTCGGGGATAACAGCTCTATTTCTGTTATGTCGTAACCGTGATGAATACTTGTTCCTTGAGCTTCCTTGAAAACTTGAATCGTGGTCTTGACACGATATAGTTGAGAGCTGTGCTGAAACGCTCCGTAAAGTCGTTGCACCTTATCTACATTTCGATCCTCTTCGTTCGCATAATGCCTAATCCCAGCATCATTCTTCACTCGATCTCGATGCTCTTCTAAGAGGACAGACTTCTGCACCAACTCTTCGATGTAAGGAATTGCTTGCATATAAGCAAAGCGTGCCTCATTATAGAGGTTGCTCATTTGGCAAACCAGCTTTTTCTTTGCCGTACGACTGATAAGGATCTCTTCAACACCGTCAGGAGTTGAATCTTTGGAGATACTTTGAGGTAGAGACCAAATGAAATCTAAAGCCTGAGAGTAGTTGACTTCCTGCTTAGAACTTGCTACAATCTCCACCTCAGTATTAGGGTCTAGACTTGACACTTTCAACTTCTCGTCGTAATCGGACGGAAAGGGCAATAGGATATTATTCTCCATAATCTAGCTTGATTAGACTTTGCGACCACGAGACTGCTCCCTAGACTGCTTCTGCTTAGGAGCATCTTTATCGTTTGGGACTAACCGCACCTCTCTCTTTTGAGCCTGCTTGGTTAAATCTGTCGGGTCGTACTTACTGTATCTCACCCTCTGAGTAGACGCATCGTAAGAGACATAGCTGTTAAAGCTCTTCTTCGTTCGAGAGTTTTTCAAACCCTCTAGATAGAGCGTCTCGCCTTTAGCCAGCTTGTCCTGCGCCTCCTTGGTCAGCACTTGACCATTAAGCATTGTCGGGACACCGTCGGTTCGTCTTGTCCCTAAGACTTGCTTCACTTCGTTTGTCGGGAACGTGAACGACATTGCTCGCTTACAAGCGTCAACCTGTATAGTGGCTGTATACTCCTTGCCTTTCGCACTTACTCCTGAGAAGGACAAAGGCTCGCCAGCTCGTAGCGTGGCTCGCTGGTCTGGCGAAAGGTCTACACCGCTAATCGTTTGAGGTATATAAACCCTAGCGGTCGGAACGTACACAAGCGTATTGGTATCTTCATCGACTGAGACGTAAGCAGAAAACTCTCGCCCATCGGCTCCTTTGAGCTGTGCAACTCGTCCCAAGTGACCCGTCTCCAGCAAGCTCTGCTTATCCTGATCGGTGAATGAGCAGCACATATAGGGTGCCTCTAGATTTAGCTCTTTGCGGACACAACGGACTGAGATACTCTCACTGCCATCGGGTTGCGTACGTAGGGTTAGTCGTCCCTCAGTCTTAACATCTATGTCGCCTGCCTTGATACGCACTGGCAAGAGGTCTGTAGGCTTAAAGGACAAAAGGTTCTCCAGCTGTCCTCGTTCCTCCAGTATCTGTTTAGACAAGCCCAAGCTAGCTAGCTTAGCCTCTAGCTCGTCTGTAACCTTAGATTCTTTTAGATAGTCTTGAGGACGTACTCGACTATCCTTTATATACTCCACGTTATTTTTGGGATCGTGGAGAGCTTGACGGAGATTATCTATACCAGCGAATATGCCCTTAATACCCTGTGATAGCACAGGCACAATCCATAAGCGGTAATCGCCATATCGAGCAAAGCGAATAAAGTTGCGCAAGAATGGTTCCAAGAGCGGGATGTCGTAGTCTTTATCAAGAGTGGGCTTAGGCTTGCCTGACTTACCCCTCTTCACCGACTGACCTGATGGTTCTTTCTCAAACTTAGGTACAGCCTGTGCTGTATCGTCCGTTAAGTCCGATACAGACACTCCATAGATGCTCCCATCGTCTGCAATAGAGCGGACTACTTGCATATCACCCACGTCATCGCCAAAAGACACTTGCGAGCGGTCTTCAGCAACTAGAATGTACTGACTGTCATTATCGTCAGATAAGTCCTCTGTAATGCCTGTATGCTCTGCAATGATAGAATCTAATACGAGACTATCGGGATCAACAAAATTGAAGACATCCACACCCTTGTCAGACACTCCATAGAGACAATGATCTGTCAAACCAGTATCGCAAATGTTATGCTCAATGAGATATTTGTTCGTCCCAAAATGGATTAGCTCACTGATAGCCTCTGAACCCAGTTCTGTTAAGTTGTCCGAGGTTATATGGGTAGGAAAGTCAGGGTACTCCTTAAGGAAATTAGGGTCGCTCAAACACTCGTCTCGCAACTCTCCTAGCTTTGACTTAGAAATTTCTATTGGCTGATAGAGATAGTCGGTACGATAATTATATTCACGTGGCGAATCAAGCACGGGGCTGGAGCTTGGCTTCTTCTCTATTAAGTCAGGAAAAGCCTGAGACACAGCGTCTAGATATGTGACCATATATGCAACGCTTGTAGCCTCTTTGTAGCCGTCCAATTGAAAGTTATCCACAAGTCTTTCAACCTCGTCATCGCTCAATTCAAAGTCGACGAGGTGACGATACTCGTCTCGGACATCGTCATCAGATAACATCTCAGAATTGTACAGCACGCTCTCATAATAGCCAGGAAAGCCAACAGCGTACAAGTCCACAGACATCGTATCGGACGATTCTTCAGGTGTAACAGCCGTTGACGCATGCTGGCTTACCTCAGACCCGTACTGTTGCTGAAACGTGTTCAAGACTTGACTGGCAGATGCCATCTCCTGTTGATGCAGGTAGTCTTGAAGGTTGTCTAAGCTTTGCTGAGCTTCGTCGTTTGCCGAGAGCCATTGAGAGTCGGGGTCGTAGCTCTTGCTATAAAAATCACGTAGATCAGAGACAAGAACGTCCTTCTCTAAAGTAATATCGAGGGGGGTGGGCAACAAGCTAGTGCCGTTGGCATTGTAGTAGAGTATAACGTCATCGGCAATCTTCTCTAGCACACGATCAGACGGCTCACTACTGTAAGCCTCACCAAGCCGTTCGTTGGTATTAGAAAGCTTACTCTGTAGCCAGTTTCGACCGAGGGAGTTCTCGTCGTTTTTAACAATTCCAATTGTAGCACGACTGTCCTCTGACGCTGGGGTATAGACAAGACCTAGCGACTTAAAACGATACTCGTAGTCAGCTAGATAAGTAGAGGTGACCGATTCACCACTAGCGTCTTTATGTGTAATAGTGCGCTCACCAAGCTTAGGGGCAGCGTCAAGAGAGACTTCAAACTCTCTGTTGTCATATTCTGTAGTAGACATAGATAGTATATTTATAGTTTATGTGATTGAGATTTACGCTCCAACCGCTCCTCCTGAGCGTTATTGAGCGTGTTGTCATTGCGCTCGCCTCGTGCGTTGAGTATAGCTTGCGCCTGCTCCTGAACGGGAGAGCTTGGGACGACGACATTAGACTGTGGATTACACAAGCGACCGTCCTTAAACATACACCTATCCTGTAGCTCACCGTTGGTGTACCAGCTTTCGTACAAGCCATCCTCACGACCCTTCTTGAACGTGGTTCGCTCAGACAACTGTCCATTGGAGTACCAACGCTCAAATAGACCGTCAACCTTGCCAGCGTCATAAGTGTAACGAGAGGACATTTGTCCATTCTCGTGCCACGTCTTCCAAACGCCTGAAGGCGTATTATTCTTAAAAGGACATTGAGCTAACAACTGTCCGTTCTCATACCATTCCTCCCTGAGACCGTCCAGCTTACCAGCACGGAAAGACATACGTTCTTTGAGCTGTCCATTCTCGTGCCAACGCTCTTCAAAACCATCGGGCAGACCATTCTTATAAGAGCATCGCTCATACAGCTGTCCATTAGGGTACCAACTATTGTGGCTGTCTAGTAGACAATCCTTGTAAATTCGCTGGAGGTACAACTCTCCTGTTGCGTACCAGCGCTCATACATACGTTCACCGACAACATCTAGCCTGCCGTTTTTGTATGAGGTGCGCTCATAGTAATCTCCAGCAACGCTATCGGAGACGAACTTAATTTCCCCACGCTCGGGGTGAGGGTCGTTAGCCTCTATTTGAGCTAAGACCCTCTCCTGTTCTTTCGTCATATCTTTAAGCTACTCTTATTCACCTGTGACTCCTCCTCTTGCTTCTGACTAGACTTTACGTCACCGCCCCGTGCGTCGAGTATCGCTTGAGCTTGCTCTTGCACGGGAGAGCTGGGAACAACTATCTTCGGAGCCTCAGATTGAAGTGGTAGCTCCTTATAACCGTATTGCTTCTTGATTTTATCTACAATCTCGTTGGCAACCTCACGCTCAGCACCATACACGTACTTGTTTAGCGCAACAACCGCCTTACGGTCGTCTGTCTTCGCAATGGCATCTAGAAGGGGTATTATCTCTTGCTTGTCTAAGCGAGACAAGGGGTAGTCCTTACACATGTTGTCGGCCAACTGCTCAATCTGCTTGGGAGTGCGTATATCACTAGAGAGATAGTAGACTACATCGTCTAGCTCCTTGCTGGGCTTTGTGGTGTAGTCAATAATTCCCCTGTAAGCATACACAGAGGTGTACACAACGTCCAGTGAGATGAACTGACCCTCATACTCTTTTAGATTATAAGATGGACAATTTGCTTCGGGAATTTTAGACAACCCCCCTAAAGAGGGGACATTGTCAGTGTTGAGATCAGCCGTAGAAACGAGGACACAGCGATTTTTAGCTAAAGACAAGGATTGTTCCAAACCGAGTTGCTCCTCAAAAGCCAAAGAAGACTTTGTAGGCAAATAATACGGAATATCAATCGGGTGAACAGGCTCGAGGTCTTGGTCGGACAAGCCTACGTCATATAGCTCACCAGCCTTGAGAACCTCCGAATACTCTTTGCAGTAAGGGCTATCCTTAGATAGTAGACTAGCCTCAAAGTTTGGATTTGTAGCGTCCTCATACAAGAGGCGGTCTATAACCTCCTTAGAGGCATCGGTATTGTCGGCTTTTAGAACCGTATACTCATTAGAAAAGCCTCTAGGGGAGATGTAATAATAAGACATTTCTAGCACCTCTGAATTAGTGTCAAGACTAGCTTCTTGCTCATCTTCTAAATCCTCTCCTAAAAAGGATAGCGTTTCCTCTAGATGGTCTGCTATAAGTTCGTTGCTGTTACCTTCCAAAAAAGCTTCTACCTGCTCTTTCGTCAAGTCCTCAGACCAAGCCTCTAAGGTGTTCTGAATATTCTCCTCTAGACTATCCATCGCTAGACTGGCACATTGTTCCGCAACCAGCCAAACCGCACTGTTGTAACGAGGGTGGTCTAGCGAGATTGTGTCCCCGAGATCATCTTCAAGGTCATATATAAAGTCCTCAATATCGTCTATGTGCTTTGTGTAAAACTCCTTAGTATCGCTGTAATAGACAAAGTCAGACAATATCCCTGATACGCATCCGTGAGTGCATATCTCTTCAAGACCAGTCAACGGGTTGTCGTACTTAGACATGTGGTCTAGTAGGACGGTCTGCATATCAGTGGAGAATGAACGGTCGGATAGCCCCATCTCCTCAAACGTAGTAGCTAAAGCGTCCTCCATAACGACTTCGTTGAAGTAGTCGGCAGGAGTAAAGCCATAATGATAATCCACAGCATCGGTTAGCTCCTGTAGCTCGTTTTTGCACCACTTCATATCGTCTAGAAGGTCTTGCAAGTCTCGTGGCTCGCCTCTGTTTGCCCCATACCAAACCATCGTCTGCTCGTTAACATCATAAGATGCCAATTGAGCTTTAAGGTCGTCAAGAGTATCTCTACAGTATAGAGTCTTCATAAGCTCTATCGTGAAGTCCTGTCTACGAGGGGAAAATTTCTGAAGAGTTATATCCCCATTTTCGTCAATCGTGAAGCTGAATCCTTTTTTCGTGGCAATGTACTCTAGTTGTTCTTGCCAGTTGTCTGTTGTGGGTATTGTAAAGTCCATTGTTCTATTGTTGTTTAAGGGTTAATTGATCGTTCTACTTATTTTTCCGACTGTTGCTGGGGAACTCAAAACTCGTTTTCCCCGTATTAGGGTCAAGGACGAGATAGGCACTAAAGGTCTTACCTGCTTTGCTCATAAGTCCTTTGAGGAGGCTGGTCTTACCGTTAGAGAGCAACTGCTTGCAATGTTCTTCTGTAAGCGGTACTCCCGCAACGGTGCGCCACACGCTAAACTGGCAACCATCATTCTGACAGCGCATACTCTTACTATATATACGGACGCTTTCTTGGTGACACAAAGGACAGATATAGTTAGTACCTAGCGACACCGACGTGGATAGCAATTCGTCGGTAATCTGTTTTGTGTAACCCTCTATCTGAGCGTTGAAAGTCGTTGGAGGCAGGTTGCCAGCCTCGATCTCTGCTAGAGATTTCTCCCACTGACCCGTCAGTTCGGCATTACCTATGAGACGTGACTTGACTAAGTTATAGACGACCAGTCCTCGCTCTGTAGGTATGAGCTGATTCTTTTGTCTGACAGCGTAATTCTGACGCAAGAGCTTCTCGATGATACTGGCTCGTGTAGCTGGTGTACCCAAGCCGACATCTTGCATCGCCTCCCTAGCCTCCTTATCTTCAATCTCCTTACCTGCTCGCTCCATTGCACCAAGTAGAGTTGCCTCAGTATAGATAGGCTTAGGCTTTGTCTCTCCCTCTTTAAGGGTTGCCTGCACCAAGGATAGTTCCATACCCTCTACAATTGCTGGAAGAGAGTTTAGAGAGACTTCCTCACTGTCAGGATCGTCAGTTGTTTCGTCTTTGACAACGCGCCAACCCTTTTTCGTGATGCAGGAGAGGGTGGTCACTAGCTCCTCACCGCCTCCCGACAAGGTCAAGGACAACAGCTCTTTGTTGGACGCTGGCGAAACAGCCTCTAGCATTCGCATTGCTATCATCTTGTATATGATAGCTTCGTCCTCAGTCAGGTCTGCTGTCTCGCCCGTGGTGATGATAGCGTGGTGGTCGGTTATCTTACTGTCATCAACAGAGTGAGGGTTTAAGCCCGCTACGATAAGCCCCTGAGCATAGATTTGATACTCTTGATAAGGTAGCTGGCGGAGCAGATAGGACATAGTATCATAGACATCTTTAGGTATGTAGCGACTGCCTGTACGAGGATAGGTCGTAACTTTCTTCTCATACAAGCTTTGCGCTATGTTGAGCGTCTGTTCAGCGGTAAAGCCTTGCTTATTTGCCTCCTTCTGCAAAGTTGTAAGGTCATAAAGAAGGGGTGGCTGGCTAGATGTACTTTTGCGCTCTGCCTTTGTCACGGTTAGTGACGTTAGATTGCTAACAGCGTACAGCTTAGAATCTGCCAGCCCCTTGTTGGTGATTGGCTCTGGACTAGAGACGACAAAGGTTGTGTCGCCAAGCTTAACTTGGGCATTGATCTTCCAAAAAGGAGACTTGACAAAGTTCTTGTTGGATAAGTAGCGGTCACATATCATACAGAGCGTAGGGGTCTGCACTCGTCCTAGAGACAAGCCTCCACCGCCATTGCTGGCTATGGTTAGCGCACGACTAGCGTTCATACCTACGAGCCAGTCAGCCTCGCTACGAGCCTTACCTGCTAAGTAGAGCTTGTCGTACAACTGTCCCTCCTTAAGCTTGGTGAACGCATCTCGAATAGCTTGGTCGGTCATTGACGAGAGCCATAAGCGGTCAAAAGGCTTACTACAACCTAGGTAATAGTAGATGTAGCGGAAGATAAGCTCACCTTCTCGCCCTGCATCGGTAGCCACGATGATACGCTCAGAGCTGTCAAAGCTCTGCTTGATTACATCTAATTGCTTACGGGCAAAGCTGTCCTCTTCATAGCCCTTTCCATCTTTCTTCTTGACTTGTCGGACGACAAGCTTAAAAGGTTTCGGGAGCATAGGCAGCTCCTCTCGTGCATAGCTTGTAAAGCCATACGTCTGTGGGTCTGCTAGAGCAACTAAATGCCCATAAGCCCAAGTAATCTTGTACTGGTCGTTGTAGAGGTAGCCATCCCCCCTGTGCGTGACGTTAAGCACTTTGGCTATGTCATTCGCAACAGAGGGTTTCTCTGTGATTATACAGACTGGATTATTCATTGTGATTATAGTTTGTGTTTATATTCTTGCTGTTGAGTGGGGCGAGCTTCTGCTTGTTGCCCCACCTTTGGTGCGTTATCTCTCATTGCGTTGAGTATCGCTTGCGCTTGCTCCTGCACGGGAGAGCTGGGGACAACCACCTTTGAAGACTGATTTTTATAGACCTCAAGTTGCTCTAGCTCTTCAGGCTTGCCCGACTTGACTGAAAGGTCGTTCTCAAAAAGAATCCAATGATACATTTTCCCACTCTCAGGGTTATAGTCTAGGTGCAGACCATTCTTCTTGTTGTCTTTGTAGTGGGTCTGAGTAAGAAGACTTCCACCACTGTCCCAAAGCTCACTCAGACCTTCTAGCTTGTTATCTTTGTAGTTCCAACGAGTTTGTTGCCGGCCATTCGGATACCAAGTCTCAGATAGACCGTCAATTAAGCCTGCACGATAAGGCAAACGCTTCCTGAGTTGTCCATTCTCGTGCCAACGCTCGTACAAGCCATCTAGCTTTCCAGCCTTATAGGTGGCACGAGCCCTGAGCCGTCCGTTCTTGTGCCACTCCTCATATAGACCGTCTAGCTTGCCAGCCTTATAGGTGACACGCTCCTTGAGCTGGCCGTTATCATACCACTCCTCACGAACACCTTCAAGCTTATCGTTTTTGTATGAGCCTCGCCACTCTAGCTGTCCATTAGAATACCAGCGCTCACTAACATCTTCGCGCCTGCCTGCTTTATAGGTGGTACGCTCCTTGAGTTGTCCATTCTCGTGCCAACGCTCGAAAACACCATCTAGCTTTCCAGCCTTAGAGATGGCACGCTCCTTAAGCTGTCCGTTGTCATAGTAAGCCCCATGAATTACATTCAGCTGACGAGCGCGTATATCGTTCTCAGATACGTGAGTATCTATACGCTGTGCAGACAAAGCATTTAAGTCTTGATCTTGATGCTCTAGAGCGGAGACTTTATCCATATAAAACACCGCCATTGGTTGAGGTGAGAGGCTGTCGTCCCATATCTCATACTCCCCCTTAAAAGGGGAAACAGACTTGTTCGTCAAAGAATCTTTCCAAGCAGACTCACTCTCATACCCTTTATAACAATGAGTATGTACCTGTAACTTTCCTGATTCGTCATACTTAAAATATTCCCCGTGCAGGAGACCATTTTTGTAGCTACACAGCTCGTGTACCTTACCATTGGAATGCCAACCAAGATGAACTCCATCTAGTTTACCTCGTCTGTAGTTAGCTCGCTCACATTGCTGACCGTTGTCATACCAGCTTTCGTACAAGCCATCCAACTTACCTCGCTGGTAGTGCGTACGGCTACACAACTGACCATTGTCGTAGTAAGCTTCCTGAACTCCCGTCAGCTTGCGCTTGTAAATTTCATCTCCTGAGAGCTTGGGGGCAATAAAGTTTTCTAGATTATCCATAGTGTTATCTTGCTGTTGTATAGTTCGTACTTCGTAATTTAGTTTCCAATCTCTTTCGTCATATCTTTAAGCTACTCTTATTCACCTGAGCATTCTTGAGCGTATTATCATTGCGCTCGCCTCGTGCGTCGAGGATAGCTTGTGCCTTTTCCTGTACGGGAGAGCTAGGGACGACCACTTTTGAAGTCTGATCTTTGTAAGCCTCTAACTGCTCTAGCTCTTCAGGCTTACCCTCCTGTACGGTGAAGTTGTTCTCAAACAGAACCCAATAACACATTTCACCACTCTCAGGGTCGTAGATGAAGTGTAGACCATTTTTCTTGTTGTTCTCATAATGGGTCTGAGTAAGAAGATTTCCACCTTCGTCCCAAAACTCACACAGACCATCTAACTTGCCAGCCTTATAGGCGTTTCGAGACCTAAGCTGTCCATTGTCATACCACTCCTCACTAAGCCCATTGAGCCTGTCATCATTATACTCACATCGCCTCGCTAGCTCACCATTCGGGAACCAGACATACCTCACACCATCGGCTAAGCCGTTTTTATAAGAGCATCGCTCGGAAAGTTGTCCATCAAGGTACCAGCGTTCACTAACACCTTCACGCCTACCAGCCTTAAAGGTGGCACGCTCCTCAAGCTGTCCATTGTCATAAAAGGACACACCGACACCTTCAGGCTTACCACGCTTATACGAGCATCTACCTGCAAGCTGTCCATCACGATACCAACTATACCCCATACCTTCGGGTAAGCCGTCTTTATAAAACTTGCGATTGGAAATCTGACCATTGTCGTAGTAAGCTTCCTGAACTCCTGTCAGTTTGCGAGAGAGTATATCACTCTCATGCACGTGAGGGTCTATTCGCTGGGAAGCTAAGTCAGCTAAGTCTTGATCTCGGCGATTTAAGGCAGAGTTATAATCCATATAGAACTCTGCAAGTAGTTTAGGGTACTCGTGCTTGCCCCAATCGAGAACACTCTTAAAGGGGGAAACAGAACTGTCAGTCAAAGAATCTTTCCAAGCAGACAAATTCTCATACCCTTTATGGCAATGAGTATGTACCTGCAACTTCCCCGATTCGTCATACCTGAAATATTCCCCGTGCAGGAGATCATTTTGGTAGTGACACAGCTCGTGTACCTTACCATTGGAATGCCAAACAAGGCTAACACCATCTAGCTTTTCCCGCTTAAAATTAGCCCGAATCCATTGCTGGCCGTTTTCGTGCCACATCTCGAATAAGCCGTCTCGCACTCCTTGCTTGTAGTGATCACGACTGGCCAATTGCCCGTTGCCGTAGTATCCTTCCTGAACTCCTGTCAGATGAAGATTGAAAATATCATCTCCTGAGAGCTTGGGATCAATAAAGTTTTCTAGATTATCCATAGTGTTATCTTGTTGTTTTATAGTTCGCATTATAATATCCTGCAAGGCTGTAGCAGTACCGCCTTGAAAAAAGAAGTCAGAGACATCTTTTTCGCTCTTACTACCCGACAAGGGTAGGTCAATACGAAAGAGATTGGAAACGTCAGGATTGTCTTCTAGTATCTGTTGAGACTGGCGAACGCCCGTATCGTCCATATCATAGAGGACACCGACCATATCAAAGCGGTCGGAAAGACCCTGTAAAAGAGTTTTAGGTAGATGAGATGTCTCACTATTGAGACAGAAGGCTGAAAAGCCGTGAGATGCAAGACTTAGAACGTCTTTTTCCCCGCCTGTAAGAAGAACACACTCTCCTTTAGAGGGTAGTTGTGCATACCCAAAGAGATAGTCTCTAGACCGCACACCCGCATTTAAGAAGCGCACCTTGCTGTTAGGGCGATAAATCTTGACGCTATCACCAAGCTGATAGCAATACATCGGCTCTGTTGATTTATAGTGGAGCTGGTAAGGCTTGCCCTTACGATTGTATGATGAGAAGCTCGCTAGAGAGCTAACACCATACCGCTCTAGCGTGTCTTGATTTATGCCATACTTACCCCAAAACTCTAGGTCAATCTCAGTGAAAGGCTGGGACTGAACACTATACTTGCCAGTCATTGAAGGTTGACTGACGGGCAGATCAGAAGAAGGTGCTGAGACTTGTGGACGAATGGGAGCTTTAGCTAAGCTCTCCTGAGTAGTAATATCTAAGGGTAGATTTAAGTCCTGAACTATTTGAGCTAGAATCTTTGGAAATTGAGAGCTTAGGTTGTAACTAAAGAGCTGACCAACAAACCAAAAAGCGTCGCCACCACTTCCTCCATTGCCAAAGTCCTTATACCTCCAAACACCGCTGTGATCTTGGTAAATGGTACAAGAGGCTTTTTTATCATCATAAAACGGACTTCGAAAATTCTTGCCTCCAGTAACATTCGGCAGGTAAGCTCGAAATATATCCAAGCCACCACCTGTGAGTTGCAAGATTTGATCTTTGTCTTCGTATTTCATAATGTTGTGGGGAAGTGGTGACGACCACTTATTACTACCAATTTGTTCTCACCTCAAAGATAAGGGGCTAAGCGCACCTTAAAAAGGAACGAGTAAATTGCGGTAAGTTGCGGTAAATCTTAGTAAGTCTATTCCTTCTTACTAGGTATGACAACAATAGAATCTTGTACTTCGCGCACAGCTTTTGCGTACGTATCTCGCACATCAGACCTTTGTATCATTGCCCAAACCAAGTCTTCGACCATCTTCTTCCTTTTACCGCTGAATAAAACTGCGCTATAATCTCCGTCGCTTACGAAAAGTTGCACTCTCCGATGTGGCTTATCTTCTTCAACCCACTCGTAGAGACTTTCGACTAGCTCCTCAATTGTTAATGGGCCATTTGCTTTGGCTCCTGCTTGCGCCTGCGCTCTTCGCTCCTCTTCCAACGCTGTTTGCTCTTTAAGGGTTTGGAGACGTATCTCCTCCTGCATCGCCTTGTACTCTATGACGTTGAGCGTCTCTTTGACCTCTTTGGTCTGCTCTGACTTCCTCACCCCTCTAGTGAGGTTTAGGGTCTGAGCGGTGATGTCTTGCATCACTGATCCCTCTCCTCTTTGACGCTTCCAACTCTTGCCCGTGGCTAGGTTGGTGGTCACGAAAAACATGTGGGCATGTAGGTTATACTTGCCCTCTCTGTGCTTCATCTCCTCCGTGCGCTCTCCTAGATACCCCTCATCTCTGTGTATGTGTATCTGCACGCACGTCCAGCCGTACCGCTGTTCCATCGCCTTACCGAGCTTCTGCAAGTCCTCCATTGTGGTCTGTTCGTCTATGACCACAACAGCTTCGCCTATGACGTTGTCTTCGGCTTTCGCCTGCATTGCTCTGCCCGTCTTCGCCTTTACGATCTTCTTGGTATCTGCTAGGTAGTTTCTCAGCGTCTTGGGGTGTCCGTTTGCCTGGTACTCTCTGTGCCAGCTCTCGTTCATTGCTGTGCGCTCGCTGTGTATGTAATTCAGCGTTGCCCGATGCTCGGGTTTTTGGTGGGTGTATGCGCTGCCATACTTGCTCGTTTTTACCGAGCAAATGTTGAAGCTTGTCTTCTGATTTCTTGCCATTGCGTTGTTTGTTTGGCGGTTACCAGCTTTATAGCTTTAACCGCTTGTTAATTTCTTCGTCTAGTTGCACCGAGAAAGCTCTGTACAACTTAGCCTGTGCTCTAATCTCATCGCACAGCACTTGCCTTGCTTTTTGCACTTCCGTGCTAAGTGCTATCCAGCGGGGCAACCCCTCTATCCTGTAGTTCGCTAGCTCTTCCGCAGAGCGACTTAAGTTGAGATCGTAGCTGTCTGCCTGCTCTGAGAGGGTTTTCAGATGCTCTAGAGGCAAGCCAGCTACATTGATCTCGTCTAGCTTTTTCCTCATTTCTTCTAGTGTCATATCTTTGTTAGTTGCTTTATAAGTTATTCAGCCCACAAGAGACCTCTTTGCAGAAGTCGTCTGACGAAGTCTCTGTTGCCATACCTCCATATTCTTCTGACTCATTGAGCTAGTCGTAGAAGCCCCCTGTGGCAATCCCATCAAGTACTCGGCATTTGCAGGTGTAGGGCGATTGAACACTTCAACAAAGTTTCTGCACCCCGCATGTTTCATCATTGACGGCGCAGAATAATTTGCCGTAGTAGTTGGAGTATGGACGAATCCAAAATTCTCCCCATACGTATCCTTAATCCAAGTCTTTTGAACAGTAAAGAAGCGATCAATTTCTTCCCTCAGAACCTTGACGGAGTTACAGATTTGATTTTTGTGTCTATAAGCCAAGATCCGAAAAGCGGTTGCAACGACTAATGGAGCCTGAGCATTTCCGACAGCTTTCAGTTGAGCTTTCCGATTAGTGACGACTTCATCTTTTAATTCACTAAAGGGTGTAACCCAGCACACCATTTGAATTTTTCCAAGACGCTCTAGACCTTCATTTACCTTACTTAGGTTGCTAGGTGTCTTAACCGCAAGCAACCAGTACCTATCACGTCTATGATCTGCACCAAGGTCACCACACGAAAGCTTGCAGTACTTAACTCTGTAGCCGACAGATTCTAAATCTATAGAGGCTGTGCGTATCGCCTTAAGCGTAACATTTTCCCCAAAGACGATTGGAGCTTCAGATTCCTTGACGAACCGAAGCATTTCAGGCCAAAGGTTTTTCTCTGAGATGTTTTTACCACGGGCGGCATGGCTAAACGCTTGGCAAGGAAAGCCCCCGCAAAGAATGTCAAAAGCACCTTTGAAGTCACGACCATCTAAGCTCGTTATATCCCCATATATTGGAAATGAATCTAACCAGCCATCTTGTTGCCTTTGCTCTAAGACCTCTTTGCAGAAGTCGTCTATCTCCACCGCTCCGCAACACAAGTGACCTAAGATATGTCCTCCGTAGATTCCACCTCCGATACCTGCAAATAAATGGAACTCCTTAATAGAACCCATAGGATTATACTTCATAATGTTGTGGGGTCTCATTGATGTTAGTGTATACACGTGCGCTAGGATATGGTTGGATCCCAAGTCTCATAGAGCAAGCAACAGCGCTTCAGCTCAGCAGACCCAATACGGAACCTCTTCTTGACGATGAGGCAAGCATTGAAGTGAGAATTGTTTAACCGATTGATCTCGTATGCGTGCGCTATCTGATAAGCTCGCTCTGCATCGTAGAGGGCATCTTGCTCTTTGGCAAGAGCTTTCAACTCCTGCTCGGACAATTCATCAGGGGCGATCTCAGCCTTAGTTGCAGGCGAGGCTGGTTGTTGAGATCGTTGCTCTAGAAAGGCGATTACGTCCGACTGCTTGAAAAGTAGTCGTCCTGTAGCCCTATTAGCAACCAATACTCCTCTACTAACCCAGTTGTAAACCGTCTGGCGAGCAACCTTGCAAAGTTTCGCCACGTCGGTGACGTCGTAGTAGGTCTCCTCTTCTTGAGCGGGGCGAGAAGAGTCCATAGAGATAAGAAGGCTATCCAGCTTAGCAGAGATATTGTTAAGCTTATCCATAAGACTATTCAAGGTCTGGTTGGAAGATTCTGAATTGCTCATTGTCGTGGAGAGGTAGTAGTGGAACTTCTGTAGGAGTTGTTTTTGAAAACAACTATTTCAAGCATCTCATTGAATCGATCTGCTATACGAGCTTGGTACTTTCGACCTAGCTCAGAAGGTGTCAAGTTGGTGCTGACAAGGGTTGGAAGCATATTTTCGTAGCGGTATTCTAGCAACTCCACAACAGGGGTTGTTATGTTGCCGTACTCAATACGCTCTGTGGGTTCTTTCCCTAGATCGTCTAAAAACAACAAGGGCAAACTTTTCAGCTGGCGAAAGGCTCGGAAGTCTTTCGATATTTGAGCTATCTCTCGAGCGTCATACATAGGGGCAGACACTGTTCGGTACGGAACGTCCCATAGACCATTGTTGTTGGTGAAGAAGATTAGCTCTCGGATAGCGTGAAGCATAGTCGTCTTGCCGTTACCCACTGTGCCACACAGGAGCAAGCCAAACTTGCATCTTGGATTTGTCAGGTAGTAAGCGATGTGGGTAATGATTTGTCGGAGAGTACTGTCCATTGTAAACTCTCGCAAACGTCTCTCCACAAGTACCCGATAGCTAGCCTCTAGAAGACTTTCGGCTTGAACTGTCGTGAAGGGAAGGTTAAAACGAGGTGTAGTAGTCGCTTGCGCTCGTAGCAGTCGGAGAGCATCCTCGACGAGGATCGTATGAGTTTGAGGTAGTCGCATTGGTAGTATTACTGGAGGTGAAGAGTTCTTTGTAGTTGTTTTCTAGAACCTTTGTGAAGTTTGAGGACTGGATAAACCAATCGAAAGTAGCGTGCCAGCCTCTGGAGTTCCGACCATTGAGCATCTCGCTTGACACGAGATTGTCAACAGCCTCCTTCAGGGCATCTTCGCCATACTCTCGAAGACGAGCGTTTAGCTCAGTTAGACGCTTTCCACGCAGGGAGCGCAACGAAGGTATGCGTGATTGTTTTTTTGCGAGCTGGGCATTGAAATAAGCCACAAACGAGCAAGCTCCTTGCCCCATTAAATCTTTATGGGGTGATACGTCCGTCAGGCTTAATCGCCCTTCATCGCCTCCCAAAAAATTTGCCTCACGCGCATGCTGGTGCTGGGTCATCTGAGCGAAGCGAAGATGACGAGATTGGGGGATTATAGGGGGATTAGAGATAGGGGTTATAGGGGAAAGAGAAAAGGGGGACGAAGGGGGGAAAGAGGCAAAACCTTTTGCTTTTTCCTCCTGAGTGGAGCAAGAAGAGCTAACAGGAGCGCAGTCACTTTGCTCTACATCAGCTACTTGCATATCCCCTGAAACCAAATAAACCTTTTGCTTTTCACCTGCTTTGGGAACCGAAGAAACCAAATAAACCTTTTGGTTATTTTGCTTCTGACCACCTCCTAGATTTGAGTTATCATTCGCATCTTTATCAGGGGTTGACGAAGTTGCTTTTGCGCTCTGCTCGCTTTTGCGAGGGCGACCGCCTAGCTTACCACAAGCTTTGCGGATAGCGGAGATTTCTGCTTGACGCTGTGTGTCTGCATCAATCTGCTCTCGGACAACTAAGAAGATACCCTGAACTATTGCGGGGTAGTCGTCTAGATTAGGTGCCAAACCCTCTAAGGCATAACCCATAATTAGTGAGTATGCAACCCCTTGGCTAGAGGCGGGTATTTGGGAGATTGCATCATACCACGACGCTCGAAACTGAAAAGACTTATCTTTCATAGCTGGGAGACTTTAGAGATTTATCAGTTGGCGATAGGCACAGAGACGCTCTAAAATGTCAGTACGCTCCTGCTCTGTTATCAGAGGGGAAAGTTCACGCTTCTCAATGGCAGAGAGGACAGCGTTGTAGCTATACTGGGGGGTAGAGTTGACTGGCTCTAGCTTACCCCGTTGAACGGCTAGCTCAATCGAAGTGCGAGGTATTTGTAGCAACACCTCTAGCTCTGTGTGGGACAAATAGACCTCATTACGATTGGTCTCATCTCTACGAGCAAGCAGAGCTTGCAGGAGTAGGAGCTGGACTTGTGGATCAACTGGAGACTGGTTCATACTGTATAGGGTTAATTGGTTACACATTCTTCTTGTAGGCGATTATCCAAGCTACGCATCTCTTCACTCACTTTCATCGGAAGTACACGAGCGTAGATACGGGTAGTGGAGAGACAGCTGTGACCTAGCACACTGCCAACAGTGTCAAGGCTTACACCCTTAGTCAGGGCAAGCGTTGCAAACGTGTGGCGAGCTAAGTGGTAGGTGAGTACTCGCTTCACTCCACTTAGCCGTTGTATTTCTTTAAGTTGTTGATTGACGTACGGATTTGTACATAGAGGAAATATCCTACACTCTGTAGAGGTCGCCTGAGCGAGATACGGAGTTAGGATATGCACAGCGACAGTCATTAAGGGAATAGTGCTAAGCACACCAGTCTTCTTACGACGGAGAACAACCCAGCTCTGACCGTGCATAGAAATGATATTGTCTCTCACTAGACGAGATATATCTGCATAAGATAGACCTGTATAGCAAGAAAAGAGGAAAGCGTCTCGTACTAGTAGTAGCTTAGGATTTGTTAGTTCAACTAAGCGCAAACGCTCTAAGTCAGCGTCATCTAAGAACCCTCTGTCGGTAGGTTGAGTTCGCAAAACGACCTTTGGAAAAGGTACTCGCATTAGCAATTCATCTTCGACAGCTCGCTCCATTGCTTTTTTCAAAAAGCGCAGAGCTTTGATGGCGGTGTTGTGTGTGTAGCTTTTTTCCCCTTTTAAGTATAACTCGTAAGTGGACAGCTCTTCCTTCTGCACAGCTGATAGCGGTAAATCGTCTTTACCATATTGATGGCGCAAGTACCCTTGCAACAGGGTCATCTGATAGTTGTGCCATCTAAGCGTTGTGCTTGTGATATTGCCAACACGATATTGCTCTGCACTTTCATCGAGGAGCGTCCTGTACACACCGACCAGAGTGTAGTCGGTCGGACGGCTGGGGGACAGAGCATCTCGCAGATTGGAGAGCGAAAGCGTTCCCTTCGCATTCAACTGCTCTGCTAGCAATTGTATGCGACACTCTACATCTTGCAGAGCTTGGTTGATTTCTTCGCTTTTGGGAGCCGATGCCACGACCTTGTTATTAACCAAATAGCAAGGTTGGACTGAGTAGCCAACTTGTCCTAAGCTGGCTCGCTCGCCCTGTACATACAGTCGTATCATAATAGGGCTATCGCCTTGATAGCTCTTGTTATGCCTCGTGTAGTAGCGGACTTTTACGTCCAAGTCTAATCTCTTCATCACGAACATTGGTAGTTAGTAGTTTGGTGATGAAGAGAAAGTGTTCAAAACACCTTACATCTCAGTCTTTGAAAATCTAAATGTAGCCATTTTGTAGCCAAACGGATATTACGTCCGTGAAACACTTACACAAAACACTGATATACAAGTGGCTACATAAAACCCCGTAAAGGCTAACTAGCGATCCACCCCTATGAAAAAGACAGTCAACACATACTAACTAAGGGGGCGCAACTAAATAGCTATCAGCAATATATATACAAAATCACACACCCTGAGAACGCTATCTTTCAGTCTTCGGAGGAAT
>OLQN01000175.1_pt1 | contig 56973 bp, 80 predicted proteins | sample 1673181 | NCBI WGS metagenome assembly OLQN01 (sample SAMEA3136763, study PRJEB25190) | human gut metagenome | biome: human gut; feature: human-associated habitat; material: faeces | place: Austria | collected 2013
ATCTCCCTAATCGAAGGCAATAAACCCCTGCAAGGCTTTCCAGTAGCAGAAGAAGATCAGACCGGAGCAAATAATGTGAATCTGGCAGATGGTACGAAGGAGTTTACTGTCACGGCAGCAACAGGAGATAATTCAGCTTATAAAGCATTACCTGCACGGATAAAACCCAACACGATATATTATGTACAGGCTAAAAATATAGAAAATTTAAATGGGAATCCGACGACATATTCTTTCCGGCTTTACAACGAAGCTTCGTTGGAACCTTTATCTTTAAGTATCAAAAATTTTGATAAAAATGGCGGAATTCTGATAACTAAAAATGATTTCGAAGAACAGGATGCCTCTTTATTGTGTTATGCTGGTGTTTATGGTTCAACTTCTGGTAACTCTGTAAAATTCACCGAAGTGATGCTAGTCGAAGGTTTCCTGCCCGCCCCTGTTTGGACTCCTTCTTTCTCCGAGCAGCAAGCAGAAATAAAAACGATAACGAAAACCCTGACCGAAATTAAAGCCGAAAACGGAGAAATAAGTTTAAGGGTTAACGAAGTTTCTGAGAGAGTGGAAGAAGCCAAACAAGAGGCAATTGATACTGCAAATGAATATGCAACTCTTAAATCATATCGTGAAACATGGATTGATCTTACAGCAGAAAAGTGGAATCGGGATATGTATTATCCGGTGACGATTAAAATTGATATTACAATAAAGACAAGAATACAAGTCGATACCCCGTTGGATTATGTCAATGTGTCATGGGGAACTCATAAAAGTGGCGGATACTCAATGTTATGCGCGTGGACTGTAAACGGAAGCGGATGGGGTTCTATTACTGTCCAGAGGGTAATAGAATCTTCCCAATGGGGATGGACTGAACTAGATCCATCTTCTCCGAATGGATTGAAGATTCCATTCGGGTCAATAGGACAATTGACGAACAACAATGAAGAATATATCTTACTTCGCGGAGGAGGGAAATATAGATTCAGGATTACGAATAACTGTGTACCAATTGAACATAATAGCAGATACACGGTATATGGTGGACAACATGTAGATCCACAGAGTTCGGTAATCGGGCCTGTTCTTACGAATGTAATGAAGACGGAATTTGATTCTCAGATAACACAATTAAAGGATAGTATTAATCTAAGGGTAACCAAAACGGATTATGACAAGAATAATCAGGACCTGAATCAATCTATAGGAAATCTGCAAACGTCCTATAACTCCATATCCGGTACGGTAAGCAGTCTTAACACGAGATTACAGACGGTTGAGAAGGCTGGATATATTACTACTTCGCAAGGAAATACACTTTATGCAAGTAAGAAGCTGGAGAACGGGAATGAGCTGATTTCCTATATTAATCAGGATGCAACAAACACAACCATCAAAGCCAAAAATATTAATCTGAATGGAGCTATCAGTGCAAACGGGAATATTCGGATTACAACAGATGGGAAACTTATTGCAGTTAACGGACAGTTTACAGGAAAAATTACAGCGACAGAAGGAGAAATTGCCGGACTGAAATTAAGCAATAATGGATTGAGATCATCTGATTTCAATGCGAGTTCGAAAGTAGGTTCTTGTTATGCTAAAAATGGTTTTTCTGTATATGCATCAGGATCCGGCGTACTTGCCCCTTCAACAGGTGCGTTACAAGCCGGAATAATAACAGCAATAGGAACTAACTCAGAGATAATCGGATTAGAGATAATAGCCAAAAATACTTCCGGTTATGCAACTTTATCAAAAATAACAGCATTAAAATTAAGAGCCATAGACTATGTTGATGACAGTAAAAAAATGGCTCCAACTGCGGCTTTAATAGTTGAAGAGGGAGTATCGATATTTAACGGAGATGTTGAGGTAAATGGAAAATCTACATTTAACGGTGCTGTATATTTTAAAAATGTTCAAAACGTTAATGGTAAAAGTAATTATTACTTATGCATAGATAGATCAACAGGACAATTGTATTACAGATAAATTATAAAAACATGGAAATTAATTATTCTATTACAGCCAAAGCTGAAGAAACGGTACAAGGTATCAATGTTTCTTTAGGAGCAGAATTTACTAAAGAAAGGGAGCCCGAAATTGTTTCAGCTACACTACAAGGGTATGTACAAAAAAAATGCTAATCGGAGGTATATGAACGTAACCATCAATTACAACACGAAGGAACAGGATTTTGAGAATATTAACGGATTCAATATCGATACCAGTTTTCTGACATTGGTAATGCCACTGATTACCGAATTTCGCGAAGAAATTACCCAAACACTCACTTCTAACCAATAACACCTAAAATGAAATATAGTTTTGACGTAAAAGATGTATCAGCAATTGATTTGTTAGGTAATAATTATATCCAATTGCTGGAAGAGAATCAAAATAAAGGCATTCATCAACTTGTCGGAAATGCCGTGTATGTGTGCACAAACACAATTGAAATGCATGAAATTGCCAAAAAGATATTCAACGGGGAAGCGGTGGATATGAATGAAAATGAGACAGAATTATTCAAAGCCTCAATAATGGATTCAACCTGGCATGTTTTTATTAAAAACGCTATTATCTCTGCAATCAGAAACAAATAAAAAAAGAGGCCGCCCTCGCGACCTCTATAAATATTTCCCAAGCAACCCCAAGCCAATCTTATATTGCAAGTTTACAAAGTTTTTTTGAGAATACAAAAGAATAATTTAGAAATATAAAATAACATGAACAAAGAGGAATGGAGACGGTTAATAACCGAAACACTGAAAGAAACAGGCTTGTACTCTGACAATGCAAGAGATCTTATCATGGGGACGTTTGCTCAGGAAAGCAATTTTAAGTACACCCGGCAAATTGGCGGTGGTCCGGCTTTAGGATATGGGCAGATGGAGCCGGCAACCTTCAATGATATTGTGGTTAATTTTCTCCGGCATAAACCGGAACTAATGGGGAAAGTAATGAAAGCATCCGGTGTTGTCACTTTGGAACCTGAGATGCTTGTAGATAACAAAAAGCTGATGATCTGTATGACCCGCATACATTATTTGCGTGTAAAGGAGGCATTACCTTCGAATAAGGATGTTTGGGCTATGGGTGAATACTGGAAACAATATTACAATACGCCATTAGGCAGAGGGACCGTTAAGGAGTTTGTTGAGAACTATAAAAGATATTGTTTATAACAATGTTTCGGGAGGGGATAGAAGTACCACATTTAAATTAAAATTATGAGTGAAAGAAACACAATTTCGGCAATGGTATCAGTATTCATGAGTGGTTTTATGGATTTTATTGAGCCTTTAAAATGGTTTATGCTGCTTGCACTGATATTAATTATTGTAGACCTAAGGTTTGGGATAGCAGCAGCTAGGAAAAGAGGTGAAAAGATCCGGTTTTCACGGGCAGGGAGAAGGACTATTAATAAGATGGTAGATTACTTATGTTGGATTCTTCTTGCTGGGGCTATTGGAAAAGCATTTGGGATACCTTTTGATATTCCGTTACTTCCTTCGATTGTTTTATTGGTTATATATGGTTTTGAAATAAATTCTTGTTATGGGAATTACTTTGAAGCTCACGGTCGGCATGTAAAGGTCGATATTTTTAAATTTTTCAGGCGGAAGTCTGATATTATTGACATAGAAGAAAAAACAGAAAAATGAGGATAATAATTATACTGATAGCCCTTTCTATATTCTCCTGCCGGAGTATTCAGTACGTGCCGGTAGAGACAGTAAAGACAGAGAAAGAATACATTGACAAGATAAAGCGGGATAGTATCTATGTACGCGACAGTGTATTTGTTCTTGTTAAAGGCGATACAGTTTTCAGGGACAAATATCATATTGTGTATCGTGATAGGCTTATGCATGATACGGTAAATATAAGCAAAACAGATAGCATCGCGGTCCCCTATCCGGTTGAAGTTGTAAAAAACAAAGTACCAAGCATTATGTGGTGGCTTATCATTTTACTGGCAGCATTCAGTATACCGTCAGTATTAAAGATTATCCGGTTTATCCGGGGCAAAATATAAAAAGAAGCCCCACTTCAAAAATATAGCGTACCACCACTACATCCTGTCTGTAAGACTTCTTTCGGGGAGTTTTACGGACAGGATTTTTATTGGTTGCACTTTTTGAGAAAAATTTATGAAAAAATTACAAAGACCGAGTACGATGGTGCGTAACAAACAAGTTATCAGCATATATGAAGAATTAAAAAACTCAGAAAAATATTCAGATTTTTTCCATTTGCTCCCACGCTCTTTCATATATGATAAAATAAAGGAACAGACTGGGCTGTGTCACAAGACAATTGCTGACATACTAAATCACCGCGAAAAAGAAGAGTGAATATGCCCGGATACTACCGAGCAATTAATTATGAAAAAACAATTTCTAATTGTTTCAATAAATCTTCGAATTTGTCTGCATAGTATAATGGTTGTGTTTCTTTGGGATTCGACGGGTTAATCTGGTTCTCTCCAAAACCGGCAGCTTTTTCAGTTAAAGATTTGAAATACTTAATTTTACCATTTGATGATGGACGTTGAAGCTCTTTTATGAAACCGGCCCCTATCATCTTTTGGTTAAATTCCCTGGTACTAATTTGTACGCCGTGTTGTTGTAGCAATACTGTTGGGGCCAACAACTGGCCTTTAGATGGGGTATAATCAGGAGTAGGTAACCCTAAAGGTTCAGACACTTGTTTTAACATAAGCAAAGTAGAGGAATCATTTAAATTTAATACTTCCCTGACTCCCTTCACCCATTCGATAGAGGCTCGTACTTTAGTAGGAGTTAAATGATTAGTTGCGAACTTATTATTAACATAATATCCATTTTTGCGGATAGAAGGAAGTATTTCAGATGTGATCCATTTGCGAAAGGGTTTTGCTTCTTCTTTATTACTTCTTATAATTAAAGAATAAAGGCCGCTTTCATTAATAAAGGTCATTTCTCCACCACGCTGTAACGAAATGTTACACCGTTCTTCTGCATCGGTATGATCTGCTATTGCTTTTCTTGAATTTGAATATCCTAAAGCATTACACACATCCGTTGCTGCAAACATAGGTTCACCTGATTCATTAACAACTGTTCTAATCTGTCCAAATTGTTCATTTTTGAAAATCTGAATTTTATTCATACTTTTGAATTGTTTTAGCACGGGCTTTGAGGTACCAATTCGCGGCCTATGCAGTTAAAAGGAAAGGGCAAAGGAATGACTGCCTAATGTGAGAGCTTGCAGTTACTCCGATGCCCTTATTTAATATCTTCTCTCGGTAGCTCTCACACGACCGATTTGTTTTCTACTACAAAGCTAACCCTTATCATTATTATATGCAAATCACAAAATTTTTCAAATTGCTGATTATTATACTATTTACGATTCCAAAACGATAATGTAATGGCTTCCACTCAAAAAGTTATATTTCTGACTACCAATACTTTATTGGTCTATTTTCTATTCCACTGAAATAATCATCCTGATTAGTTAACTAAATTACATTATTAAAAATAGTTAAATACTACAACTCATTAGTAATCAACATAATATTCTTTGTTAAATTTTCTTTAATAAGTGTATTGATGGACTGAGATAACCATTGTATTAAGGGATGGATTTTAATAGCATCCATTGCAACATTACTTATCATATAAAACTTTCTTTTTTATTGGAAATTTATTCTGTTTTAAGTCCTTAAACTTCTATTGTATAGGAATGTAACTTTTTATAAAGCAGCTATTTATGTCGAATTTTGGGATATCCGGCAATGGTGCCGGGGATGTCAAAAAAACATAGTTCTATGGAAACTGAAATGAAAGTTGTAAAAGAAAAAGAGATCGTTCATGAGGACGACGATCGGGATTATGCAAAAAAAGGTGTTGCAAATGCAGGTCTGGCACTTGGTATTATCGGTACCGCTTTCGGCGCAGCTGCTCTCTGGGGTAGACGTGGGGGGCTTGGTGGTAGTGTTGGCTCTCCTGAAAATGTAAACATTAATGCTATCACTGACACTATCGGTTCTCGTAATGGTGCCCCTACAGCTTTTCAGGCTTGGGAAAAGAGTTGCCAGGAAGCACTTGCCCTTACAAACACTATCTGGGGACTGAAAATAAATACCCAGAACGAAATGTATGCTCATCGGGAAACTGATGTGGCTGAAAAATTCCAATTATGGAAATCTCAGGTTGATGCGGACTTTGGTCTGTATAAGAGCCAACGCGACCTGTACGATGTTCTGAATGAACGTTATGCAAATAAATTCAATGAACTCGACAAACAGATTGCTGTATTGGCTGCAACCCGTCCGTATCAGGACCGTCTGATTCAGTGTGAAATTGACCGCGCTTTCACCGCATCTGTAAACTACACAGACCGGAAAACTTGTCGTGCGATCTATGGTGTTGTAGGCTTGCCATCTACACCGACAGTAACAGTACTTGAGGGTGCAAATCCTTATGGATGTAATTGTCCGGCCCAGCAGGCTTCAACTCCTGCAGCTTAAAAGCAAATTGGTGGCGGGTGCGTCTTAATGACGTGCTTCGCCTCCTTTATCCAACCACCAATATAAAATATTATGCAAAACATCTTTTTAAACAATGATCCGTTATTAAGAGGGGGACAGTTTCAGACTCCTTCCACCGATGAAATGGATGCCTATATACAGAGATTACAGGAAGCCCAGGAGCGCATACAACAACAGAAAATGCAGATCCTTTCCGGGCCGTCTCAGTCACAATCCAAATGTCCGGTATGGGATGAAATAGAAAATGTGATATCCGGACTTACAGATACAGAGTTCCAGAAAATTTCCGAAACCAGAGATTTTGCAGAGAGTAATCAGATAGTTATGAATATTCTGAACCGGGAGTATATGAAAATGATGCGTCCTGTTGTTGAAAACACAAAGGACGGGAAGGAAGCTTTGCAAAACCACCTGTCTCTTATAAAGAAACTGAAAAAAGCCATTACTGATGAGTCAGCCAAAAATATAGAACTTTTTAATGAATATACGGAGAAATATTCCGACATGACGTATGCTGAATTCCTTGAAATGAAAAAGAAAGGAGGAAAGAAAAAATGACACGTGAAGAAAGAATACTACTTAGCAGGATTGAGAAACTTGAACAGGACGTAAGAGAATTAAAATTAAAATCTAATGAAAATGGAACAACCGGCAACAATAAGTCAGTCGATAAACCTGCAGGAAAAGGCACTGGAGTTAAAAAGTAAAATCGTTGATTCAATAGATGTCTGGGGAAAGAATCTGATTGATTCTTTTGTATCTGATAAGCCCAAGCTGAAACCTCTTTCAGTTTATATGAAAAGGGGACTTACCAACGGACTTGCCAGATATGATAATAAGATTACGAAATCAGTAGATAATATAATGCTTTTCATCAGTGATGAAAAAGGGAATTACGATACAGCCAAAGTATTTGATGACGTGATGTCCATGTTTAAAGATATGGATGAAATGAATTTCAACATTGGACCACTAAGTGGGATAATTGGAAAAGGTGTTATTAAAATAAAAATTCCAGACAGCATGTTTACCTCATTCTTTTTTGGGAATACCGGGGCCATTAAAATTACGGAATCAGATTTAACTGAACTTAAAAACCTATTTATACAATAAATTATGGGAAATTATCATAAAATGCTGAAACATTACAAAGAGAAAGGATTATTCAGCGAAACGAAAATGTGGGAATCCATAGAATGCCTAGATGATATTCTGGAAGAAATGAAAGAAAAGAATCCGGATATGTTTTGGGATTTTATGCGCAACCAACACGAAATATTTTGCGGTCCTCATTTTGATGAAAAATTCGCAAAATGGCAGGTGGAACAAATGTATCACAAAGATGACGATGGGAAAGAATATAGAGGCCAACACTGGAGCATTGCCGAGGCTGAGGAAGTATATTCGAAAAATAAATCAAAACTACCTTCTGGAACAACCGTGTTTGATGTTTATGTAGCTATAAATGGAGCCTGGCATGATAAAGTAAATTTATTCCGGAAATGGTCTTCTGAAAAATGTGAACAAATGGTAATTGAAGATGCTATTGTTTTCTACTTTCAAGATGAAGACTGGAAAAGTGACGGTAAAGTATGGGATTACATGAATATAAATGCTACCCGATAAATTTGATATATTAATGAACATTGCCGACAACGCAGCAAGCAGCTATATCAGCGAAATAGCCCTGTTTGCTTTAAGATGCCTGTAAGGCCGCGTAAATATTTAGTCGTGAACATATCGGAAGGTGTGAGAGGGGAGTTGTGTCCCCTCTTTTTGTGATTAATTTTTATTAAAAAACTATGGCGGTAATTGTTTTTATTAGATAGTTTTACGACCTTTGTATAGTTGAGATTTATATTAAATGTCTATAAATGAGTAATATCATTAACATACCGAATGTGACTATAGCCTTACCATTTTCCGGGCAGATGGAATGTACATATACTTCGTCATCATCACGCAGAGCATGACATAGGTCTCCTTTTATTATTTTTGCTTTTCTCATATTCGAAAATGTTTCTATTAAAGGATTATTTTATTTGCTCCCTACATTATCACCACCAAAATGTTCTATAAGTTCTTCTACTGTAGCTTTATGACAGTATAGAGGTTCTATTTGTGTACCAACATGTCTTCCTCCACTGCGATCTGTTGCCATAAACCAACTGCCTTGTGGAAAATCTGTATATATTTCTACATCCATAACAAACCATTGATTAACATCACTATCATCCCGGAGAGCAGCAATAGCACGAAAAAGGTCCTCATTATCACCGCAATCTATTACTCCATTACTTTTTAAATCTTCAAGTACTGTTTCTGACCAAATCCCGGTTACTACTCCATGGCATGCTAGTAAGTAATTAGGCTTACAATCTAAATAGACCTTTAATCCTAAATCTTTTAATTTTTTTACTAATTCCGGTGTATTTTTCTGAATAAAACAAGGTATTGTATGCATATCTTAAATTTTTGTTTCGATTAATATTTCTTCCGTTAGTATTCCACTATCTTTGGTTTTAATATAAATTTGTTCAAGATTAAATTCTTCGGGGTGCAATTTATATTGAATCCAAGTCGGCTCATTTTCTCTATAATCAAGCCAACTTTTAGGTTTTTCTTTTCCAAGCACTTTCTTTACTATTTCATGAATCCTTTCACCTGCTCGTTTTGATTTTACAAATCCACTAAGGTCGTATCCAATGCCTCTTGGTGACCAATACTCTCCATGTTCAGGTCTGACATCTTTTGGTTCCCAGTGCCATTTGGGGATATCAGTGCGAGGATGCTTAATTAAAATTCCGGATTCAAATATTAGTTGGCTTTTTGGATTCCATGGCTCTTTGGGACGAACCCCACTTCTAACACGACACTCTATGTGCTTATTTGCTCTAATTTCAAAGTGTAATCCACAGTGATTGCATTTTCCGAACGAGATTACAGAATAGAGGCCGTCACCTTGAACAGAATCACATCCACAATTTGGGCACCCATACTTTTTATACTCTTCAAATGTAATTGCCAGCATGATTAATTCCTATTTAATTTAGTTTCAATTTTATATCTTCATCGATCATCCTAATAGTATCTCTTAAGGAAAAAGAGTGGGCGAAACCACAGCCATTCTTGTCTACAGCTTCCCATACCACTCTTTTTTCCGGAGGATAATCACCAAATGTTCTAGCGTCAAAGCAAATAATCTTTGCTTTATGTCCTCCTCTTGTACAAACAGATTTACCAGCTTTAGCTTCTTCGAGATTGAATGGTTTATATTTATTATTTTCTTTTGTTTCCATATCTTTTATTATTATTATTTTTCCTCATTGGGTAACAAATCTCTGATGTATACCCATTTTACATAATGCTTAATTAAATATTTCCAACTCGTAGGTGTACTATCAATAAAATGAATTACCCCAGATTTATGTTTCAATAAAACAGGCAGTTTTTTAAAATCAGGTTTTTCTTTCATATCATGCCACACACTATTAATGTACCGTTCCGCTTCTGTCACAATACAATTAAAGTCATTTTCTGGTAATCTTTCTGTAACCCTGACCCATGAAGATTCTGTATGTTCATCTGCCTGTTCGAGTATCAGTCTTTTGGGTTCTTTATCCGTCCATTTGACATATTTAAACTCCTTCATATAACAACTAAGTGGTGATTTCTCCTGTACATCATCACTATCCCAGTTATGTTCCTTTTTTACGGGCTTATTCTTGTAAACCCATAAACAGTCATCTTCATCTCTGGCTATCCACATATTACAGAAATTTTATAGAGTTATCTGTAATAAGATCCAAACAGCTCATTTCATAACAATCATCATTTGTACAAAATACTTCATATCGAGTGTGATTATTAGGTTCTCTTAGCCAACACATACTTGCTTTGCTGGTATCCACTCCTAAGTCCCTTAGATGTCTCATTTGGCTTATTGATAAAACTTGATCTTTCATAAACTTGGCTCTATAAATTCAACATTGTATTTTTCACAGTAGTATTCAAAAGGTTTTTGACTGAAAGGGTATATGGTCATTGGGCCTATAAAATATCCGTCACAGTGTGTTATTTCTTTATATTTCTTTTCTGCTGTTTTGCGTATTTTATGCTCAGTTCCATACCCTGATTTATGCAAGAAAAATACAGTTATTTTTTCTCCTTTATCAAGCAGCTCCTTGAGCCGCTTGTAGTCTTTACTAGTTTTGTTGGGGATCATGGTTGTTTGAACTTATTAATTTTAGAGAGGGGCATTACACCCCTCTGTTAGTTATACCAATTCTTTTTGTTTTAGAAATTTGTTTACAAAATAGATTTGCCCCGTTCCGGTAACTTTAACGGTTTTGTTTATTGAAGTGTGTCCGTCAGAATGTGTCACTACCGTTTCTTTAATTTCAAACAAATTAAGATTCATTCCTCTTTGCGATGGCATATTATAGCTCATACCAGGTTGCTTTATCAGATAACCATTCCTCCGCATCCACACAAATAGCCTTTTGGCACCGATCTCAACTCCATTTTGTTTTAAAATCTTTGCAAGGTCTCCGATAAGGATGGAGGTATGAGAAGCGGAAACACTGTCAGCAAAAAGGACTTTTGGGGCTTGTTGTTGAAGTTGTTTTTGTTGCTGTTCTATTTTCTCCGCCTGTTTTGCTGCAAGTAAAAGAGCTTGTGAATATGATTGAGGAATCTGGAAACCTCCGGTTTGACGTTCGGTTTCTAGCTGTTCCCAACGATCAATAATTTTCTCCCTAAGTTTAGCATCATATCCGCTAGCAAGAATCAGACATCCCTTCTTTGTCAAATTATAGCATGGCCTATCTTGTTGATTGGCATCTTTATATTGGCCCAGCTCAAAATTGAGCGCGGCTACTCCTTGATCTAAAAGGTTCCTGATATCACGCATAACATTTTTATGCTCTTTACCTGTAAGATTAGCAATTTCTAACGATGACATCCGGCCATCATTGGAAGAAATAATTATTTCGTTCATAATAGGTTATTTTTCTTCGGTTAATATCTGCTTCATTCTGTCAACAAGATACGAAACTTTCGCATAGAACCGGCAAACACACCTCAAAGCGTATTCAAGATCCGATTCATCATGATTCGACAAGGTTGGACACCTCGATAATTGCTTCGTCGCCTCTTAGTGTTGAAGAGATTTCCAATAGTTCTTCGACGTTGATTGAAGGAATAGTTACAGTAGTTTTAGCCGTTTCGTGGCCATAACGTGCTTCATCAATACCTTGTACCGATGTTGACAAATTCTTTTCCGTGATAAGCATTATCCCTAAGAATTTATTTAAAATGATGAGTAGAAATATAAAAACGGTTCCACTCTTTCCCGCTGCTTATCACCTAAAGGGCTGTGGGTACATTAATACTCCACACGGGGGTTGTGAAACCGTGTATTTAAAGGCATAAAAAATGCCCGCAGTACGGCGAGCCTACTCGCCCTTTAGTATGATAAGCACTACAAACATACGGCATTTTTCCGACAAATCAAAATCATTCTGCATAGGGATTATTTTTTAACGATTCAACACAAATAATCTTCATATATCACTTTCAGGCCATGTCCGCAATAAGGCAGAATTTTGTTTAGTAGTTCTTTATCCATTATTCTATTAATTTAAATTCAGGAATAATTCTTATATTTGCCATGCGCAAAGAGTTGCGCATATTGTTTTGTAATTGTTGTAGCTGAGTTTAGTACTTACCGAAAAGACCAAAATAAGAAATACAGATACTAAGCTCGTTGGACTACGTATATACGTGTCTGCGAGTTTATTTCTGTAAGGGTATTGGTCTACCTCGGTAAGAATAGATAAAGCAGACACGTTTTTTTTGTGGTGTCTGTTGTAGTGGAGTTGGCAAGGACGTCATCATTTAGGTGGCGTCCATTTTTATGTGATAAATTAACAATCAGGAATGATACTCAAATTTTTATCAATAGGTTTCCCTCTAAATAATATTTCTCTATTCATGATTTTGTTTTTAAATACCGTTTCCTGACTCCTTTGTACTGTGTTCTTTCAATAATCACAGTACGGGATTTTTCATATTGTTTTTCTAGTTCTTTCATTTGTTTCAAAGCTTCTGTCGCCTTCTCCCTTTCATGTTTCTGGTTTTCGGAAGAATACCAATTCTGATCTATCGATCCATATTTGTCCATAGCACACACCAATAATTTTTAAATCTATTTTTTACACACTCCGTTGAACACCGTGTCATCAATATCCATATCAAGCTGAGACGGGAATGTCTTAATGTAATTGAAGAACTTAAAAAGCTTTACATCATCGGTACCACACCTGTCGATTATAAGCTTTAAGGCCTGATACAGCATATCCGAATCCTTACCGAAAAACTCCTGAGTTTCTTCGCTGCAATTCCGGACATATCTTTTCAGGTTCCGGCAATGGGAAAGAAGGAGGTTGAACTCCCGTTTAGCTTCGTGTTTAAATTCGCAATTCTCACTTTTTAGCTTTTCATTAGCCTCGATAAAGCAACTTTCAATTATATCCACCAAGACGAAAGATAAGTTGCTTAGTATGTTTGCCTAGCTTTTACTTGTTTTCATTTTCTCCTGGATTCTCCTGTTAATTCAATTTCATTAAACATTTGCCTTAGCCGGTCACCAACCATTTTGCCGTAATATTCTTCACTTTTGAGCGTTTCAAGCTTGAAATTTGCAATTGCGAAAGTTGGTGCGCCCGAGTCATATCTATCTTGTAGCACTCTCGACATAGGCTGAATGACAGTTCCATAAACATTCACCTCCTTTTGCTCTCGTCCTAGTTCGTCAATGATAAGTGGACCGAATTTGTATTCAGTAATCTCTGTGTCGTTTTTTTCCTTTCTGAAAGAATCTACAATCTGAGAGCTTTTTACAAATCTCATTTCTTGTGAAGTTACATGGCCAAACTGCTTAATGTAGTAGTTGTATGTGCTGCACACGGCACGCATAAGCAATGTTTTACCTGATCCATACTTCCCGTTTAGCAATATTCCCTTCGATAAACTGCCACCAAATGACTTATCGCCTGAAAGGTATTTGTATAGCTCATGTATAGCATTTTCATTGTTTCGGTCTATGGAAAACAATATTTCTTCACCACGCCTTGCTAGAATGTTAGTTCCATGTGCCACTACAATCGTTTTAAACTGATCATAGTTCAAAGATAATTTCGGATATGATGTTTTCCTTTGTCCGACTATTTTACTCCATTCCTGGCGCATTTTTTCAATATGGGCGTCAATCAAAATCTGATTGCTTATAGTCTGGGGTTCGCTTTTGTTTCGTTGTGGTTCCATTCGATTCACTATCAAAGATTAATTCATCGTTCCATGATTTGCCATTTAGGAAAGTGTCCGGATTCTTCCTGTACTTTTTATTCGGCTGTGCAAGCTTGTATTGTGGGATATAACTCATAGCTAATTCCCGCTCTGCGTCGGAAAGTTTTAGCCATTTTTTGATGAGTAAATCCTTTTTGCCGACCTTTTTGTCGTACAGTTCCCAAAAATCTTCAAAAGAATAGTTCGGCTCTTTTTCTTTTTTCGCGGAACTTTTTTCTTTTTCTTCTTGGTGGATTTTAGGAGAATTATCATAAAACTGATTTCCTAAATCGTCACACACTTCCTCCGATGGGGGACTATAGGGGGTATTATATTCCCTATCCATTTCCCCTTCCCTTTCCCGTGGCGGGGGCTCGGTGTGTACCCGTTGGGTCCCCATTGGGTGTTCGTAATTGTCTATTTCTTTGGAGCTTATTTCCTCTGGTATGATGAAATTCGGGTATCTGGCATCAAATTTTTGATGGCTACGGAATGTGCGGATAATGTAATAACTTTCGCTCTTATACGTAATAGGTATTAACATCCGGGCATTCACTAAGGCATCAATCCATTTTTGTACCTCTGAAACTCGCAAATCTTCATCATACGGGAATATAGCCGATTTAAGGAGTGCCGGGTTTCCCCTTATCACTCCCATGTCATCAGCTTGATTCCACATTCCAATATAGAACAATCGGCACGCCCTTGGTAGTCTGGCTATCTTTTCATCTTCCCAAAATGATGGTTTGATTGTTCTTATTCTTGCCATATTTATTTTTTGTATTCAGAATCTTTTACAATCGGGCTTCCCCAATTATCTTCTAGTTCGCATATATTTTCATCCGGTACTGCATCCACTTTTACAATCCGGGTGAATACATATAGTTTCCCACAAAGTGGGCATGCGTATGTTTTATAACCTCCATAACATTCTGCATTTATTTCTGGTATGCTTGAATCAAATAAATTATTACATCTTATACACTTCATGTTTTTTTATTTTGATTTAACTTTAGTAGATTTTCTACTTCCCCGATGGCTTTGAAAATCTGATAAACGAGTTGAGGTACCATGGAATTACCATAAGCTTTTATGGATTCTGCTCTCACCCAAGATGCTGTCCGTTCACATTCTTCGACAATCTTCTTAGTCGCCAATGCAATTTCATATGACAACTCTGGCATAATGTTTCCAAATTGCTGGGCGAATTGTTCTTTATATTTCTGTCCAAATGGTGAACTTGCAAATGTTCCGTACTTCCGCAAATAGCACAATACCCTTCCCGATGTTTCCTCGCTAAATTGTGATAAGCCGTTCTGTTCTTGTTCATATCGTCTATTCTCCGATGTGCGCTGCAAGACTTCGAGCAATAAATTCGGTTCTGGAATCTCGAATAATCCTCCAATCTGTTCCCGAACCTTCTTCTTTTGAAAGGCTTCCCACACACGGGGCAAGTCTTCTCTTCTAATATATTCTTTGATGGCATCATAAACTTCTGTTTTTATATATCGCACCACATTATTGGAAATCCCATCATATCTGAAACGAACAGGGGATTGAGATGGGAAGTTTTCCCAGCATGATGAGCAATTAAATGATTCAATTGTGAATCCCTGGTTTTCCCGTCGTTGCGGTCTTTGGGCGTCCCTGGCTTCCAGTAACTCTTTATCGGTGTTGGCAGTAACTTCAAATTCATAAATTCCGTTTTTCCCTTGTTGCATACCTTCAGCCCTTGCGTTTGAACAGTTGGCAATAAACCAGATTCTGTCCCTTCTATGCGGCGCACCGACGGCACAAGCCGGTATAATAATCGGCTGGACGGAATAACCGATACTTTCGAGGTCGTTGCAGATTCTGTCAACAATAAATTGCTGACGCATTTCCGTCTCCAGGTAACTTTCTCCTTCGAGATCCGTGTAACTTTCCACTTTAATTTCATCACCGGGGAGTACCATGCTTGTGATTCCAGCAACGTTTTCACCAATAAACCAATTGGGTCGGATTTCGTCAACTCCCCTAAGCACTTCCGGCCAGAGGTAGCGGTCATCTTCCGCTCCTTTTCTTGATCCGGCACAAGAAAAAGGCTGACAGGGGAATCCTGCTGTAAGAATATCGATTTTTCCCCGCCATTCTGAGAAATCTGTTCCGAATATGTTTTCATAATGTTTTATATGAGGATAATAATATTTAAGTACTTGATGGCAGAATGGATCTATTTCACAAGAAAATGCATTCCGCCATCCCATCCACATAGCCGCTAATTCACATGCTCCTATGCCAGTACAAAAAGAAGCATGTACATATTCTTTTTGTATCATTATAGTTTATCTATTTCGTTTCGTTGGCACTCGATAAAGTACCGGTACTTGTTAACCGTCTCCATGAGTTTAATGTTTGACTTTTCCAATTCCTGATTTCGGGCTTTGAGTTTTTCGCATTCGTCAAATTTTGCATCATAGGACCTGGAAAGCATGTCGAACTGATGGATACTTACAACTTCATCGGATTCTTGCTTTTTGTCTTGGTATTGGAGTTGTTTTTCTGCTTCTTCAGCAATACCGGAGTAGTCTCCTAATAAGGATGTGATAATTAGTGCTCTCATAGTTTTTATTCAATTTTTTACTGTTGTTCTGATTCTTTAAATTTACCATTTTGTAAGGTATAGTACACATCTTCTTTTATCTCAATTCCATCTACTTGTTTAGTTACAACTGAAAATGGAATATATTTTTGTTTTTCTTCTGAATACTTCCTTCTGCAAGAGTAATCCATGACCCTATTTTTGCTTTAGCTGATGAATTAATACCAGCGCACATTATGACACAATCATCACCAGAAGAACCGATCTTAGCGCCATAACCGGAGGAGCCGATCTGAGCGCCATCACCGGAAGAGCCGATGGAAGTTACCGGAACTTAGAATGAAGTAATAAGCTTCGTTCTTACAGTTCTTTTCAATCTCTAATTTTTGTCTTACTTGGATTAGTTGTTGTTGCAACTCTTTTACTTCGGAAAGTAATTTACCCTCGTTTCGTCGGGGTGGACGTGCTGTAATGGTACTATGATTCACATTACTTACAGATTCACTTCGCTTTGCCATACGTTGATGAATTATAAGTTAATAAAAACAAGAAAGTCGCCGACTTCCTGTTCTTTTGGCAAAGCGAACATAACACTTACAAAGAAGGCTATGCAACTCAGGACTTCGACGACTTATAATTTACTTATGGATACAAGTCACGATAGGGTATGAAAAATACCTTCATTTGTAATTTGTTTGCTCGCTTTGCCAGTTGAGCACTACAAATATACGGCTATTATCCATAATTGCAAAATTTTATATTTAAATTTTCATGAAGCACATCCAATGAGTTTTTGATTGTTTCCCTGACTTATGACCGAAGAGAGGTTTTGTGCCAAATATTTCTATAATACGACTTACTGGTATCTGAAATTCATTCCATTTAAAAATTAAAACACCATAAGGTCTTAAAATTCTCATGCATTCGTCAAATCCCTGTTTTAAGTCTGTTTCCCAAGTTGGAAATAACTTGCCGTATTTCTGTGCATTGTACGATTTTTCTCCTAATTTATTGAGATGAGGCGGATCGAAAACTACAAGCTGGAAAGTATTATTTGAAAATGGCATATTCCTAAAGTCGCCTAATATATCAGGATCTACCTTTATATGCCTGCCATCACATGCAACAAATTCATCTCTTCGTATATCCATATAGATTGCATGAGGATTGCTTTTATCAAACCACATCATCCTGGATCCACAGCAAACATCGAGTATAAATTTATCGTCATTAAGGGTATTATCCATAATTGCAAAATTTAATGTAAGATTTGTACCTGCCGGGGAATCGAACCCCGGAAAAACCATTCAGGATGTTATTTCTTCCTTCTTCCAGGTTTCTTTTCCTCACGGACTTTTTCTGTTTGAGCGACAAGAATACGTAACTTGTCTATAGGGACCTCCAATCTGTTCAGCTTGCAAAGTAATTCGATGCGCTCGCTGTCTTCTGGTGTAAATAAATTATTGCTCATTTCCCCTTTTTATCTTGTTTTTTTATCCAAAATAATCGTTACATAAATCTTCAAATTGTTTTCCAATATATTCTGCGTCATCAGGTGTACCGCAGCAAAGCCGAGAGCTGGTGCCCGTGCCCGCACTCGCGTAGACCGCAGCGTTGCAACGAAAACCGGAGGAACGCCAGATAAAATACGGATAATATTTACATTGGTTTGAATTGGAGTAATCTGCATTCCAATTGTTGTTCATTTTATTCGCAGCTTTGAAAATTGTTTTCAATTTTATGAATGCGATTTCAGACTTCCCGATTCCACAGTCCATTAAATGTTGTTCGTCAATCGGCTTTTCTCCGATGATTTCACAAGCATCCTCATATGTCTTTACTGCATCTTGAAAGTTTTTCAGAAATGTTGTCTTCCCGAAGTTCAATTCAAGGATTTCTTTTAAGTTTGCAGATGCTTCCAAGTAGAGTTTCTTTGCTTGCTCTTCCGTTATTTTTAATGTCTTTTCCATGTTTTTTCTTTTAAAGAATGAGTAAATATTCACGATATAGTTCTTTGAATTGTTCTGCGGCGTATTTGGCTAATTCTGTATTCTTAAAGCAAAGCCGAGAGCCGGTGCCCGTGCCCGCACTCGCGTAGACCGCAGCGTTGCAACGAAAACCGGAGGAACGCTGGTCTTCTCCTTTTTCGACGTAAAACCAGTTGTAATACTTCCATTCATCCCAATTTGACCAATCGGGCTCCCAACCTTCATTCAATGCTCTGATGATAATTGTCAGTTTGTAGAATGCGATGATTGATTTCCTATCTTTCTCCGGAAGCATATCTACAACCGGCAAGTCATTAGGATTTAGTCCTAGGTGCTTGCAAGCATCCTCGAAGGATTTAATTTTGTCTGTGATTTTTTCCATGATATTATAGTTTTAGTGTTATTGTTGTGGTTTTAAATTGTCCGGTATGCGTTCTTTGTCGTCCGGTATGTAGGGGATCACTTCTACAAACTTCGTATCTTCGATTTTTACTATCTCATAGGGTATTACAAATGTTGACAGTGATTTTTCGAGGTTATCCAATGCCCGGTTGATGTTTGCTGCGGCAACTAGATAATGAATTGAGGATTCCTTCTCTTTGCCGAAGTTATCGCTATCGGTTATTTTAACTGTTGCTTTGTAGAGTCGGTCATCGTTTTCGTCATTTGATTCAATGTATTCTGTTATTTTTGACCGTTTCAGGGATTGAATGAGGTAATCCCCCTGAACTATTTCGGATAACTGCCTGCAACTCCTTTCTTCTGTTTCCGAAAAGCTCATTGCATCTATGAGGTATAATTCAGTCACTTTCTTTGCTTTGCCATTCTCATTTACTTTTTCGTATTTTACTGTGGATTCAAAATAGGTTGCTGTCATAATTCAATTATATTATGTTTATTCAATAATTTATTCACACTTAGTTAATTTCCCATTAATTAGCTTATACCAAGTATTGGACTTGACTTTTTTACCGTCAACTTTAAAAGATTTAACACACTTTATTGGATATGTATTCCCATCCCATTCTCCCCGTTCAGTAAGTACGATCCAGCATCCAAGTGATCCTTTTGCCTTGCAGTCATATCCAGTAACGATAGCAATTGATTCAAATCCTTCAACGCTTGCTGCCGATCGGTTACCCGTGTTGGTTGCTGCCGATTCGTCACCTGTGTTGGTTGCTGCCGATTCGTCACCTGTGTTGGTTGCTGCCGATTGGTAACCCGTGTTGGTTGCTGCCGATTCGTCACCTGTGTTGGTTGCTGCCGATTGGTTACCTGTGTTGGTTGCTTTACTCTCTTCCCAATTTACTTTATCAAGAATAAATTTAATGCCTGCATCAATTAGTCCTTTTAATCCGATTTCAAATCCGATTTTTATTTTGGAAACAGAAACTTTACTGTCATCATTGTCTTTATCATATTTTCCGCTGCCATGGACTTCACAATACCGACTATCATTAGGAGGATAATAACTAAATACGTCAAAAGGATTTTCACAGAAATGAAATCCATTATTACAACATTTTATTTCTCCTCCTTGCTCATATTCTTTATCTACTTCATACAGAAATCCTCTACACTTTAATTCTTTATCAAATCCTTTGTATCCTTTTATTACTACATTTTCTTCTTCCATTTTATTTTAGTTTTTCAATTAATGTGATTCACCTTGATTTAATACCTTGTAAAGTCCTTCAAATCCTACAACTTCTTTCCATATTTCATCCACCATAATTAATCAATATTAGTTTCATGGATTAAAATTTTAAAGGTATCTAATTCGATACCTTTATTTAAGATTAAAACGGGAGATCGTCGTCTGCCTGTGAGGGGAAATTATTTGTCCCGGATTGTCTTTCTGTTTGCTGGTTCTGCTTTTCTCCGGAAGAACAGAACACGAGTTTGTCAGCCCATATAGTCGTGTCCGGGATGGCTTCACCTGTGTTTTTACTGACATAAGCAGAAAAGTAGGGATTGCCACGTACCCAAACCTTTTTCCCTTTTGTAAGGTATGCGGTCAACTTACCTTCGCTGTCGTATTTCATTACCCGGAGCCATGTTGTCTTGTCTTTCCCGTCTGATATTTTTTCTGTTACACAGATTGAAAATGAGGCGTATGCCTTGCCGCCTATTGTTTTCTGATCGGCATCCTTGCCGATGTTACCTATAGCTTGTAGTTCTATCATTTTAATATAGTTCTATAAAAATTTCATTTAAAAACCGATAGTATTAGCTTATCAATAGTTCACTTGATATTTATGTTCTTTATTAATAAGTCAAACTCTGATTCCCGTTCGATGGCTTCGTTGGTTCCGCCAGTTATAATGTTAGATACTTCGCGCTTGTCTTGGATTAGTTTGTATATATCTTCGTCGATAGTGTTTTTACCGAGAAAATAGATACAGTTTACGGTAGACTTGGCTCCAATCCGGTGACAGCGGTCTTCTGCTTGATCTGTATCGGCCGCTGTCCATGGCAACTCAACAAATGCGACATTAGAGGATGCTGTGAGTGTCAATCCTACGCCGGCGGCTTTGATGGAACAAATGATTAACGTAGTTTCAGAATCATTTTGAAAAGCATCAATGTTTCGTTGCCTTGTTGTCATGTCATCATCTCCGGTTATCGTCACAGCTTCCGGGAATGCTTGTAACAGATATCCAGCTACTTCTTTCTGATGAATGAATACAACTAATTTTTCGCCGGATTCTAAAACATCCGTTATGTAGTCTTTCACTGCGTTCAGCTTCCCGCGTGCGGAAATATTTTTAAGAACTCCGATTCTTACCATTACTTCACCACGCATGGAACGGGCAACTTGTGCATCCGTTGCCGACTTATATTTTTTCAGATAGTCGGCAAGATCTGAAAGTGCCGAATTGTATTCGTTTTGGTTGTCTATTTCGCAAAGTACTGTGGTACGTATCTTGTCTGGCAAATCTTTCAATACTTCTTTTTTGTTCCGGCTGTAAAAACAGGTTGTGTTGAGTTTGTAGTTCAATTCTTCCATATTGTCGTTGAATCCGTATTCAGCAACAAACTTTGTATAACCCCCGAATTTGTCCACCTGGTTGATGATGGCAAGCATGGAGGCAAGGTCTTTTGCCTTGTTCACTACTGGGGTTCCGGAAATAGCGAATATTACTTCCTTTCCGGACGTTAATCCCTTGGTAAACTTGCTTTGTTGGGATGAAGGGTCTTTTATCCGGTGGGCCTCGTCAATTATGACAGATTTAAACAGGTTGATGTTTGGAGTAAAAATCACATCTTTCAGTTTGAAAGCCTGTCCGGGTTTTGCAACAATGTCCTGTACAAAGTATTTTTTAAGGCTTTCGTAGTTGCAGATGAATATGTCGTTTTTTATGCTTTCTCCAAAAAGCGATTTCCCGGCGGCGAAGAGATGCCATGTATTTATGTTTGAGTTGTTCAATATACAAGCCTTTTTGTCAGTCCACATGTGCCACTCTCTTTGCCAGTTTATTTTCAAAGAAGATGGGCAAATAACCAAACAGGGGAAAGCATTCAAGGCAAGCACGGAGGCAATTGCCTGACAGGTTTTCCCAAGCCCCATCTTATCACCGATGATTGTACGTTTGTGGATGATGTTGTAGGCGACACCCTGTTTCTGATAGGGGTATAATTCCATTTTCAAGGGAATATCCTGTTTCAGTTCCGGAAGTTCCGGTATTTTCCAATCCGCTTTTGCATGCTCCTTGGTAAATACGAAGCCGTACTTTTGTCCGAACATATAGACTTGCGGGGCGTATATTTTGGGAAAGAAAAATGATTTCCTTCTTGGGTCATATTCGGCACCCGGACACACTCCCATCAGTTTCTTTATTGCCCATGTGAGCCGTCTATTGTATTCAAACGTAATCTCAAAGCTGTCGTCAGATTCCTTTATCCTCATGTAGTTGTTTTACTTTTTGTGTGTATAGGTCGATTAAAACTTTATAATCAAAGTCGGACAGGTGGGAGTGTTGGTGTTTGAGGATTTCAAGCTCCTCGATAACTGCTTGTCCGTATTTCTTGATTAATCCGCGCATGTATCCGATGTTGTTCCCCTCGTCGAAGCGGTTGCAGCTCCGGCATTGGCTATTGCAGTTCTTTTCGTTGAATCGGGTGGCCATGTGGCTCCGGTTGATGAAATGACCACAATCCGATTCTTTCCAAGGGACTATCTTTCCGCATGAAATACAAACTGTATATCCCTGCGGGTTTGCATCCCGAAGTCGGATATATTCGGAAAATATGCGGTCTAATTTGGCTTTTAAGTCGGGTCTTTTCTTTACAACTACCTTGTTGTCGAATAGGGGTTGTTTCTTGGGTTTGCGTTTTATGTATGCCATAATGTTGATTTTTGTGGCCTACATCAGGATTCGAACCTGAATTTACCGAACTGTAATCCTAATAGTGTTCATCTCTATTAGAGCGTCTGCCAATTCCGCCATGTAGCCAGCTTTATTTACTCTAAATACGGAAATACATCTATGAATTTTGTATCTGAAATATTGGCTATTTCATACGGGACAACGAAAGTAGAAAGGTTCTTTTTCAGATTTTCCAATGCTCTGTCGGTATCAGCCGCCGCTACTAAATAATATTGTGCCGTAGATTTTCCCTTTCCGCTCACTTCATCGGCATCAATGATATTTACCTTCGCTTTATACCAACGGTCATCATTTTCATCTTCCGAAGGAACCAGTTCCGTAATATTCGATTTTTTCAGGCTACTGATATAATAATCACCTTTAATAACGGATTCCATTTCATGCGTGATTCTGCTTTCCGCTTCCGTATACGACATGGCATCCAGAAGATAGGCCTCATTTACTTTCTTTTCACGACCATCTTCATTTATCTTGATATACTTCACTTTCGCTTCAAACCAATTTGCTGTCATAGTTTTAAGATTTTAATTGTGATAATAATTCATTTAGTCCTCTTCCGTCTTTGATAGTTGAACCAGTTGCCCAACCGGAATAAGGGAAGAATTTTATAGTATGTCCTTTATACTGGAAGTTGATTTCATGGTCAGAAACCTTATTGACTTCAATTCCAAGTTTTTGAATTTGTTGTATGGCGTATTCTATTCGTTTAGGTTCTAACCTGTTTTGTCGTTCGGTATCTAACCTTGTCATTTCCCAAATTTTTAATTGCTTTATCTATTTTCCTTATCTTCTCTCTCGATTGGATGGAATCGGGAGGTAAACTGGATTTTAAGTCTGATAGCCATCGGATAATATCTTCGGCGGTTTTATTGGAGATTGTTTTCATTTTTGGCTAATTCCGTTTGAGTTTCTCATTTCTTCTTTTGCCATGCTTACTACCGTCCGGAGCCAATCTAACTGATGGGTGGCAGCACGGTTTAGGCGTTCGATTGTGTTTACCAATAGATTTTCACGCTGACAGGATGCTTCTACAAGTTGCTTTAGAACCGATGCAGGGCAACCAGCTTGTTTTCCGAGGTTGTAAACGATGCTTTCTGATAGTGCCTTGTCCTGATAAAACCTTGCATCCGCAAGCATCTTCCCGGTGCGGGCGATATATACCGAAAGCTCGTTCCCTCTCTCTATGGCTAAATTAGCATCCTCTGGCGGTAAGGTGGATAGATAAGCTTCTATATCGTCCACCTCTTTTTCTAAATCTTCTATGGGTGTGATTGTCATGCTGTATTTTTTAAGTCTCCGAACATAGTCCAGTATTTAAATGCGAGTTCCATACACTTGTGCTGGCCGGATTCCCATAATTCATCTCCTCTTTTTATGAATACCTTAAAGACGCGGAAGTTTTCTTTGGAAATTCCGATTAAGACGTCTTTCTCGGAGCCTGCTATATTCATGTAGAAGAATCTTTGCCTGTCGTAGTCGAATTGCCTTACAGCGGATTCAAATTGTTCCTGTGTCGTCGCGGAGGTGCTTTTTATATCGCCTCCCCATCCCATTGACGGCATCCACAAGTCCCATTTGCATCGGACGGGCAGTGTAAAAGGGATGTCGTAGTCGAATTTCTGACAGGGATTAATCATGACTTTCTGTGTGTCTGATAGTGGAAGTATCCGGCTGGCAAACTCATCGCGCATGAATGCCTTTTTCATTTCTTCTGCTTTTTTGAAATCACCTTCTGTCATTTGTTCGCCGGCACAAGTCAGTTTGAAATAGTCGACTTTTTCCGGTTCTGTAATCATGTGATCGATTAGGTTCCCAAATTTTGCATGAACGGGGTCGATTTCCATTCCTCCGTAGAGCTGTCTTTTTAATTCAGATAGGTCGGAGTTGGATATTTCCGACCTGTCATAGTATGGGTCTTTCATTTTGCCGTAACAACTTCTTTGTAAGTAATAAAGTTTGACGTGATGATTTCTCCATCCTTGTTTGCGATATCCTCGCAGAATTTCTTCATCTGTGCGATGGATTTCTTTTCAATCTTTTCGTTCGGGAGATTCTTTCCTTCACGCTCGAACCAGAACATGAATATCTGTCCGTATCCGGCAGGATTGCTTACTTCGATGGAAAGCGTTTTCTTTACATTCGCCGCAGGGGCAGAATAATTTTGGTCGAATAGGGTATTGAGGGATGCTTCAGTTTTCTCTGCCTCGATGGATGTCTGTTGTTTCTGTGTGAAGTTCAACAGTTCTTGTCTTTTTTTTTCCGCTTCCCGTTTTGCCCTTTCTTCCGCTTCTTTCGCAAGCCGTTCTTTTTCCGCGGCATTTGCTTGCGCGATCTCTAACAATTCTTGTTTCTTTGAATCAACGCGATCAAGGTAGTACCGGATTTTTTCGGTGATTTTTTCATTGTATTCCAGTTCATTTTTGGCAGATTTGGAAGAAGCTATTTCTTCATAGATTGCGATCTCTTCTTCTTTTGTAATGTAATTCCTGTATGGATATGAGAAAGTGGCCGGTTTGTATTCGGATGAGAAGTTTTTCAATTCATCTTTTTTTAGCTCGCAGTTTTGCAGCGTGATGGAGTTGAATATTTCTTCAAGCGAATCGTATGCAAGGCTTAATGTGTTTACCAGGTCGTTGGTAAAGGCTTGTTTGAAATAAGCACGCATTTCGATGCGCTCCTGTTCTGTGGCAGCCTTGATACGCCGAGACTCTTCCTCTTTTGCGGCGATTTCCGCGATATGCCGGGCAAATGCGTTTCTGAAATTTTGTATTGCCTGTATTTCTTCCCCTGTTTTCAGTTCGTTTTCCAGTTCGGTGAAATGTTTCCGGATTTGGTCGAATGCCTGTGTGATTGGTTTCCGGCGGTCGGTCATGGCCGAAATGGTCTTGCTTATCTTTCCGAGGAATGTTTTACACTCTTCGTCTAGGAACCGGACTTCCGGAGTGTCTGAGATAGGGGTGTTTTCTATTTTAGCGAGCAGGATTTTTGCGACTTCTTTTGCTTTTTCATTACTTGCAATGTTTTGCGCAATGATGTCTTTTGCCTGTAATAATGCTTCCTGTGTTGTTGAGAGTGCTGTTGTTTCCATGATTAAAAGGGTTCTTCTGGGTTTTCTACTATGTTTACACCGCCCTGTTGCTTGGCGATTTCCTGTACATCTGTCTCTTCGGCTTCTTCTTCGGTTTCTTTTTGCGGGACTTGGTTGTATACTGGCTCATCCAACCCATAGTCGGAGGCCTGGACTTGTTCGTCTTGCTGTAAAGCGGAGAATTGTCCTAACCTTAATTTCGGAAATGTCTTGAAAGCGTGCTTGATTACTTTCGCTTCAAGGAATCCGGTGTCGATTTGACCTTCATTTGAATGGTAGAGGGCATTGGCGTCTCCATATACATTCCCGTCTTTGTCTTTCCGTTGATTTTTCTTTAAGGAATATCCTTTCAGACGGTCGATGTCTTCTGGAAGCATCCAAAAGAAGTCAAAGGAACGATCGGGGCGGGTCAGCTTGATAAAAGCTCCGATGATTGTTTTGCTTTGCCGTGGAATGGCTGCCGAATAGACTACCACTTTCTGTCCGGTTTCGGTTACCTTGGGCTTAAATTCATCCCCCTCGAATACGATTACAGGACGGTCGGCATATAATAGCTGTCCAGCTTGGATTCTTAAATCGAGCTCTCCATATGGAGAAATTTCAATGGACATCCGTTGTTCCCATGTTTGTTTTTCTTTTGTTCCTACATTCACGGAACCGGGGATGATGTAAATAAGGGGCCGGGATGCGTTTTCAAGGGTAAGTCCCATGCTTGCGATGTCAAGGAGTACTCCATATGTGGAGAAACCTGTACATTTTGCTAGGTTTGGGGAGGCTTGTATGATTCTCTGTAGGTTGTATTTTTCTTTTTCAAAGAATAATTCGCCCTGCTCAGAGTTGTGGATGTTATTGTAGAGTGTAACGAATCGCTCTCTTACTCTCGTATCCTCTAAAATCTGAAACGGAGACATGGATTTAAGCTCCGTGATCGTCAGCTTTTTTGTTTCTGAATTATTTTCCATACTTTTGTTTTGTTGTTTGAAATGTGACGGGTAAGAGGAATCGAACCTCTTTCTAAGTACTCCAGTACAACCCGTTGCTGGCTTAATGCGCCTTTGACACGCGACTTCCGCCACTACCGGAGTATTGCCCGGTAGTTCACCAGCCCGCAGCGACAAACTGCGTGTTTGTTATTGTCTGTCAACATGTCAAAGAGCTTAGAGTTTTTTGTAAGGCCGTTAGTTTGGCGACTGGGACGGCCTTACTTTATTTCTTTATCCAGATCCAGCTGGAGACGGTGTACCTTTCCCCAGTTTTTGGAATCAACCGGGTTACTTCTGTCGAAGTAAGGGAACAGTGCTGAACAATACTGATGGATGTAGCACAGCAGGCGATACTTTTCATTTCGTTCGTGTCTGCATTCCTCTTGTAGCTTGGATACTTTCTTCTGGATAGAGATGATTTCTTTTTCTAACTTGCTTTGTGATTTCCCTTTTTCGCTAGGTTGCGTTGAAGTAAGGGCACTATTGTCCCCGGACTTCAAATTTTCAGAGGGTTTTGGCATGTGTCTAAAAATTTGATTAATAATATTTTTCATAAAAGAAGAAGCGGAGCCCTTCCTACGATTCGCCAAAACCCTACACACCTGAAACAGATATGTACACCGGAAGAACCCCGCTATATTGCGGTTATCTGAAATGTATAAACACAACATCTCAGATGTGTAGAATTTTGGCACTGCAAACATGGCAAATTCCTCTGAATTAACCAAGATTTTCGACCAAATATTTTCTAAATTCCGCAACATTTTTCTTCAATTTATTATTAATCAATTACTTTTTATTTGTTCCTGCCGGGGAATCGAACCCCAGTTGAACCGTTCAGGATTTTTTTATGTTTTCTGACCGATGGAAAATGTGTTTGTAAATTGTATTTCCTCGTTGGTCTTTCCCAATGGGGATGTGCTGGATGTGGTCAAATTTTCTTCCTTTGCCGACTTTCCCTCTTTTGTTTGAGCTGTAAATGTTTCCGTACATATTCATTTTGTTTATTGTTAAATTTTTGAGCCTACTATCCGGTTCGAACGGATGACCTTCGGAGTACAAAACCGATGCTCTACCAACTGAGCTAAGTAGGCGGGTTGCCCGTCTTTCCGGGCTGCCAGTTATTTTTTCTTTTTGTCTTCCTCTTTTAATTCAACCTCTGATTCCAAATCGTCTTTGATTGCCTTCACGGCTTCAATTGTTTCTTTTGCCCGGCGGATGATGTCTTTTTGCTCCAACATCTGATTGATTGTTGTCGTGTAGTTGACTTCCTTTTCTCCCAATTTTTTACAAAGTTCCTCGTATCGGATTTCGGCTTCCGTCATTTGTCTTTCTGCGTCATCGCTCGCGGATTCTAAAGAACGTTTAACATCTCTTTCCCTCAGATCGAATAATCTGTCGATAAAATTAGCTCCGGATAAAATTGCTTTCAGTTTTTTCATGATTCCACTTTTAAGGTTAAAAATTTATGTTCGCCTATTAGGTCTATAGAATGTGTTTTTTTATTCGATTCTGTCATGGAGAATGTCCCAGAAAAAATGGAGAATGTCCCAGAAAAATAAGCTTGTGGAAATCCTCTTAGTTCCCCATACATTCCTACATTATTATCTTCAAGCATATCATCGTACCAATTCCAAAATCCTCCATCTATATCTATTCTATAATAATCAAAACCTTGGGATACAATAACAGCCGCTCTCCCACAATATATGTCCATGGATCCATGTGGATTTCGATATTTAGAATGTACAAACTCTTCTTTTGGTTTAATTATTACTTTGTCTCCTACTTTGTATTTCATTTTTGTTAAAATTTAAATTCTGAGGTCGGTGCGGGATTCGAACCCGCGTACCCAGTTTTGCGGACTGGCTCCTGACCACTCGGACAACCGACCCTTTGCCGGAGCAACCTATATATGGCCACAGTTACAATTGGCTGCCCCGGACTGATTAATTGTTGTTAATAATGGCACTCTGTACTTTTACCAGCTCTTTGTACCTTAATAGTTCCTGTTTAAGGGTTTCACATTCCTTAAAATATTTTGTCCAAGATGCATTTGCAGCATCGAGCTGCTTTTTTAAGTTTTCAATTTCTTTATCCTTTTTGTCACTTACATTTGCATTGTCGTTCATAACTTTTCCCTTTTAAAATTTTGCCTTTCGTGCTATCTCCCGACAGGACTAAGGCTGAAATAAACACTTACTTTGTTGTCACTTAAAAAAGGTCCGGTTTGAAGATGTTGTGGTGTGAAGAAAAGAATGTCACCGGACCAAAGAACTCACGACATATTTTTATACAGGTTCCGCACCCTGTTCCCCCCTTACTTTCACCCGGGGCGGTGTTAGGTTTACTTTGTTTAAGCCGGACCAAACCTTGCTAAATTCCTCCGCCATTACGTATCTTTAGTGTCCCAACTTCTATAACTTCGGTATGGTTTTACCTGTTTCTTCTCCGGCCACATCGCCCAACCCAAAATACCGGACATCATAGCCAAAGGGAGGTTGTGGTACTGCCCTCCGTAAATACTGCATCCTAATATTCCAAGGGCAAGAAGAAAGGCTAATATTGAAAAAGTTCTCATAGTTTATCAATTATTCTATATGCTTCAATTACTTCACGGGTTTTTACCCGCCATTTCTGATTCCCATTTCCCTTATCAGGATTAATCAACTTCATTTTGATTGCTTGCTCCAGTTTTTTCCGACTGCCCAAATGCCTAATTGCTTCATTCCGGCTCATATATTCCCCGTAAGTTTCGGCAACGGCTTCCTTGACAACGCTCTTGGTGAAATCAATAAATTCAGCCATCGACATTTCGATACGATCGGTATTTCGGAGGATCAGGTTCATGGCGAATCACTCTTTAATCGTTAAAGGCTTTTTAACTAAAGCACATCCGTAATTCTTTAATGCTTCATTGCGAATTGCTTCGGGCTGCTCCCCCTCTGTAACAAATCTTAATGCATTTCGAACCGTATGTTCTGATACGCCGAAATATTTTGCTAACTTAGGGATAACCCCCTTCTCATATAAAATTCGCGCTTTATAAAGGCTCATATCAAAATGTTTTTTTATATTTGTAAATTATTGTTTGTTTTTCCGTTTTGGAAACGTGATTGTTTTTAATCACAGGACAAAGATATGGTGATATTTCATTAATTCAAAACATATAGTGCTAAAAATAATGATATATCATTTATTTATAAACATTATAAATAACAAATATGGGTACAATTAATGATAGAATTAAAAGAATTGTGAATGAATTATTTAATGGAAACACTAGTTCGTTTGCAAGACAAATAAATGTACCACAACCAACTTTAAAAGACATTGTTGGAGGTAAGCTTAGTACTCCAAGAGCTGATGTTTTAGAAAAAATATTTGGTGATAAATCATTGAATATATCTGCTGAATGGCTTCTTGGTGGAGAAGGAGAAATGATTAAAAATATTTCCGAATCAGATTCACAAAATAACATTCAGCTTCCCGAAGTCCCGGAGGCAAATAAAAGTGAGACCGAGACAATTAAGTCCTTATTGTCTGTGATCAGTGATCAGGCTAATATATTAAAACAAGTGACTAATAGTAAAGAGCAAAAACATATTGAAGAACAGAAGGAAATGTTTAATAAGATTGAATCTTTACAAAAATCACTTGATAATCAAGGAAAATATCTTCAAACGTTGTGCAAGAAAATAGATGATCTTATTTCTGAAAATAATATTCCTGGACAAAAAAAGGTTGGTTAACATGAGTAAAAAAGAAACAAATTTTAGTGAAGAACGTATAACTAATACTGATGAAAAAGTATTAATATTAATAAAAGATATTATGAGTGACTTCACCGAAGTTGTAAAAATGCTAACTGATACAATGAATGCGCAGTTAAGTATTATTAAGGATCAAGAAAAAAATAGTGCTGAAAGTACTCGCCTAAATAATCAGGCAATAAATCGACAATTAGATATAATAAATGATCAAAATGGATTTCTCAAAAAAATATTCGATCACAGGGAAGGTGGAGATGATAAGAAAATATCTAAGGTTATAGAGTTTTGCCATCAGAGAAAACAAAATTGAAAAAAGTCGTGTGCTAATTTAAAATTATAATACATGGATTTTAAAGATCAAATTAAAATACTTGGAGAGCGTGCATCCAAGTTAAAAGAAAGTATTGCAACAGAAGAAGCCACAAAAACAGCTATTATACTTCCATTCATACAATCTCTTGGATATGATATTTTCGATCCAACAGAAGTGATACCAGAATGTGTTTGTGATATAGGAACAAAGAAAGGTGAAAAAATTGATTATACAATTTGTAAAGATGGAGATCCAATTATATTAATCGAATGCAAACACTGGAAGCAAGATTTAAATTTACATAGTGGGCAGCTTCTAAGGTACTATCATGTATCTAAAGCTAAATTTGGTATACTCACAAACGGCATAATTTATAAGTTCTATGCTGACCTAGTAGAGCCAAATAAAATGGATGACAAACCATTTTTTGAGATTAACATAGAAGACTTAAAAGAGGTTCAAGTTGAAAAGTTAAAAGAATTTCATAAAAGTTACTTTGATATTGAATCTATTCTAAATACTGCAAGTGAGTTAAAATATACTACAGAATTAAGAAATCTAATCGTTAAAGAAATAGCTGATCCTTCTGATGAATTTGTAAAATACTTTGCAAAACAAGTATATCCGTCAATGCTCACGAAACCAATTGTTGAACAATTTAGAGATATGTTAAGAAGAGCTTTTCAACAGTATAACAGTGATTACATAAGCGACAAACTTAAATCGGTAATAAAATCACAAACTGATGAAATTAAATCTCAAGATCAGGAACAACAAATACAAGAAGAAAGCCGAGAAGATTTAATTGTAACTACAGAAGAAGAATTGCAAGGATTCTATATTGTAAAATCAATTTTACATGGGATTGTTGATTTAAATAGAGTTATATATAGAGATACCATCTCTTATTTTGGCATATTACTAGATGATAACAATAGAAAACCTATCTGTCGTTTACATTTTAATCGATCGAATAAATATCTTGAAGTATTTGATGAAAATAAAAAAGGAACAAAATACCTAATTACGTCTCTTGAAGAGTTATATAATTATTCAAAAGAAATTATTGAAAGTGCAAAAAACTATTTGAATGACTAATACTTAAATATAAGCCAAAAATCAGGCAAAATGACCGAAAAAGAAAATATAACAATAGAATCAGGTAGCGGCTTAGACGGAAATGTTAAACCAGTAGAAAACCAGTAGAAATTTCTATCAAAAATAATCTAACAAATTGATTTTCAACCATAGAAATAAGGACACAAATTAGTACTTAAAATCCTGTGGCCATTGCGGCCGTGCGGGTTCAATTCCCGCCTCGAGTACAATTTGAAAATCAAGGTGTTAGATTATATTCTAACACCTTTTTTGTTGTTCTTACTCTACCTGATTAGGTAACAAAAAGCACACTTTTGTGTCCAAAAGAGGGGTATTCCAGTAGAAATCCAGTAGAAATTTTTCAAGGTTTTTGAAACAATTCATAAAAAATGACGTTCAAAATTAGGTCTAAAGGCTATTTTTAGCCCATTTAATAGTTAAAAAATTATAAACATTATGGAATTAAGTGTAGTGCTAAGAGACGTTTCAGGAAAAACAGGGAAAGGGAATATTAAAATTAAGATTAAGAAAAAAGGGGAAGATCCCACCTTTATTCCAACTACCTATTATATCGAACCCACTTTTTTTGACCCTGATAATGGGATAATAAAGAAGGAATTCCAAGAAGCAGCAAAATGGAATTCAGATCTATTTGCTCAAAAAAGCAGATATGAAACTTATTATAAAGAACTCGGTGATTCGGTAAAAAATGCATCCGTCAAAACCTTAAAGCAGTTATTTGTCACCTACGACAATATCAATTCTAAATCCCAAGAACCTCTAAAATCTGTATCTGATTTCATTGGGGTTATCTCAAAGCAAATAGAAGACCTTAAAAATGAAGAAGCACCCGAAGAATTAAAAAGAAGCGGATATGCTTCTACCTTTGAAGGAACAAAAAACCTTATGATTGAATTTTTCAAATCCGAAATTATTCATTTCCAAAGTATAGACAGGAACGCTCTTATCCAATTAAAGGCGTATTTCTTAAAGTACAAAGGCAAGGAAGTAACCTTTAATAAGCATCTCCGGAATATAAAGAGAATCTTTAATATTGCAATTGGAGACGGTTTGATAAGTGCCGACTTATACCCTTTCCGAAATTTCAAAATACCTTCGGATTACGACACGGAAATAAGGTGTATTGAAGCAGGTGTATTGAAACAGATTTACGATACAACGGGAATAGGGAGAGATTTTCTATTCTTGTCGTTCTTTCTGTGCGGTATGAACATGAAAGATATATTTTATATGCCATATTTTGAGAGGGGAATAGATGTAAAAAGACTAAAGACATTCAGAAAAGCCGGTAATAAAGTAAAGCTAAAACTTACACTTCAACCGGAAATAATAGAGATTATTAATCGATATGCGGATTCATCAAAAACGAGATTGATAAAAACGTTATATACGGACCGTGCAACGCTTTTACGCATAGTAAACGAAAGCATCAGAGAATCAATAGACAAAATAAATAACAAGCGCGATTCGAAGGATAAAATACAATACTTTACCTTTGCCTATGCCCGCCATTCGTGGGCCACAATTGCAGGTAAACTCAGAATACCAGACGAAACAATAGACAAAGCACAAATGCGGTCGTCGCAAAAAGTTATTGAGAAATACCGTGAATATGACTACACACAAGTAGACGAAGCAAATAGAAAAGTAATAGACTATGTATTGTATGAAAAGACCGGGGAATAGTCCCGGTCTTTTTAATTATCTATAAAATTATATTCTAGCCTTTTGAGTGGTTTTGTGTTCTATCACATCGACAAAACCGAACCCCATCGCATTTCCTTGCCCAAATCCGCATTTGTAACCTATTTCGATCAGGTCCGGATCACCTTCGACTTTAAATGTAAAGAAAAAGCCTTTTATTTTAGTCTCTGAATCCTTCCCTTCTTTTATAGTAATCAGTTTTTGCCTAATTCCAGACACAATCGTTACAGAGGTCTGAATAAAATCGTGGCGGTCAGACTTATAAAATACGTTATATTTAGAGGATAAATTTTTGTGTATTGCAGCAGAGTAAATATCTTTATGTTCTATCGGATTTAAATGCAGGCTATCTGACTGAACGTAAATAGGAGATTTGGCCTTTAGTATTACGCCTGATTTAATATCGTCTTCTCTTAATACCTGTATTTCTTTTACTTTAAGATATTTACCAACATAAAATCCGGGGTTTTCAGATAATCCCCCGATAAAATCACATCCAATTTCATCTATATATGTAGAGAAAATAAATGAAATATAATCCGACAAAATATACATTCTCCTTCCTTCTAGCCTGAACTTCGGAATATACAGATTAGAAAATGTAAAAAATTTATAACGCCGATTGTCTGTTTCAGAAAATGATAACCCGGAATTATGCCAAAATTCTGCCGATCCCGAATTCGATTTATCCATAACGCGATAAATCCAAGCTGCTAAGCTGTATTGATAATTAATATCAATAAAATCTCCGGGATCAGCATTTAGGATTACTTTTATTCTCATTCCCGGATTTTTTTCATGACTTCATCAGCTATTTCGCAGGTAGAAATAGCGTATTTAGACATAAAATCAAACTCAGGCTTATCTTCTTCCCATGCCTCTTTAAATTCATCCGGCCGCTTTATTACTATTCCGGATATTAACCTTGTCCTTTTCAGGATTTCAAGGCAAACATCCGCAGCCTGATAAAACTCTTTCTGTTCAGGTGTTAATTCTTTCTGTTCTTCGGTTAGGGATATACATGAAACATAATCCCCTAACAGGTCGACAATTTTTTCTTCAGTTACCATCGTTTTAAATTTAAAAAAAACAGAAGAACATTACTGTTGGTTCGATTTAAGACAATTAAAGGCAATCAGCCCTATATATATTTCAATTCCATTACAGTAATGTTCTTTTAAAAATCCCTTCTGCTGGTACAATTCAAGGCATAATAAAACAGCCACATACATATTTCAATTCCAATGCAGAAGGGATTACAAATATACATTATTATTTGAAATTGCAAGTAGTGTTGAAATAAAAATGTCCACTGTTATGGTTCAATTAAAATTTTCAAGAGGTTAAGTGTCCCTCTTAAAAAACAAATTTCAATTCCGATTACAGTGGACACCACAAATATATTAAATTATGGAAGAAAATACACTAGTGAAGGTGAAATAAATTATTTTTTATTCAACACCTGTCAATTCGGCAATATCGTATTTTTAGGTGCTGAAAATATTTTGTAGAAAACCTAAAAAAGTTCCCAAATTACTTGCACAGTAGTAACGTTTTTGTTACTTTTGTATTGTCTAAAAGTTCTTTGAGATATGAAAACATCTGAATTAAAGAGGATGCTCAGTGCAAAAGGATGTTACTTTCTCAGTCATGGCGGACGGCACGACCATTGGTTTAGTCCAATTACAAAACTAACCTTTACAGTTCCCCGGCATGATTCACAGGAAGTTCCCAAAGGCACTCTAAAGAACATCATGAAGAAAGCGGGGATTTAATTCCCCGCAACTTCTTCGGATTCTCACGTATCAATGAGAACTTTTAGTTTTTCAGACTAAAACGTAAGAATATGAAAATATTGGCTATTGTAGAAAAAGGAGATGACGGATTATATTCCATATATACCGAAGCAGAAATCGCCGGTCATAGTTTCGGTGGTTTCGGGGAAAGTGTTGAAATTGCCAAAAAAGACTTTATGGAAAGCATTCAGGAAGTCAAAGAAATGATTACTACCGAAAGAGGATCCGCACCGGAAGAATTTACGGATCTTAAAGTAGAATTCAAGTATGACTTGGAAGCGTTCTTTAATTACTTCGACTGGATTAACGCCAGTAAATTTGCAGCTTATACTGGAATAAATGAATCAAAAATGCGGCAATATAAAACCGGAGTTGCTTTTGCCGGTGAAAAAACAACTAATAAAATTTTAAAGGCAATTAAAAAACTGGGTGCGGAATTAAGTGCTGCATCCTTATAATTCAGATAACTTTTAGACAAGAATAAAGCCTTGCAATCGCAAGGCTTTATTTTATTATTTATTACATGGACAGTCCGGATCATGAATCACCCCCATTTTGTAATAATTGGGGGAAAATACGATGTAATAATGCCCATCAAAATACTCTCGAGTGATGTTTTTTGAGCTTGTGGTTTGTTTACTGCATTCTTTTGTTTCAATATCTTGGTTAACAATATTACTCTCCCTGACTTGGGTATTTTGGTTACTTTCCATGTATATACGATACCCAATAAATGAGTATATTATTACAACAATTACTAAGAAAATTTTTAACTCTGTATTCATAACTTTATTTTTTTAGGTTAATATATTTTCAGGCATCTAAACCCTAAGCAGGCAAATTCCTTTATTTTAGAGTTCAACAGTAGTCAGGAATGGATCACCTGGATACTGAGTCTTTAAGAACACAAAACCATCCGACTCTACTTCACTCTTCCCAAATTTGTAATCAGGGAAAGTTACATTTTTGTACGCTGTAAGAACTTGCTCAGCAAGTTCTTGCTCTACCTTTTCGTAGTTAACGCTATAACCATTAGCGTCATCGTCTAAAATTACAGACCTCCAGTTATTTCCATCCCAGTAATTGTAGGCTAAGGCTTCTGTGTAAACCTCGTTTTCATCACGCCAGTTTTCGACAAACTCCTTGATGGAGTTGTCATCGCTCTCAACAAAATCTTCCCAAGATTTATTTTCTACCTCAAAACCGGCCGTCTGCAGGTCATTTAAAAATCTTTCCCGTAATTCAGTGCAATAACTATTCTCTAAGCAATAATCCTCGGCATTTTCTTTGCCGATCTTTTGTCCAAACTTGTCATAGCACTCCGATAGGCGAGTCGTTTCAAACTTATTTTCTTCGATAATATACATTATATTATCTTCTTCATTTCTTTTCAGTACGATTAAATCCATAGTTTATTTGTTTGTGTTTTTAAATTCATTATAAACCTGATTCAGATCAAACTGTCTTAAACAGCTTGCATCCTGTCCCTCATATTCACCGTAAACTCCAAATACAACCCCTTTGTAGAGCATAAAAGTAACATTAAAGTTATTTTCTCCATTACTTTCGAAATTTTCCACTTCGGTAGATTCTGCCATTTTTAATACGTCTCCATCCTTATCCTGTACAAACGGGCGTTTTTCAATACCCAAATCCTGATACATGTTTTCAGGAAACATAGTGTAGTTTTCCAAAATTTCAGCAACCTTATTACTAATTTCTATTTTTTCGTTGTTTACGAAAACTGCCTTACCTGTTTTGTAGTTATAAATTTTCATAGCCTTATTTTTTAAAATCATGTATTATTATTTCGATACAAATATAACACATATATTAATATTACACAAGAAAAAACAAAAATATTTTTCACTTATGTATTGAAAAATATAAAATTCTTTCCGGATATACATTATTTATCTATCTTTGTCGATAATATTAAATATAACATATATGCTAAGAGTAAAAGAGATTGCAAAGGAGAAAGGAATAACCATGCAGGTGTTAGCCAAACGGATGGGAATAACACAGCCTGGTTTATCTATGCTGCTGAACCGGAATCTTACATTACAAAAGTTATACGAAATAGCTAAGGCTTTAGATGTACCGGTTCCTGAGTTATTTAAAGAAGAAAGTAGTAGTATCCGTATTACCTGTCCGCATTGCGGGAAGTCTGTAACTTTAAAAGTAGGATAACGGGGATCAACCTCGTTATTCTATTTCGTTTGCCTCTTTTATAAATGTCTCTATCCGCTCCAACTTTTCCCGAATGGAAGCATTGAAGAATCTGCTCTTGTTCTTAATGTCTTTTACTCTATTTATTAAGTCGAGATCGACATTAACGTAGTCTTGGTTGATTTTTATGGCTAGCTCTAGGAAGTGCGCCACTGTGTTCTTTCAAAAATATTCTCTGAATGCGTTATTTGGATTTATTATAAATAATCGCTATTTTTGTTTTGTTGTTATGTAGCAACACACACTAATCTGAACGGCTGGCATGAAACAAAAAGTAATTCATGATAAAGTTGATATTTCTTTAGTCTTGCCTAATGAGGGACAGATAAACGATATACCGCAAAATCCGAGGCGCATTGACAAAGAGAAATTCAAGGAACTATGCAAATCCATAAAGGCTCTTCCCGAACTGACAGAAGCCCGTGAAATCATCGTCTACCCTCTCAACGGAAATTATATTGCCTTGGGTGGTAATATGCGCCTAAATGCTTATTCTGAATTAGGATGGGAAAAAGTGCCTGTATGTATTCTTCCAGAGGACATGCCTACAAAGAAACTCCGTGAAATAGTGATTCAAGATAACAATTCATTCGGTGAAACTGATTGGGATATGATAGCCAATGAATGGGATATGGAAGAATTGGACGATTGGGGATTTGATGTATGGCAAGAGCCGAAGAAAAAAAGCAAAGATCCGAAAAAGGATGAGGAAGAAGAGGATGAAAATGCCGATTACTATGCGATGATGTTGGGCGATCGGATTTATGACAGCAATAATGAATTTGACATACCCAACCTAAAGATTGACGGACAGCCCAAAAGCGGTCTTCTTTTGCCTTTCTCTGGATGGGGAAGTGATAAAAGAGCGAAGAAAGGCATATCCACCTATCATTTTTATGTGGAAGATTATCGGTTTGAAGCGATATGGAAGAATCCTAACGAGGTACTGAATAGCGGATGTACGGATTTGGTAGAGCCCAACTTGTCTCTATTCGATACAACCCCTATCGCCTACGGTTTACAACAAATATATAAAAAGAGGTGGATTGCCAGATATTGGCAGGAATGCGGCGCCAATATTTATGCAGACTTGAATGTTTCAAGAAAATTTCAGAAATACAACCGCCTGGGAATCCCGGACGGATATAACGCATTCTTTGTGCGAGGATATGCCGACAGGGAAGAGTATCTGAAAGAAGAAATCCAAATCGCCCGTGAAATATCAGGGAAAGACATCCCGAATATTATGGTTTACGGCGGAGGTGATAAAATAAAGGAGCTTTGTATACTGAACAATGTGATTTATGTGGAACAATTTATGGCTAACAGAGTAAATAAAGGAGGTAAAAATGGCGAAAACAAGCGGTGGGGTTAGAAGTGATAGTTCATCAAGTAGCAGAGGGAAAACAATAAAACAAAGGGAAGGATTTAAAACATATAATACAAAAGATGGAATTATTGAGGTTCCAGAACTTCATATAGACATTCATGGTAAACCTGTTGGTACTATAGAATGGAAATTATGGGAAAAAAACGACAAAAAAAGACTGTATGGAAAGGTATATTATCCTCATTCAAAGCCTGTTGATATTGGATACTACGACTTAAAAAATAATATATCTTTTTTTAGTAGTCGTCCCGTTGCTGTTGCAAGGTCAGTAGAAATGGATATTAAGATATATAAAAAAGCAAAGAGATGACAATAAAGAAATAAACTACGGCAAAGATATCTAGAGCCCTCACCGATAGCACAATAACACAATTAATGTCCAACAAGGACATCCCGACCCGTGCTTCTAGATGAATAATTATTGAAAACGGCGAAAAAACGGCGAAAAATGGCAAAATTTGAGAAAGGAAATAAAAAAGGATATAAAACACTTTTTACAAGTGACAATCAGCCTGTAAATCGTGGCAGAAAACCCAAGCTATACACCATCGCTAAAAAGAAATACAACATATCCCACGAGGAATATAAAGATGTTATTGCCTATCTGATGCAATGCACCAAGAAAGAGATAAACAGCATCGCAGAAGATGAAAACACGCCTATTTGGATTGTAAACGTGTGCCGGGCATTATACAAAGATTCCGGACGTGGAGAGGTCAAGACCTTAAACGACATCACAGAACGCATATTTGGAAAGATTCCAAATACAACAGAGATAACCGGTAAGGACGGGAAAGACTTAATCCCCAAAATCGACATTGAGATTATCAACAAAAGGGAGGATGTAGAACATGAAGATACAGACTACTAAAATATTCTCCATTGTTGATAATGCCATTAATCAGTTTGATATTGTAGACGGGCAGAAAAAGCGCAAATATACCACGATATCGGCGCAAGGCTCCAGCCGTTCGAGTAAGACATACAACATTCTTATAAGACTTATCACCTATTTATTACAGAATCCTGGTTTAAGATTATCTATCGTCAGAAAGACGTTGCCGGCATTAAAGGCGACCGTATTTGTGGATTTCAAGGAGATAATGCGGAACATGGGAATATATGATGAGAAAGGATGTATGAACAAGACAGACTTCATCTATACATTCCCAAACGGTTCATGGATTGATTTTTTCTCTACGGATGATGAGCAGAAGATAAGAGGACGTAAGCGAGATATACTATTTGTGAATGAAGCTAACGAAATATCATTCATTGAATGGCAGCAGCTTAAGATGAGAACGACAAAGTTTGCCATCATTGACTATAATCCATCTTTCTCTGACGACCATTGGCTTTGTGAAATAAATAGAGACCCACGCACCTACCATTTCATCACTACATACAAGGATAACCCATTTCTAGAACAAACAATCATCGATGAAATAGAGAGCTTACAATATAAGAATGAATCCCTATGGAGGGTTTACGGGCTTGGATTGCAATGCCAAGTAGAGGGGCTTGTTTTCCCTAAATACACGTTAGTTGATTCAATACCAGATTATTGCAAGAAGCGCGGATACGCTAACGACTTCGGATATACTCATGACCCTACAGCTATAGTGGATGTTGGTTTGCTTGACAATAAGCTATACATAGATGAAATATGCTATAAGACGCACATGTTAGCCGGCGACATAATAGAAGAGTTCAAAGGCGTGCCGAAGATGAGAGTTATTTCCGAAAGTGCAGATCCTCGACTGATTCAAGAAATATATAATGCTGGAATAAACATCTACCCTGTTGAGAAGTTCAAAGGTAGTGTGATGGCCGGCATTCAAAAAATGCAAGAATACGAGATATGTATTACTCGCAGAAGTTCGAATGTAATAAAGGAGTTTAATAATTATACCTACTTGCAAGACAAGGCTGGAAAATGGCTAAATGAACCGATTGACAAGTTCAACCATGCCATTGACGCAGTAAGATATTGGGTGCTTGCTGAAATATTAGGACATATTTACGACCGGAAAGTATTTTACGACAAAGATGAGTTTGATATTGATATATTATAACTGAAAATCACTATATTTGCATTGTCTTGTGATGTTACAAGGCACCCAAAACAGAACGGCAAGCCATGAATCTATTATCTACTTTTTTCAATTCGGCATCAAACACTATTCAGAATGCTATAGGGATTAATCGGACTGTTGAAGAATTGATCCGGGATAGGGACATTTCAAAGGTCATTTCTTTGTTACAAAACAGGGACGAAGAGGTAAACGAGGCTATTTTAGAGTACAATCCAGATACGCATAAGATTATGCGTAAACAAGACAAAATTAGAATCGGGAGACCTCCTAAAGTCCTCGCAAAACTATCAGCTCCCTATCAGCAAATCATAAATGAAATAGAACTGACATTCATGTATGGGAACCCTCCGACATGGCAGCAGGATTCAGACGGAGCGGATAGAGCTTTCCAAGTTTATTCCGATGTACTGAAAAACACGCGATGGAACACCACACAGAGGGAGTTTAAGAGATTAGCCGGCGCGGAAACAGAGGCGGCAAAATTGTACTATGTTTACAAAAATGATGCTGGAGAGAAAAAGGTTGGTGTTAAAGTCCTCGCAAAAAGCAAAGGGGATGAATTAAGGCCGCTCTTCGACCAATACGACAACATGCTTTCTTTCGGGCATGGATATTACCTGTTGGAGGGGGTAAAAACGGTTTACCACTTCGATATATACTACCCGACTATTATTTACCGATGCAAAAAAACAAATGGAGCTTGGGAAGTTGTAGCAGAAAAAAACGAGATAGGTAAAATCCCTGTTGTCTATGTCACACAAAACAAGGCTTGGTACGGCATTCAGCCTTTAATAGATAGAATCGAGGCACTCCGTTCCCGCGTATCCGATGTAAACGATTATGTTGCCGACCCGATACTGGTTATGTCTGCTGACGTTGCCGAATCTTTAAAGAGCAAAAAAGACACGGCAGGATTGCCGGACACTGAAAAAGCAGGAGGCGGTAAAGTGGTCGGCGTACCGAGCAAAGACAGCAAATTTGACTATCTTTCCGTAGATACTGCTGTCGATTTGAAAAGAGAGGAGATTAAAGACCTCGAAAAGTGTATCTATATGCTATCTATGACGCCGGACTTATCATTTGACGCACTTGTAGCAGCAGGCGCACCGACAGGCAGGGCGTTAAAAAGGGCTATGGCGTTAGGCTACATGAAGAGGGCGAAGAATATGGAGATATACTACATTGCACATGAGCGAGAAGCAAGCATTATAAAGGCGATTATCGGGAATGTGCTTGACGTATCTTTAAAGTCAGAAGTTGAAAATCTTTCGGTTTCATGCCAGCTTGCCGAACCATTTCAGGACGATGTGAGCGAAAAGATAGCAGACATTATAAATCTTTATAGCTCTGAATTGATAAGCCGGGAAACCGCACTTACGTTAATCGACTATATCAATGACCCGAGTGTCGAACTTGACAAGATTCTGAAGGAGATAAAGGAAAGGCAGGAACAACAGATTGAGGCGCAAGGCTCCTTATTAGGGGAATTCCAACGGGACCAAGAAAATGAAGAAGAGGAATAATTTATACCGATTTTGGCTTCATGTCCTCTCCGTGTTCAGAAATTCATATCTTGAAGACTATCCAGACGGAAAAACAAAAAGAAGAGAAATAAGAAAGAGAAGATGAAGACAGACGATTTAACACCCGATCAGTTATATAACCTGTTGCTTGAATTGGACGCACAGACTGCAGCACGTTTGAAGCGTCTTTATTCCGAATTTTCAAAGGAAATAGCGAATATTCCGGGTGTTAAATCGTATCTATTTGGTAAAAAGTTGAAATCTTTCTCTGATATTAACGGAATAAAAGGCATCGACGGGAAAATAGACAAACTTATCGATGAAATATACTCTATTGTCACATCGGCCCAAGAAACGGCATGGAGAATTGGTGAAAAAGTCACGGAAACGCTTGTATTAAGCAAGATTTCTACAGAATTAGCCGATAATTTGCGGAAATCCGGATTGTTTAAGCACCGGAATAAGGCGATGGATGCCTTTAAATTCAATAAAGATAAATTTGACATATCCACAAGGGTATGGAAAGACGGGATAAAGGCACAAATTGAAGAATCCGTACAACTTGCCGTGTCAAACGGAGAATCGGCGCAAAAACTAAGCAAGGATTTAAGGGAATATCTACAAGAACCGAAAAAACTATTCCGCCGAATAAGGGACAAGGAAACCGGAGAATTGAAGCTAAGCAAAGCGGCGAAGCAATATCACCCCGGGCAAGGCGTATATCGGTCTTCCTACATGAACGCAAGAAGACTTGCAGCAACAGAAATAAACAATTCTTACCGGATGGCTGAATGGGAAAGTTATCAAAACAATCCAGTAATTGTAGGCTTTCAAATCAGATTATCGAACAACCACACGCTAAAGAACCCGAAAACAGGAAAGCCGGAGCCATTTATTGATATATGCGACTATGCACAAGGCAGGTACCCAAAAGATTTCGTATGGTACGGATGGCATCCGCATTGCCGATGTATCATGACGCCGATATTCGCTACACAAGAAGACATTGCCGCTATGACGCAAGCGATATTAGACGGCAAAGAACCGACAACGGTAAAACCAAAGATGATAACCGACATACCAGATAAGTTCATCAAATGGTCACAAACTCATAAAAAACAAATATCGGGATGGAGTGCCCTACCCTACTACGTCACAAATAATCCTAAATATGCGGAAAAGTATTTCATTTATCCAAAGGTGTTCAAAGATTTGTAATTTTTATTTGGATTAAATAAAAATAATGTGTACATTTGCAATACTATCAGGTGTATGATGATGTACACTGCCCATTAAAATAACGGAATTACTAACAGAAAAGGCAAGCGCCTGATAGTTGTATTTATACTATCGGACGTTTGCCTTTTTTTATTCATCACGAATGAAAACAAAAATCCTATCTAAGCTAAAAACTAAGTATTCAAATTTAGGGTTTGGCGAAAAGGCTTTTGACGGAGTGGCCGATTACTTATCTAAAACCGTCACAGAAGAATCACAAATCGAGGCGGCAATCGCGGGGGTTGAACCCCTGTTGAAAGCATTTCAGGGCGATGTAGACAAGATAAGGACGGAGAAATCCGAACTCCAAAAGCAGTACGACGAACTGAAAGCCAAGCAGGACAAAGGGGGCGATCCTGAAAAGAAAGAAGAACCCAAACCGGACGATATGAAAGCCATGATTGCGGCGGCAGTTGCCGAAGCGGTCAAACCTTTTCAAGAGAAAATCCAATCTTACGAAAAAGACAAGGCAGATACCGACCGGAACACTTTTATCTCTTCCGAAGCCAAAAGGCTGGGTATCGACGAATCAGACTTGAAGTATCTCAACGTGCCGGCAGAACTTGATAACGCTGGGATTACGTCACATCTAACCGCATATAAACAGCACATGGTAGACAAAGGCATTCCGGAAAGAGGTGGTTTTCCGCAAAACAAAGGCGAAATCACTCAAGAGCAAGCCAAGGAAATTGCGGATAGTTTATTAATCTAAAATCAGAAGGATATGACAGTAGTAAATTTAGTGAATGAGCCACAAGGAGTCATTACCGGTAACGACAATATCGTTATCGTGAATTACTTTGACGGCATCCGTGGCGGTCGCTCGCTTGACTTGACAGGATACACGGAGAAATTTGTAAAAGCCGGACACATTCTTATTGAAACGTCAGACGGCAAGATTCAGCCTCTGCCTGTCAGCGAGGAAGCATATACCCCACTTGGCAATGAATCAGCGTCGAAGTATTGTGGGGTTCTCGTAGCAACCATCCCGGCAAGCAAACCGTTTGCCGCTATCATGACGCGAGGCACCATCAACCCAAAAGCAGCACCATACACCATGAGTGCCGAGCTTATCGCCGCATTGAAGACCGCATTACCGTTAATCGATTATCAGGAGGACTAAGACATGGAAAAATCACTTTACTTTGATTTGATTCAGAAAAACTTCCCGAAGCTGATTTTGGCTATTGTGGAAAAACTGAACGACAAGAATCAGACGCAGCTGTCTTATATGTTCAAGCAGTTGCTTAAAACGGATTATTCCGTAGATGGCCGTTGGGCATCCCTTACGGGACAATATACGCGGGTTGCCGCCGATGTGGTTGCAATGGATTCACCGCTTCCGTTGAAAAAGCGTGATTCGTTGGAGAAAGCAAGCGGAGAACTTCCAAAGATGGGCATGGAATTGTTCCTTAACGAAAAGCAGATGACGGACATTGATACGTTACTCGCACAGGGATTTGATGAAAAAACCATCATCGCCAAAATCTTCGAGGACACTCCGCGCGTGATTGCCGGTATCTGGGAGCGTATCGAATTGATGTTCTTGCAAGGCCTGTCTACCGGTGTGGCATTGGCAGATACCGACAATATAGGCACCGGTGTACGTGTGGATTACGGATATCTTACCGAAAATAAATTCGGCGTTAAGGTCGTTTGGGAAGGAAACACATCAACTTCAAAGCCGATTGATGATATCCAGAAAGTTCTTAAAAAAGCTGAACAAGACGGCAATGTTATCATCGGAGCTTATGCTGACCAAGCATGGTTTGACAACTTCAACGCATCCGACCAGGTACGCCAGCAGTTCGCATTTTTGCAGGGTTTCGTCGGTACCAATATCCCTGTACTTGACAACACCCAGGCAAACAGGGTAATGTCAAGTAAGTTTAATTTCACTGTTACTAAAGTTGACAGGACTATCAAGACGGAGAAAAACGGGACACAGACAAACAATACACCATGGAAGAAAGGGATGATTGTATTTGTTTGTGATCGTCAGTTAGGCTCCTTGGTGTGGTCGCGTCTCGCAGAAATGAATCACCCTGTACAGGGAGTAAACTATCAGACGGTAGACCAGTATTTGCTCGTTTCCAAATACCGGGAAAATCGTCCTTCTCTCCGCGAATACACCACTTCACAGGCTCGTGTCGTTCCTGTAATCGCGAACGTTGATAGAATTTATACTATGGACACCACAACCGTACAGGCATGAAAGTAAAGATTTTATCGGATTTCAGAGACAAATATGACTATTCCCGGTTATATAAAGCCGGGGATGTCATTACGCTCAATGAAGAGCGTGGGAATGAACTTATTGCACTTGGTTTGGTTGAGCCTTTTAATAAGAAAGAGGATACAACCGAAGAAGAGAAAGAGGATACAACCGGGAAGGGAAGAAAAACCAAGGATGCTTAAAATTGATGTAATATGACCTACAAGGAATACATAACTGCTACATTATCCAAGTTCTATATATCTCCGGAAGAGATTGATGTGATAATGTTGAATCAGAATATTACGCCGGATGAAGATGTAGACCCCAAGATTGCCAAAATGGCGATGTACAAGGAGTTTTCACAAATCATTCCGGTAGCGAATATGAGCGAGGGGGGAGCATCCACATCATGGAACATGGAGAGTGTTTTGTTATGGTATTCCTTGTTAGCGTCTGAACTCGGAGAACCGGACATGACAAAGGAAAATAACACAATTAAGGACTATTCAGCGTATTATTGATGTACAATTATCCGGACAAAATAGAGTTATCAACGTCAAGCTCAGGAGGAGGAACACCTGGTTCGATTGACTATGATGGGAACGGAGACCCGATATTCGGAGGTGGAGACAGTGGAGGAGGAGAAGACGGTGGAGGGTTTGAGTTTTTGTCCGATTGCCGCATTGAGGAGAACAACTCATATTCGCTTAGCGGGACTTATATCTATTCTTTCAACGTCTACCTGCCTAAATCTTTTGATGCTAGAAAGCTGCCTAAAAAAGGGGCAACAATAAGATTGACAAAGAAAGATAAGACCGTGAACGAAGTTGAGGCTACGGTAGTCGATAGCCGATCGACAAAATTTAACTACGTGATAAAGACATGAAAAGCGGATTATCATATAGTAAAAACGAGTTTAATCAAGTTCTTGGCATACTTGATGAATCAATTGGCCGTGTGGAAGAGGCAATAAAATTCACATTGAAAACCGTTGTCGGGGGAAAGGCTGTAGCTCATGCGAAATCATACGGAAATTTCACAGACCGGACAGGTAATTTGCGCAGTTCAATCGGTTATGTGCTGGCAAAAGACGGTGATATTATTGATGTAGGAGGATTTGAATCTATTTCAGGTCCGGAGGGAAACAATGGAGAAGGTATAAGTGAGGGGAAAAAATACGCGGAAGAGCTTGGAAAGTCTTCCGGCTCAGGATACACACTTATCATCGTTGCCGGAATGAATTACGCAGAGTATGTCGAAGCAAAGGGATATAATGTCTTGACTGAAACCGAATCGTATTTAGTAAGCCAGATAAATGACGTTATCGACAGGATATTAAAACAAGCAGGATTCAAGAAATGAAAAAGAGCGAGTTGGAAACGGAAGTATATAATCTTCTGAAAAACTCTAATTTAAGAGTTTTTAAGGAAGATACACGCGACCCTAATTATAGGGGAGAATACATCGAAATCCTTCCGCTTGAATTTGGCGAAGAAAGATTGTTCAATTCTTCTATCGTAAACGTCAATATCCATATCCCCGATGTACAAGGCATAAAGAACTCCAAACGGCTTGATAGTGCTTACAACGAGATAAGGCCGATATTCCGAAGAAATAAAGACGCGACAGGTCAGTATTACACGAATTACAGTGGATTCCAGTTTTCCATTGTGTCAAGCAAGGATTACAAGGAAGACAACGGTACGCATTTCAGAAATTTAAGAGTAAAAGTAACTTATTTAAATCTATAATTATGGCAGATAGAGTTGTATATGGCATTAAAAGCCTAAAGTTTATGCCGGCAGTTACAACCGGAGAAAATGCCGGTTCTTTTCCGGACTTTTCCGAGTCATTAGCATCGTTATATGACATGAAAATGATTGTTCCCGATTCATTCAACATGAATCAGGAAGATCCGGAAAAATTGGATGTTGAATGGGAAGAGGTGGAAGACATTGCTATGAGCATACAAACGCGAAAAGGCACACGCTCATTTACGGTGTCTACAAATGATATGTCGGAAGAGGCATTTAAATATTTCCTTGGGTGGCAAAAGCCGACAGAAGGAAATGACCCGAACAAAGACTGGGAAGTTGAGCCGGTTTCTTTCATGTTACCTCCGCAGGCTGTGGAATTGGAAACCATGCCAGCCGATAAATATCCAGGTATTATCCGGCAGTGGGCAAAAGTTGAAGTCGTTGTAAAAGAAACCGGTGTTGTGGGAAAATCCGGGTTGTCTAACCTCGAATTGACCTGTACCATCATGGCGAATTTCAATAAAGACAACAAGCAGATTCCGGGTTCGAGAAGAAAACAGGTGGTTTCCGCCTAATTACTAATGAGGGGGAAATAAATCCCCCTCTAATTTTATAGACATGGAAACATTAGAGCAACAAGTAGCAAAAGAAATAAATGAAAAGGACACGGTAATACATATTGGAGGCGAGGAACTGAAAGTAAAACCGCTCACACTCGGTCAGATTATTGATATATCAGCGGAGATAGCAGAGCTAAAAGGCATTTCGGAGGAAGACCAAGGGAAGGACGTGCTGACGGTAATGTTAGACCACCTTGACGATCTCGAAGTGCAATTGAACATCGCCCTTATCGTATTATATAGAAATGAAGAGGACAGGATAGAGAACAAGAAGTTTATCCGTAACAATCTCGATGAAAAGGCAATGACCGAATTGCAGGAGTTGTATGTAGAACGCCTGAACTCTCCTTTTTTTTTGACCAATATAATTTTCCTTCAAGGTTTGAATCTGACGAAGAAGACAAAAACGACAGTCCTTGGGCAATAATATTCGGCGCCATGAAAGGCCTAGGGTTAAGCTATCATGAAGTGTTGCATGAAATAAGCTGGCTAAATATCCAAATGTTATTAAAGTGCCAACCCTCCTACTCCACCGATAAAGACAAACCGAAACAAGTACACGCAAGTCAAATATTTTAAATTATGGCAGACGGACAAATGAATATACGTGTCAATGTTGATTTGAACGACATGAGGCGCAAGGCGGAAGAATACCGGAAAGAAGTAACAAAGATGGGTGTGATAACCGATGAATCCGGAAATGTTATCAGCACGGCATGGATGCGAATGAAACAAGCTGCTACGGCATATCTTGGAATGGACATAGTAAAAAGAATAGCTATGACGCGTGGCGAGTTTCAGCAATTGGAAGTTGCATTTAAAACTCTTTTAGGAGCAGAAGAACCCGCCCTAAACCTTATGAATCAATTAGTCGAAACAGCCGCTACAACACCTTTTGATTTAAAAGGAGTAGCAGACGGTGCAAGGCAGTTGCTTGCATACGGATTTGCTGCTGATGAAATAAACGATACTCTTATAAGATTAGGAAATGTAGCTGCCGGTCTTGGATTGCCGCTTGAACGTTTAACATACCTATATGGAACAACGGCTGTACAAGGTCGATTGTATGCAAGAGATATGTTACAATTCCAGTCGTCTGGTATACCTGTCCTTCAAGAGCTTTCCAAGATGTATGGAAAGACTACAAGCGAAATAAATGACATGGTGACGGCCGGAAAAATTGGGTTTGATGACATTAAAAAAGTATTTGAGGGAATGACAAACGAGGGGGGTAAATTCTATGCCTTGATGGAGGGTCAATCAAAAACAATCATAGGTCAAATATCAAATCTTGGTGATGCGATAGATATGATGTTTAACGAAATCGGACAGGCGAATGAAGGTATTATTTCCGATGCAATTTCTGGAGCTTCATATCTTGTTGAAAATTACGAAAAAGTATTAAGTATATTAAAGGTACTTGTTGCTACCTACGGAACATACAAAGCCTCATTGATAGCCGTAGCTGCTGCGCAACGTGTATCCGTTACGATTCAAAATATCTCTGCATGGATTTCCCTTGCTAAAGCGATCCGGACGGCAAAAGATGCCCAGATTGCTTTCAATCTTGCTACAAAGGCAAATCCTTACGTTTTATTGGCTACAGTCCTAATTGGTGTTGGTACAGCCTTATATCAGTTCACAAAGAAAACAGATGCTGCAACTGATGCTCTAAAGAAATTCAATGAAGAAAGTAAAAAAAATGCAGATGATACAGCTACATTTATAACTATTACAAGGGACGAGAACCAATCCATTGCTGCGCGACAACTTGCATTAGATAGTTTAAGAAAAATGTATCCAGGTTATTTTGATAACATGAATTTGGAGGCTTTAAAGGTGATAAATCTGACAGAATTAAATAATCAACTTGCAAAAGCGACCAGAGAACGATCAAAAGCACAAGCTGAAGAAAGTATAAAAGAAACAGAAAAAAGTATTAATTCAATTAAACAGCAAATTGACTTTCTAAATAAAAATGCCGTACAGGGGCGTGGTGAAAGATTAATCAGAGCCAATAAGCAACTTCAAGAATTACAAGACAAGTTGGCCGGACAGCATTCTATATTGAATAAAGTAAATTCTGATATAAAAGCCCAGGAAGACGCCGAACGCCGGGCAAAAGAAGAAGCGGAAGCACATGCAAAATCTGTAGAAAAAACCGTAAAATGGTATGAAGAACAAATAAAAACCCTCAAGGAAGCTCAGGAAACATCAACAACAAATAAACAATTCAATGACTATCAAAGACAGATAGACCAGCTTACAAAAGAAAAAGAAACTATAACCGGAGCTTCTAAAGCTACCCAAAAAGCAGAGGAAGAAAGAATCAAAACAATCAAGCAAATTGATGAAGAACTTCTCTTTCTCCGTAAGCAAAACCAGCAAGCCCAAATCGACCTTATGCAGGAAGGTACAGAAAAAGAACTTGCACAAATCCGGTTAGACTATCAGGAAAAGATTGCTGAAATTAAAAAACTTGCTGACGATTGGGCGGCAAAACAAGGCGGAACACTCACGATTGAGCAAACAGTGCAAATTTCTACGTCTTATTCTACTGTAAAACAAAAAAGAGAACAAGACGAATCTGATGTGTACAAAAAACAGACCGATGAATTAAACGAACTTTTAAAACAATATCAGTCATACCAGCAACAACACCTTGATATAGAAAGAAAATATAATAAAGATATTGAAAAGCTACAAGAAGAACTTGCAAAAACAACAGAAGAAAGCGAAAGAAACAGGCTTGAAGAATCCATCCGGGTAGCAAAAGAAAAAAAGAAAACCGAATTATCCGGACTTGACCTTGAACAATTTCAAAAAGAAATCGACTGGTCATCCGTATTCGGTAATCTTGACAAATTATCTACTGATGCTTTAAAAAAACTCCGGGACAAAATAAAGGAATACCTTTCTACGGTAGATGATTCTATTAGTAAAGAAGATTTTAAAACTGTTGTTGATGCCTTTGAAAACCTTGACGCAACTATTACAAACAGAGAGCCCCTTGAAGAATTAGTAAGCGGATATAGAGATTACAGAAAAGCAGTAGAGGAGGTTACAAAGGCAAAAAAAGAGATGGATAAAGCTGACAATCCAGAGGCAAAAGAAAGAGCTGTAAAAAATCTTTCCGCTGCTGAGAAGAAAAGAGCTGAATCCATTAATAAAATGACACAATCCGTTAATGCAATAGGACAACAGGGTCAGCAAGTAATTTCTGCTGGGAATGATCTAGTTGATATGCTTACCAATCTTGGTATTAAAGTTCCCGAATCTATATCCAGAACATTAAGTGGATTAGGGCAGGTCATGGACGGATTGGCAGAGATAGATTTGACAAAGCCAATGAGTGCTGTAACGGGTGTAATTCATGTATTGGCAGGCGTTACAAAAACAATTGGTAGTATATTCGGCTTAGGATCAGATAATGGAGTAGCACAATATAAGGCGCTAAGAGAACAACTAGAGGCTATAAATGATCTATACAAAAAAATCATTGATAAATCAAAGGAAAAAATTGTATTTGGAGGTGGATTTGCATCGGTAGAGGCAGCGAAAGAAGCTAACGAAGCGCTAGAAAAGCAAATAGAAAATTATAGAAGATTAGCGGAAGTAGGAGGTAAAGCAGGATCAAGTGCAGGCTCACATAGTTATGCTTACCGGACCAACGAAAGGCTTAAGAAATCATGGAATGATATTTCAAGGTCTATAGGACAAAATATTTCCAGTGTACAACAAATGTATGAATTATCCGGGGAACAGTTAGAGATTATACGAAGAGATTTCCCCGAAGCGTGGAGTAAAATACCTTCTGAAATAACTGAAAATTTAGATGCAATCATTGACTGCAACGATGAAGCCAAGGAACTTGCGAATACATTGCAAGAAGCACTAACTGGCATATCCTTCGATAGTTTTTATAATGGATTTATTGATTCACTTTCGGATATGGATGCTTCCTTTGAAGATATGTGTGATGACTTTGAAGGATATTTGCGAAAATCGATTATAGCCGGTCTAATCGCAAGTCAGTACAAGGGAAGAATAGAAAATCTGTATAAAAGTTGGACAGAAGCAGCAGAAAGCGAAAATAAGATTACTGCAAAAGAGGCAGAAAAATTGAGGGATGATTATCAAGATATAATCCAAGATATGATTAAAGACCGGGATAATTTGGCTAAAACTTTTAATTGGGAAAGTTCTCCGGAAGAATTAAAACGCCAAACCGGCACCATATCCGAAACAATTACGGAGAAAACTGCAAATGAATCAATGGGAATATGGAGAGGTTCCTACGATACATTAAAGGCTATCAGCCAGCAGACAACGATATTTCATGAAACATACAAGTCTACAATGGCCACATGTAACTCCATACTGAATACGATAGCGAGGAATACCGGAGAAACGGCGAATAATACTTCCGTCTTGTCTGATATGCACAACACATTGAAAAACATGGACGGAAGACTACGAACAATTGAAAGTGAATCAAGTAAAAGATACGCAAGATGACGGATTTTTATTTTGAATAATTCTAAATAATAATTATATTTGCATCAGTATGTGATGACACATACCACCCAACACCGGACGGCATGGCAGAATATTATATTAATAATACTCCTATTTCCCAATTCGGGATAATTCCAACAAAATCAAATGGCAATATTGCCATTTCTGGATGCTTCAATCTTCCGAAAAGAAAAGGGACTACTTACTACGATTGGGTTACAGACAACAGCGTGGAGCCTTATGTGGAGAGTGAAGATATGGATTTTGACAGCCGGGATATTTCAATAACAGGAAATATCGTGTCTGATTCTGACTCTTCTCTTCCTTTAATAAATGATTTCATGAACGAGTTGCCGGAGTTATTTACGTTGTCATGCAAATGGGGAAGCTGGAGTGTAAAATGCAAAAGTACGACCATCGAAACCTTTACAAAATCGGCTTGCAAAATAACGATTAAATTCATAGAACCTCTTGTTAATTTATCTGGGACACTCCCCTCTCCCACCGAAAACGGGGAGATTGACGGATACAAATGGACTTCTTTCGGATTATATCTGAAAGAAATATCAAACTATCAGGGAATCGGTGCGCCAAAATCGTTGAGCACAACCCAAAATCCGTCTTATTCACTTTATTCAAAAGGAGGGCAAGAGAAGACGGAGATAACCGTTTCCGGTATGATAATAGCTGAAAATACAGAGCAATTCAAGGAGAGAATCAAATCATTATATGCCCTATTTGGGAAAGCCGGAATAAGAACTATCAATTACAGAGAAAGAGAGATTAAATGTTTTTGCACGAATGGATTTTCTGTACAAAACGTTTTTTCTATCGGGAAAGTATACGCTGATTTCAGTTGCAAATTAATCGTAATATCGAATGAAAGGATATAGCATATATAGAGATAATACCGTTATTTACGAATTTGTCGTTGATGATACCATCTCGAAGTCATTAAGCGGAAATAAATATGTTTCGTTCACTATTTCGTCAAAGAATGATCTTGACTTAAAGATAGGCGACTATGTTTTAGTCGGGAATGAAAAGTACGAGATTTTCGAGCCTATTGATATAGAGGAAAGTAACGGAGTGTTTACCTATCCGCTTACGTTCTATTTTCAAGGATATAAGCTGAACAATTCCATCATAACGGACGAAGGAGCGACAACATTTGCCTACCATGGAGAGGTCAGCGACTTCATGACATTGCTGATTGATTCCTTGAACGAGGACTATCCGGAATTTACCCTTGGAACCATTCAGAACGGAAGTATCCTTGATTTGAGTTTTGATAATAGTAATTGTATGGCCGCGCTTCAAACGGTATGCGAGAATGCCAAAATGGAGTGGGATATTACGGGCACTATCATAACCGTAAAGAGCAGAATCGGGGAAGAGACTGACCATGTATTTGAATATGGGAGGAACAAAGGTAGCTATTCAGTAAAACTCGCAAAGGTCGCAAACGCTTCCATTACCACACGAATGATAGGTAAAGGAGGTACATTAAATCTGCCTGCCGACTATGTTTCTCCGGATAGCCCCAAGCGGTTGAATCTGGGCAACGAAGTTCTTGAAAAGAATGTAAACAAATACGGCAAAATTACGGGTGTATATATTAATGAAAACATCTATCCACGCCTGATTAACAAGACGGTGTTAGGTGTAACGATACCGGATAATATTGAAGAAGCCGGAAGCTGGAAGATAAAACTCGATATTCCTTTCAACTTATCTGATTATTATGCAGACAACGAGGTTCCGGTTGTAAAATTTCAGACAGGAGATTTAACCGGGTTGGACTTTGAGATAGTGAAAAACAGCTGGAACAATACCGACAAGACGCTTTCAATTATCGTAAAAGAGGAAGAAGACGGGTATTATCTTCCGAATGCAAACAGACAGCCACGTGTCGGAGACGTGTTTGTCCTCCTTAACATCAATATGCCGCAATCTTACATAGATGAAGCAACACAGGAATTGAGGGAGGCAACACAAAATGAGCTGAACAAAAAGTGTGAACCGCAATACGCCCCGTCTCTATCAGTTCAAAAACACTATATCAAGAAGAAAGGAATATTACTGAATATCGGTGATGGAATTACCGTAAAAATAGGCGGCCGGAATATCACGACAAGAATTATCGGTACTACTGAAACAAGCGATGATATAAGGGTTGAATTGGGCGACCAGATGCTTTATACCTACGACACTAAGGTAAATAATACAATAGAGCAGATACAATTCACCTTAAAGCAGCTTATCAATATAGATGATATAAAAAGGCTCTTCTATAACCTTATCAATGCGTGGTATCCGAAGTGGTTCAATCAAAAATTACATAAAGACGCGGACGTTGAATTTAATTCTGTAAAAGCGGCTGAATTAGTCCAATCCGACAATTTCTCATCCAAGAATTTCACCTCCGGAGCGCTTGGTAGCGGACACAGAATAAAAGACGGGAATGCTGAGTTTCAGAATCTGACGGTAAGGGGGCAGTTCAGTGTGTTTGAGTTTCTGATACAGCAGGTAAAGGCAATCGGCGGGAAGTTCTGTGTCTCTCCGGCAGCTATAAAGACGGTAAGTGTAGAGGAGACAGAGAATGGGTACAAGTGCTTTTTCAATACTGACAGTGGGACGATAATGAATCCTTTCGTAGTGGGCGACCAAGCTTTTCACCAAGTTTTTGACGGGCAGAAAATGAAAAGGTATTGGCGTCTTGTCACGGAGGTAGGCGCGGATTACTTTGTCTTGTCAAAAACGGATTGTGAGGCGAATAGCGGCATTCCGGAGGCTGATGAAGAAATAGTATTATTAGGAAACCGGACAGACATAAACCGCCAATCCGCGATAATGATTTCGGCGTATGACAACAATTCGCCTTACATTGCTTTCTATGCTGGGATAAACTCCTATTCTTTTGAAGGGAAAGAACCGATGCGGACGGGTAATTTGAATGGCATAGTGGATGAAGATTTCGGGCAGTTGACAGGATTCGGATTGTATTGTCAGAACGTTTACATGAAAGGGGTGTTCAGACTGATGTCCGGCAAAACGGTGGAAGAGTCCATCGGAGACGTGCAGAGTAATCTGGACAACCTCCAAGTAGGAGAAACCAACCTTCTTGACAATAGTAACAAGGGATGGAAGAATAGTTATTATCTAACAGCGACAATTTACTTAGGAGATTACAAACCCAAAGAAGGAGAAGAATGTACAATTGTTATTAAAGGGAAATTAGGAACTGATAAAACATATTTTCGCATATTTAATTCAGGTGGTTCGGTTGTATTAACTGGATTATTCCGAAATATGTTTAATGCAGATAATATTGCAACAAGAACCTTTAAATGGAAATTAGAACAATCATCGGTCGTTGCTGATAATAAATTCATTAATATATATGCATACGAATCAAGTGTAGTTGCAGAATCTGAAATAGAGTGGGTAAAACTAGTATTAGGCAATAAAACTTCGCTATTGTGGACTCCCTCCATAAACGATCAGAAGCAGATAGCCACAGATATAGCGCAGGCTAAGGCAGACTTGGCAGAAACAAGGGCTAATGCTTACGCAGACGGTATTGTAACAGAGGCGGAGCAGAACGCAATAAACGAGGCGCAGGCTAAGGCAGACTTGGCAGAAACAAGGTCTAAAGCTTACGCAGACGGTATTGTAACAGAGGCGGAGCAGAACGCAATAAACGAGGCGCAG
>OLQN01000177.1_pt1 | contig 56751 bp, 46 predicted proteins | sample 1673181 | NCBI WGS metagenome assembly OLQN01 (sample SAMEA3136763, study PRJEB25190) | human gut metagenome | biome: human gut; feature: human-associated habitat; material: faeces | place: Austria | collected 2013
ATAACTATAAGCAAAAGGACGAATGAAAAAACTCTCGTTTTTTCACACGCCCTTTTTCTTTTTCATTACATATAAAATTCTGACTTGTGAGAGGCGCTTATATCTGCCCTTCACAACCTATAAAAGCACCACAGAATCTGCGACACTACGTCCGTCAAACTCCGGTTTAATTCTTCTTGCCAAGAGTGACAGAGATTGTCTGCTCCTCATACTGTCCATTGGATGATCTTTCAATCACCACATCCACCGTAGTACCTGCTGCATAATACTGCATATTGTAAGAAAGCTCCTCCATGGAAGTGACATCTTTTCCATCAAATTTTGTGATAATATCGCCTTTCTGGATACCAGCCTGCTCTGCGGCAGCTCCTTCCATGACCTGTGCGACATAAACACCGGTTGGCATATTATATGTTTTTGCAACATCGCTTGTGACATCTACACCTACGATACCGAGATATGCACTGTTGGATTCGTCAACTTTTTCTTTTGTGATAAGTTCTTCAATAATTGGTTTTGCTGTATCCATTGGGATTGCATATCCAATGCCTTCAACAGAAGTGTCTGAATATTTTACAGAGTTGATTCCGATCACTTCCCCTACTGTGTTTAATAATGCACCACCACTGTTACCAGGGTTAATTGCTGCATCTGTCTGGATCAGTTCTGCTGTATAATTGGTGCTGCTGGAGGAATCTGAAACAGAAACTTCACGGTTTAATGCACTGATCACACCGGTTGTTACAGACTGTCCGTAACCAAGAGCATTACCGATTGCGATACAGGATTCACCCACTTTTAATGTATCAGAAGAACCAAGTGTTGCAACCTTGATCTCACTCATTGTATCATCTTTAATACTGCTCAGGGCAACTTTTACAACTGCAAGATCCGTAGAAGGATCTGTACCTTTAATCTCTGCACTGACCGTATCATCATTTGCGAAAGTTACAGTAAGGCTGTTTGCTCCCTCGACAACATGATTATTGGTGGCCACATAAAGATACTCATTATCCTGACTTACAATAATACCTGATCCACAGCTTGTGCTCTCATAAGTCTTGGATTGTCCCCAGAAACTCTGATACTCTGTCTGGCTTACATTTGTAATTGCTACGATAGAAGGCATTACTTCATCGACAATATCTGAAACATCTGTTGCTACATAGGAAGATGAGATTGCTGTCGGCTGTACGGTAGAATCATCTCCGGTAGTCAATGAAGCCTGCACATTGCTTGCATTTGTTGTTCCAAAAATTTTTCCGGATGCATAATTGACACCTGTCATGACACCGCCTGCAACCAGTCCAAATACAAGTGCAAGTGCTGCACATTTTGCAAGCTGTTTTCCAAATCCACCCGGTTTTCTTTCTTTCTTTTTCTTCTCCGGTTTTGGATTGCTGCCATATGCATAACTCTGATAACTGGTATTGCTTCCATATGTTCCATAGTTACTGTTCTGGTTTCCATAGCCTGTACTCTGCTGATTGTTCTGGGTGGTTCCGTATCCAGTGTTCTGCTGGTTGCTCTTTGTATTTTCGTATCCAGCGCTCTGCTGATTATTCTGGGTACTACCATATCCATAACTCTGATTGTTGCTCTGGGTGCTTCCATATCCAGTGCTCTGATTGTTGCTTTGAGCATTTCCATATCCTGTGCTCTGGCTGTTATTCTGTGTCGTTCCATAACCAGAGCCATGACTGTTGTTCTGACCTCCATAAATAGAACTCTGTGTGGAGCCATATCCGCCTGCCTGGGATGCTGTACTGTCGTTCTGTGTATTGTTCTGATTTCCATGATTCTGCTGATTATTATATGAGTAGAAAGAATCAGAATACTGATTACTGCTATTATTATTGCTATTATTGTTATTATAGTTGCTATTGCTGTTAGTGTTGTTATTGTTACTATTGTTGTAATAATTGTTATCCATAACAATTTGCCCCTTTCTGTGCAGCTTCTTATTATCTGCTGCCTTTATCTTTATGACCTTAGTCTAGCGTCAAATTGTGTTCGAATTGTGATAAAAATATCAAGAAAAAATGTTTTTTAAAAATAAAAACTTCCTATCTCTCAAATTTTTCTAAAACCGGAGAAACAGGAAGTTTGGATTTTCATTTAAAAATGAATGTTACAGTTTTAATAACATGATGGAATACTGTGACAGAAAATTTATAATACCCAGAGCCGCAGCTCCTGCAATGAATAAATTTTTCTTTTTTTCACTATCCATGCGCATTACCATCCACAAAATAATAAATAAATACATGAGATCCGTCAGATAATAAACACGGGCACCCGACGCATAAATCGTTGGCGAGAAATGTAACACTGCCTCACTGGCAATCCCCCCAAGAAAAACCATGCTGATAAAAACAGAATGTCCTGTCACTTTCCATAATAAAACCAGAGTAAAAAGTACAGCCGCTATCCACCAGAAAAAGGCAATCCGATTCTGTGTGGTCATCGTCTGCCATGTCGGCAGTTCAGTGAGGCACTGCTCGATATCAATATATCCAATACCCATCTCCGAAAAAAAAGAAATGCCGGCATAAGGAAGAAGTGCCACCACACTAAAAACGACTGCTAAAGACTGATAAACTTTTGCTTTTTTTGACTTTACCAGTAAAAGGAACCCTGCTGCCCAGATTGCAATAAAAAATGCCTTTCCCTCATTTGCAAAGGAAGATAACATCCACTGGATGGTCATAAATAAATGATTTCCTACAGATAACTCTTTGTACCCTGGCATCCAGGTTGCAATTTCTGATGCCACACGCACGTCATTTCCAGGTGCCATAAAAAGGATCACAAATGCTGCAAATGTTATAACCGTCTGGATCCATATCGCCACCGGTATTCTTTTTTTCTGTAACAGAAGACTTAAAATTGACAGACCTTCAAATGCGAGTAAAACTGCTCCCATCTGCTCGATCGACATCGCTGCAATGACACTGCATGGAAGCGCATAGATCAATTGCCTGTTCGAAAACGCCCCTGTATCAAACACAAGATCTGCAAGAGGCATCATCGCCCAGACTCCTGCTGTGAACGTCCATGTATAAAATATGGAACCATTCACCCAGACCGCAGAATATCCCAATGTCATGACACTCATCAACAGATATCCACTCGCAAGTAAAACCGGATACCGGACGCTTTTCCAGAGATTGCGCCACACGTTTAATTCTCCTGAATTGTGTTGCTCTGTGCCAACATCCACACGCTCCTGATACTCATTCAGTAACGCAATATATCCCGTATAGCCTGCCGTCTTGCATCCCAATCTTAAAATTCCGATTGGAAGCAGCACCATCATAACCGCATCTGCAACTCTCCAAAATCCAAGTCCAAGATTAAATGTAATATATACAATTGCTTCTGCAGCCATTCGTCCTACCCATGTCTGATATCGCCAGGATAAGTACTCGAAAAATCCCATGGTGGTAGAATAATGGTAAAAATAGGTATCATCGCCGTCGGAATAACCCGTCTGATTTAAAATCACAAAAATAGCGATTGCCATGAACGCCCAAAATATCCATACTATTTTTTTTTGATTTGTCTTGCTCTTTTCTTTGTCTGCACTCATATCTATAATATTTATAAATCCCTTAATGTCTTTTTTCTCTTCTAAAAAATCCAGCAAAATTTCTTGAATTGCCAAAGTTCGTTTTTTACAAATTACGGTCTATGCTTATATCCTTGTCATCTAAAATCACCGACTCAATAATATACTTTGGTCTTTTTTTTGTTTCCAGATATGTTTTGCCGATATACTCACCGATAATACCGATTGCAAAAATCTGCAATCCGCCAAGCACCCAAATTGAAACCATAATACTTGCCCAGCCTGGGACAACATTTCCATTAAAATAATCCACAAAAGACTTAATTAGCATTATCAGACTGATTAGGCAGATCAGTAAACCGCCTATTGTAATCATTCGAATCGGTTTTACAGAAAGGGATGTGATTCCTTCAAAAGCAAATGTGACCATCTTTCCAAGCGGATACTTACTCTCGCCAGCAAAACGTTCTCCCCGCTCATACTCCACAGTAGTGCTCTGAAAACCAACCATCGGTACAATACCGCGCAAAAACAAATTCACTTCATCAAAATCTAATAAATTTTCTGTCGCACGCTTGCTGAGTAATCGATAGTCTGCATGGTCATACACAATATCTGCTCCAAGGAAACTCATCAGCTTATAAAAAAGATGTGCTGTTCCCCGTTTAAAACAGGTATCCTTTTTTCTGGAGGAACGCACTCCATAAACCACATCATTTCCTTCGTAATAAGCATCAATCATACGGTCAACCGCATTAATATCATCCTGCAGATCTGCATCCATCGTAACGATCATATCTGCATACTTTACTGCTGTAGCCATACCCGCTAAAAGAGCATTCTGATGTCCCCTGTTTCTTGAGAGATTCACGCCGGCAAACACAGAGTTTTCCTCACATAATCCCTTTATCATACTCCATGTCTGATCTTTCGAACCATCGTTTACAAACATAATACGGCTGTTATCCGCTATTTTATTTTTCAAGACCAAAGACTGCAGTTTTTCTAATAATCTTTTTGCTGTCTCCGGCAAAACTTCCTGCTCGTTATAACAAGGTACCACAATATATAATGTCTTACTCATGAACATCCTCTCTCATATCCCAGTATCCCGGATTCATCGTATACTTTAAAATCTGTTTCCTGCTGAGCTTCTCATAATGCCTGCCCATCCAGAAACCTGCATACTTTCCAACACACTGCATACCAAAATGAAAAACAAGCCATGGCTTTCTTATTGCAAAAAGATAAGCGATCGTACTCTTCACCAGCTTCATACCCTCGGCTTCTGAACTCACCTGTTCAAAAATCTCCGGATGCTGTTTCTGTGAAACTGCGAGATCAAAATTCCTGTGAAACTGCTGCCTCATCGTATAATTGTGTGAATGTACTACCTTTGCTTCTGCTGCATACGCAACGCCATATCCGTGTTCGATGGCATTTGCTGCAAAAAACATATCCTCATTAAAAATAACCGGAGACTCAAATCCCCCCAGTTCTTCAAATAAATCCCTGCGATATGCCGCACAGACATCTGAACAGAAAAACGTTTTGATCCCAAGTGTCGGAATATCTGCCTTTGTTTTAACACAGCTTTGCTCCGGATAATTAAACTGCCTCGTATACTGCTCGACAATATGGCAGTCACTTTTCGGAAGCTGTCTGGCGTAAGCCACTGCAACTAAACAATCTTTTACTGCACTTTTTTCAGTGCCTGTCACTTCCATTGCATTCTGCTGTACCCGCGCAGACACCTGATCTTCCTTTAAAAGCAATGACTCCACTAATTTTTCTACCAGAAACTCATCCGCCGGAACTGCATCCTGCGTCATAAAAACCATCACATCCGCATCCGAATGTTCTGCTCCAAACTGCCTTGTCCCACCATGGTCAAAATCTTTCTTCGCAATATGAAATACCTCATACTCACACGGAAGTTCTTTCAATACCTGTTCAATCGGATAAGCTGCTGCTGCCTGTTTCCAGAGTTTCTCTTCCGTATTTAAAATAATTACCCTATGAACGACAAAGGTCTGCCCCTGCAATTTGTGCAGGAGCAGACATAATGTTTCATCCGGTTTATAAGTTGGAATGATAATATCTACTGTCATTTATCTGTATCCACTTCCCTCATTCATACCTGTGTCATTGATAATCTTCTTACTGTTTGCAAGAACGGTATCCGATGGTGTGTATTCCTCATCACCGAACAGGAACTGGTGTAATTCGATTACGTTTGATTCCAATGTACAAGGTACAACCACACTTCCTTTGGATCCGAGAGTTGTTGATCCATGGTTAAACGGAAATCCTGATGTCTCGCCAAGTTTGTAATTAAATACCTGTGCTGCTAATGCAACTAAATCTGCATTCGAAAAACTTGTCTGAATATCCCCAAATACTGCATCGATCAGCTTATTAATCGTAACGAGGTCTGATTTCTGAGCCTTTGCAACCATTGCCGCAAGAACCGTTCTCTGACGCTCTGCACGCTTATAATCATCGCCTTTAGTATAACGGATTCGTGCATATGCGCATGCCTGTACGCCATCCAATGTCACGTTTGTTCCACCACCGGAAAGATACTTGGAATTATTCTTGGTAAGTTTATTGATTTCATCCATATATCCCTGCATAAGAACTGCTTCTTCATCTGTGACTTCATCCAGTGTAATACCACCGAGCAGATCCACACACTCAACAACGGCATTAAAATCTACCGTCACATAATCTGTTATGGACAGATCAAGGTTCTTATTCAACATATTAATAGCCGCCTCCGGACCACCTTTTGCATAAGCAGCATTACATTTCTTAAAGCTTCCATCTCCTGTATCCAGATAAGAATCACGGAATACCGAACATAATTTGACTTCTTTAGTGTCATTATTGATATTGGCGATCATAATGACATCGCTGCGTCCCTTTGACAAATTACCGTTAGAGCGGTTGTCCAGACCAAATAAGGCAATGGTAGTATAACTCTTCATAATCTCCTTGGATTCTTCTGAAATACCTTCATTCACCTCGATGTTTTCAAGTGGAACTTCCTGACGTTCGATTTTTCCCAATTTACTGATTAAAAACAATGCAATAGCTAAAATTAAAACAACTAATATCTCAACGACCAGTAATATGATCTTTCTTTGTCTTTTTTTCCTTCTTATTGCTTCTTTCTGTTTCTTTGTTAAAGCTTTATGATTTTTTTGTCGATTGTGATTTGGTTCACTACTCATTAATTATTTTCTCCTAATACGCATTTTTATTGATAAATCCCTTGAAAACTGTAAGGAATAAAATTTTAATATCCAATCCTAATGTCCAGTTTTCAATATAATATAAATCATGTTCAATCCTCTTTCGAATGGAAGTATCTCCACGATATCCATTCACCTGTGCCCAGCCGGTCATTCCCGGACGCACCTGATGCTTGATCATATATCTTGGAATTTCTTCCCGGAACTTCTCCACATACTGCGGCCGCTCCGGTCTTGGTCCTACAAGACTCATATCTCCTTTTAACACATTAAAAAGCTGTGGGAACTCATCCAGGCTTGTTTTACGCAAAAAACCTCCTACTTTTGTTACACGCGGATCATTTTTCTGCGTCCAGCCTTTTTTCTCCTCTTCCTCTGTCTGCACATACATTGTTCGGAACTTATACATCATAAATTTTTCATTATGAAGTCCAACCCGTTCCTGTTTAAATATCAGCGGACCGGAAGATGTTATTTTCACGAGAATCGCAGAAAGCAACATGACTGGTGAAAAAATCACAATACATATTATGGATCCTGCGATATCCATCAGTCTTTTTACCATTGCATTAAACGTATTCGACAACGGAACATATCGTATATTGATAACAGGCAGACCTAACAAATCTTCCGTATATGGTCTCGTCGGTATAATATTGCCATAATCCGGAATAAACTTGGTATGCACTCCTGACTTTTCACACTGTGATACTATTTTCTCTAATTTGTAGTATTCTTCCAACCCAAGCGTGATTGCAATCTCGTCCAATTTATTTTCCGGCAAAATAAAAGTCAGATTCTCAATACTTCCTATTACTTTCACACCTTTATAAACTGTTCCGCGTGCAATATTATCATCCAGAATTCCACGTATATGATAACCCCATTGAGGATTCTGCTTGATCCTGTCTATATACTGTTCTGCTGCCTTAGAATATCCCACAAGCAGGATATGTTTCTGATTATATCCCCTTCTTCTTATGCTACGTAAAAAACCGCGGACTACAAGTCTTTCTACTTCTTCAAGTACAATGTTGAATATATAAAAATATGCAAACATGGAACGCGAGAAGTTCTTTGCCTCTTCTGTATAAGACAATACAAGGAAAAATCCTGCAAACACAATTAAAATTCCAACTGTATTTGCCATAATAATATTGGATAATTCAAGCCGCCTGCCCTGTACTCTCTTCGGCGTATATAAATTAAACGCATAATATATCAGCAAATAAAGTGGAACAATAAAAATCAGAGCTTTCATATAGAATTCAAATGAAAGAACTCCAACATGATCGTTTGTAAAAATCCCTGAAAGTTTTAACCACCAGGCAAGTGCATAAGAAACAATGACAACCAATCCATCCAAAACAACATGCAATCTATTAAAATGCTGCTGATTATCTTTTATCATAATGCCATCCTTTTCTTAGCTATCATAATTTCAATGATACAATAATTTACCCGAAATCACAACTCTATTTTCTTAAAACGAGCGCTCCAAAATCTTAATTATTTCTTTATTTTCACAGACATCTCCTGTTTCAAACCGGGATAATGTCCTTTTACCTATATTATGCGCACTAAATTGCACCACAATTCCAATTGTATTTTAAAATAGTTAGAAAGATTTTTTATACGAAATTTCACTTTCCAACATTTTTTGCAATCGTAAATCCCCTCTAAAATCCCCTTGCAGTAGTCTTCTCCAAATCCCTTTCTGACAAAAAAAAGTGTTTTGATGAACATACCTATAAAAATAAATGGGACATTTAAAGCCAACTGTAAAACAGGCATATTTTTATAAATCACAAAAATAGTATTTCTTGCTGCTAAAAATACCTTTTTCTTATTGTATCGTGTACCCGTTGTCGCACTTCCGACATGGTAAACCTTCGCCTCCGGAATATACCAATTTTCAAATCCTGCAATTCTTGCCCGATAACCTAAATCCACATCCTCCAGATAAGCAAAATGCTTTTCATCCAATCCTCCGATCTTTCGCATTATATCCATGCGATATATTGCTGCTCCGGCACAGCACGAAAACACTCGCTTTGACGTTTCATAATCTTTACATGGTCTGCCTTTTCCTCTGGCAACGGCCCATCCCATAGCAGTATATAAATCCCCTGCATTATCCAATATTTCATGATTTTTATAATCTATCATCTGGGCTCCACATGAAAAAATATGGTCTGACTTTTTTATCCCCCTTAACAACCACTCCACAAAATACTTATCTGTCTCTGTATCGTTATTAAGCAGAATAACATATGGCGTTCTTGTCTTTTGCACTGCCAGATTTACAGCACCGCAAAAGCCCAGATTTTCATTCAAAGCAATCCATTCCACATCTAAAACATCGGACTTAATATCTGTACTTCCATCCGTGGAACCATTATCAACCACTAATACCTTAAAGTCTTTATACGATTGATTTTCTAATGTCCTGAAACAATTTTCCAGTAAGCTTTTTCCATTATAATTTGGGATTATGATTGTCACTTCCTGCATGATTATTTTCTAATTCCTTTTTATTTTTCCTTTGTTATGTATGTACATCCATGCCGCAGAATATTCCTGACGTTCTTTTTCAGACCAGGATACATATGTGGCAAAGTCTACTTTTGCCAAAGTCATATCCTGCACACCACACTTATAGCATTCTACATTTTTACGCCGCGAAACCATGCGCATCCAGCCACAGTCCGGACATATATATACCCTCATCATAAGCACTTGTCCTCTTTTTCAACTTTAGAATAATTCCATTATATCACAACAAAAAAGAGCTTCCTACTTATTTTGTACGACAAATCCTGACACTATTTGCACATACATATTTTATTATACATATTTTTTCATGATTTAAAAATCATTTTTACTTCTGGTTCATACATAATTCTGTATCCCATTTCTTTTGCTTTCTGACAAACTATATACGAAAATTCCGGAGTTCTGATTTGTTGTTCATAATCCTCAATCTGTTCCAACACTTCTTTTTTTACTAACATACATTTTTCAGAAACCCTGTCACAATCCATTTGTATATTAGCTCTATGCATATAACCTCCATATCCTTCTCGTAAGCCAGAAAATACATTTTCACCACATGCAGCACCTGTCCAATCACCTTTTTCAAAAAATGCAGCCTCATAAATGCGATGATGTCTGTCGTAAATCTTTCCTCCTACAACTCCAATTTTTTTGCGGCTGCAATCTGCATATAAAATCTGCTTCCAGTCTGCATTTAATGGTTTCAAAGATTGATCTGCAAACAAAACGTAATCTTCTGTCTTATTTTCGGTGTTTATCCCATATTCTATTCTGTAAAAGCCAAAATAAGGGGTGACAACCACCTTGCCATTTTCTCCCATCCGCTGTAAATGCGATTCTATCGCACATTTTCCAGCATCAATTGCATAATCCTTGCTTCCAGCACCTGCTGCTGTAGATCGCTCATGTACTCTCCAATGATATAAAACCTTTGGAATATGAATCACATTATCTGCAAGTTCTGTGCATCTTAGGATAAAATCATAGTCCTGAGCCCCATCATACTCTTTGTTTATCCCGCCCACCTGATCCAGCAGTTCTCTGCTGACCATCAAAAAATGTGTTATATAATTATTGGAATTCAAAAGATCCTGATTAAAATCCGGTTTGAAATGAGGTTCGAAAAAAGCCGTTCTATTCTCATTGACCTTATCCTCATCCGAATAAAACATATTTGCCTCTTTCCCTGTTTTCTTCGCACATTTTGCTGCCAATGCCATCTCATATAATGCATCTGGTGTAATTATATCATCATGATCTAAAAAGGCAATGTAATCTCCCTCCGCCATTGCTAACGCCTGATTCGTATTTTCTGCTATTCCATAATTTTGAGATAACTTTTTATAGCAAATACGTGATTTTTTTCCTGTTAATTTTTCATCCATTTTCTGGTATTCTTTTACAATATTTTCAATTTGATTTTCATCTCCATCCTGCGTTGCATCTGCAAAACATAATTGCCAGTTTTCATAGGAAGATTCTAAAACTGACTCGATTAATTCTCTCAAAAAAATCGCAGGTGTATGGTACAGAGGTGTCACAATACTAATCTTTTCTTTCTTATTCCAATGACTAACCTCCATCCGCTGTTTCTCTAACTGTTCCAGAGAAGCTTTCGTTTCCAAATAAAAACTCTGATACTCAGAATCCTTTTCTCTCTTTTTTTCTATAATTCTAATTATCAAAGTGCGCAGCCCAAATCTTCTGATATAACGGATTCCATAAACTATTGCAGATGTCTTTATTTTCATAATCTGTATTCCTCATATTTTCTATAAGCGTCAGAACTTTCCCATACTAATTCATTATAACAAAAAAATCCAAGGAAAACACTATTTATCCCGTGTTTTCCCTGGACTAATTATATCTAAGAAATTTCTTATTCTACTACAAGATCTCCCCATGCATCATCCGGAACTAATGCAATGTATGTTTTACCAATATTAATCTTAATTTCATTGCCGGATGCATCATAATATTTTGTGTTATCTGTCAATCCGCCTTTTGACCATGTAATCTCTTCTGCTTTACCATTTGTAATATAATAACCTGTTCCCTTATTATTCTCGATTTTATAGTACATGTAACCGTTTGGATCATATACACCGTCACCCCAGCTGTGTAATTCAAATGGTGTACACTGTAAAATCACATTTTTAAAACTCAATTGAGCATTGCCATTCTGTGGATCCACATGCTCTTTCTTGTACTCAAAGTACTTATACACTTTCTCCGACTCGTCATATGTCAAATAAGAGCCATTATGAGGAAATGGAATATCTACTGTAACTGCAGATGTTCCATCCGCAATATCAGTGTCTTCTTTGGCGAATTTAAAGTGATTTTCTGTATAATATTTATTATACTCTTTGCTTGCACCTGTGCTTGCAAATTTTTTGTCCAGATCACCTGAAACAATGTACTCTGTATATTCTCTGGATTTTCCATTATTGACACGGGAAAATCCGCCATTAAAATCATCCACACTTGGAAGTGCAATATATTCGTCAATATAGAATGGTCCACCATCATGACATAATACAGCATTCCATTCTGCTGCCAGAATGCAGTTTGTTACCCTTGCGCTGCGAATACTTCCAAACTGCTCTAATGTCTCCCAGTCTTTCACTAAAGCCATGAATCTTGTAATACGGCCATTCTCAGTACTGTTCATCATCTCATAAACAACATCTGCCTGTGTCAGACCATAGTGCGGTAATGCAATTGATTCATTATCTACCATAACAGCAATCGGTCTTTGATTTGCAAGTGACTCATCAATTAATTCTCCTGTCAGCTCATTACGGACTTTACCATCCGGAAGATCTTCTCCCTCCTCATTGTCTACAACATCCCCAACGACTGCCTCTTCGCTGGATTCTTCATAAATCGGTTCTGTGATATTAGCATCTGCCTCTTTCTTACCACATCCTACCGAAGTTACTGCAAGCGTCAGCATCATTCCTAGTAAAAGTGCTCTTTTCTTCAATTGTAAATACCTCTCATATCTTAATATTTTTCATAACTACCCTATATATAGTTAATCTGATAATATTGTAGCACATGATTTATGTATGGAAAAGCTACTTAAGAATATATTAAAAATTATCTTTTTTTAAACGGACAAATTTGTTCGCATTTATAGCATCTTATACATTTACCAGAATTTACCAGTGGATATAAAAACCCCTTTTCATCCGGGCACATCGAAATTGCACACACCGGACATATCGTGGCACATGCACTACAGCCACAGCAGGTATCCTTTTTTGTGCATAAATCCGGCAGCCTTTTTTCTTCCATATATTACCTCCACCTTCTGAGCCGATTCCAAAATTCTTTCGGTATCATATCCTTTATTTTTCTTTTCAAACTTCTTTTGACAACTGACAAAAACGGTTCTTTATAATGATTTTTTACAAATTTTCCAAATGAAACCTCGTTATATTCTTTCCATACATTTTCTGTATTATCTGGTTTTTTAAATGGTCCTTTAAGTGGTTCCTGCATATACTTTTCTAAAGCGCACTCCTTAAAATCACACCCCTGCAGGGAATCCAAAAACCATTTTTCTCCTTTTTGTGTATTAATAAGAACAAGTGAAACTCCCCTATTATCATCAAATTCCGGGTTAGCAGCCTCTACCCCCCATGCATCAGCTATTGAAATATCAGATATACGCTGCAGATTCTTATATGGGCATACATAGCATGCCTCACGTAAAAAAGTGTGTTCATAAAACATCTTCATATAAACCTGACTGTCATGCTCTTTTCCATTAATTGTAACTGTTTCCCAATGATCAGACCATCCGAAGCGTTCTTTATTACGAAAATCTATTTTTTCTATTTTTCCATGATATTTTTGTTCCACATACGCCTTATAATCATTCCAGACTCTTGGACTTGGAACACCATGACACACGATATCCATACAAACGAGATGTTCCTCAGATCCTTTTGGACACAAAGCCTTTATTCCATCCACCTGACATGGAGTTCCTGTAAACAGAACCAACCTGCCGGCTTTCAAATCTTCACAGGCAAGCCGATATGCATTGTGCATGTCACTCTGCACATACTTTGATCCTCTAAGTTCATCTCTCTCTGTCGCATTTACAGCGCGTTTGTGTACAACATTAAAATTTTTGTCCATTCCTGCGCCGTAAATCACCCCCCCCTGTGCTAACACCTGGTCAGATATTGCTGCAAAAATGCCACCGGACCTGGATAGCATACGACTATTCAGGTCCTTCTGTTTTACGATATATGATTTCAATTCAATCTCTCCATGAATCTTTCTTTATTCTCAATCGCAGTCGTAGTCGGTCTGCCAAGGTCTGCACGGGAACCAAGTGCACATTTCACCTCGATAAACCGGAGACTCTTTGCTTCTTTCGCTGCTTTTAATTCCTTATCTAAATCAGCGAAATTATCAACACATACAGCATAAGGATATCCACAACCTTCTGCAATTGTGACAAGATCTATGTTTCCTGCAACAGTCGGCATTCCGCCTACAGTCTCATGTGCTGTATTATTCAACACAATGTGTACCATATTATCCGGTTTTCTGCTTGCCAATACTGCCATAGAACCCATATGCATCAGACATGCACCATCTCCGTCTACGCACCATATTTTTTCATTCTTTTTGCTCATAGCGATACCAAGTGCAATCGAGCTGCTATGTCCCATAGAACCGACCGTAAGAAAATCACATTCATGTCCCTGTCCATTTCTTTCACGGATTTCAAACAATTCCCTGCTTGCTTTTCCTGTTGTACTGACAATCGGGTCATTTTCAGTTACTGCAACGATATGTTCAAGAACTTCCTCTCGTTTCATTTGATATTCGTTGGAATAAACGACTTTATTACCATATTCCAAAGCACCTTTTCTCACTACAAAAGCAACGCTCTTTCCATTTGTAAGAACATTACGGAATTCCTTCATCTTTGCATATAATTCGGCTTCCGTTGTCTCTTTTCCTATTACAAAAGTTGCAATATCCATATCTTCCAAAAGTTTCAGGGTTACTTCACCCTGATAGATATGCTGTGGCTCATCATGAATACCAGGCTCTCCCCGCCAGCCAACCACAAAAATACAAGGGATTGCATAAACCTTATCATTCAATAAAGATGCAACCGGATTAATGATATTTCCAATACCGCTGTTCTGCATATATACAACAGGTACATTTCCCGTTGCAAGATAATGTCCAGCTGCAAGTGCAGTACAATTTCCTTCGTTGGCTGCTATCACATGATGTTCAGAAATTCCGTACTTATCGATCAGAAAATTGCATAATGCCTGTAATTGTGAATCCGGAACTCCCGTATAAAAATCAGAATCTAATATATCAAATAATGTTTCTACTCTCATCTCTTTTATCCTCATCAAAAGTTATTATACCACTACATCAATATTCGTAATCCATTTTTAAATTACAATTCATCTATCAATGTAATAATATCTTTAAATGGCATAAGTTTTGAATCCACTTCCAGAGCCCTATGATTTTTCAAAATTTCTTTTGCTGTATTTTCCATTGCCGGAAATGCACTTCTGGTTAACTGATTTGCATAAATAACAATATTTACACCATGAGCCGCCAGTTCTGCCTCCGTAATATAATTATAAGATGTTGGAACAACAACAATCGGTATATCAGAATATCTTGCCCGAAACTTGTCACAAAATTCAATTATCTCATCAGCTGTTTTCTTTCTGCTGTGAATCATAATGCCATCAGCACCTGCTTCCACATATGCAAAAGCTCTGGTTAACGCATCCTCCATGCCACGCTCTAAAATCAAGCTTTCAATTCTGGCTATGATCATAAATTCTTCTGTACGAAGAACATTTTTACCAGCTCTGATTTTTGCGCAGAAATTTTCGATAGAATCCTGTGTCTGTTCTACTTCCGTACCAAACAGAGAATTCTTTTTCAAGCCTGTTTTGTCTTCAATAATAACTGCTGAAACACCCATACGTTCTAATGTCCGGACATTATAAACAAAATGTTCGATCAATCCACCTGTATCTCCATCCAAAATGATTGGTTTCGTGGTAACATCTAAAACATCATCGATTGTTCTCAGCCGTGAAGACATATCAACAAGCTCAATATCTGGTTTGCCCTTTGCAGTAGAATCACAAAGACTGGAAATCCACATTGCATCAAACTGGTCTAATCCACCGTCATGTTCCACTACCGTCTTTTCTGCAATAAGACCTGTTAATCCAGAATGAACTTCTATCGTTTTAACAATTGGTACTGTTTTTATCAACTGTCTTAATCTTTTCCTGCGATATTCCGGCATTGCCAGTTTTTCCTTAAACTGATCATCGATTTTCTTTACTTTTTCATTATATGTATATGGAACCTCTATTAACTCTCCACCATATTCTTTCAACAAAGCAATTACATTTTCACGAATCGTCTTTTCCGGTCCATCGCACCAATTATCACCATGAATGACATAATCCGGTTTTAATTCTTTGATGACATTATCATACATAATCCTATCCTGTACAATCACTTCATCAATTTCCGGAATATTTCTCACCATTGCCATACGTTCTTCAAAACTTACTGTCGGAAAACGGTTATAACGGACCATCTCTGCATCACATAATACACCTGCTACAACTTTCCCGTATTCTTTTGCTTTTTTAACTACATTCATATGTCCTTCATGGATCACGTCTGTAGCAAAACACATATATACTGTTTTCATATTGTATCCTTTCACTATCTGTATTGTACCGGAACTCGAATATTATTTTCTATAAGCGCTTCCCTTAACACTTTAAAAAACTCTTCAATATCTTCCACATCGATGGCTCCTAACGCACACAATCGAAATGTATCAGTAGTTGTCACTTTTCCCGGATAAATCGTAAACCCACGCTCATAGCAATAGTCATGAACTTTTTGGAAGCTCCAATTCGGATCATCAGGATATACTGCCGACGCAACCAGACCAATTTGAATTTCAGGACGTATCAGTTCTTTAAATCCAAGCTCTTTCAGTCCCTCATGAATGGCTTTCATCACTCTGGAATGACGTGCCCACTTTGCCTCTTCTCCCTCAGCAAAATACTCTTTTAATGCCTGTCGGGTAGCATATACCGTCTGTACCGGTGGTGTAAAATGCATCTGACCCGTTTTTTCAAAATATTCATACTGTAGATATAAATTACAATAATAGGAACGTTTTGGATAATCCTTGGATTTCTTTATGATTTCTTCGTTACCAACTACAAAAGATAATCCTGTCATAGACATCAATCCCTTTTGTGCAGATGCCATACAAAAATCGATATTGTCCTTTTCAATATCGATTGGAACCATTGCATATGTCGAAGTCGTATCAACAATAAAAATCGCATCGTGTGCATGCGCAATTGCTCCTATCTCACGAATCGGATTTCCCACACCCGTACCGGTTTCATTATGTGTTGTATATACTACAGCAATATCCGGATTTTCCTTCATCGTTTTCTCAACCACTTTAAGATCCGGTTGTTCATCGATTGGAAACTGCAGATTGATATGATCTAATCCGTAATATTCGCAGATTTCAACTGCTCTGCTGCTATATGCGCCATTATTTACAACAAGAATCTTCTTTCCTTCTGGAAGAAGTGAATTTACACATACATCCAGATTCAATGTACCGGAACCACAAAACAGAACTGAAGTATACTTCTGAGGATCTCCGTGTACGATCCTCACAAGGTCTTTCCTCATCTGTCTCATCATTTCAGCAAATTCATCTTCCCTTGGGCAGATATCAGGCACAACCTGTGCCATTTTTACCGTGTCCGTTGTTGTTGACGGTCCCGGATTCAATAAAATATTCCTCTTGATATTCATTTGTATTCCTCTCTCTGAATGATACGATTCCTATTTGTCTTCGTTAAATTCCTCAGCCGCTGCTGCTGCTGCATTTCTTTCCTGCTCTGTTGACTCATGCTTCTTAACAGATGTTTTGTCCTTAGAGAAAAACTTCTTGATTTTTCTCCAGTATACACCAACTGCAACACCACCCGCAATAAAAACACCTGCAATAATCTGAACTACATAAGTTAAGGTTGCCGGATCAACATATGCCCATGCATGCGTTGGCATTGCCAAAATAAGAAAGAAAGTAAAATAAGTCACCCAAAAAATTCTTCCGTTCTTTGTAATCTGTTTCATTAAATTTTTCATCAATCTTTTCTCCTTTAATCTTCTGAATGAATTTGTTTTAAACGTAATTTTATATAATTGGCTCCAACTTTTGCGCTGGTTCCCAAATGATATACATATTGTTTCACAAAAGCATCAATCTTATCGTGGTATAAATCTCTCTGTTCGATCAATCTCGTTGCCTCATCTGCTACACGGTCTAACTGATCCAGATTCAGGCTGCATCCGATGCTGTCTCTCATGAAAATATTAATTGGCACAACCCCAATTTTCTCATATTCAGGATTCATGATCTTCATCGGCGTATTAATATACAATACCGGTCTCAATGTTGTAAACGCATATTCATATGCAATACCACTCCAGTCTGTAATGATCAGATCTGCATTAAATACTGTATCGTTAGAAGAAAAATCTGTCTGAATTTCAATATTCTTATCTTCTGCAAACTTATCTTTTAATAATTGCATCTTCTCTGGCATATGTCTTACATGCTGTGGATGCGGACGCACGATCACCTTATATCCTGTAGCCCGCAATTTCTGTAAAATATCCTCGAGACAGGAATCCACAATATTATCTTCCTGCCATGACGGAGCGATCAGGATGGTTTTCTGTTCATTGATCACTTTTTCTTTTGACTCATAATCTTTTCGCATATCATCGAGCAGGCAGTAACCCCAGTTTAACAATACTTTATGCGGAAGATCATAGGTTTCTTCCATCTTCTCGACCTCATCTTTATGATGTGGACCTACGCAGAAAATAGTGTCAAAATGATCGATACTTCCCTTTCGATACGTCATATTCATACTGTCAATACTATGTGGCACATGAATATACTCCATGTCCTTTCTTACATAGCTTCTCTTGATATGATAAGTTTCAAGATCAGGCATTGTCATAACAACAATATCACAATCCAGCTTCATCATCAGAGTGATCAGTTTGATCTCTCCGACATAATATGCTTTAAACCTCTCATGCCTGATCTGGAAAACCTGATCTTCCGGATCACTTGTAACATAATGGATCACAATATCCGAGTTTTCCAATAACTCTTCAATCATTCCACGATAATATTTATAAAATCCTGAGGATTCAGAATAAAACATTAACTGTTTATTTTCATTGTCTTTGGCAAAAAACCTCTTATAGTCCTCTTTTTCCTTAGCCTTATAAGGAGCCATCTTTTTCTTATAGGCATCCTCTACCGCTTTCTGTTCTGCAAGCAGACGTTTACTTTCCTCCAACGCCTCGTAATCAATATATTTTTTCGGGTTATAAACTGCATTTAAAATGTAAATCAACGCTGTGGAGAACAAGTTACTGAAAATCCAATACAAACCAACTCCACCCGGAACCAGGAATGTAAAATATGTTGAGAATGCAACTGTAAAAATTGTTACTCCCCATTGTCCCAAAGCGCCCTGCTCTTTCTGCAACACGTTCGCCTGATTCTGGCATGCACAAAGTAAAACAGTAGAAAGACAGCTGAACAGTGGAATAAGAAGGATCCATGCCAATACAGTAATGTGTGGAACTACAGACAGATCCAGACCAAGAAAATGTGTGTTGATCGTAGCTGCCTGTGCTGCGATCGCCTCAATATCAATGCCGGTCCCTGCCAATGCATTCTGGAAAAAGCTTAAGTTATCCGGATTCTGCAATGCTGCCATTGCCTGAAGCTGTGCGCCGCTCCCCAATTGATCTACACCCATCAGGGAACAGGTAGCTGCCACGATCTGATCACAGACAGATGTCTTGATATGCATCAAATGCTGCATTGGATTATAAATGACATTAATCAGGCCAAGAACCAATGGAATCTGTAATAACATTGGCACCATACCAAGCATTGGACTATAATGTGCCTTCTTGAACAACTCCATCTGTTCATCCGCAATGCGATCTTTATCACCTGCATGCTTATATTTAATCTCATTTATCTGTGGCTGGATCTGAATCATTCGAATACTGTTTTTCTGTACCATAATAGATACCGGTAACATGACGATTTTGCTGACCAATGTAAACAGAATGATTGATAAACCATAGTTTTTCACCAACTGATAGCATCCCCACATGACATATCCAAGTGGAATACCAAACACCGTGTTAATAAAACTCATCATTTCCTCCTAAAGTGACCGCATCTCAAAATATTAAGACACCTATTTTATTCTTACATACCAAAATAGAATTTTATCAAATAAAAGGAAACTTGTAAACCTATAAACAATGATTTCATCTTAAGATTTGCTTAAAATCTTACTGAAATCTATTCCGATAGTTTTAAATAAATTCTGTATTTCAACTCCACATCCCGTATCTGCGGAATGATATTATCATACACCTCTTCTTCCTTGAATTTTCTTATCAGATCATCGCTATGTTCATACGCTACACGATCACTGTCAATTGTACTCTCATAATACCGGATCCTGTCTGCCAGTTTATCCATTGTCACAACCTCATGCCCTGATTCTATATCCAAATGGATCTGTTCATCTGTAAGTCCAATAATATTGACAATTGCAATCGCCGGCACATCCCGTCTGATAGCTTCTCCTGCCAACATCTGTATATACTCACAATAACTCTGGTTTCTCTTATCCGCATTGTCCACTTTGTGCTTATGCGTTTCCTGTTTATCTGTGTTCTCTGCATAATACCAGTTTTTTGCGTCTGAGCTTCCGTATAATTCGACATGATCCGGAAACTTCACTGTCTTGATCACATAGATTGCCTGATCACCGATCACGATATGATCCACATGCATTACTTCATACATCCCTGCATCATGATTAAACGTCTCTGTCTCATAATAACCATTATTTATTGTACAAAACTTTGGAAAGTTTTTGATCAGATACTGTTTTGCCTGCTGTATTGCCGCTTCATGCTCCTGCTCTCTCTCCATTTCTTCTCTGGAGATATGAATGTCTACATTCTCCCAATCAATTTCGCTGCGACGTAATCCTGGTCTTACCATAACTCACATCTTCCTTTCATTTCCTTCAATCTCTTTTAACAGTTTCCCTGATTCCCAAAGCAACCTGTTAAATTAATTAATTTTATTCCCATTCATGCAAAAAGACCATTCGATATCACGTAAATTTAAATTTACGTCACATCGAATGGTCTCTTTGCCTTCTGGAATTTACCATAATCTCAAAATTAATTGGAGGTACAAAACCATGAAAAAGAAAATTTTTGCTATCACATTATGTGCACTTATTGCAGCCGCTTCTATTGTTGGAAGTACAGGAGTTGTGGATAACTCTTATGAGGTTGCCTATATTTTTGGGCCAAGATCCGGCGGCTACTAAAATTCCATGTTGTAACTCAATCTGCACCAATCAATTATTGGCTGAACTCTTTCAAATTGGTTAGTTGTTTCAAAAATTATAATTGCTTGGTGCAAATATTTCTTTGCTTCATTCATTTTTCCAATTTCCGCTAATGCAATACCTTTATTTAAAACAAGAATTGGCAAAAAAACCAAATTTCCATATTTTATGCAAAAGTCAATTCCTTCATCTGCCATTCTTAATGCTTCACTATGACATTTTTCATCTCCAAACCAATCACTTAGATTATATATAATCATAGGATATTTTGCCGTTTTCATTGTACCATCCACAATTTTATTTTCCATATACTCTTTTAACCACATATCAAGCCGAATTGCCTGCATAATATCACCATTATTGGCATGCAAAATTGCAATTGCATTAATAATCATGATTTCATCAAATGTTAACAGATTATTTTTCAAACAATTTATACCATCAAAATTAGGCAATGTTACATGTATAGCTTTCAAATATAGTTCCATAGCTTTTGAATCATCTTTTTCTTTTTGTCTTGCTAATTCGCCTTTGGCAAAATATAAACATTGGTGTTCTAATTCCGAAGCATTTGTTGCTAATTTCTCGACAATCGATATGTGTTCCTCAAGTTTTGTCACATCCTCATCTGTTATGTCCCTAATCAGACTTTGAATAGCAGAATACAACTCCATTTCTTCCCTGCTCACAAAAGAATTAAACAAATTATTCTCCGTACCCAATCGTTCAAACAGTTTCTCCAAAATAAGTCGTCCCGGTTTTTGTGCTCCATTTTCAATTCTCGACAAAGACGCAGGTGTACAGATTCCGTAGCTGACCTCTTCCTGTGTATACCCTTTTCTCAATCTGGTTTCTCTCAAAAAATCACCAACAACATATACTGCCATATTGTATTTCACCCGTTTCTCTTTTTTGTATTGGATACTTATAATATAGCGAGTTTTCAGTTAAACTTCAACTTTTTATTAATAATTCTTTCAATTTAACAATTTTAAGTATATTTTCCTCAAAATATAAGACTTCATACATTGTATTCTTTAATTCTAAGAATTGTCAATACGAGCTTTTTAAAACAATAATCACAATATTTTCAATCAGCATTTTACATATATTATGATTCTTTCTCATACTTTTCAATCAAACATTGATGTTCTTTGCAATTTTTATCATAACTGATTCCTACAAGCAGAATATCCCCCGTATAATTTTCAATGGCTGTTGGATACTTTTTATTCTTAATCTGCTGCATTGCAGTCTGTGCATTCTGATTCCATTTCAGTTCCACAATTAACGCAGGATAATCCGCTTTATATTCAGGTCTTGGTATATAAACAAAGTCAGCGAATCCACGGCCTGTCGGCAATTTCCGAATTGGTTTGAAATAATATTGCATTGCACTAAGATATGCTATTGTCAATACACTACTTAACGAATTTTCATTATGATACTGAATAACAGAAATATACTCATTATGAATTTTCTCTATCTGAGTTCCAACCATCACACCATCCATATCTAACGTCGCATCCAGAAGTCTTTCTGACTCCTGCTGAAACATCAACATTTCATTCCAAGACCGGCTTTCAACTGCCACTGTAAGTTCCTGCCGAATCTCTTCATTCGGAATAAACGCTGTTTTTGTATACTGATCATAACCAAGATATCCCAGATGAATCATATAAGTAAGCACATCATCCTTGCTGTGAATATTTACAGTATCATTTTTGAAAGTTGCAGTATCAACCTTCACATTTGCACCAGAAAGCATTTCAATAATAGCTGTTTTCAAACCATCATAATTCATATTAATCAAAGGAGTAACTGCTTCATAAGATGCCGTTTCGGACCAATAACTTTTAAATTCTCCTTTTAGCATCACACCTACAACCGCTCTCGGATTATAAATCTGATAATCCTTCAAAAGATAACCATCATACCAGCGTTTGACTTTATCAAAATCCTGATGATATTCCTTCGAAAGTTTCTCTACTTCATCCTCCGTAAAACCAATATAAGGAGCCAGATTGCTCGCACTCAACATTGTAAACTCATCAAAATTATTCAATGCAGACTGTGTTTTTTCTTTTTTTACAGGAAGAATACCTGTAAGATAAGCAAGCTGAATGTATTTAGTTGGTTCAGTTCCTTTAAACATTCCCCTCAGGAAATTGATATACGCCTCCTGAACCTTTCCATTTGTTGCCGCGTCTCGAATCAGAACATCCCATTCATCAATAATGATAATAAACTTTTGTCCGGTTTTTTCTCTTACAATGGAAAGTGCATCCGGTAAACGTGATACTTCCCATGTAAAAATATCTGGATATATTTCCCGTAATTCGCTCAAAACTGAATCTGTAATAAGCGTTACAACATTATCAACGTCCTCACAATTCGCCAAGAACCACTGGATATCAATATGAATCACATCATACTTATTGAGATGCTCCCTGAAATCTGCTTCCTTACTAATTTGCAATCCAGAAAACATCTTCTCAGAATCCGCACCCTTACTGTAGTATGCTGCCAACATATTCGCTGCATACGACTTTCCGAATCTGCGTGGTCTGCTATTACAAATATAAGCATCTGTCGTATCAAGAACACTGTTCGTGTACTCAATCAAACCAGTCTTATCCACATATATCTTAGAATTCAACGCAACCTGAAATGCACTATTATCCGGGTTTACGAATCTACCCATGTCTTCCTGTCTCCTTTCTGTTTCTTCTAAATAAAGAATAACAGTAATTTTGCTAACTGTAAATGTAAAAGTGGTCGTATAATAATTATTATACGACCACTTTCAACAATGCTATGCAGGAGCAAACATTTTCTTTAAACTTTTTATCTTAATGATACATAATAGTTGTTAACTCACTTTTTTGTAAGAGAATTTAAACTCTTCTGCCGCCTGCGGTATGGTATCAAATCCTACATATGCCCAAGGTACAATGGCATCAGACTTATGAAAACCCCACCATGGAGCCATATTTGCCAAAGATGTCTTACTGCTCACTAAGGCTGCTATCGTCAATGTCACAACAGAAATGCCTAGCAATGCTGCGAGAATCGTCTGTACAATCCCCGCCTTCTTCACGCCAAGAATATTCAATATTCCAAATAAAATCAATATTCCCATAGCAAGCAACATTTCTCCAAGCCAGACATCTTACCGGCCACCTGATAATGCAACCCCCATTTTAAAATATCTGCTGATCCATCTAAGCCATCGACAATTAGACCAATTGCAGTCGAATTCATTGGAACATTTGTCAAATAAGCCACTACCAGAAACCATCCACAAACATATGCCGTATTTCTGCCAAAGCACATCTTGGTAAAAGTAAATCCGCCGCCTGCATTTGGATACTTTTGCACCAAGTGCCATTGCCCATACATGTGTAGGACTTAACTGTCTCTGAAGTTGTCCCTGATTATCATTTTTTTATAATTGCTCACATTTGTCGCTTTTATCAACCTGTGACATAACGATTATCAATTGCCTTTAATTCGTTAAATGTATCAATCTCTGTAATATCTTCTGCCTTACATTCACGAACATGCACTTGGTAATTTTCCTTTTTATAAACAAGCGGCACCTGCTCCCAATAGCGCTCTTTTCCACCCTGCGATAAATAAACCTCATTTAAGTCATTGGCAAGCTTGATTCCATCTGCTTCACTCCAGTAGGAAATTCCAACCATCTGATGACAGTCGGTACCACCTACTTTTTCTTCTGTAATCACACCATTATGATCGGTTGCAAAACACCAGTCATCCGTGGACTCCACCGGAATACTCAAGAAATTTGTTTCATATTCATACTTACGAATCAGTTTTTTATTACGGAGCAGTAAATCTGCTTCCAAAACATACGCATTCTGCAGAAGATATCTGACACATACAGCGGAGGAAATATTATTTGCCTCACTATAAATCGGATTCTCAACAAACCTGATGTTCGGATATTTATAAAGAAGCTGATCAAACTGTTCTCCCAAATATCCACGCACAATAACAATCTCAGGAATTCCAGCTTCTACCACTGCATCAAGAAGAGAATCAATAATACGCGTTCCATTGACTCTGACAAGCGGCTTAGGCGTATTCAAAGTGATCGGCACCATCCGGCTTCCAAAGCCTGCTGCAACAAATACTGCCCTCTTCACACGATAAGGTTCCAATGCATCCAGACCATCCTGTGTGATCCGTCCATTTTCGCAATAGTTTTTTTCTGTTAATTCTTTGACTGTCTTATTCACGGCTTCAGCTGAAATTTTTAACCGCTCTGCCATATCTTTCTGAGATACAACCTCTTTTGTCTCTGTCAGAAGTACCAACGTATCAAATTCTCTTTTTGTGATCATACTTTTTCTCCTAAATACATAAATCTTGTTGAAGTATAGTACTAGCATTCATTGTTGTCAATGTTACATATATAATCGGAACACTTTTCAGTAATTTATCTAATTCTCCAGCTTGCATAAATATCCATCTAGTGTATCATTTTTCTATAATTGAATTTTATTTCAATACATTTTCCTTTAAATACTCCGCAATATATCTGGATACTTTCTTTCCGCCACTCTCATTCAAATGTGTTCCTGCATCCAGACTATCTTCCTCAAAATTCAAACCAATAACATCTGTCACCTTCATACAATTAATCAATTCAACCTCATGTGTATCTGCCCAATCCATAACTGTATTTGTCATCTCTACTGTTTTTTCATTGCATGGGAACGGCGCACGCACCAATACCAATTCTGTACCATGCTCCTTACACAGTTCATTCATCATATCCAGATATCTGAAATTTTCTTCATAAACAGGTCGTCTTTCTTCTGAAAATATCTCATCCCAGGATGCGTACCCACACGGCTGCGCTCCTGCCCAATGTTTGAATCCTCTCCCTTCCTCTGTAAAATATGGATTCATTATACTCTCTTTCCATTCCTCAAAAGACGAATAATCCAATTCCTCCCATCGGGAATGATACTTGACTAAAGGAAACAAATAATCCAACTGCAAATCTTCCGGCACACAATCTCTTATTGCTTCCACTTTTATATCTGAATATCGTAGGTCATTTAATGAGGAATCTCTCACTCCCTCGCTCGTAAACCCAGTATCATCCTCATCATAAAACATTCCAAATATCTCTAACACAACCACATCAATATCACTGTTATCCAGCGCATCCTTGACATAATAATACGTGTAATTCATTGTCTGCTGCTGTCTGCCACGATTATACGTTTTCAAACCATACTCATCAAATATTTCCGGGTCAAAGGTGCAATAGCTCTGACTCGTTCCAAAAAACACTGCATCCCAATGTTCTTCCTTGTAAAAGTCCGGTATTCTTGGAAGCAATGCTATCGTAATTCCACAAATACTTCCAGCCAAAATTCCACAAAAAATAAGTACTTTCATCAAACTAATTAATTTTTTCATTTGTATCCCCACAAACTATTCTTTCACTTTAGTCCTAAATCAAACTATCATTCAAAATAATTTTCTTTTAAATATGCTGCAAGATGCTTTGATACCTTTCTGGCACCACTTTCATTCAGATGAGTTCCGCCATCCAGACTGTCTGTATAAAAATTCAGTTCAAGAACATCCTGTAATCTCATATAATTGATTAATTCTATATCATGTTCTTCCGCCCAGTCTGAAACAGTATTCGTTTCTTCAATCACTCTGTCATAACATGGCAATGGTGCTTTAACTAATATCAATTTTGCTCCTTTTTTCTGACACAGTTCATAGATTTTATCTAAATACTTGATATTCCCTGCATACACATCTCTTCGAATTTCTGAAAAAGCAATACTCCAATAATCATCCACACATACTTCCGATTCTGTCCAACGCTTATATCCCCGATCTGCTTCCTCATAATATGGCTTTAATGCACTGTTATAAAATCCATTCCAGGAAGCATAATCTAATTCCTCCCATCTGAAGTGATATTTATCCAATGGAAAAAAATAACTTATTTGCATTTCTTCTGGAACACACTCTCTGATTGCCTCTATCTTAGTTTCCGACATTCTCATATCATTCAGTGACGAATCTCTTACTCCTTCACTTATAAACCCCGTATCATCTTCCTCATAAAACATCCCAAAAACCTCTAGAACTACAACATCAATATCGCATACATCCAATGCATCTTTGATATAATAATAAGTATAATTCATCGTCTGCTGCTGTCTGCCACGATTATATGTTTTCAAATCATATTCATCAAAAATCAAAGGATCAAAAGAACAATATGACTGGCTTGTTCCAAAAAAAACAGCATCATAATGCTTTTCCCTGTAAAATGATGGTATTTTAGGTGTAAGTACATATGTTATCAAAAGTATTCCACCATTCAAAACCACCAGAAAAATAATGATTTTAATAAAATTATTAATAGTTTTCATTTTTCCTCTTCCAGACGCTTTGTTCCTTCTAATACTACTACAGCTTTAAAACTGAAAATAAATAAAATTAGTCGCAGAATATCCACTTCCCCAGATTCCAAACACTAAAATGCCAAGAATTCCAATAATAACAACGATCCATCTTACAACGATATTAGAATTTAAAATCATGCTCCGAATCTTAATCCCACGATATTTAAATATATCTGCTGTTAATAATATCAATAGTGAAACACCAAGAACTATAAAATTCGGTCTGCTCAGTCCCATATCATAAAGTGCCCCATTCGCCAACAATGCCGGATTATTCATATTAAAAATACTTTGGATCACCGCAAATGCATGCTGCACTGTATCCGCGCGAAAGAAAATCCATGTAAAATCTACCAATACAAAGGTTACCACTATATAAATGATCATCAACGGAAAGAAATTCTTTTTTAGATGTAATTTTTCCCTGATTTTATTTCTGAAAGGTGTAAAAACTGCCCCTATCACCTGATAAATTCCATTCAACCCACCCCAGATAACATAAGACCAATTTGCTCCATGCCAAAGTCCACTTACCAGAAATACAATCATAATATTAATATATTTTCTAACTTTTCCTTTCCGATTTCCACCCAACGGAATATAAAGATAGTCCTTAAACCAGGAAGAAAGTGAAATATGCCATCTTCTCCAAAACTCTGCGACAGACTGTGATAAATATGGGCAATTAAAATTATCCATTAACTGGAATCCCATTACCTCTGCTGCTCCAATTGCAATTGTGGAATATCCAGCAAAATCACAATAAATCTGAATTGCAAAAAGCATACTGGCAATCAAAAGATACTTTCCATCGTACACCCCGACATTGGCATACGCATTATCCACAAAAATAGAAATACGGTCTGCTATGACAAGTTTTAAAAAGTATCCCCAGATCATCAACATTACTCCATCGCACATTCTCTCATAGCTGAATGGTTTCGGATCACGCAACTGTGTCAGTAAATTCTTTGACCGTTCTATTGGCCCTGCTACAAGCTGTGGAAAAAACGACACAAACAATGCATACCGGAAGAAATTGCGTTCTGCCTCGATCTCGCCCCGGTATACGTCCACGGTATATCCAAGTGCCTGAAAAGTATAAAAAGAAATTCCAACCGGAAGCAAAACATCCAAAGATGTGTTTACTGCCGGTAAGCTTGTATGACTTAACACAGCATTAATGCTTTCAATTGTAAAATTGAAGTATTTAAAAAAGAACAGTATTGCAAGATTCAATATAAAACTTCCCGCCACCACCCACTTTTTAGTACTTATTTTATCCGGATGCCTGTCATTCAGCCATTGAATCAAAACGCCACATACATATGTAATTATTGTTGAAGCCAAAAGCAAAAGTGCGTACTTTGCATTCCACCCCATGTAAAAATAGTAGCTTGCCGCCAAAAGCCATAAATAACTTATTCTTTTCGGCAACAAAAAATAAACAATAACAACAATTGGGAAAAACACTATAAAACCATATGAATTAAATAACATCTTCCTCTCCTCTTATGTACTCATGCAAATCACTCCGCATAATCCAATTATAAATATGTTTTCACACACTCTTCCGAGTCTAACATTTCATAATCTGTTCCAAAAACATAATTCAAGGTTCTTCTAAGTGTGTTTATTCCATTTTCTCCTTCTATGTCTATCGTTTCTCCTTTATAATAAACGCAATTCAAAATATTCTGCATATAAAAATTTTCTTCTTGTTCATCATACGCTTCTGCATCAAAATCTTCCACCATCCAATACGGATACCTGGATCCATGATCGGATTGTATAATGACTAACGCATCTGGATCTGATTCTTTTATATTTTGTATTACATTTTCGATAGTTTGACTTATATATTTTAACTGTCCTATATATAACTGCTTGTCCTTCCAGTTATGCCATTGATTTTCCGGCAATGCCGATCCATCTTCTCGAAACATAATTGGATCATGAGGCGACTGTATATAGCCAATCGTTAATGTTGGCTGATTCTTTGCTATATAATCAGGAGAATTTTCCATAAGTTCTAATATATTTCTAGTATAACTTTCATAGGACATACTATCTCCATGACTTCTCTTATACAGTTCTTTCATCACCGACTCAATTTGTTTTAAAGCACTGTTATTAATAAGATAAGTTGAAATCGTATCCCCCTCCAAATCATCATTCAAGACATTGCAACCTGCTGTTTTTAAAAAGCCCAAATGATCAATCATGTTAACTGTATATCCATTATTTTGAAACAATTTTAGTAATGATGCATTTTCAGTTAATGCAATATTATCAATCGAATATCCATCATCACTTGCTACATAAGATAAATTCATAAGATTCGGTACAATCGTTGATGTAAATATCGACTCTGTGTTTCTACTAGAATATGAAACGTTCACTCCTGCAGCCTTTAAATCATCATAGAAAGATCCGTTATCATAATCATAATATCTTTGCAGATTTTCATATCCCCCATACTCATCATAAATAAAATAATATACGTTTGGCTTCGTGTCCTCAAATTTAAATGCTGTTATAGCATCATCACTACCAACTGTTTTTTCCGAAAAATATCTATTTGTGATAGCTGGAATAGCAGACACAAAATTTATTACAATTAAAATTGTAAACACAAGTCCAATTATTTTTAATGCAATCATTCCATCTGCAACTCTTTTTATAAAAATATATAAAAGTACCGCAAAAAAACAACCCAGAACAACCAGAAAATAAATTGTACGCATTTTAGGAATTATTTTTCTAAGTGCGTTTAAAACTGTATTAAAATTCATAAAAGCAATCATTGACAATATTGTATACAAAGCCGCCTTTGAAAATCTTTTTATAATTGCCAGCACCAGGATAAATACAATTCCAGTAACCAATAAAAACTTTCCGACTGCCGGTAAAATCTCTTTAAAATTTCCCTCATCCACATTTTGAAAATACATAAACAAACAAGGATACAGTACTGTAACTAATAGTGCTATTATTGAAACTATTCTATCTTTGGTCTTTTTCATCTCTATCTCCTTTCATTTAAAAATACGAATCCACCATCGGAATTACATCATATATTCCATTATCATATACATACTGGAAGTCATATAGATTGCCTCTATAAGTATACACATGATAAACATTCTGTCCCGCATTTCCTCCATCGTATCTTTTCACTGCCGGATAAGTATCATCCTGAGATCTCTCGTATACAGTTCTTTCCCTGACTTCATTTTCTGAGAAATCATAAATAGAGAATCCAAATTCACTATAATCCTCTCCTAATGCATTTACGATTGTTGGAACAAATTCATTCAACGAAATCGGCGCATTACTTTCCTGCGCACCGTCATGCTTTTGTCCTTTTTCTTTTATAAAGAAAATTGGCTGCATATTTCTGGCTACTCCATGATCTGTCGTGATAATAATCGTCGAGTTATCATAAGCATTTACAGCCTTCAGCTGATCTAAATATTCATTCAGCATTAAGAATATCCCTTGAATTGTCTGCATCCGCGACGCTCCATCTGCGTACTGACAATTTTCATCATTAATAAATTCATGTGTACCATTCAAATGAATAAATTGATAATAGTTACTGCTGTCATCTACTTTAAGACCATTTTCGACTAATGTATTATAAAAATTTGGATTTGACGTTGCAATCACATTGTCCGCGTAGGAAACAATTTCTGAATATTCATTCATTCCAACATTAAATCTTGATTTCAAACATTTTGGTGCATATCTGTAAGCTGACATCTTAATCAAAGTCTTATACAGAAGCTTATGATTTACCTGTATTGAGTCACTTTCCTGCGCGATATTGTCCAATTTTCCTGTTGCAAGTGACAAGGTCTTTGATCCACATATAATTGGCAGTTCCGGTGTATAAACATTAACTTTGTAGCCATGTTCATGTAACAGATTGTAATAATCATCTGTCTTTTCGTTATTCCAACATTCCGTAATATAGTCATCCACACTTACTGTTGGATTAAGTTCATGTCCTGTAACCAGTCTTACCAATGACGGATATGTACTGTACGAATTACAATCAGCATTATTATAATAAGTAAAGTCTACCAATCCATCCGTCAATCCTGGAATCTCCTGCTTTGCTTCTGTAAGCCATTCTGACGAAAAATTATCTAGAATAAAAACTATGATGTTCTCATTGGATGATACAGTAAACTGTTCTTCTCCCGACAGACACAGTTCCCCTTCCGCGTATTGAAATGCTTCCTTGTCTGCTGTAAAAAACAAAGAAATATATCCACTCATTTGAATCGCAATTAAGAACAGAGAACCAAATACTGCTATTTTAACACGATACTTTTTCAATACAAATGACAATGCCAATGCTATAACAATAATCATCATCCAGATTACGCCATTCTGAATCATCTCAGTCTTTCCTGCATGATATCCCTCAGCGGTAGCTCCAAGCATGTCCAACCCTTTATTTAAAAACATCCCCTGAATATAACACGCTACTCCAACACCAAACCCTATACTTAAAATTATTATTCTAAGCACTTCTGGGAGCAAAGCGATAATGGCAGCTATTACAATTGAGCCAATGATTCCGCCAATCAAAAATGTCCATCCAAACTCACTGTAAATCACTCCAAAATCTTTATAATTTCCCATAAAAATTTCAGCAGGTCCAAAAATAATTGTCATAAATACATTTAAAAACACAATACAATAGCTTATCCCGAATGTAACTAATTTTTTTTTCATTTTCTTTCCTCTTTCTACTCACTTATTCTTCTGTGCCTCATCATCATTGGTGCAGCAGATTACATAATGTGGTCTCTTTTTTACTTCCATATAAGTTTTTGACAAATATTGCCCCATAATTCCCATGCAAAACAACTGAATCCCACCTACAAAAGTAATAATGCATGCCAAAGACGGCCATCCACTTACGGGATCCCCAAAAATCATCTTTCGGACTATAATAAATACAATTGCAAGGAAAGATACGAACGTCATAACAATCCCAAGATATGATGATATCATCAATGGAACATTTGAAAAATTCACGATACCATCTATCGAATATTTCAGCAGCTTCCAGAAACTCCATTTGGTCTCTCCATCAACTCTTTTAACATTTTCATACTCAATCCACTTTGTACGATACCCTACCCATGCAAATATTCCTTTTGAGAATCTATTGTATTCTGACAACGATAGTACACTTTGTACCATCGCCTTTGTCATCAAACGATAATCTCTTGCCCCATCTACAATTTCTGCATCTGAAATTCGATTGATCAGTTTATAAAAAATACGGGCAAATGCAGATCTCACTAGCGGTTCTCCTGTTCTTGACACTCTTCTTGTTGCAACGCTGTCGTATGGTTCCGTCTCTAGTATTTCTAACATCTTTGGCAGCAATTCTGGTGGATCCTGCATATCAGCATCCATTGTAACAACATAGTCACCCTTTGCATTACATAATCCTGCATAAATTGCCGCTTCTTTGCCAAAATTCCTTGAAAAAGAATAATACTTTATCCTTGTATTTTTTTCTGCCAGTTTCTGCATTTTTTCTAATGTATCATCTGATGAGCCATCATTAACAAGTAATAGTTCATACTCAATATCATCCACTTGTTCCATAGTTTTTTGTATAGCTTCACATATAATATTTATCGTCTTTTCCTCATTGTAACATGGAATAACTATACTGATTAATTTTCCCATTCTGCCTCCATCAAAATACAAACTGTATATATTATACTCACTATAAATCCCAATCGCAAGAACTATACCATCGAATTTCTATCCTTTTTCTTTTCTTAACGGTAATCTTATGCTATAATTCTCTTCATCAAACATTTATTGAGGAGACAATTCATGAACTTATTAATTGAAACGCTGCAGAAGCGAGATAAATTTTCCAGTGCATTACTCTATCCTGTTTATTTTTTATTAGGTCTTTACTATCCTCTTTTTAGTTTTATGAGAAAGACATTTCCAGCTTATATGGGACAACTTGTTGTATTTTATCATATTCTGCTTTTTATGCTGCTAATAAAAAATATTTTACAAAAAAATTCTATTCTCGATTGGATTTTCCTGATGCTCCTATTCTATCTCTGCTGCAAAAGCTATCAATATAATTTTGATTTCTATAATATTTTCGGAACCATGATGTTACTGTTTTGTGCCAAAAATATAGAAATTCGAAAAATCGTAAAATTAGATTTGTATATTCGCATTGTAAGATGTATTCTGTTTTTTACTTTACCATTTATGGGACTGATGATAAATGAGATCAACATCTGGATTGGTGGAAGAACACGTACTTTCTTTGGATGGACTCATCCTAACATGATGGGATTAGATTTTTTACTTCTCGCTATGGATATTATGTATCTTCGAAAAGAAAAGAAAAAATGGTATGATATCATTCTTTATATTGGATTCATTCTACTTCTTGAAAAAACTGCAAATAGCAGAACTGCAGAAGTAATTATTTTAATGTTAATTATCATACATCTTTTATCAATCATGGTAAACGATGTTATTTTCAACAAATTAATGGTATTATTTACATCCGGAGCATTTCTCCTGTGTCTTGGAATACCTTTGATTGGCTGTTATTTATACCTCCACCATCCTGAATATTTTGCGTCTTATAATGGCACAATGCTTTCCAGAATCCAATTATCGTGCTCTTTCTATAGTAAAAATTCTGGTTTTGGTTTTTATGGATTTCCAATTTATGACAATGATTGTCTGGATATGTTCTTTCCATACGTTTCACTTCACTGGGGAACTGCTGCCACAATCATCCTCACCTTTGCAATTATATATGCGATTATAATGGCAGCAATCAAACACAATACCTCTATGTTGTTACTTTTGTTCTTCTTTTTAATTTATGGTTGTTCAGAAACAGCACATATTTACCCTGTATATTCGTATTTTTCACTTTTGCTTGGTTATTACATTATGAACCGCAAACCATTTTCTTTGCATATAAAGTGAAAAACTGGTCTGCCGGTACGTGCTTTGAAACGTTCGATTGCTTCCATCAGCATCTCTGCTGAAATGCGTTTGCGGATTTGAATTCATCAAAATCCTTGCAATTATTATAGCAGAAAAAGGGGTAAAAGTCAGTAAAATCAAGTGTTTTCAATTTGTTCAGCAGACACTATTTAAATATAATATTTTTTATTATTCAAATGTATTCTATCAATTTTTATTAGTTATTCTCGTTTCTCTTTTAATTTTAAACCCGAAAAACCAGCACACAATGCTGCCATCACATATACCATTCCTTCACGATATGTGAATACACTATGCATAAATGAATGATTACTGAAAACTATAAATCTTACAACCGGAATCATACAGAAAAGTAATAAAATTACCACGGTTGACAGTTTAAAATGAATCTGTAAGTTCTTTCCGATCAACAATGCTATTACACCTGCAACCAGCATAATTACAAACATTTTAAACAAAACTGCATTTTCACCATATATCCATATGAAATTACCTCTAAATAATTCTCGCCATGAGAAAATCCATTCTTCTGTGCCTGTATCTGTTCCAGTTCTAAATAACACCTCGCCAATTGCATCTGCAATAATATTTTCGTCTGTCAATAATGATGCTACCACCCATTTTCCACACCACATTCCAAGATATCCAATAATCCATACAATAGAAGACCGGGCTGCTCTGATGACATCTTTGATAAAATTACTTTCAAACATCAGTAATTGTAATACAAGCAGCATGCCGAGTGCTGCAATCGGATACGTAAGCAGATCAAAAAATGCTACTAATATACCACTCATTAAAAATATAAGATCATATCTTCCCTTTTTTTCTAAGGAATCTCCCTTATACAAAGCAAAGATATACTCTATCATAATCACATAAAAAACGGTATTATACTGCAAAGATCCTCTCATTACAACAGGATTAAGAAACAGCACACTTGCAGCAAAGGCCAATGCATATTTACAGCTTCCAAATTTTTTATAAAATCCTATCATGATAATCGATATGAGTGAGCATCCTATTATCGTATTGAGCCATCGTATCTGATAATAATTAAAAATAAATAATAACGGTTTTAGAATCACCAGATATCCATGCCAATATCTACCATATGTAAACGCATCTCCGCCCGGAACATCCTGTAATGCATTTATCAGTTTTCTGGTCTGCGTGCCTTCTGCATAATTCGTTCTCGGATTTAACAGTGCTTTTTCCAACAAACTTTCCTTACCATCATAGACAGCAGTATTGATCATCAGTGAATCAGTAAAATTAGCAGCCATACTTGTAAAATCTTTAAGAATCCATTTATAATCATCTCCCTCATCTGCCATCATCGATATTGTTTCTCTTGCATGCATCTTCATTGGCTCAGTCGGCAATGCATAGGATGCAATCATTAAAACAGTCCCTGTTAATATGGATACAATTAATATTACTATTATCCACACACATTCTTTTATAAATTTATTTTTCATAGTCTGCCTCCAAATCCTTTCTGACATGATCAAGTCTGATCAGCTGCATTTCAAAGTCCTGTCTGTTTTTCTGTACACTATTCTGTAACTGCAATCCTGTAAAAAGTGAAAGGATTGCTGCCAGCATTGTAAAGCCACAAACGATCAATGTTGGAAAGTTTGGCACCAGAGCAGTCTTTAAATAGACTGAAAAAACCGGAATCACAAAAATAACAGAGAGCAGTGCCAATACTGCTGCAATTGTGCCAAAATAAGCTAATGGCTTGTAAGTTCTAAACAGCCGCATAATCGTTTTAAGCACCTTCATTCCATCCGAATAAGTATTTAACTTCGACTCACTTCCTACCGGTCGATCCCTGTATTCAATCACAACATTTTCAACCTGCATATTCTTATCTACTGCATGGATGCTCATCTCTGTTTCTATTTCAAATCCTCTTGAAAGTACCGGGAAAGATTTGGCAAACTGGAAACTGAACGCTCTGTACCCTGTCATAATATCCTTTATTTCTGTGTGAAATAAAAAATTAATGGAAGCTCTCACAATAGAATTTCCAAAATTATGAAATGGCCTTTTATTCTCCTGGAAATATGTAGAGGACAGACGATCCCCTACAACCATGTCCGCATTCTTCTGAAGTACACAATTTACCATTTTTCTTCCATATTCCGCCGGATATGTATCATCACCATCCACCATAATATATGCTTTTGCATCTATCTCCCGAAACATTCTTCGGATCACATTGCCTTTCCCCTGCATATACTCGTGCCTTACGATTGCTCCTGCTTCTTCTGCGATCACCGCTGTATCATCATTCGAATTGTTGTCATACACATAGATTACAGCCTCCGGAAGTTCCTTCTTCCAATCTGTTACTACCTTTCTTATCGTCTGTGCCTCATTATAACATGGAATTAAAACTGCTATATCATCCATTCTATCCACCCTCTCAATCTATCTCTTTTCCAGGAAAATCTTTCTGGTCACAAAATTGAAAACCATTACCACCGCTGTAGCTATTATTTTTGCTCCGGTATAAAGCAGATTATATCCTACATTTTCCTGAAGGAATTTGCTATTCCTATAAATCGGTCCTACTGCGATCCAGATCATAAAACTATTAATCATAAGTCCGATCACTGACAGTATCACAAAAACTATAAACTCTGTTCTCCTGTTCAATTCCTGTTTTCTTTCAAAAACAAATTTAAAACTAAGGATATAATTAACAATAACAGAAACAATAAAACCGGCTGCTGATCCTATCATTGAGGCTTTTTCAAACCACGCATCCGTAAACAGTGCCATAAGCACGTTTAAAACAATCAGTCCCGTGATATAATCAATTACAAAGCAAATAACACCTACCAGACCGAATTTTATCATCTGATGAAATAACTTCTTCATATCTATTCCTCATATTTCTAAAAGTTTCTCACAAAACAACTCAATTCTATCTCAAAACCGGTATTTTGGCAAGGATATGTTTCGTAAGCGATGAATAACATACCGTTTCAAATTTAATTGAAGATTTGGGATTATACAGTCAATAAACAGTAAACGACTACTTTATCTATTTTCAGATCTTGATGCGGGCGTATCACTCTTCTTTTCTTAAGCAAAGATAGCCGGTTACTGTGTTTAACTACTTTAGCTGACAGGAGGAGCAGCTTATGCGTAATAAGAGAAGAACAGACGAAGAATGGCTGTCATCCGTGACAATTTCCAGATGGATCCGTTCTCCAATGCGGTCTTTCTGTTCTGTGGACGCAAAAAGAATACGATGAAAGCCCTCTATTTTGACCGGGATGGATTTGTACTCCTGCAGAAGCGCCTGGACAATGGAAAATTCCAATGGCCGCGCAATGCTTCAGAAGTCAGACCTCTGACAAGGCAGGAATTCCGCTGGCTGATGGAAGGACTTTCCATTGACCAGCCGAAAGCGATACAGCCTGCGAAAGGCAGGGATTTCTGATTTGTGCAATATGTAGACGAAAATGCGGTATCAACAATTCATTAATCATTGATAACCGCACTCACTAAAAACATTCCACGATAAAAGCATATTTTTTTACTAATATCATTTTTTAACCAACTATTCCAATTCTAATAGGAAGCGCTTCCGACAATTACACTTCCAAGCACCTCAACCTGACAGCGCCGGCAAAGTTCTACAGCCTCCCTGATCTGATTTCTTTCGGATTTCATCAACTGCTCTACAAAGACTGCACTATCTGCACTCTCTAATTGTTTCAGTACTTCCGTATTATCAGAGACCAGACTATCTGTACTTGTTACATTCATTCCAAGTTCTCTTAATTTCTCCACAAGACTATCTGCCTGTTTCTTCAGATTCTGGTCACTTTCTGAACACGCAACCAAAAGATTTCGCTTGTCCTTCTGTCCTGCAAGCATTGCTACTTCATGACTGATACGTGTTAATAAAAGCTCATTATTCTCACTCTTCTTATTATGCGCAAACCATGAATCAATCCATCGATCAACAATATTTCGCTTTCCATTCTCATTGCTTCCAAGCACAGTTCCAAATACCGGAAGATTCGTAATTATCTTCACTTCATCTACATCTTTCACTGTCTGTGTCATAATGTAAACAACTGCATACCAACATACTGCAAGGAACATACCTGCAAGAAGTCCGATCAAAATATACTTCATGCTAATGTACTGTACATTAGCTGTTATTTCCGCCGTTTCATCTGTATTTTCTTTTGACGTGGTCTTATCTTCAATACCTTTTACAAGCAGATTGTAATATGTCATCTGCTTCTCCGAAAGCCCTGAAGAAACATTTTTCAATGCAGTATATGCGTCATTTACTGCATTGACCACATCTGACTTCTGCATATTGAGATCGCTATCACTGGATATATAATACTGCTCCGAAATAGCATTTACTGTATAAATTCCAAATATCTGCTGCAATTGCTCTGTATATTCCATTACCCTCTTCTTCACAATTTCTGCAACCTGCTCACACTGTTCCTCGCTGTCTGCATAAATCTGAATACTCAGAATACCAGAGTTTTTATCATTCTGAAGCTTTATAATATCACTATTCTGTACATTCTCTGTGTCTGTAACTGATATCAATTCCCTGACTGACGTATTTGCATATTCTTCTCCAAATACCTGTATGATTGCTGTACAAGTATCTTCATCTAATAATGCATTCTCATACATCGTAAAGATATTAGAAAGTTCTTCATCTGCCTGGTCTTTCTTAAACTGATAATTCAACATTACCGTCGGAATCTCATTTGGATTCAGCTGCATCAACATCGACTTTTCAAGATATTCTTCATTTTCCTGATATAATTGCAAATTATGCTCATACATGGAATATACACGTTCTACCTGTTCCAGCTCATCCGCTGTCAATTCCTCTTTTGCATTTTCAATCTGCTTTTCTATATCCACTTCTTCTTCAGCTGCGCTTACAGATGCCACTACTGACATACTTTTCTTTACTGAATATAGGTTTGCAGCAACTGCCACAATCAGCATCACAACAATAATGCTACGCCACTTACGTAATATATAGTGCAGCAATGTCATTAAATCAATCTGTACTTCTTCCTCGTTCATGATAATCCTCTCATCCTTTGATTTTTGCCATTATGCGCTATTATAGCATAGAACCATGTCTGTGCAAAGCATCAATTTTATCTTGTGATATCAATTTAAATTTGAGTTTAACCGCCACACTGCCAATCTGCCATACCAGCTTATGCAAATTACAATTTTTATATCAAAAAAATGCTTAAGAAACACTTATTTTTATATCAGTACATTTCTCACACAACTCATACGCAGTTGAAAAGTACGGCTTTGAAGCCCATTTATCAGCATCTCCAACAATATACAGATTGTTTTTTGCTCTAGTCACTGCCACATTAAGTATATTTGGTCTGCCGCATGCCCATTCTACTGCTCCATTTTCTTTTTCTCCAGAATCCACTCCAAGACATATGATTACAGTATCTGCTTCCTTTCCCTGAAATGTATGAATTGTGCCAATATTATCTCTTATCCAATCTTTTATATTTTGTTTGCATTCAACATCGTTGCTTTCACAAATATTATGATACAAGAAATCGTTATCCCTATAATAGCTAGCCAGTCCTGCTTTCACATTTCTAAACGGGCTGATAATAAATAAGGAAGGAATTTCTGACTTGCCATTCTTATTCCAGCTGGCAATAAACTCGTTCTTTATTATTGGCAAAATACGTTTCGCCTGCTCCAATACAAAATGTTTATTCTGTGACTGCCCTTTAACATCAATCCACGCACATACAGACTCTTCTCGATCGACTGTATTATATATCATCGTCTCGTTATACGCGATAATATTCGCAATGTCAAATATTCTTTTCTGGCATCTTCCATGTACCAGCAATGGTGATCCCACATAAAAATTAGTTCCATCTAATTCCCGGATTCCTATATAGTTGTTAGCTGCATCTGCAAGACTTTGTACACTTGTTGTTTTACTTGCAATAAACGCCGATTGCTTATAATAATTTTTCAAAAATTCAATTGTCTTATCATGTATTGTAACTACCGGTTCAATTTGCAATGGATCACCAACTGCAATCACTCTCCTGCATCTCCATATCACACCTGCTGCTGCTTGTGGCATTGCTTGTCCAGACTCGTCTGCAAGTACAAGTCCAATATCTTCCCTTCCTACATATCGTAAAAAACTACCTATTGATGCAAATGTGCTTGAAATTACCGGAACAGCTAATGCAAATCCCTGAAATAACGAAGCCGCATATTTATCCAGCTGGGTACTGCTCAAATTTCCTCTCATCATCTTGCTAAATGCATCCAATTGATCTCTCATCTGTGATGAGTTTTCTACGAAGGCTCGCTGCAAATTCATAGCTTCTAAAAATAGAGTTTCCCGTAATTTATTTATTTCTTTTCCATTCCACGGTGCTTTTTCCTGAGCTGTTTTATATTCCTGTGCTTTTTCTGATTCAGTCAATTTCATCAGATAATCATCGTCTGGAACATATTCATCATATTCCTTTTTGAAATTATCAATCTGTTGGTTTTGTAGTTCTATTTTTTGTTTCTGTTCTTCAATTTCTTTCCCATACTGCTTTTCTGTATCCTCTTTCTCCTTAATCAGTTTTATTAAGATACGTATTTTTTCCTGTTTTTCAAACTTTTCATGCAGACATTTATTCTCTTTTTTTTCAATATTTTTATATGCCACTATCATCTCATTTTTAGGACAAATCCAATACCTAATTTTAAAAAATAATACCTGTTGTCTTATTTCATCTTTTTGTTTTTGCATTTGTAATCTCTGCATTTCTAATTCCTGTACACTTTTTTCAGCTTCCCCTTTTTCCATATATAATTTGCTTAGACGTTTTCGTACTGCCCTGAGTTTTCTTTCTTTTTCTGAAATATTTCTCTGCATTCTTCTTATTTTCTTTAATGTACAATAACATTCATCCATTTTCGAATATTCAGTTTGCACCTCTTTTAACACGCTACTAAATCTATCTTTTGCAGCTTTCCAGTTCTCCTTATATTGCATTGCTGTTTTCTGTGTCTGGATAGTCCTCAAATAACGATTAAAATCAAAGAATTCATCTTCTTCTTTCTTTAAAGGCCAAAATACATCAATAAACGCTGAACAATTTTTTCGATTTCCTAACGCTGCAGCACACATTCCCCATGTTTTTCGTTTTAATACCTGGTCTGAAATCTGATTAAAATATGTGTACTTATCCTGATACTCTTTCGAAATACTTTTGATATCTGGAAGTTCCATCGTAATATTTTTTGCTGCTGCATTATTATTTGTCACTACCAGCATAGTATATTTTTTTAATTTATCATCAATCTCTTTTATCGTGTTGTTATATCTGTTATAAGAAATTATACCTATTTCCTTAACAAAAACATCATCCGGCTTCTCATATTCACACAGAGCTATTGCCCTCTCCACTACATTAGCTGCAACAACGTCTCTTAGCAATGTCGTTTTTCCTGTTCCCGGAGGTCCATTAACTGAAAACACCGGCGTATACCCTTCCTTTTGGTTCATCGCAATATTTACAGCTAGCTGCTGCATGCTTCTTAGTGAATAGCCACTTGGCCATTTACCATATGGCATTGTTTTCGGATCAAATATTGCAAAAAGAGCGTCCTTATCATGTTCTACATCTATGCGCTTATCCGAATTATGATTCAAATATTGTTCCAATGCCTGACCATAATTTTGTTTCGATACGTTATTAATTACATTTTCCAGATCTCTCACATAAAAACTATTCAATAAATCATTTGCTTTGATCAGTTCATCAATTTGGCGGTCTTCCTCTTCAACCACCGCTGTATGTTCTTGAGACTGATTATCTTTTTTCTCACCAACAACCCTGTCTATTCGCATCCAGCACCCTGAAAATTCTATATTCCAGGATAATTCACTCTTTATCCTATTTACTATCTGCCTGCATTTTTCATAGTCCACCACTTCATCCCATGCAAACAATTGCATAAATAATCTTGTTTCATATTCATGAAAATCATCATCCCACTGATTAAGTTCTATCTGTTTTTGTTTTACCCTGTTAATTGCCCATGGAAATGACGATATTCTAAAACTTGTTTCATCAAATTTTCCATCTGCCTTTAATCTAAACTTACAAAAACAACTTGTTTCATTACTGTCATCTCGGAACTCTTTTTCTGCATTCATCTGTTTAGCAATCACATCTAATGCACTTTTCACCCTAAAAATTCCCAAATACACTTCATAATACCGTACACAATTATTTTCCTGAATTGTTGGATTTTCCAAGTCTGGATAGTCACATTCCCGTGCTATCTTAAATGATTTTATTTTCTCGTTGTGCTGTTCTTCCAGTATATAAGGATAAAAATTCTCTAATTTATGCCAATATAATAATGTATCGTTATTCATAAAAACTATATATTCCTTTCTTGCAGCTGATTTTGTTCTCATCTGACATAAGCTGTACAACTTAAATTTTATCACATTCTACCAACAATTTGTTTTTTATTCAAAACGTTTAATAGCCACTCCTTGTATCGGACTGGCTATTTAAAATCAACTCTATTAAGTTTTCACTTATTTTCTTTTCCCTCATTTGCCTTCAACTTTTTTATGACTATTCCATTTTAAATACGCTATCTCGAATCTTCTGTCTTACACTCCATAAATACTATTATTCCAACATGTTCAGCAGATTTTTTATCTGCTGACACCATAAGAGCAACACACGATACACCTAAAGCTGCTATAGAACTGTATATTGAAACTACTTCCATTATCATTTCAAATGTGCTTTTTTCATGCTGTTTCCTTGCTGTGACAATATTTTCAAATTTATTGTATACTATTTTTCATTAAATGCCATTCGATATGACGTAATTTATATTATATTTATTCTTCTTTTGTAGTTCGATTATTTATTATTTAAGGGTTTCCTCCTCGGAAGCCCTTAATCTGCCACCTTTCTCCTGTTCTAGTTTCTCCATAGCCTCAGCATCATATAATACGTTATCAAGAACTGTCACTGCAATCTGTTCTTTCTGCAATGCCTGTCTGATGTTCTCACATACAGCGTCTGCTCCCGCTTTTATTTCAAGTTACATCACATCAGGCAGACGTGATCCAGACCGTTCTTCACACATGCAATCTTGACTGCTGCAATTGCAAGTTCCATGGACTGCTCTGTAGTAAACTTACGTTGTTCAAGTTTTCACCAGCTTTTTCTTCACCATGCACCGTTTCTTAAAAAACGAAATGCCGTAACAAAGAATTTGGTCGTAATCATCCTCATACTCTTTTGCATACATCCTGTCATCAATCTGCTGCAAGGCAGCATCGCACTCACTTTCCAGTTTGTCCAGAGACTTCGTATACTTCGCTTCGAAAATAGCCACCCGGCTATTGATGGGATCATACACAACCACATCACTGCGACCTTCACCATGTTCTTTGTTAGAATCTACCATATATCCTGCCCCTGTAAAAATACCTGCAAGAAACGCATGATAAAAGTCCTCTTTATAATCATGGTAGCTGATAGTCCTTCGTAACAACACATTCATCTCTTTGGTAAGGTTCCCGCTGTCACCATTCCACACTGCATCAAACAGCGTACTCCTGTCACATTTTTTCGTGCTGTCATCGAACCATTTGACAACGGTCGTTTCAAAGATTTCCTTGATTTCAGCGTTCGGAATCATAAGCGCCACTGTACCATCCGCCAGCTTACCATTGTAATCTTCCTCACGTGCTTTTGTCAGATATCCAGTCAGATACAGCATACTCCAAAGATTATTCTCTGAAGAATGCAGATAATCATAAGTCAGGTTCTCATCCACGCGCTGAACGATTGTACCTCCTGCCAGCAAAGTTTCCAGTTTCCCAGTGATGTTGCTTCCAGCATAATCAATGAACGAGCGGATGACTGCATTATCACTCGTGTTCTTCCAATAGCTGACAGGTTTTGCTTTAGGATTGCGCTGTAACTCCAGCAGATAATTCATCACGTCCCACGGACAGTAAACATCAAAATCACCGAAGTGGTATCCGTCATACCACTCCCTGATGCTTTCTGCTTTATCCAAAACGTCCGCATCTTTAAGAATCTGGTCTACCTCACTTTGAACAAATCCAAAATACTCATTCAGCCTGGAATCTGTAATCGTGTCTGAAATAAAATTATTTGTTCCAGTAAAAATGCTTTCCTTTGCAATTTTCAAGCAGCCCGTAATCACTGCAAAGCAGAGTGCCTGATTGTCCTTCAAAGCCTGCATCAGACCCTTCATGACATCTAACATCTCCTCATAGTAGCCATTGCTGTTTGCCTTTGCCACAGGAACATCATATTCGTCAATCAGGAGAATCACAGGTTTGCCATATTGCTGATACATCAATCTCGTAAGCAGCATCAGGCTTCCTTTCGTATCCTTGGCCGAAGCCGTACCCTGTATCAGTTGTTTTACGATTTCTTTATCAAAACTATCTACCTTGTCGCTATCCAACAGATACAAGTGCTTCTTATACAACTCCGAGATGACAAGTGTAAGCATATCGTATGCACTGTTAAAATTCAGACCGTCAACCTGCCGGAACGAAACAAACACAGTCGGCCACTGATTCATCCATTCCATACACAGTTCATGCCTCTTTGCAATCTCAAGTTCCTCAAACAGTGCCTTGTTATCCTTTTGGATATCAAAAAAGCTTTCCAGCATACTCATGCCAAGTGTTTTTCCGAACCGCCTAGGGCGAGTGATCAAGGTTACTTTTGTTCCTGTTGTACCGAGAAGTTCGCCTATCAGACCTGATTTATCAACATAATAATAACCATTCCTGCGGATTTCCTCAAAATCAGACACCCCAACTGGAATACTCAACAATTTCATCTCTACCGCTCCTCCTCCCTTGGCTTTGCGCAGATTTTCAATGTTTCTACATTATCTCACATAAAAAGAAAAGGTCATCAAAAAATGACCTAATTCTCTGATATCAGCTCCTATACATCCATGCTTTATGGTTTCACTGACACATAAAAATCAAAACTGTCTGATAACAAATAGTTTGAACAATTCTTTTCTCATAGAATTCTGGATATTATACCATAAAAATATATAAATGTCACTATACATCCTTTTCTGCTATCTTGCCTCCATTCAAAGTACCTATTTGTCAATTTTTTCGTTCCCATACACTCCCAGTTCTCTCTCCAGATCCCTTATCATTCTCCCAAGTGGCATTGTTTTCATTCTCTCTGGCGTGATTTCATCACCAAAAATCAACTTCTTAACTTCCGCTCGCGTTAAACTGTTATCTCCCAATACACTTTTGAATTCATCCAACTGCGACGCATTATATGCCTGAGCTTTTTCCGCAATTTCTTTAATTTCAATTTCATGTACCTGATATGCTTCTTGTATTTTTAATTCCCGAATGTTATTCTTAGCTCTGTTTTCAGCATGTATTTCAACGAATCCAGGAGTAGCTTCCAAATCAGGAAATTTAAACTGTATTTCATCATCCCAGTTAATACTACTGTCGAAAGGTGAAGCAAAAATCTTTTTATTGTCACGCTTCACGAGATTACACGTTCCACATACAGGTATCAGATTATATAGACTCAGAGTAAAAAAAGGATATAATGACTTTGGATAAAAATGATCCAACTGTGCACCAGCCGAAACCTTTGAACGACTATTTATGTAATCTCTGTTACAATAAGGACATACTGTAATCTTTGCTGCGTGCACAATCCTAACATTTACTTTTTTATCTCCTGCTATTGTCTGTGTTACCTTGGAAAATTTTTCACAATACTTTTTATATTTTTCTTTTATTTCCCGTTTTCCGTTTGCATTCAAAGGAAAGCATTCCTGTAACATTGGGTTCTCATCCTGTTTTATATATTCATAAACACGTTTTAGTTCACTGTATGGAGCTAATACCAATTGCTTAAAGTCCTGCTCTGTCACGAAAAAATCTGGCGGAAAAAACTTTTTGCATCCACTTACAATGTTTGTTTTCTCTGTCTCATCAAATTGATTTTTAACACTAGAATAAAATATTTCTTCAATCTCTGTCCCATATGGTTCAATCGATACCAACCTCTATTCCTCTCCCTTTATTCTCTTTATTTGTTCATCAATCATCCGTCTTTGTCTTTCTAATTCCTGTATCTTCCATTCTTTTGTGCTCTGCCTTGCTTCCTGCCATTCATCCAGCAGCTTTTTTAATCTGATACGATAAATTGGTTCTCCAATCTTTCCGATCAGAAAATTCAGCACTTCATAGGCATCGTCTGTTTCGTTTAGATATTCTACAAGTTTTGAATTTTTACCAGACTTTTCTTTCTCTTTATTTGAGAGAAAACAACTGATATCATTTATCAACTGTCTGCTGTATTCTCCAATCGTATAATTCATAAAAAAGTTTTTTGTTAAAAGCATATGAATATTCTGTCCAAATGTCTCGTCTCCTATATTCTGTCCATCGTCTATATACTTTACATCTTCCCGCAAAACATCCGAAATTATGAAAGGTGAATTGGTTGTCAAAATAACTTGAACTAATGAATCCTGTTCATTTTTCTGAATCATCTGCAACAATGTCATTAAATACTCCCGCTGCCATTCCGGATGATAATACAGTTCTCCTTCGTCTATAAAAATAAGTGCTGCTTCGCCTTCCAGTAAAGCTTCATCTCCAGTAAAAAAATCTTCTTTCAAATATTCATTGATTTGTCTTCCAACCTTTCGATATCCAGCTATAAACCAATATAATCTCGCTAAAAAAACGAGTTTCGAATACTGTCCCGACGAAAGATATCTTAATGCCACTTCTGGGTTTCCCGCATACTTTTCAAGTATTCTCTTTAAATTTTGCCGATTTTCATACATCTCTTCAAATTCAATATCTTCTAATTGTTTACCATTTGAAGCATTATAAATAAAGAATTTTTTATCACTTGAAATATCCAGATATGACTCAATCTCGCTTGTCGGTATACTATAAAAAAGAACCATCTGGTAACACAATTCTTTATTTGTCACTTTTTCATCAAATATCAAATTCCGTTCCTTCTGATTTTCTATACTTAAAGCTATTTTCCTCTTTTCAATCAGGCTTGAAGCCTCTGAGAAATCGCATTGTCTGAATCCATTCAAAGCCTTTGAAATCTGTATTTCTATTACACTTTTCTTTGTATATTCCACTTTATCAGACCAGATTGCCTCATTCGTTCTAATCTGCTGTGAAAAATATGCTACTTTACACATATCATTTTCACTGCCCCAGACTCTTTTCTGATATGGTTCTACCTCGCCTGTACATATTTTTATTTCTTTCGTGTTAGATAAAAAATAATGCTTCTCACCAAAATTAAAGATAACAAAAAAACGTGTTCCTGTATCTAAAATTTCATATTTTTCATAATCACTTTCCTCAATATATCCTTCGGTACACACAATTGATGATTCATCTATTATCTTAATCAGTTTAAAAAATGTTTCCCTCAAAAAATCAATGATACTTGTTTTTCCCGTTCCATTTTTCCCAACGATACAAGATAGAGAATATATCTCTTCCCCATAAAAATGAGGGAACACATTTTCATTCTTTTTTGTGTCTTTTAATTGTTTTTCTCCTAATTGCAGTGTAAAAAGGTGATCCAAATCAAATACCTGCTGCGTGATTCCTCTATAATTCTCCAGATATAGCAGAGAAAATAGCATTGGTCTATATTTTAACTTACCAAAAGAAGTGTCCTCTGGCACCCCTTTTACCATTTTTTCTATGCTTGCTCCCATTTCTCTTTCTTTGTATTTCTGCAGCCTCCAGTCATTTTTCTGGAAAGTAAATTTCATAAAAAGCTTATTCTTACTTTTTATTTGTATATTTCCGGATTCTAACACTATCTGAAATCGTAACTGATTATCCTGAAAGAAAGACCGGTGATCCAGCGCATCATTCGTCCAATATGCTTCCGGTTTTTTTAATACTTTTATTTTCTTTTCCTCTAATGCCAAATCTAATGTATTATATTCCTGTCTTCCTTCTCCGTTTTGAAGCAGCTTATAATTAATTAAATTCGCGATCATTAACGAATCCAGATAAAAGAACTTTAACTCAGACTGTTTTTTCTCTGTTAACGTTGCATTCATAATAACTGTTGCGATCTGATGCCGATATATTTCGTTATTCAATATCAAAAACAGCCTATACTGTTTTAATAGTGTCTCCACAAGTCCTTCCGGCAAATTTCCTATATAGGAAGCTATTAAATTTATTCCATTGTAAGCATAACCAAAATCCTGTGGCGTTCCTGCATTGCTGATATGCGAATACAATGCTTCTGCGATTTTCTCATAGTATTTCTCTAAGTCCATATCTTTCGGATAATACTTACATAATAATACGATTGCTTCCTCATTATCTTGAAATTTTCCATAGAATTTTGCATAAAATTCCACAAGACCAAGATAAATAAATTGCCAGACCTCATTTATGTTCCATTTTTCACCAAACTTTTTCTTTTCTTTCTCCTGAATATGATATACAGCCCACGCAATATGTCTCTGAGACAATAACTTTATAACAGTGTCCCTATCTTCTTTGAAAAATATTTCATTTGCTTTCAAAAGTATCCTAAGTGTCTCTACAGCAAATGCTCTTACACAATTCTCATAGTCATCTGTTACATAATTTTTCTCATGCCCTTTTTCTATATGTACTTCGTTAATTTTTAACACGGTGTACAAAAAGCGTAATATATCACTATCGGTCTTATATTCAGCTGCATTCCACTGTTCCAACCCTTGTAAGCCTTTATCGGCAAATTGTTGGAATAATTTTTCAAATTCTTGTATATTAATTATCATAATGCGCTCATTCTTTTTCTATTGTAGTTTAACGTTAACTTAAAATCTGTTCTTCCTTCAAGATCATCTTTCGGTCTAATACAGATTATTAATTTTCTTGAACTTCATTCATCCCTCCAAATTTCTCTACTTAATTTGCAATAATAACCACTTCTAAAGTCACTAAGCGTTCAATGATTAGTTTTAATTCATTAATAAGTTTTATCGAAATGGTTTCGAACCGAAAAAAGCTCAGTTCCTTCTTTTTTTATAAAACTCTGTATATTACTAATAGTACCCTTATTCGTTAATCTCTTGCATAAAAAGTAATCATCTGCATCACCAATTACTACATAGGCTATATACCTTTTATCGTCATTCTCAAAAATATATTCTTGCTCTGTAGTTTCCTCATCAAACGAGCTACAGACAACAACGTTATACTCTGTTCGATGCATCTCATTAATCCAACCAAAAAACCATGCTCCAACTGCAATAATCACACTAAAAATAAATATCATTGATATGTTACTCTTTAGTAATACCCTTTTTCTTTCTTTTTTCTTTTGTGACTCTTTCTCACATATTTTATTCTTATCTGCAGTTCTCCTTGAAATTAATGTTAATATTCCATAACAATGTACTACAAGCCACATGCATACTAACAGTATAACCAGACTACTAATATCCGATCTCGAATAATTCTTTATCTCTTCAACTGCCTTCATTGGTTGAGTTCCATATGTATATAAACATACTCCCACACAGACAACCAACATTTCGATTAACGCTAATACTATACTTTTGAAAATCTTTTTTATTACGCAAGTTTGTGCTAACCATATATTCATAAATATGATCGTTACAAATCCAAATATTAATACGCCCGTAATAAATTGAAATATTTGATATCCCAAATTATCATTTATATGAATATACTCATTTGAAATTCCATAATAAAAGTTAACTCCAGATAAATATGAAAAATAAATTGCCTTGCATATCCAAAAAAATAATGTACAAACAGACACAATCGCAGCTATTTTCTTCTCTATACCGTTGTTATTTTTTTCAAAAAGTAATTTATAAAATTCAGCAAACTCATTATAGCCAATGGTGTCTTTCAACAATTCAATAGATTTAATTGACAACTGTTCATTCTTTTTTTCTTCTATATCACTAGCATTTGTTTTTTTCATCCTATTATCCCCGCTTCCTGATAAATCAAAATAAGTGTTTTCTCTTTTATTATTTTATCTTTGTTCATTTGCACAATATTTCAATTTTATTGTATACTTTTTTCTGTCAAAGCCATTCGATATAACGTAATTCCATCTTTTTTATCGTCTTCGTTTGTAGTTTGATTAGTTTATATTTAAGGGGTTCTATCAAGAAGCCCTTACCCCTTCAACTACATTGCATTTAACCAATCTTGTAATTTTTTTTGAATTGTAATTTCACCTGCATTACCATCGATATATGTAATTCCATCCAAATCTGAAGCTAATGTTGGACTACCCTTGCATACAAAACAAACTTTAGACTTACCAAGTGCTCCACAAAACAGACCATATTCAAATAATACATTATCTCTCACTGTTTTATTCAATTTTAAAGCATTATGATGCCAAATCTTGTCATCTTCATTAAATATAAATACAGATGCATCTACTTTCTTAGTAATTTCTATCAAACTATCTATTGTATTACTATTTGGTGGAAAAATTCCTCTTCCGCTTGCATTCCATGGCAAAGCTCTATTTCCTAACTGTTCTAACTTATAACCAATCTCCATCATATCACATATAGCTTCTGAAGAACTCCCTAAAAAAATCTCCATGTCTCTATCTTCCTTTCTATTGTCCTGCTTTCTATCTTTCATATAAACCACTTTTAATTCATTCAGTGATTCCTCTTTAAAATCGATATCTTTTTTACCATAATTTAAAATTTGATTTTTATCTAATTCATAAAGTAATGTACCATTTTCCATTATTATATCCATGCTGTATTCTCTACCACACTCCTGACAAACATAGGGTTCTTTTTGTAGTTTGCGAGCATAAGCTGTGCAAGTATTTCCACATAAACACTGTATTCTATATTTATACGCTAACAGCCTTTCTTTATATAAATCTTCAATCAACTGTTTCACTTCACTTTTTGATATATCCAAACATTCCACTAACTGCTCTGGATAAACACTTATCAAACTATTAACTGACTTGTCTCTTATTTCCAATTGCAATTTTTCTAGAAATTTCTGATTCATACTCTTTATATATCTCCATAGCTACATCCAAATCTTCTTCTGCATATCGTACACCGAATTTGATCAGAATGCCTAAATATTCCTCATTAGTAGCATCATACCGAATATTTATCTTTCCTCTACTTCTCTTTTTAACCACCCACAATTTTTCTACTAATTTAGCATCCTCCATAGATTTCTTTAAATACATAAATGTTTTACTGCAAAAAATAGGTTTTTCACTATCTTGACTACTCAATGAAGCAAGAATGTTTTCACTATCGTTAAATTTTATTCTTGCAATTATTGCTTCAATTCCCATATTCCAGATTTCATCATAACTTCTATCAAAAAAATAATCGCTTACTACTAATCGCTCAATTGCTTTTTTTATTTCATCAGAAAATTCCATTACTCCCTGCGGAATTTTCTTTTTGCCATCCTCATTTTCATCAATATGTACAATTGGCAATCTCTCAAGTATTGACTGTTCAAAATCGTCCACGCATTTTTGCATTAAATCTATTTGGTTAAATGCCGGAATTTTATTATATACATTGTCAACAAGTCCTTTACTCATGCTGTAAAGAACTTTCTTATGATTTATTTTATAATCTGTTGTTATGACGCCAAACAAATTACACATTATACTTTTCACACCATCTGTCAATGTATCAGCTCTATACTGTTCTATAACTCCTTGTCTATTCCATGCCTTCAAAACCATTTTTCGTTGTAAAAAATCAATATCAACTGGAATATACGCACAAGAATCTCTATATCCATTTTTATCCGATATTTCCACATAACATACAAATATAATTTGAAGTCTTGCTATTTCTCCTTTTTCATTCTCTTCACAATGAATTGCCGCTATTTTTCGACTTTCTTGTCGGTTCACATGCGTCCCTAATATATCATTAAAATTAAAATTTTTAACTCCATAGCGTTCCTCTAAAGAGTCTTTCCAGTCTTCAATATATTTGATTTTATTAATATCACCAAGTTGATATATTCGTATAAGCTTTCTCTTTCCCCAAAACAATTCATTGAAAAGAAATTCTTCAAATGTATTTATTTCTATGATGTTAGTTTTTATTAATGTATTTATCCAATCAGCTAATTGAATTCCCTTTTCATCTTCCGTTGGTATAAGCCCATTTTTTCTTAAATATGTCTCAATATAAGCAGCTTCAACATTATCAATGATTCCTTTGTTTATTAATGCCATATACTTTCTCCTAAATACTAAATATGTACAAATTTTAACATATTTCTATAACAATATCCATAAATACATATTTCTTTGATAGCATTTTACAAATACTATTATTGTTAATATTTTAACGTATATACGTTCAAAGAACAAGTGGCGACTTACGTTTGCAGCATAATCTTTTAACCTGACTCTTTTCCATCATTTTTCAAAAAATCCTTCTATTGAATAGCCTCTTTCCATCAACGCCATTCTTATCAATCATCAAACATCTTATCGATTTCTTCATTCGGTATAGGCGCATTATCCGACTGATATTTCACCTCTCCTAAATCGTAACTTTTTTTATAAAGTCTCTGCTTTTCCTCGTTATTAAGTGATAACACATATCTATCAACCATATAGCCTAATGTCGTTATTGTGTAATCTTGTTCTTCTACCCCCTTGTTGCCATCTGCGCCAGCAATGATCATCATTCCAGTTCTATTTAGAGCTAGTATCGCTGTATTGCCTTGAAATATCTCTTTATTTTCTTTTAATCTTTTCCCTGTTAACTCACTTAAATAATTCAAATCTTCTGGCAATGTTTCTACAATCGCCTTATAAATCCGAAAAAATGTTGAAAGATCAATACAATCTAATAAAAAACATCGTGTTGTATCGACCAGCATTTCTATTTTTTTATCAGTCTCTGCCTCTGTCACATATTTATATATTCTGAATCCATTATCTTTTCGGTTCTTTTCATCGCCAAATAACTTGTTGCTTAATTCGCATGATTTTCCTAAGTCCTCCTCAACCTTTTGTATTCCCGACAAGTATTTAGCTAATTTATAAATAGGAATTTTCTGTGTAACCGATACTGAATGATTTTTTAAAATGCTGACTAACTTTGTCCACGAAATAGGGTTATGCGTTATACACCCTATTAATATTTCTACAAAATCAATCACTTCACCATTCGACAATGTTTCATTCAATTCTTTCTGCACTATTTTCGCTACATTTTTTTGCTGTTCCTTCACATCTTTCATTCGCGACCACCCTTATTCTTATTAACTCCTGACTTTCCATCTTTTACTCATTAATTTTCACATGAATATCACACCAACTTTCTAATTCTCATATGTCATTTATATATTTTTTTCTGCTTTCATTCTCCGAAGAATTTAACTGCTCATTTATGCCTACATTCAGCGTTGTCTTACTCCTCCCAAATCAAGTGAATACTTTATCACTAATTTTAAATAGTAATTATACACTGTCATGAAAAATAATTCCATTCGATATGACGTAATTACATCCGCATTGCACTCTTCATTTGTAGTTCGATTATCTTTTATTTATGTGAACTTCCAGTAATTTTACAACTAAATCCAGCCTATATCCATTCATCGGCATTCCTGATCAAGTCAATGATATAGTGTTTCCCTGAATCTGTTGAAACCAACAGATTCAGGACAAAGGGATATCTTTGAACTGCTCCATCGGAGACGCAAGAAATCTTCAACGCTTTTCTGCTCCCAGTATGAATTCGAAGAATGGTACGACCAGCTGGGTGGCGATGACAGTCCTCTGGCAGATGCAATCATTGACCGCATTGCCCATGACAGTTATCGTATCAACATCACTAGCATTGATGCAGAACATGACATTTCAATGCGTGAGGTTTATGGCTTAGACAAAACATTACGCGGAAATTTCCCCAGGATTTTTCCGCAAACATAATTTGCTGATTAATATCGTCTACAAAAGGCTTAATATAACTTGACTGATTTTTATCAGAAACAAGAATTCCTTCCGGACTAGTGTACTGACACATTGATGTTTAGCCATCTGAAAATGACCTGCCCGTATTTTCATGAAGCAGATGCTGTTAATCTCCTCAAAACTCTATCCTATTTTTCTGACGTCCCTGTCATCTTTCTCCCCATACATTGCCTGAAGTTCTTTCAGCTGTTTCTGACGGTTTCTAAATACTTTATGCATCATAGGATTCAACTGTTTCAATGTAATACAGGTTTCCTTTATACAGCATTCTTTCAACGCCTCGTATATAGACATTGTCTCTAATTTCTTCTTTGAAGAGAACATATTCTTCACAAAACTTCTGGCTCCAGAATCATCTGACATAAAATACATACAATTCAACTGTCTCGCCAAATAAATAGAGCGAATCTCACCCAGATTTTCGTCTATAGCATGATATGTATATATATCTTCCTCATCAGGAAAATCAAAACAATTCATCCGCTCATAGGCACATTGAAAATAATACTTATAGTTTTCGTCATCATTTCTATCTATATATTCATCATAATCTATAATTGTAATTTTTCCCTCGTCAATCAGCTTTTTCAAGCTCTCAGCTCTTTTTAATTCGACTTCAGCAACATATCTATGCATAATAGGTTGTACCCCAAGATCATCCATCACCTGGCAAAATATTTTTCCATTATCAGATGCGTATTCTGTCAGCTTTATAAAAAAATCTGCATCTATTACTGCCTTTTGCATTTTATTTTCCATACGCATTATCCCTTGTATTCTAATTTTGAATCTCCAACTATTCCATTATTAATATGAAATTTTTTTCGAACTGTCTGAATATACTTATCCTTTGCCAAATGTTGTTTTTCAACAAATTCCAAGTCACCTTTCAGGTTTGCAATTTTATATACATCTTCCTTTTTATCTAAACGCGTATACTGATTTTCCCGAATAATTTGATCATATAATTCTTTATTTGCTTTAAATGCATTCAAATACAACGGAAAATCTTCTTCTTTAATATTTCCAAGTTCTTCCATTCTCTTAATAATTGCTTTTGCCGGAACACAAAAATAATTCATCAAATATATAACCAAATCCATCATTATTTCAATCGTTAATGATCCACCCATATACTTATTATATTTTAAACGATTATGAGCCTCACGACGAAATATTTCTGTCGGTATCAAAAATTCTGCTGTAAAACGTCCTACAATCTTTTCTGCCTCAACCTCACACATGGCTATATTGTCCTTTACATACTGATCCACCCTCCATACATGTCCTAATTCATGTGCAGCTGTCCACACCTGTTCCTGTAACACTTTTGATGTATTAATATATACAAATTGTTTCATTTCACCATTCAAAGGTTTACAAATATGACATCCATCAATATCATCTTCCAACGCATAATATAATACATAACATTCTCTTTCAAGTATTGCAAAAACATCATCCCTCACAATCACATTCCATATATTTGCTTCATCCCGTTTTCCTTTAATAAATTCTTGTATAGCACCAATGATTGTCTTGTCCATTTTCCCTCCATAAAAAGAAAAGGCCATTAAAAAATGACCTAATTCTCCGCTATCAATTCCTGTACATCGCAATATACATCCAATAAATCTAAAATATACGCTTTAGTGTCAGCATGACTGAATTCACCTCGACACTCTATACAACCTGCAGCATGATACTTTTCCTCAGACCTTGGCATATAAAGATCTTCAACTGTAGTCTGCAACTCCTCAGCAATATCACGTTTTTCATCTTCATCCAAAAAAAGACGACCATCCATAATCTTCCATAAATCATATTTGGAATAACCAAGATGCTCTGCTACCGTCTGTTCACTTAAATTCTTGTCAGAAATGAACAGTTTAACATTATTCCCGAACACCCTATTCTTTTCATTCATATGATTCACTCCATTCATCCATTTTAATTCATCATATGTAATATTTACATATACTATACAAACTTTAACCCCAAAAAATATTATTATACGTCAGGCTTTGTTTTATGTCAATAAAGCTACACACCTATAAATATAATAGCATTTAGACTCTTTTTTGTAAATGCCATTAAAAATCCTATTTTTTCCCCCTTGAATGAAATTTTAAATTCCACATCTATGCTGAATTTAGTCTTTCTCTCTTC
>OLQN01000182.1_pt1 | contig 56233 bp, 37 predicted proteins | sample 1673181 | NCBI WGS metagenome assembly OLQN01 (sample SAMEA3136763, study PRJEB25190) | human gut metagenome | biome: human gut; feature: human-associated habitat; material: faeces | place: Austria | collected 2013
CTTCATCCTTTCTGCAAAGTCTAGACAATCTTGCTTGCAAGATTGTGAGACTGTTAACTTTCGCAACAATCTCGAGATGAGCATTCTAATGACTAGCGGAGAGTGACTCCCTCAGACGAGATACGATCTCGTCGAGCGGACACTCCTGCTGCGTGCCGAGGGTCATATCCTTGATCGAGACCTTGCCGTCGCTCAGCTCTTGACTCCCCGCGATGATGACGTAGCGACAGCCTCTGCTGTTGGCATAGGAGAGCTGTTTCTTCATCTTGTCCGCTGAGGGGTAGACCTCCGTCGGGAGTCCCGCCCGGCGTAGCTGGCGCGCTGTGGGGAGTAGTTTCTGCAGCTCCTCCTCGCCAAAGTTGACGATGAAGATGCGCTCTTCGGGAGCCATTGCGGTCTCAAACTTGCCCAGCGAAAGCATGATGTCGTAGATACGCTCGGCGCCAAAGGAGACGCCCACGCCTGAGACACCATCCAGCCCAAAGATACCCGTCAGATTATCGTAGCGTCCGCCACCGGAGATAGATCCCATCGGCGCATCGAGCGACTTGACCTCTAGGATAGCGCCTGTGTAGTAGTCCAGACCACGTGCCAGCGAAGGCGAGAAGGTTAGCTCCGTCATCAGGTCGTTCGTGTCGACATGATCCAGGACGTACTCGAGCTCTTCCAGCCCCTTGAGCCCTATCTCAGAGTCAGCGAGTAGCTGTCGGAGCGTTGTCACCTTGTCTCGATTGCTCCCCTCTAGCGTCAGCACCTTGCGAACGGGCTCTAGCACGTCTGGATCAAAGCCACTCTCGACGAGATCCGCCAAGACAGCTTCCACAGAGGTCTTGTCCAGCTTGTCCATACAGATGGTCAACTGCGCTAGTCGGTCGGAAGCCTTGATCACCTCAGCAATCCCCGCCAGTATCTTGCGGTTGTTGAGTAGTAGTGTGGTACGCAGGTCAAGCCGACGGAAGACTTCGTCGATCATATAGACAAAGTCCACCTCTGGCATCAGCGAGTCGGTACCGATGACATCAGCATCGCACTGGTAAAACTCGCGATAGCGACCCTTCTGCGGTCTGTCGGCACGCCATACGGGTTGCATCTGGTAGCGCTTGAAGGGGAAGGTCAGTTCGTTGCGGTGCATCACCACATAGCGAGCGAAGGGCACGGTCAGATCGTAGCGTAGCCCACGATCACAAAGGCGAGCCGCCAACGCTGCGGGAGACTCCTCAGCAAAGGTCTCTGCGTCAATCCCCGCCTTATAGTCGCCCGAGTTGAGGATCTTAAAGAGTAGTCGGTCTCCCTCTACACCATACTTGCCCGTGAGCGTAGTCAGCTGCTCCATAGCGGGCGTCTCGATCTGCTCGAAGCCGTAGAGCGCGAAGACAGAGCGTATCGTCTCAAATATATAGTTGCGTCGGCGCATCTCCTCAGCACCGAAGTCTCTTGTTCCCTTAGGTATCGAAGGTTTACTCATAGCGTTTAGCCGTTGCGATTCGTTTGTATAGCGTTTGTGTCACGGGGTAGTCATTGCGCTCATCAGCTGGATAGTGCGTCTCCTCGAGCTTGGACCACTCCGCTAGGTTGATCTCTGGAAAATGTGTGTCAGCATCTGGCACGACCGTGTCGACCATTGTCAGGTTCAGGTGCGTAGCGTAGGGTAGGCCACTCTTGTAGAGCATCCCGCCCCCCATAATGTAGACCCGCTCGTAGCCCGCCTGCTGGCAATGCTGTAGTGCCTGCTCTAGGGTGGAGGCGACATAATGCGTTTCGACATCGCCCTCGGTCAAGGTGCGAGAGACCACGATGTTGTAGCGGTTGGGCAGTGGGCGAGCGCCGATGGAGTCCCAAGTGTGTCGCCCCATAATGACTGCGTGTCCCGTCGTAGCCGCCTTAAGTCGGCGCAAATCGTCACTCAGACGCCACGGCATCGTGCCATCACGCCCTATCGCACGGTCCTGCGCCGTCGCCACTATAATCCATATCTCCATACTCAGACAAACTAATTTGGGAGCTAAGGTACGAAAATTAGAGATTAGAGGAGAGAGGCTAGAAATTAGAGGTTAGAGATTAGAAGTTAGATTCTAGAAAATCTAGTGCCACTAGAAGCACTAGCCCCACTAGTGCCACTAGCCCTCTAATCTCTAGCCTCTAATATCTAAAGTCTAATCTCTAACTTCTAAAGTCTAATCTCTAATCAAAAAGGGGCGAACCTCCGTTCGCCCCTTTTTTGATTCTAGTGCCTTACCACTACGCGGTAAGTATCGCCCGCTACGCAGACTAGGTAAACCCCGTCTGCATAGGGTGTCAGGTCAATCTGTAGCGTGCCTCGGCTATCCGCACGACCCGCATAGAGCCGCTCGCCAGTCATGCTGTGCAGCGTCACTTCGCTGGCAGGTGCTACACCCTCCACGATGACATAGTCAGTCGCTGGGTTCGGGTAAAGCTGGGTCTGCTGCTTGACGGTCCTCTCCACGCCCGTGTGATCCACAAACGTCGCCTTGACCTCCGTCACATCTGTGACCACAAAGCTCTGGGTAGCCAGGATATCCTCGCCGTTGGCCGTCAGCTCCGTCAGTACGCACTGCGCATTCTTGCCCGTAGCCTTCACCGTCAGAGTCGTACCATACGGCACTGCCTTAAGGTCTACTGGCTCAGCGATCGTGATATCTCCATGATCGTTGCTAGTCAGCGTCACTGCAAACGTCTTCTTCTCAAAGGTTGCCTTGACGGTCAGGTTGCCCTCGACGACGACCTTCTTCGTAGCGAGGATGTCCGTTCCGTTGGCCGTGAGAGCTGTTAGTTCGTAACCCTCGGCTGGCGTAGCAACAATCGTCAACTCTGTGCCGTAAGCGACTGAGTTGAGGTCGCTGGCACCCGTTGCGGTGATCGTACCCTCACCCTCCTTAGTTAGAGAGACGGCGAAGACTTTCTTAGCAAAGGTCGCTTTGACAGTTAGGTTATCCTTGACAACGACCTTCTTCGTCGCTGTGATATCAGCACCACCAGCCGTAATGGATACGAGTTCATAGCCCTTGGCTGGTGTAGCAACAATCGTCAACTCTGTGTCGTAAGCGACTGAGTTGAGGTTGCTAGCACCCGTAGCGGAGATCATACCCTCACCCTCCTTAGTTAGAGAGACGGCGAAGCTCTTCTTCGTGAAGGTTGCCTTGACGGTCAGGTTGCCCTCGACAACGATCTTCTTCGTAGCGAGGATATCCGTTCCGTTGGCCGTGAGAGCTGTTAGTTCGTAACCCTCAGCTGGTGTAGCGTTGATCGTCAACTCCGTGCCGTAAGCGACAGAGTTGAGGTTGCTAGCACCCGTAGCGGTAATCGTACCCTCACCCTCCTTAGTTAGAGAGACTGCGAAGCTCTTCTTCGCAAAGGTTGCCTTAACGGTCATATTATCCTTGACAACGATCTTCTTTGTAGCTGTGATGTCTACACCACCAGCAACGAGAGATTGAAGTTCGTAACCCATAGCAGGTGTCGCGTTGATGGTCAACTCCGTGCCGTAAGCGACTGAGTTGAGGTTGCTAGCACCCGTAGCGGTGATCGTACCCTCACCTTCCTTAGTCAGAGAGACAGCGAAGTTCTTCTTCGTGAAGGTAGCCTTGATGGTTAGGTTATCTGTGACAACGATCTTCTTCGTTGCTGTGATGTCAGTACCATTAGCCGTGATGGATACAAGTTCATAGCCCTTAGCTGGTGTAGCGTTGATGGTCAACTCCGTGCCGTAAGCCACAGCATTCAAACTGCTGGCGCCCGTAGCGGATATCGCACCCTCGCCCTCCTTAGTTAGAGAGACTGCGAAGTTCTTCTTAGCAAAGGTCGCCTTGACGGTCATATTATCCGTGACAACGATCTTCTTCGTAGCAAGGATGTCCGTACCGTTGGCTGTGAGAGCCGTCAGTTCGTAACCCTTGGCAGGGGTAGCATTGATCGTCAACTCTGTGCCGTAAGCGACAGTATTCAAACTGGTGGCACCCGTTGCGGAGATCGTACCCTCGCCCTCCTTAGTTAGAGAGACAGCGAAGCTCTTCTTCGTGAAGGTTGCCTTGACAGCCATATTATCCGTGACGACTACCTTCTTGGTAGCTGTGATGTCAGTACCATTAGCCGTGATGGATACGAGCTCGTAGCCCTCAGCTGGGGTAGCGTTGATGGTCAACTCCGTGCCGTAAGCGACAGAGTTGAGGTTGCTAGCACCCGTAGCGGAGATTCTACCCTCGCCCTCCTTAGTTAGAGAGACGGCGAAGTTCTTCTTAGCAAAGGTCGCCTTGACGGTTAGGTTGCCAGTCACGACTACCTTCTTGGAAGCTGTGATATCCGTACCACCAGCCGTAATGGATACGAGTTCGTAACCCTCGGCAGGGGTAGCAACAATCGTCAACTCTGTGCCGTAAGCGACTGAGTTAAGGTTGCTAGCACCCGTTGCGGTGATTGTACCTTCACCCTCCTTAGTTAGAGAGACGGCGAAGCTCTTCTTAGAGAAGGTTGCCTTGACGGTCAGGTTGCCCTTGACAACGATCTTCTTTGTAGCTGTGATGTCTACACCACCAGCAACGAGAGATTGAAGTTCGTAACCCATAGCAGGTGTCGCGTTGATGGTCAACTCCGTACCGTAAGCCACAGCATTCAAACTGCTAGCACCCGTAGCTGTGATTGTACCCTCGCCCTCCTTAGTTAGAGAGACGGCGAAACTCTTCTTCGTGAAGATCGCCTTGACGGTTAGGTTCTCCTTGACAACGATCTTCTTCGTAGCGAGGATGTCCGTGCCATTGGCAGTGAGTGCCGTTAGCTCGTAGCCCTTGGCTGGCGTAGCGACAATCGTCAACTCCGTGCCGTAAGCCACAGCATTCAAACTGGTGGCACCTGTCGCAGTGATCGTACCCTCGCCCTCCTTAGTTAGAGAGACGGCAAAGCTCTTCTTCGTGAAGGTTGCTTTGACGGTTAGGTTATCCTTGACAACGATCTTCTTCGTTGCGAGGATGTCCGTGCCATTGGCAGTAAGCGCAGTCAGCTCGTAACCCTCGGCTGGAGTCGCAACGATCGTCAGCTCCGTGCCGTAAGCGACTGAGTTGAGGTTGCTAGCACCCGTAGCGGAGATCATACCCTCACCCTCCTTAGTTAGAGAGACGGCGAAGCTCTTCTTCGTGAAGGTTGCCTTGACGGTCAGGTTGCCCTCGACAACGACCTTCTTCGTAGCGAGGATATCCGTGCCATTGGCAGTAAGCGCAGTTAGTTCATACCCCTCTGCAGGCGTAGCGACAATCGTCAACTCCGTGCCGTAAGCCACAGCATCCAAACTCGTAGCACCTGCAGCGGTGACGGTACCATCACCCTCCTTAGCGAAGGTGACAGCAAAGCTCTTCTTCGTGAAGGTTGCCTTGACGGTCAGGTTGTCCTTAACAACGATCTTCTTTGTAGCTGTGATGTCTACACCTCCAGCAACGAGAGATTGAAGTTCGTAACCCATAGCAGGTGTAGCGTTGATGGTCAACTCTGTGCCGTAAGCCACAGCATTGAGACCATCTGCACCCGTTGCGGTGATTGTACCTTCACCCTCCTTAGTTAGAGAGACGGCGAAGTTCTTCTTAGCAAAGGTCGCCTTGACGGTTAGGTTGCCCTCGACAACGACCTTCTTCGTTGCGAGGATATCCGTGCCATTGGCAGTAAGCGCAGTCAGCTCGTAACCCTTGGCTGGCGTAGCAACAATCGTCAACTCAGTGCCGTAAGCGACTGAGTTGAGGTTGCTAGCACCCGTGGCGGTGATCGTACCCTCGCCCTCCTTAGTTAGAGAGACAGCGAAGCTCTTCTTCGTGAAGGTGGCCTTGACGGTTAGGTTGTCGGTCACAACTACCTTCTTGCTAGCTGTGATATCCGTACCACCAGCCGTAATGGATACGAGTTCGTAACCCTCGGCTGGCGTAGCAACAATCGTCAACTCCGTGCCGTAAGCGACAGAGTTGAGGTTGCTAGCACCTGTCGCAGTGATCGTACCCTCACCCTCCTTGGTTAGAGAGACTGCAAAGTTCTTCTTCGCAAAGGTCGCCTTGATGGTGAGGTTGTCCTTGACAACGATCTTCTTCGTTGCGAGGATATCCGTACCATTGGCAGTAAGCGCAGTTAGCTCATACCCCTCAGCAGGCGTAGCATTGATCGTCAACTCCGTGCCGTAAGCCACAGCATTCAAACTGGTGGCACCTGTCGCAGTGATCGTACCCTCGCCCTCCTTGGTTAGAGAGACTGAGAAGTTCTTCTTAGCAAAGGATGCCTTGACAGTTAGGTTGCCAGTCACGACTACCTTCTTGGAAGCTGTGATATCAGTACCATTAGACGTAATAGATACGAGTTCGTAACCCTCGGCAGGGGTAGCAACAATCGTCAACTCTGTGCCGTAAGCGACTGAGTTGAGGTTGCTAGCACCCGTGGCGGTGATTGTACCCTCGCCCTCCTTAGTTAGAGAGACTGCGAAGTTCTTCTTAGCGAAGGTCGCCTTGACGGTTAGGTTGCCAGTCACGACTACCTTCTTGGAAGCTGTGATATCCGTACCACCAGCCGTAATGGATACAAGCTCGTAACCCGTAGCTGGGGTAGCGACAATCGTCAACTCCGTGCCGTAAGCCACAGCATTCAAACTGGTGGCACCCGTTGCTGTAATCGCACCCTCACCCTCCTTAGTTAGAGAGACTGCAAAGCTCTTCTTAGAGAAGGTTGCCTTAACCTCGACAGCCTCCTTGACAATCACCTTCTTGGAAGCTAGGATATCCGTTCCGTTGGCAGTAAGCGCCGTTAGCTCGTAGCCCTCAGCTGGAGTAGCGTTGATCGTCAACTCCGTGCCGTAAACCACAGCATCCAAACTCGTAGCTCCCGTCGCGGAGATCGTACCCTCACCCTCCTTAGCGAAGGTGACGGCAAAGCTCTTCTTAGCAAAGATTGCCTTAACCTCGACAGCCTCCTTGACAATCACCTTCTTGGAAGCGAGGATGTCCGTGCCGTTGGCAGTAAGCGCCGTTAGCTCGTAACCCTCAGCTGGCGTAGCGACAATCGTCAACTCTGTGCCGTAAGCCACAGCATTCAAACTGGTGGCACCCGTAGCGGTGATTGTACCCTCACCCTCCTTGGTCAGAGATACAGCGAAGCTCTTCTTAGCAAAGGCCGCCGTGACGGTCAGGTTGTCCTTGACAACGATCTTCTTCGTAGCTGTGATGTCAACACCACCGGCAACGAGAGATTGAAGTTCGTAACCTGCAGCAGGTGTAGCAACAATGGTCAACTCCGTACCGTAAGCCACAGCATTGAGATCATCTGCACCCGTTGCGGTGACCGTACCCTCACCCACCTTGTCGAAGGTGACAGCAAAGCTCTTCTTAGCAAAGGTTGCCTTGATAGTCATAGACTCCGTCACCTCGATGCTCTTCGTGTCGGAGATGTCCACATTATTAGCCACCAAAGCGACCAATTCGTAGCCCTCGGCAGGCGTTGCTGTGATCGTGAGCTTTGTACCATAAGGCACAGCATTAAGATCCTCCACGTCCGCTGTGATCGTACCCTCGCCCTCCTTAGTCAGTTCGACGGCAAACGTCTTCTTGACGAAGGTCGCCTTAACTGCGACAGCCTCTCTGACAACTACCTTTTTGGTAGCAGTGATGTCCGTGCCGTTGGCCTCTATAGACTTAAGTTCGTAGCCCATAGCAGGTGTAGCGACGATCGTCACCTCCGTACCGTAGGGCACAGCCTTCAGATCCTCCGCACCAGTGGTCGCTAGAGTACCCTCGCCCTCCTTAGAGAGCGTGACCGCAAAGACCTTCTTTGTGAAGGTCGCCTTGATCGTTAGATTTTCCTTGACGATCACCTTCTTGGTGGCGGAAATATCGGTATCGTTAGCCATGAGCGAGGTCAACTCATATCCCGTGGCAGGCGTCACAGAGACCGTCAGCTCCGTACCATAGAGTACCGAGTTGAGGTCGTCAGCACCCGTCACCTCAAAGAGACCCTCGCCGACCTTCTCCGTAGAGACCTTCAAGTGCTTCTTGGCAAAAGTCGCCTTGATCGTCATATTCTCCGTGACCACCACCTTCTTGGTAGCAAGGATGTCCCTACCATTGGCTGTGAGCGAGGTCAGTTCGTAGCCTGCCGCTGGAGTCACCTCGATCGTCAGCTCCGTGTCTGGAACCACCTCATCAAGGTTGCTAACGCCAGGCACCGTGATCGTACCCTCCTCCTGATTGAAGATGAGCGACACGCTGCAGGTGAGCGGCATAAAGGTCGCCTTCACCTCTGTGGCTTCCGTGACGAGGAACTTCTTCGTAGCCAATATGTCCTTACCATTAGCCGTCAGGGCTGTGAGCTTGTAGCCATCGGCAAACTCCGTGATGACCGTCAGCTCCGTGCCGTACGGCACCTTCGTTAGGTCTGGAGCACCTATGATAGCGACCATGCCGCCCGTAGTTGCTGAGCTGGTCACAGCAAAGGTCGGCACCTCTGAGCCCGCATAGTCAGACCAGGTATTGCTTTGGTAAGACTGCGCCTGCCAATTCTTAGCCGTAGCCTTCGTTACGTGGTCGGCGAAGCATAGGTTCCCCTCTTTTGTCGACTCCTTGTCCACGACCTGTAGCATGCCAGCCGTCTTACCTTGGCGATCTGGCAAGCTATTTATCAAGGCGGTCATAGCACTCGTCTTGATCTGATTAATGCTACAGCGCAGCCAGCTTAGCTCACGGCACTGGAGGAGGTCTATACCGCTCAGCGCGTTGTCGCTACAGTCTAGCTTCGTCAGCGCGCGACAAGTGTAGAAGTCCAAGCTGGTCAACTTATTGCTGGAGCAGTCAAACTCTTGTAGCGCAACGCCATCCGAAAGGTTCAGACTGGTCAATTGATTCTTGTTACACTTGAGCGTTGTCAAGGCACGACAGCCCGACAAGTTCAAGCTCGCCAACTGGTTCTGCTGGCAATCAAGCGTTGTCAAGCGATTGTTCTTGGATACATCTAGACTAGCTAGTCTATTGTCGTAGCATTCGAGCTTTGTGAGGGCAGTACAGCTAGTTACATCTAGGCTGCTTAGTTGATTCTTCCAGCAGGAGAGCGTGGTCAAGTTGCTCATCCCCGATACGTTGAGGCTCGTCAGCTGATTGCTCTGACACTGTAGCTTAATCAAGGCGGTACAGCCCTGAGCATTTAAGTTCGTCAGTTGGTTCTCCTGGCAGTAAAGCCATTTCAACGCAGTACAGCTTGATACATCTAGGTTGGTCAGCTGATTCTTATGGCAGTCAAGCTTTGTCAACGCGGTGCAGCCCGATACGTCCAAGCGTCTCAGCGGATTGCTATTACAGTTTAACTCGGTCAGAGACTTACAGCCTGAGGCGTTGAGACTGGTCAACTGATTGCCGATGCACCATAGCTTTGTCAAGCCACGACACCCAGATATATCTAGTCGAATCAGTTTATTGGTATAACAAGAGAGCTCTTTCAGGCCACTACAACCAGAGAGATTGAGTTGGATCAGCTGATTCTCTCCGCAAGAGAGGCTTTCTAGAGCGCTGTGGTTCGAGAGGTCTAAGCTGGTCAGTTGATTCTTGACGCAGTCAAGCGTCTTCAGGGCTCTGTTATCTGACAGATCTAAGTTAGACAGTTGATTGTAGGAGCAGTTCAGCGTAGTCAGGGCTACGTTCTTAGATAGATCCAAGCTGGTCAACTTGTTACCAGTGCAATCAAGTGATGTCATTGCCGTACAGCCCGAGACCTCCAAGCGAGTCAGTTTGCCCCAAGTCCACGAGAATTCTTTCAGCGACTGGCATCCCGAGAGATTGATACTAGTCAATGGATTGTTTCGACAATTGAGTTCAGTCAAGGCGGTACAGCCAGAAGCTTCCAAGCTGGTCAGTTGATTGTTGTTGCACTCAAGCGTTGTCAAAGAGGTACAGCCAGACACGTCCAAGCTGGTTAGTCGGTTGTCGTAGCAGTAAAGCTCTGTCAAGGCGGTACAGCCAGAGGCATCCAAGCTGGTCAGTTTGCCACCAGTCCACGAGAATTCCTTCAGCGACTGGCATCCCGAAAGGTTGATACTAGTCAGTGGGTTGTCGGAGCACTTCAGCGTTGTCAAGGCGGTGCAGCCAGAGACGTTCAAGCTGGTCAGTCGATTGTTGGAGCAGTCAAGTGTTGTCAAGGAGGTGCAGCCAGAGACGTTCAAGCTGGTCAGTTTGCCAACAGACCACGAGAATTCCTTCAGCGAGAATCCCTTCAGCGACTGGCATCCCGAAAGGTTGATACTAGTCAGTGGGTTTCCGTAGCAGTCTAGATTTGCCAAAGCAGTACAGCCCGAAGCTTCCAAGCTGGTCAGTTGATTGTAGAAGCAGTCAAGCGTTGTCAAGGCAGTGTGGCCAGAGACGTCCAAGCTGGTCAGTTTATTCTTCAGGCAGTCGAGCGTTGTCAAGGCGGTGTTCTTTGACACGTCCAAGCTGGTCAGTTGATTGCAGGAGCAGCCTAGCTTTGTCAAGGCGGTGTTCTTTGACACGTCCAAGCTGGTCAGTTGATTTACCCCGCAGTACAGCTCTGTCAAGGCGGTGTTCTTTGACACGTCCAAGCTGGTCAGTTGATTTTCGTAACACTCAAGCGCTGTCAAGGAGGTGCAGCCCGAAACGTCCAAGCTAGTCAGGTGATTATTGTAACAGGAAAGCTCTGTCAAGGCGGTGTTCTTTGACACGTCCAAGCGGTACAGTTGATTCTTCTGGCATTCAAGCTTTGTCAAGGCGGTGTTCTTTGACACGTCCAAGCTGGTCAGTTGATTTTCGTAACACTCAAGCGCTGTCAAGGAGGTGCAGCCCGAAACGTCCAAGCTTTTTAGGTTATTTTTGTAGCAGTCAAGATATGTCACATCGCCTCGGATGGTGACCGTTTCGCTGGTGAGGGTGTACCAATGAAGCTGACCGTCCGTTCGGGCATACTCTCGAACTCCTTCTATTGACACATCGCCCTTTGCTTCGATTTTCAGGGAGATGGAAGACTTTTCGTAAAACGTCATCGTGATGACGCCTCTGGCGAGGAGGGTGGTGGACGCTAGGAGCGTGCCGAGGAGGACGAAAAGCCAAATGCGTAGTTGTTTGCTCATAGTGTAGTTAGAGATTAGAAGTTAGAGATTAGAGGTTAGAAGTTAGTGGATAGTTTTTGGAGTCGACAGATGTTGCGAGTAACCCGTTGTAGGGACGCACGGAAGTGTTTAGTCGGAGGGCGTCCGTTGTTGAACATTGAGACCAGTGTTGATGTCGAAGTACTGATGCTGTAACCTTTGATGCAACAGACGCTCAGACCGAGCGTCCCTACAGCCGTTACTCGTCTTGTCGTTTGACAACGGACGCTCAGACCGAGCGTCCCTACAGGGCGACGTATCGCTTTGATACAACGGACGCTCGACCGTTTGCGTCAAATCGAGCGTACGAGAGGGTAGGGTGCAAGGCGACGGTCTCGCTACACGGACGTGTGGTGAGGCGGTCGTGGTGAGACCTCGTGGTACTATAATAATAGGTGCCTTGGCACCTGTCAACGCTATACGCTGTCGTACTCATACGGACGCTACGTGGTTACGATGCGGGTGGCGGCGCACCACGAACGTGTGGCGAGACACCCTGAGTCGTAACCTTTTGCGCAAAGTTATACCTTTATTTTGAGTTGTGCAAGAGGGGAGAATTAGAGGTTAGAAGTTAGAGGTTAGACCCCTCGATGTGTAGTCCTTTGTAGGGGCGGACCTATGTGTCCGCCCGTTCTCGTTGGAGCGCAGTATGACCTGTGGGCGGACACGCAGGTCCGCCCCTACAACGAGTTAACCCTCTCGCTTTGATACGACGGACGCCCTCCGACTAGACACTAGCCGTGCGTCACTACAGGACACAGTGGGGAGGACAGAGACGCAGTGGGGACGCACGCCCTCCGAGTGGGGGTTGGGTTGCAACAGTAATTTAGGATTAAGTATATATCGAAACGAGGCTCTGTCGGGGAAAAGTGATTTCCACGTGGATATTTCGAAATATCCAGGTGGAGAATTTTTATTTTCCACGTGGGGAAGAAAAAATTCTTCGGAGAAATCAAATGAAACTTCGGAAGAAATGATTCGCGCCCACGTGGAAAAAGAAAAATATCCACGTGGAGATTTGAGGTTTTCCACGTGGATATTCGAGAAAGGAGGGGATCGGACGAACTTCCCCGTAAAGATATGTAAATAGAGATTAGAGGTTAGAGGTTAGAGATTAGAGGGGAGACGTCGTCTTGTAGGGACGCACGATCTGTGCGTCCGTTGTAGTACAGCAAGACGTGTAACGATTTGTAGTTGTGTCAAAGCGGGACGTTGTCCTGAGGGACGCTCGGATGTGTTTAGTCGGAGAGCGTCCGTTGTGTCACAGGTTACGACGTTGGGTTTTTAACGGGAACGGACGCTCAGATCGAGCGTCCCTACAGGACACAGTGAGGGACAGAGACGCAGTGGGGAACGGACGCTGTCTGACTAGACATTAGGCGTGCGTCCATACAACGGGTTACTCGTATCGCTTTGATACAACGGACGCACGAGCCGTGCGTCCCTACAGATCGCTATACGTCTCGTGCGTCCCTATAAATCGTTACACGTCGGATCGTTACGCCGTGACGACGGGCGCTGTCCGGTGACGACTGCCGCGGTGACTAGTCGAGGAGCTTCTGTGCCTCCTCCTGTAGCTTAGCTTTGCTCTGTGCGCCGACGAGCTTGCTGACCATCTCACCGCCCTTGAAGAAGAGGATCGTTGGGATGTTGCGGATGCCGTACTGACTGGGCAGGTCGCTGTTTTCGTCAACGTTGACCTTGCCGATGATGATCTTGCCGTCGAACTCCTCAGCGAGCTCCTCAATCATCGGGCCGATCATCTGACAGGGACCACACCAGGTAGCCCAGAAGTCTAGGATCATCGGTTTGCCCTCAGCCATCAGACCGGCTATATTTGCATCTGTTATTTCCATTGCCATAGTTCTTGTGTATTTAGAGTTAGTATGAAATGTCTTCTATATAAATAGGTAGGGACTATCACTTAGCCATCTGCACGGTACACTGGATCTGGTACTTCTTGACGATCTCCAGGAGCCACTTGCCAGGCTCTATGCTGGGTGCATACATGGTGGTCGTGTAGGGTACCATAGAGGAGCAGAAGGTTATCTCTAGCTCCGTCTTACCAGGGTGATCCTTGATTGCGTTGCCCAGCTCCATAGCTCCCTCGAGGGTGTTGGGGCGATCGAGTATCTCCTCCTCGCCGTCGGCACCCTCTTCGTATGCAACCGTAGGGGTGGCGTCTTCGCCCTGACTCAGATTGATGGTCAGCTGGATGCTCCTGAAGGCATCCTCAGTGATGTCTGAGAGGAGCTGCATGCTCTGCACAGTGCGATAAAGGCGATTTGGATCGTATCGGCTTGGCGTGACGCTCATCTTCGCTAAGATGGCTAGTCCTTCCTGTGCAAAGTTACCGAAATTTACGTAATCCTGCCCAAAGAGCGGTATCTCGCCCGTGCCGGAGGTGTCTTCGATCTGGATAATGGCGTAAGGCTCGTTTCGCTTGCTAATGCCTTGACGCACCTTGGTGACTAGACCGGCGCTGGTGAGCTGCGTGAGCCCTAGCTCGGCAAAGTGCTCTAGGTCGGAGGCGGGGCAGTTGCAGATGTTCTCGATGATGAAGGCGTAGGGGTCTAGCGGGTGGGCGCTCAGGTACATACCTATATAGGTTTGCTCCTTGGTGAGTCGCTCTAGATGGCTCCAGGGCTCCACATCTTTGGGGGGCATAGGCTTGGGGAGCTTGACACTGGGGTCGCTATCGCCAAAGAGTGAGGCCTGCACCTGCGTGCGCTCGCTCTCGAGGATCTTGCCGTACTGCATGAGTGCTGTGAGGAAGGTCTCGTCCTTGCCATAGGAGAGGCTGCTCGCGTTACTCTTAGCGATGGGTGCGAAGTAAACCTCTCGCTCGATGCCAAAGTTGTCGAAGGCACCTGACAGGATGAGTGCCTCGAGTGCACGTCGTGAGCAGTTGCTCAGGTCGGTGCGCTGGAAGAAGTCGTACACGTCTTGGTAGGGGCCATGCTCCTCGCGCTCCTGTATGATAGCCTCAGCGACGGATAGCCCGACGTGTGAGATACCTCCGAGGCCAAAGCGTATGACGCCCTCTTTGTTTGCCGAGAAGGCGGAGAAGCTCTCGTTGACGTCTGGCCCCTTGACCTCTAGTCCCATGTGCTGCACCTCCTCGAGGTACTTGGTGAGCTTGTCGGACTTGTTTTGGTTGCAGGTCAGTAGTGCTGCCATAAACTGTGCGGGGTAGTGCGCCTTGAGGTAAGCGGTCTGGTAGGCGACCCAGGCGTAGCATACGGAGTGACTCTTGTTGAAAGCGTAGCTGGCAAACTTCTGCCATCCGTCGTAGATGCGCTCGAGGGTGTCACGTGGATGCCCCTTGGCGACCCCGTTTTCGACAAACTTGATGCGGTACTTGGCCATCTCTTTTTCCTTCTTCTTACCCATCGCCTTACGGAGGCTATCGCTGTCGCCTCGTGTGAAGTCGCCTAGCACACGAGAGAGGATCATCACCTGCTCCTGGTAGACGGTGATGCCGTAGGTGTCCTTGAGGTAAGGCTCCATCTCGGGTAGGTCGTAGGTGATCTCCTGACGACCATGCTTGCGCTCGATGAAGGTGGGGATATTGTCCATAGGCCCTGGGCGGTAGAGCGCATTCATAGCGACTAGGTCCTTAAACTCGGTCGGCTCTAGCTGCTGTAGGTACTTGCGCATGCCTGGGCTCTCAAACTGGAAGGTGCCGACGGTGTCGCCGCGTGAGTATAGCTCGAAGGTCTTGGGGTCGTCGACGGGGATCGTGTCGATGTCTAGGTCTATGCCGTAGCTCATCTTGATGTTTTCTAGGGCATCGTTGATGATGCTGAGGGTCTGCAGACCGAGGAAGTCCATCTTGATCAGTCCCGTGGGCTCGATCACCTTACCCTCATACTGCGCTACCAGCTTGCGCTCGTTGGTGTCTGGGTCGATGGCAGTAGAGAGGGGGACGACATCGCTGACGGGCGGGCCGCTGATGATGACACCGCAGGCATGTACGCCTGTGGTGCTGGCTGTGCCCTCTAGCTGACGGGCATAGCGGATCGTATTGGCTAGTTGCTCGTTCTGACTAACGGACGCCTCGCGAAACTCTTGGTTGTTTTGCACCATCCACTCTAGGTTGAGGTGCTTGACCCCCTCGGGCGCTCTATCGGGGATGAGTTTGCAGAGCCTATTGGCTTGGTCTAGCGGTAGCTCCTCGACGCGTGCCACCCCTTTGATCGCCCCTTTTGTCGCCATTGTGGTGAGCGTGATAATGTTGGACACATGATCGCGACCATACTTATTGGTGACCCACTCGAGGACACGCCAGCGGTTCTTATCGTCAAAGTCAATGTCGATATCGGGCATGGAGATACGGTCGGGATTGAGAAAACGCTCGAAGAGCAAGCCGTACTTGATCGGCTCAATCTGGGTGATCGAAAGGCAGTAAGCAACCGCAGAGCCAGCTGCGGACCCACGACCAGGGCCAACGCGCACGCCTAGCTGTCGGGCTGCTGCGATGAAGTCCTGCACGACGAGGAAGTAGCCGGGGAAGCCCATGTTCTGTATCACGCCCAGCTCCATGTCGATGCGCTCCTGTACCTCTGTGGGGACGGGGTCGCCGTAGCGCTTCTTGGCACCCTCGTAGGTGAGGTGGCGCAGGTAGTCGTCTTCGCTAGCAAAGCCCTCGGGAAGCTCGAAGTGAGGCATCAGCGGAGCGTGGTCGATGCTGTAGTACTCCACCTTGTTGCACACCTCTAGCGTGTTCTCCAGTACGTCTGGGTAGTCGGCAAAGAGTGCCGTCATCTCCTCGGGCGACTTGAGCCACTCCTGCTTGGTGTAGCGCATACGATTAGGATCGGAGATGGGCGTATTGGTCGTCATACAGATCAGGTGATCGTGCGCTTCGGCATCTTCTTCGTTGAGGAAGTGGGTGTCGTTCGTCGCAATGACTTTGATGCCCAGCTCTTGTCCTATCTTGATCACCTCCTGAGCTACTAGCAGTTGCTTGCGGTAGGTCTCCTGACCACTCGGCGAGTCGCTATTCGGATGGAGCATGATCTCTAGGTAGTAGTCCTCGCCAAAGGTCTCCTTGTACCACAATGCCGTCTGACGCGCCTCGTCGAGACGACCATGCAGGATATGCTGTGCGATCTCGCCACCGAGGCAAGCACTGGAGGCGATGATCCCCTCATGATGCTCTGCTAGCAGCTTCTTGTCGATACGCGGCTTGTAATACTCACCATGCTCCCACGCTATGGAAACCATCTTGATGAGGTTGCGGTAACCCTGGAGGTTCTTAGCTAGGAGTATCAGGTGGTAACCGCTGCGGTCTATGCTGCGGGTGGGGTTGTCGGGATCTTTGGCATCTTTGTCCTTCAGCTCGAGCGAACGGCGTGCTACGTACACCTCACAGCCTATGATCGCCTTGAAGAGGCTCTGCTCGATCGTCTTGATCTCCCCTTCGATGCGTGCGATCTCGTCTGCGTTAGACGCATCGGCTTCTAGCTCTTTGATCTGCTTGCGGAGCAACTTGATCTGGGCGAGCTTGTCGCCGTTGATCTTATCGTTGGCATAGTTGGTAAAGTTCTTGATGCCATACATAGCACCATGATCGGTGAGCGCAATGCCCGGCATACCGCAGGCGACCGCCTTGTCGACGAGCTTCTCGACGGGTGCCATACCATCTAGTATAGAGTAGTGCGAGTGAACGTGCAGCGGCACGTACATACGTGTCCCAGCCGAGGGACTATGGGGAGTGTCGGGAGTGTGATTCATGAGACTGAGCGTGAGATGTAAAGAGGGGGCGAGCGAGCTTCGGGTCGCTCTCTCGGGTGCAACGATGCACCCGCAAATCCTCCCTACAAAGATACACTATTCGGCGCAAATGATCCCCGATGAACCTCCGTAATGTGTCTTCTTGTCGGGACGCACGAGCGCCCCTACAGGAGTCGTATCTGTGCGTCCGTTGCGCCAAATCGTTACTGCGTCTGTTGTTTTAACGGGGACTACTTCAACCCAAGTTTGACGGGCGGTGCCGTTTGGGACTGGGCAGATGTTGATCGTTTTGTGGCGTTGCTTCTCTTTGTGGTCTATGGAAGTGCTTGCCGGCTACAGACAGACACAGAGTACACTGGAGCGCAGAGCACTGGGGGGAGGCATATTACCTTTGCATAGTCTATTTACTAGGAAGACGGCTTCGCACATTCCTTCCTCTACAGCATCTCTCTGAGTACAATCTTTGGGACAAAGAGATAGCGGGACCACCTCACCATCGTGAGATAATCCCGCTATCGGTATGTATGGTTGTAGTACTAGACTACTCCTCTTCTGGTTTTGACGCCTCGTCCTCGTCGTGGAACTTGAGTAGCGTGTTGATCTCCTCCTGGAGCTTGGTGTGCACCTTATAGAGCTCGTCGACAGAGAGAGGCTCCTGCTCGTCGAGCGTGACTAGCTCCTTAACCTTTGCTGCGAGAGCCTGCTCCTTGGCCTGCTCCTTAGCGGCAAAGAGTTGCTCGCTGTGCTGCTCCATCGTATTGTTGACGAGGCTCTCGATGAATTCATCGTTGGAGAGTAGCTGACCGAGACCAGCAGCTTGTACTTGTCTCATGATACCCTCTCTGACGATCTGGCGAACCAGTCCTTCGGAGACCTCAACGCCTAGCTGCTTGATAAGCTCAGCGACCATGCACTGGTAGCGCACGTAAGGCATAATCTTTTTGATGCGCTTGTCGTACTCCTCCTGCGTCTCCTCCTCCGTCTTTTCGTTGAGTAGGAGTGCTAGGTGCTTGTCAGAGAAGGGCAGACCCTGGATCTGCTCGACGACATACTTGGAGACGACCGTGGTAAAGACATCGTTAGCCATCGATGCGTTGCGCGACTCCTGCATGTGCTTTAGCTCAGCTCTGAGCCCCTCCTCGGTAGTCACCTCGGTCGTTGGGCCGAGCATCAGCTTAAAGAGCTTCTCATCGATAGCGTGTGGTGTGTTGCGTAGGATGCGGTTGATCTTGATCTCAAAGGGATTCGTGTGATCCTTGACCTCCTCCTGCTTGATCTGGAGGAAAGAGGCGATCTCGACCTCGCTGCCGTCATAAGCCTTCTGTAGGTCTATGGTGAGCGTGTCACCCTTGTGAGCCTTTAGGATCTCTGCGCGAACCTCCTCATTGGTCACAAACTGTGGCATGAGGAAGCTCTCCTCAAGCGCGATGCCCTCAGAGGCGTGCTTGCCCTTGTCGTCTAGCTCCTGTACAGAGACGTAGAGGATATCTTTCTCCTGTACGTCCTCGACCTCGGAGCGCTCGCCAGCACTCGCCTGAGCGTTGCTGATCATCTGATCGATCTCGGCATCGTCGACCTGGACGGTGTAGTGGGGGAGTGTCACGCTACTATCGATCGTCTGGGGGAACTGAGGGAGCAGTCCCGTCGATATCTGTAGCTGGTAGTCTGTCTGCTCAGGCGTATAGCTATTGTCGTCTTGCTCCATGAGCAGACCGCCGATCGTCTTAATGCCCTGCTCCTTAAGATAGTTAACGGCCTCATTGGATGTGGCCTTGTTGATAACGCTAAAGCGCACAGCCTGACCGTACTTCTTCTCAATGAGTGCTGCTGGGGTCTTGCCTGGGCGGAATCCTGGCGTTTCAGTTGTCTTGCGCAGATGCTTCAACTGATCGGTGACTTGCTCTTTAATTTCGTCACTGGTGAGCGTGATGTTCAAGAGAACCTGATCTTCCTTAAGCTCGTGTGATATGTTCATAGGACTAAGATGCTATATGCGTGTATATTTAGTTATAGAGGACAAAGGTACGAAAAAAGAGATTAGAAGTTAGAGATTAGATATTAGAGGCTAGAGATTAGAAGTTAGAGGCTAGAGATTAGAGTCTGATCACTCCGATAGCTCTGATTCATTCTGATAGCTCCAGCCAACCGCTAGTTCTGCGCATTGAGCAGTGGCTGGGCATACATCTGGAGAAGTTGCGTGCGCAGTTCGTCGGTACTGTAAGCGTCAGTCGGTGCTTTCGCTATCTGCTCATCGAGGTAGCGGAGCGTCTTCTCCTTGTCAGCTTCGCTGTAGAGCTCCTTCGGGTGCGCCTTGTCAGGGTGGAGGAGGTCGTAGGCGATGTAGTTGATCGGGTATAGGCGGTAGTTGCTATGTAGCTCCGTGTCGATGATCGTAGCGATGCGCGGGTAGAGCTGCTGCTTGGGTAGGACTCGTAGCTCGGCCTCTAGCTCAGGAGTGATCAGCTCGTTGAGGCGCGTGCCGACGGCAAAGTGTACGCGTCCCTTGTAGCCAAGTAGACCTGTCTTCATATTGATCAGGTCCTCCTCGCCACCCTTGACATACTGCTCGTTGGGGTGATGCTTGCGCCAGAGTAGCTCGCACGCCTTGAGGATGTCGCAAGGGTCGTACTCGTAGCTGATAGTGGTGGGGGCGATGTTGACCCGCATCAGCTGGGTCAGCGGGTCGCTGCTTTGCGAGGAAGCGATCATCTTGAGGACGCTCGGCTGTGTCTGGTCGCTATTGTCCTTGGCACGGCCCTCACGCTGGGCGATCCATACCGACTTGTGATCCTGCTGTATGCTCTGGTCGATAAAGGCAGAGAGTGCTTGAGCGGCTAGGAGCATCTGCCGGATCGGTAGCGAGCGACGCACGACAAAAGAGTCGTTGAGCTTGACCACCGCCTCGATCCACGGTCTGCCGAAGAGGTTGTCGCCGATAGCGATGCGTGGCATCAGATAGTTGCGCTCTCGCATGACTAGGTTGAGAAATGCGGAGTCGAGTATGATGTCTCTGTGGTTTGTGACAAAGGTCGTGGGCAGATCTCCGCCTAGTCTACTGGCTCCGCTAAGGGATACGGAGAAAGTGGTCTGCTTCGCCAGCTTGACCACGAGGGGGTAGGAGATGAGTTCCTTAAAAGCATCAACACTCTGGATGCTCTTTAGGTGCTGTAGGAGCGCAGTCGTCTCCTCCTCCGAGAGTAGTGCCGATAGGACGTGACGTAGCTCAGGTTGGTTGGCTAGCTGGGCAACGACAGCTGGCACCTCCTTGTCGAGGTAGGGACGTATAGAGTCGTACTCGTACGGCTGTGGGGCTGTGTGTGTGGTCATGATAGTTTGCTCTTGATGATACGTGTGATGAGGTCGCTCAGCTGTAGACCAGCTGCACGTACCTGCTGCGGGATGAAGCTGGCCTCCGTCATGCCCGGGGTCGTGTTGACCTCTAGAAGCGTGGGGATGCCGTCCGCCTCGATGATGTAGTCTATACGTACGAAGCCGTAGCAGTTTAGTAGGTGGGCGATCGTCAGCGAGGTCTCCTGTACGCGCTGTGTCAGCTCTGGCGAGATGCGTGCGGGGGTTATCTCATCGCTCTTGCCGTAGTACTTAGCATCATAGTCGAAGAAAGTGTCGTGTGCCACCACCTCTGTGACAGGCAGGGCAAAAGAGTCGTCGGGTAGGATCACGCAGCCGCAGGTCACCTCGGTGCCGACGATGCACTCCTCGACGAGGACGTCGGGCGCTGCGGTGTAAGCGTCCGCTACGGCTGAGGGCAGCTGCTCCCACTGGTCAATGCGCGTTGTAGCGATGCTGGAGCCTCCGGTGTTGGGCTTGACAAAAAGCGGCAGGCGCAGACGAGACTCGATCAACTCTTGCTCTTCGGGTGAGAGCTGTTGGGTGTGATTGCGGAGGCAGTGGGAGCGAGCAATGCGCAAGCCGTGATGCGCTAGGTATGCGTTGCACGCCTCCTTATTAAAGGTCAAAGCCTCGCAGAGCACACCACCTGTCGTGTAGGGGATGCCGAGCATATCTAGGTAACCCTGTAGGAGACCATTCTCTCCAGGGGTGCCGTGGATGGTAATGTAAGCCAGTGCAAAGGTCACTTCGGTTGCGCCAAAGCGCGCGACCAGTGCACGATCTATCGTTCCCGCCTTCCCCTCAGCGTCTGTCACGTTCCATGCGTCGGCCGTGATGGTGACTAGATAGGGAGCGAAGAGGGTTTGATCAATCTGCTTGAGGATCGTCTGGGCACTACGCTGCGAGACCTCCGCCTCGCCAGAGTATCCGCCACAGATGATCGCAATATTGGGTTTGTCCATAAGGTGTGATGGGATATTGCAATGGTTCTTTTAGTTAGAGAGTTCGAGCGGTGCTACATAGCGTCTCCACTTGTCTATGAGCTGGCTCATATCGTCGGGCAGTGGTGCCGAGAAGTGCATCCGCTCACCCGTCACGGGGTGGTCGAAGGCGAGGGTCTCAGCGTGCAATGCTTGGCGGGGACAGATCTTGAGGCAGTTATTGACAAACTGCTGGTAGGAGCTGGTGCGCTGCCCCCAGAGGATCTGGTCGCCACCATAGCGCTCATCGCCAAAGAGCGGGTGGTCGATAGACTTCATGTGAGCACGTATCTGGTGGGTGCGTCCCGTCTCCAGTTCACACGCTATGAGCGTCACAAAGCCTAGTCGCTCCAGCTGCGTGTAGTGTGTCACGGCCGGCTTGCCTATCTCACTCGTTGGGGGGTAGACGGTCATGCGGGTCCGGTCTCGTGGATCACGGGCTATATTGCCCTCGATCGTCCCCTGCGGTTGGTCAAGCTTGCCCCAGACGAGTGCTTGGTAGCGTCGTCCCGTAGTTTTGAGGAAGAACTGTCTCGCCAGTCGTATCTTAGCCTCAGTACGCTTCGCCACGAGGAGTAGTCCACTGGTATCTTTGTCAATGCGGTGCACCAGACCTACGGAAGCATCGTTCGGATCATAGAGCGGGTCGTTGCGTAAGTAGTAAGCAAGAGCGTGGACGAGTGTGCCACTGTAGTTGCCGTGACCAGGGTGTACAACCATGCCTGCGTGCTTGTTGACCACGAGCAGCTGATCGTCCTCATAGACTATGTCGAGCGGTATATCCTCCGGTATGATCGACCAGTCCTGCTTCGGATGCGCCAGCATCATCGTGATGGTCTCCTGAGGCTTGACCTTGTAGTTGCTCTTGACGGGCTCGCCATCCACCCAGATGAGTCCCGCCTTGGCGGCAAGCTGTATACGATGGCGCGAAGTGTGCGGCATACGATCCACTAGAAAGCGGTCGATGCGTAGCGGTGTCTGCCCAGGATCTACCTGCACACGATAATGCTCGTAAAGCTCCTCGCCGTGTGCCCCTGCGACCCACTGATCCTCCTCGTCGGTTGCGATGAGGTCAGCCTCTAGCTCCTGCTCCTCGAGGGGAAGTGACTCCCTATCAGGATTACATCCAGGACTCATCCTCGTCAGGCTCTAGAGAGTGTGTGGTCGAGTCGGAGGGGGCAACGTATCCACCCGCTCCCGAGATCGAGTCGTAAGGTGTGAAAGCTCCATGCGGTATGCTGTCACTAGTAGCCACAGAGACCAGGAGTATGAGTGGCGTGGCGAGCGGTACGCGGGTACCCGGAGCAAGGGCCTGTCCTGAGGGTAACTGCACGCCCATGACTAGGTTATCAAAGGGCCCCGCTACGTAACTAGGGGTGATGTTTTCGAAGCCAAGGCTGACGAGACGCGCTCGCGCTTGTCGCTCGGATACATCGACGAGCGAGGGGATGATGGCGTTGCGAGGGGAGGAAGCGTTGAGCGTGAGGAAGATGATACGTCCCGCTTTGACCCGACTCCCCGCCTTAGGACTTAAGTCGTAGACCGCCCCCTTGGGTACTTCTGTGGTGTAGACCGAGTCGATCACCTCGTAGCGCAGATCAGCTTTGTCTAGAAGGCTCACCGCCTCGCTCGCCGGGAGGCCATATATGTCAGGTATCTCGACAGATGAGCCATGGCGTGTGAAGAGGTTCATCCAGACGAGTGCCAGGACGACAATGATGACTGACGCTAGGATCATCAGACCAATGTGGATCAGTATGGTAGGACGTCGCATAGGGTATATCTATTAGCGGAGACTATGCAAAGGTAACGATAATTTGATAGTGTCGCATCATTAGGGTAAGTAATTAGAGATTAGAGACTAGAGGTTAGAGCCTAGTTTTCTAGTGTCCCTAGTGTCCCTAGTGGCTCTAGTGGCACTAGTGACTCTAGTGGTACTAGCTAACAGCCAACAGCTAACAGCCAACAGCCTCATGATGCGTCAGCCCTGTGATCGTTCAGTGGAGGGAGTTGTTTATCTCCAAGATTTTTGTACCTTTGCCGTCAGCTTTGCGTAATCTCTGGCAGGAAGAGAGACCGAGCCACTAGATCTAGGTCTCACCAGTCGCCTGTGTATATTGCGTTTAGCTCATAGCTAATCAAAAAAGTAATACAGCATTATGGACTTTATCAAGCTAGTCGAAGAAGACTTTCAGAGTGGCAAGCAGCTACCTAAGTTTGCCCCCGGTGACACGATCGTCGTGGACTACCGTATTAAGGAGGGTAACAAGGAGCGTATCCAGAAGTTTCGTGGTACGGTCATCCGCATCAGCGGTCATGGTGACCAGCGTCGCTTCACCGTACGCAAGATCTCAGACGGTGTGGGCGTAGAGCGTATCTTCCCGTTCAACAGCCCCTTTATCGAGGAGATTCACGTAGAGCGTCACGGTAAGGTACGTCGCGCTAAGCTCTACTATCTACGCAACCTACGTGGTAAGGCTGCTCGCATCCGTGAGCGTCGCACCCTCTCTGCCAGCGTTAAGTAGCAGACATCGCTAGCTCCAAAACAAATAAAAAGAGGCATCCCATACGGGGTGCCTCTTTTTGCGTCGCATGGCGTGATCTCATCATTGCGCCATGGTCGGTAGCAGCTCTTACAGGGTGTGCACAACTATCAGAAAGCATAGCCGAGGCTAAAGAAGAAGCGTGAGGCACGGAGGACGTTCGACCGACTGAAAGAGAGCTTGATAGGACCTATCAGGGAGTCGTAGTCGAGATCTATGCCCGCTCCATAGAGGAGGTCACTGTTCCGCACATTGGGAGCCTGAATATCCACGCCGACACTGACGTGCGGTGTGATGTAGAGAGACTTGATCGGAGTGTACTGGATACCTAGATAGAGTGCTGCGAGATTGTTGACAGGGTACTCTCTGTATCGTAGCCCTGAGAAGATAGTCTGATTGTCCATGCCTAGATTGGCAAAGCCCCCGAGGTGAAACTTCTGACTCAAGAAGAGGTAACTGTCGTAGTGAAAGCTCTCCCGCCAAGGCTTGCCGAGGTCTAGGTTGACCCCGCCGAAGAGGCGACCATGTAGTGCTACCCTCCGGCCCAGTGGAGCGACTACATGCTCATAGATCGAGAGATGTAGTAGAGGCCCCTGTTGGGGGGATAAACTTTCCTCGGGATTGAGCATATTGTGAATCTGCTTCTGGCTCTCCGTGGCATCCTCAGGGAGTGGGGAGAGCGCGTAGGCGTTCTTTAGCGTCAGCTCAGCCGTTAGGGCGAGGTGATTACCTCGTGTAGCAAAAGCCTTCCGATTCAAGCTGTTTTGCTGGTAAGCTAGGTTCATCGTCCAGGTGCCGTGGCGGTAGCTTAGCTTAGGTCGCTTGTTAGCCTGCATGAGCTGGTTGAAGTAGTTGAAGGGTATTGGCTCAAGGTTGGTCGCCTGTGCTGCTCCTGTCGTCTCATGGGCAAAGGGCGTCTGCGGTTGCCACAGATACATCAAGCCGTACTGGACGCCGAGTGTTATCTCAGACTGAGGTGACAGGGCATAGCCCATCTTCAAGCCAGTGGCTATGGAGCCCTGATAGAAGGTTGCCTCGGTATGGTTCTCTATCTGCGAGAGGTAGCGTAGATGGAGGTCGTCATTGCGATCCAGACGTAGGGAGATGTAGGGACTGACCCAGTAGGAGTAGCTATCGTCAAACCACTTGTAGTAGCTAGCCCGCAGCTTGGGGTACTGAGATATGGCGAGCTTGGCTGAGAGGTGTGAGTTAGATAGGAGTAGGTCTCTGAGTGAGGTGTTGAGAATGATGTTTGCAGACTCGTAAGGGTCGTAGTAAGCTCCGACGCGGAGGAGCGCTTGTGGCTTCTTTTTGACAAAGAAGTGTAGTGTGTTCACCTCATTACCTCCCGTGGCAGTCGAGTCTGACTCATAGGTGTAGTATACCTGCGCATAGCGGTTGTAGCCCATGAGCATGTCGATGCGCTGCTGGAGGAGGCCTACGGAGTCGAGGAGCGAGAGATCCTCCCCGATCACGCTACGAATGAACTCCGTCTCGGCTTGCTCTAGGGGCGCACCCCACTGATCCGTGATCTTGACTTGCTGGATTGGGATGGAGACCGTGACGAGCTGTCGCTTCTGATAGTTGATGCCCTGTGCGACTTGCTGCGCCTTAAGCGCGATGAGCTGAGGCAAGAGTTTGTGAGCCTCTGCCTCAGCGAGGGCTATGATCCGATCACGCTGACTAAAGTCTGCCGAGGTGTAGTCTCTGAGTGCTTGAGAGAAGTCTAGCATTACGTCTACTTGACTTACCTGACGCTCTACTTCCTTTTTGGTCAGGAGTGCATAAGACTGCTGGATGACACCGATAGAGCTGTGCTCTAGCTCCTCCGCATTTCGCAATCTAGCTCCCGTATAGCTGCCGATGACGAAGGTTGCTCCCATAGCACGCACCTCCTCGACGGGAAAGTTGCGATCGAGACCGCCATCGACTAGGAGCTTGCCATCGACAATGGCGGGTGCGAAGACGGCGGGGATCGCTAGACTAGCTCGTATAGAGAGTGGTAACGACCCAGAGGTCATCACGTAGGCTCCGCCACTCCCAGCATCTGAAGCTACAAGCTGTAGCGGTATAGGCATCTGGTCATACTCTTTGATATGCCGCACGGGAAAGGTGTAGCGCATCAGCACCTCCATCAGGTACTGCCCCTCAATAAGTGAAGAGGGAATCTTAGGAACACCTCGACGGATGGGGAACTCTAGGGTGTAAGTCCCATAATCCTCCTTCTCACACATATCTACCTTGTCATAAGGTAGACGATTGCTCAAGACACGCCCCCAGTCTTCCTGACGCACCATCTCTTTGATCTCGGCAGCACTGTAGCCCGTCGCGTAGAGACCGCCCACGACGGCACCCATAGAGGTGCCAGAGAGGTAGTCCACCTGTATCTGCAGTGAGTCGATCAGCTCGAGAAGCGCAATGTGTGCTAGTCCCTTAGCTCCACCGCCACTGAGTACTAAGCCGCAGCGCATCTGAGTACTGTCGCAGCCGCGGTCGCTCTGCTGCCCCTGCATCGTGGTAGGAGCGCAGAGAGCTATGATACATAAGATTAGGCTAGTGAGTAGGATCGATGATTGTTTTGTATAGATACGCGAGATCATAGGTCGTGCGTCATTTGGGAGCGTAAGCAATGGATAGTGTGGGGTACAAATGTACGCTTTTTGGCAAACTGAAGTACTAGCGTGTGGATCGACGGATGTGGTCGCTTGAGGGTAAGTTTGTATCTTTGTCCCTATGAATGAACGTGCAGAGAGAATAGAGACGACCGATTCGATCATAAAGCGTGAGTTGGTGACGCTCCCCGAGGAGCTGCGTGACCCTAGCCGCTATGAGGTGATGGCTCCTGTGGGGTCGTATGAGAGCTTGAGTGCTGCGATACGTGCTGGAGCGAATAGCATATACTTTGGCATTGAGGCGCTCAACATGCGGGCTAAGTCTGCCTACAACTTTACGACAGATGACCTCTACCGTATCGTGGAGACCTGCCGGAGGAGTGGCGTGAAGAGCTACCTGACGGTCAATACAATCATCTACGATGAGGACCTGACGCTACTTCGCGAGATCCTCTACCATGCGCAGCAGGCACAGGTTACGGCGGTGATCGCTGCCGATGTGGCGACCCTGATGGAGGCGCATCGTCTGGGGCTGGAGGTGCATCTCTCTACACAGCTTAACATTAGCAACTGGGAGGCTTTGCGCTTCTACGCACAGTTTGCCGATGTGGTGGTCTTGGCTCGTGAGCTGAATCTAGATCAGGTGGCAGAGATCAGACGTAAGATAGCGGAGGAGCATATCGTCGGGCCGTCGGGACGGTTGGTGGAGATAGAGATGTTTGCCCACGGGGCGCTCTGCATGGCGGTCTCGGGCAAGTGCTATCTGAGTCTGCACCATCAAGATACGAGTGCCAATCGGGGTAGCTGTGCACAGATTTGTCGCCGTGGCTACCGCGTCTACGATGATCGTCAGGGGGTCGAGCTGGAGGTGACGCACCCAAACATTATGTCGCCTAAGGATCTGAAGACGATCCACTTCATCAATAAGATGATGCTGGCGGGTGTCACGGTCTTTAAGATAGAGGGTCGCGCTCGTGGCCCGGAGTATGTCTCTACGGTGGTGCAGTGCTACCGCGAGGCTATAGACGCTGTCTGTGCGGGCACTTACGATGAGGCTCGGATAGTGCAGTGGGACGAACGGCTACGGGAGGTTTTCAACAGAGGCTTTTGGGATGGTTACTATCTCGGACAGCGACTGGGCGAGTGGACACCTTTTGCCGGCTCTAGTGCTGTGCGTGAGAAGGAGTACGTGGCTCACATTGTTAAGTACTTTAGCAAGATAGGAGTCGCCGAGATAGAGGTGGAGAGTGGCGAGCTGGCACTGGACGATCGCATCCTGATCATCGGGCCGACGACGGGCGTGGTCGATATGACGCTCTCGGAGATGCGCTACGAGCTGGAGCCAGTCTCCCGTGCTACTAAGGGGCAACGCATCTCCATCCCTGTACCCCGTAAGGTGCGGGCGAATGACAAGCTCTACCTCTTTAGAGAGCGTACGGAGGTACAGCACTTCAAGGGGTAGGGAATAAAACTAGGAATAACCATTTTCACTAAAGAAACAACTATATCAGATGAAACAACCAATCAAATATCAGTATGGTCTCACGCTCAAGGTGCGAGACTACGAGTGCGACCTCCAGGGCGTGGTCAACAATAGCAACTATCAGTGCTACATGGAGCACACCCGCCACGAGTTTTGGCTGGCACTGGGCGATAGCTTTGCTGAGATGCACGATTTGGGCCTTGATCTCTTCGTTTACAAGGTCTCTATAACCTATCATCGCTCGTTGCGGAGTGGCGATACCTTTCACACGGCACTGCGTGCCAGACGTGAGGGGGTAAAGCTCATCTTCGACCAGGTCATCGTACGTAGTGACGGTGTGAAGTGCGCTTCGGGCGTGGTCGAGGCGGTCGCAGTGCAGAACGGACGGACAACCCGTGGAGAGTGTTTTGAAGGTATCATGGCTCGTGCTGAAGCTTACAGCGAGAGCCATCCGTATGACTTAACGATCCTCTAGCGATGGCTGAGCTCCTCTTCCTCCTTTACCTGCTCTCTGTCATTGGGGGCATAGTGATCGTGCTAGGGGAGGAGCGCAGTGCGGTCTCTTCGATCCCGTGGTTACTGGTCGTCATCTTTCTCCCTGTCGTGGGACTCCTGCTCTACATCATCTTCGGCTACTCGCTACGACGCAAGCAGCTGATCGATGTGGAGGTGAGACGGTCGCTCTCGGATGCTCCTGTAGAGACTAAGTCGCTGCCTAGCACGGAGGTCGAGGAGGTCGCCGATCGTAAGCTCGCATCGCTATCCGCTCTCATCGAGCGACTGACCGATACGCCCCTGACCACGACTAATGAGCTGACGCACTACGACGATAGTCGCGAGTGGCTTGAGGCTTGTCGGGAAGCTATCGCACAGGCGCAGCACTATGTCTACATCGAGCTGTACCGCATCGAGGAGGGACCATGGCTGGACGCTTTGCTAGATCTACTCGCAGAGCGCATTCAGGAGGGGGTAGTTCTCTACTGGCTCTACGATGACGTGGGGTCACGAAGTTTGAGTCGACGCTATCGCAAGCGGATGGAGCAGTTGGGCGGACAGGTCGCTGCCTTTCTCCCCGTACGCTTTCGGCTGCTTACGAGCCGCGTGAACTATCGCAACCATCGTAACCTCGTGGTGGTGGATGGTGCCGTAGGCTTTACAGGGGGCAACGTGCTACTATCGGAGCTGCAGCATTTGCCTCAAGGGGCTCAACCACTGGCGACGACTCATCTGCGTATGACAGGTGCTGTGGTACGTCAACTGGAGTACAGCTTTGCGCTAGACTGGTACGTGGCGACGCAGCAATTGCTCTCGCCACAGCAGAGCTCCTCTACAGTGGTCACGGCCGAGCCGATCAAGATGCAGATCTTCCCGACGCACCCTACGGACGAATTCCCCTCGCTAGAGATGATCTTCACGCATGCCTTCCTGCAGGCGCGTCAGTCGCTCTACATCGAGTCGCCAGTCTTGATCCCCACCTCTAGCATACAGCAGGCACTGATCTCTACGGCGCTCTCAGGGGTGCAGGTACGGGTGATCCTACCTCGTCGTGGTCGTAGCTGGCTGGCTTCTAAGGCTTCGCACGCCTTCTTTACCGACTTGCTGCGGGCTGGCGTGGAGATATACTACTATGACGGCCTACGTGAGGCTACTTATGCGGTGATCGATAAGGAGCGTGTGGTGACGGGGACACCCTACCTAGACTTTAGAAGCTTTGAGTACAACTTCGATCTGACCACCATTGCCTACTCGTCGGCGGTCGCACGGCAGTTTGTCGATAGCTTTGAGACAACACTCGCTCTGTGTCGTAGGGTAGTCCCACGACGCAATAGGTTGTGGAGACGTATCACTCATGGTGTGATGCGTCTGCTGACACCTCTAATATAAGACTGTTGCATAAAGGCGAATCACTGTGTTGCTTTCGGGATTCGGCTTCGGTCACATACGTAGGTATGCTCCCTTCAGACCTCACCCTCAGCGCCTTGCGCTTCATCCTTTCTGCAAAGTCAGGACAATCTTGCGAGCAAGATTGTGAGACTGTTGACTTTCGCAACAGTCTCAATATAAGTTACTTGTTTGAGTGGTCGCGTAGTGGCGGTAAAACGCTACTAAAGTGCGTAGATCCACGCTCCAGCGAAGCTGTCGGATAGCGCAGAGACGGAGCGACGTAGCTCGCCTGCACGCTCTTCAGAGGAGCTGATGCCTGCGATGACGAGACAGCGAGAGGACTCCTGGATGATCTGTAGGGAGATTCCTTCGGCCTGAGTCTGGTCTGCTGCTGCCTCTTCGATAAATTGCTCTGCACGCTTGGGCCCCTTGAAAACTCCAACGACGACAGCGTGGCTTCCTTGCTGTAAAGCCTCGTCGTGCGTGATAACTAGAGACGAGGATGTGGCATGCTCAGGAGTCGTAGAGACGATCTCTTCCTGTGTTTCAGCTTTTGGAGCTAGAGCTATGCTGGGCTTGGCTTGCTTTTGCTCTGGCGTCACCACGCTTGCCTCGTCGAGCCAGCCGTAGGGGACGAAGCCCGCACTGTAACGATCAGGGTTACTGTCAGAGCTGATGGGTAGTAAGCAGAGGAAGCAGATAGCTCCAGCTGCAGCCCAATTAGCCGCAGTCCGATTGATACGTATCGTCCAATACTTCCGATCACTCTTCGTCTCACTGGCAGGCTCCGTAGCGACATGATCGACGGGTGTGACGGCTGGGAGCAAGCAACTCTGAGGGTAGAGCCCGTAAGAGTGTATCGATCTCAGCCCTTGTCGCTCCTGTACGGGAGTAAAGAGTAGCTCGCCGCTCTCCTGCAGCGTGAGGGTGCCGAGGTTGGAGCCGATGGTCAGGGAGCCAGACTGATATAGCTGGTGCCTGATCACGGTCACGTCGGAGTCTACCACTAGGCGCGCTCTGCGTACAGATAGTCCTAGGGTGCGTGCGTAGCAACTGTCTAGGATGCCGTCACGATCTACTAGAGAGGCGTTGAATGAGATGCGCTGCCCTGCAGGCGTGATGACATTGAGATCCTTGTCATAGAGTGGAGGCGTTTGCTCCACGATGAAGGCTCCTATCGTAGGGAGTACGACGCAGTCGTGCAGTAGTAGAGCTTGCTCTAAGATATCTCCGATGCGATACATTGAGATGTACAGGCTAAGAGTGGATGATTACGAGTCGAGAGAGGCTACATGTGTAGCACCCTTGAGAAGGGGAGGTAGAAGACCCCCGCTCCTCACCACAAAGTTAAGCAATCTCCACGAACTGGAGCATGTGGTGCGGAGCGGAAGTGCGGATAGTTGTCGTTAACTCTTTGGCGGCTAGTGACTCATCGAGACCTAGTCGTTCATCGAGGCGAGGAACTCCAAGTTGGTCTCCGTCAGCTCGATGCGCTGCTTGAGGAACTCCATCGCCTCTACCGTATTCATGTCCGATAGGTGGTTGCGTAGTATCCACATGCGCTGTAGCGTCGTCGAGTCTAGTATGAGGTCATCACGACGGGTGCTACTAGCGAGGATGTCGATAGCGGGGAAGATACGCTTGTTGGACAGGCGACGATCAAGCTGTAGCTCCATATTGCCAGCACCCTTGAACTCCTCAAAGATGACGTCATCCATCTTAGAGCCCGTCTCGGTCAGAGCCGTCGCTAAGATGGTGAGACTACCGCCGTGCTCGATGTTGCGCGCAGCTCCGAAGAACCGCTTCGGCTTTTGCAGCGCATTAGCCTCGATACCTCCTGAGAGGATCTTGCCCGAGGTAGGCTGTACCGTATTGTAAGCACGTGCGAGGCGTGTGATCGAGTCTAGCATGATGAGCACATCGTGACCACTCTCGACCATACTCTTAGCCTTGGCGAGTACCAGTTCAGCGAGCTTCACGTGGTGGTCGGCAGGCTCATCAAAGGTCGAGGCAACCACCTCAGCATTGACATTGCGCGCCATATCGGTCACCTCCTCAGGGCGCTCGTCGATCAGGAGGATGATCATGTAGACCTCAGGATGATTGGCAGAGATCGCATTGGCAATGTCCTTGAGTAGCATCGTCTTACCGGTCTTAGGCTGAGCGACGATGAGTCCACGCTGTCCCTTGCCGATGGGGGTGACTAGATCCACGATGCGCATGGCGGTCTTGTCGTAGACAGCAGCAATGCCCTGAGACTCTAGCTTAAACTTGTCCTCTGGGAAGAGAGGCGTCAGCATGTCAAAGGAGACCCGATCCAGATTGTCCTTGGGGTGGCGACCATTGACGAGTAGGATGTTCTGTAGTAGGAAGTACTTTTCGCTACCCTTCGGTGGACGTATGCTACCCTCTACGACATCACCCGTCTTGAGGTGCCACTTCTTGATGATGTCTATAGGGACGTAGATGTCGTCAGGTGAGGGGAAGTAGTTGTAGTCTGAGCTACGGAGGAAGCCGTATCCCTCTTGCGACACCTCTAGCAGTCCGCTAGCGGTCAGGATATTGGAGAAGTCGTATGAAGTCTCTTCCTCCTCGACCTCTTTGCTCTTGTTGTGTTGCTGCTTACCCTTTTGTGCTGGCTCGTCAGAGTCTGCCTCAGCCTCTTTGTGACCCCTGTGATCATTGTGGGACTCGCCCAGCACCTCGCCTAGTAGCGAGTCAGCATCGGGATGGGTAAAGACCATAGGCGTCTCCTCTTGCTGCTGCTCCTCCTCTGCGTCTTGCTTAGCTTGAGGACGCTTCTCCTCCTTGTCAGATTTGTCAGACTGGTTGGCAGGCTCCTGACGCTTGTTATTGCGGTTGTTGCGCTCCTTATTATTGCGCTGGTTATTGTTGCGCTTAGTGCCCTTCTCCTCAGACTGTGTAGCGGCAGCCTCCTCGACGATAGCGATAGCCTCTTGGCGATCTATCTCAGAGGGCTGGTTGGCGGCGTCTGCCTTGTCCGTCTTAGCGGTGCGCTTGTTCTGTCGAGAGTTTGATTTGTTCTTTTGCTCAGGCTTGTTGCTCTCGTCTTTGGCGTCCTTTTTCTCCTCTTTATTGGCTTTGTTATTGCGGGAGTTGCTCTGTCGCTCTTTGCGCTTGTTGCTCTGCTGCTGCTCGACCGTCTGGGTAGCTACAGCCTCTGCCTGAGCGTCTAGAATTTGGTATATGACCTCTTTCTTTTCGGAGGCCATCTTGGTAATCTCTAGTTGGGAGGCAATCTCTTTGAGTTGATCCTCCGTCATACCATTGAGATCTACGATGGTGTACTTCTGCATGATGTACTGATGTTATGCTGGATAAATGCACCTTACGACTTGTTGCAAAGGGCTACCATGCTGAGCTTTGGAGAGCTACAAGCAAGATGATAGAGGCAACGGAATCAACGATCTAGCAGGTGCTGTGGCGAGACAGCAGGCTAGCACGATGGTCGACCTAAGTAAGGTGTGTAATGTGTGAATAGGCTGAGTGATGGGTCAGTCCTGTGTGATATGGGACGCTCTGCTCGGTCGTTATTATCTAGGTCGATGCAGAGCCAGAGCTACCTCCGTAGCAGATCCTAAGCCTCTCCATACAAGCTGTATCGTATCGTGCAACTCTAATATCTGTACAGCCTAGGAGTGCGTCGATCTAGTGACTCATCCACTTCTAGAGGCAAAGGTACGAAAAAGTGTTCAGATGGAGCATCCCCCGCCTCTGTCTTCTAATCTCTAATCCCTCCTCCCATAAAAACATTGCTGTCCGGTAAGAGTCTTATATGGGTGAAACTGGAGTTTTATAGGTAGGAAACTGTAGATGGGTCGAAATAGCGTAGTCGGACAGCCATAATAAAAAGAGACTGTTGCATAAAGGCGAATTGCTGTGTTGCTTTAGGGATTCGGCTTCGGTTACATACGTAGGTATGCTCCCTTCAGACCTCACCCTCAGCGCCTTGCGCTTCATCCTTTCTGCAAAGTCTAGACAATCTTGCAAGCAAGATTGTGAGACTGTTGACTTTTGCAACAGTCTCAATAAAGGACGCACGGATCGCGCCTACCCCATGAGTGGGTGACACGTCCGTGCGTCCTGACGGGTTGCCTCCTACATAGTAAGGGTAGGGGGCTTTGATGTGAGTGCTACATAAGCACCTTACTTGACACAGACCTTTGCAGTGGTCGTGCCGATAGAGAGTAGGTACATGCCAGCCTGTGGTGCGGTGAGTGTGCAGAGCTTGTCCGCTACGGTGCGCTGCTCGATGAGACGGCCTGAGTAGTCATAGAGGGCGACGGTGCCGAGCGCACTACCCGTATTGCTGGTCAGGGTAATCGTCTGACCCTCTAGGGCAATAGCTACGTCTGCCGTGCCCGCTGTAGGCACGTCGATGGCGTTGCCCTCTTCCACCTTGGCATAGTAGGCTACGATGCGTAGATCCTTCGTTGCCTTGGTGGTGTACTCTAGTGAGCCGTCGACAGGGTTGATGCGCTCCCTGTTGACCATCCAGTAGTCTAGACGGTAGCCCTTGTCTGGCTCGACATAGACGCGGATGTCCATATTCTCAGGCACTTTGCTATTGAGTGCACTACGTACGCCACCTACCTCTAGGTAGATGGGACCACCATTGCCCTCCTGTGATACATCGACCATATAGTATACCTTGTCGCGCTCGAAGATAACCTCGACGACGTAGTCCTTGCCAGAGATCACTTGCCACTGATTATTTTCAGCAGGCTTGGGTCCCTCCTGACCGTTGACGACCCACTTCTTGACGTGGTAGTGCTCTGCGGGATGTGCGGTGAAGATGATCGTCTCAGACTCTCCAACAGCTGTCGTAGCTCCTGAGTCAAGAGGCTTCCCCTTGTAGGTAGCTGTGATCGTGCCTCCCACGTTGTCTCGTACAGAGTAAGTGACCGTATAGGGACGATGGACGAACTCGACCGTCACCTCTGTGGGCTTTTCGATGTTGAGCGTATACGTCTGGCTGTTTTGCTCTCCAGCGGTCATCGCGGTCTCTGTACCATTGATCTTAAAGCTCTTGACGACGTAGTCAAGATCAGGGTCTGCGGTAAAGGTGATAGCCGTATGCTCCTCGATTTCTGTCTGTGAGGGGATTGCGGTGCCGATAGCCAGCGTGGCCGATATCGTGCCATGCTCTCCGATGACACGATAGGTGAGGAGGTACTTCTTGACCTGTGGCTCTGTGCCTGGGATGGGAGCGATGTGGAATCCCTTCCAAACATTAGCCGCCTTGTAGGCCTCTTGCGCATCATTAGGTACGAAGAGATTGATGGTGCTGATGTTCGCAGGCTTGAGTCCATTGAAGGCTTTGATGTGAGCCTTAGGCGGCTGCACTGCCTCGACAGTAATATCTGTCAGCGCCGTGCACTGAGCAAATGAGCCATACATCACCTCTGTGGTCTTGGCTCCTAGATACACTTTAGCAAGAGCCTTACAGCTGGCGAAGCAGGTGCCAGGTACGACAGCGACATTGGGTAGGCGCACCTCGGTGAGTCCAGAGCCAGAGAAGCTCTCCGTGTCTAGCGTCGTCAGTGTCTCAGGCCAGGGGAATGTGGTGAGTGCGGTACACTCCTTAAAGGCATATTTGCCAATAGAGGTCAGCGCAGGCATCGGGCTGAGCTTGGTGAGACTGCTATTCTGCGCAAAGGCACTATCGCATATCTTAGTCACCTGAGTGCCGAGGACGACCTCCTCCAGCTTATACATCTGAGCAAGAGCTCTCTCACCAACCACCTTGAGGGTTAGGGGGAGTGTCACCTTGCGAACGAGAGGCATATTATAAAAAGCAGCCTCGGAAAGCTGATCCTCAGCAAAGGTCGCATCTGCGATGTTGATCTCAGTCAGATTGCCCATGTTGTCACGGATTGTCTGGCAGTCCTCAGCATTCATCGGACCAGAGACCGTGATAGACTGGCACTTGAGGAAATCCATGCCCTGCATCAACTTGGCTAGAGATCCAGCCTCGGTGAGCTGTACGACAGGGTGTATCGGGTCGTAGCTAGGCTGAGGCGTGCTGACATCACGGAAGGTGATACGCATCACGGCACGATCCTTCTGCCCACGATCTGCGGTCTCACCGAGTACACCGACGAAGCCTTCGTCGATAGCCTTGTCTGTCGCTTTATTGATTGTGCGGACGGGCATCTCTTTGACATTCTTAGGATAGCTGCAGAACTCGATAAAGGATCTGCTGTCCTTAGCAGGAGTACTAGCCTTAGAGCGTACGGAGAGGAGGATAGACTGCCCTGTGTAGACAAAAGGCTTGTCGAGCTCTAGCTCTAGCGTGTGATAGGCTACTCCAGCCTTTGAGGTCTCGTTATTACCACCGATGGTCAAGTCCATCAGATCGAGCGTGATCGTCTTCTTCATATAGAGATCCTGCTCGGCATTGATAGGTAACCAGTGATACTTGCCAGCTACTGGCTCAAAGTGGTCGTCGGATACGTTGGTGAGGTAGATCTGGAGGTCGTTGGTGTACTCCGTGTTGTAGGACTCGCCATCAGACAGATAGATCTGGAAGGCGAGCTTGGTGATCTCCTTGCCCTCTAGTCCTTGTAGCTCCGCAGCGGTGTAGATCTGCTGGGTGACGCTACTGAGGTAATCAAAGTCAAAGGGTGCCGTCTGCCCGATGCTCTGGTCGAAGTGTGACGAGGGATTGGCAAAGTCTCCCAAGTCTATGGTCTGCGCCTGCAGCTGCCCGATGAGCGGGAGCAGGAGGCATAAGAGTAATGTACTAAAACGTAGTCGTTTCTGTTGCATAGATAGATGTTTATTTGAATAGTAGGTGATCGGGGAGCGGTGCAACTCGTAGCACTCCCTTTTATCAATGCAAAGTTACGGGCTATTCTCCCTGCTGGAAATACCTAACTATACTGATTTGCTCCAGGGCGAATACCTATATGCAATTAGTTGGGGCCCATGATGGTTGTAGGGGAGTGGGGATCTCTAAGTAGCAATGGTAGAGGGGACTTGTGGAGGGGACTGAGATATTTGGAAAATGGTGTTTGTAATACTGGTTATTCTGTTGTAGCTCTGCTGGTTGTAGTCTCTTTTGCGGAGGCGGCTGCTCTCGGTGACGAATTTTTTTTGCGGAAAAGACTTGCAGGTTCCGAAAAATGTTGTACCTTTGCATCTGCAAACGGGGAGGAACGCCTCACACTTGTGAGCTTCCGATTGTTTCAGCCCCCTTGTTTGTCGTTTTTTTAAGGGTTTAGTTTTCATCGGCCGCGTAGCTCAACTGAATAGAGCATTTGACTACGGATCAAAAGGTTGCAGGTTTGAATCCTGCCGCGGTCACAAAAAGAGCCTCCCGAGATGGGAGGCTCTTTTTGCGTTTATAGGTCAGATGCGACTGTTGCAACAGTCTCCAGATGTGAGCGGTGAGTTACTTCGTCGCTGCGAGGAGTATCGTGATAGCGCGCTCGATCAGCGCATCTTGTTGCTGCGCCGTCGCCTTGTCTGTCTGCTCCTGGATGATGTGTGGCTCGATGCCCCCCTCGATGCTCTGCCGCTGAGCGTCGTACATACGAGAGGAGGAGTAGCGTAGCCACCAGCCGTTGGGCAGTTCGCTGCTGCGAGGCAAGCCGCCACCGCCACCTGTACGATCCCCCATGAAGAGGACGTGGTGGGTTGTCCCCTTGACATAAGCGACTAGCGAGTTAGCTGCGCTGTAAGTGCCACGATCCACGAGGATCACCGTAGGGCGCTGCCAACTGATGGGCGCACGAACGAGCTTGATCTCTTTGAGCGGACCGAAGTCTTGGTGCCCAGGGCCAGTCTTCGTACTCATATAGCCTACGACCGTGTCGGAGGGGATCAAGACGCTAGCCAGACGATCCGCATTGCTCAGCAGTCCGCCACCATTGCTACGCATATCGATGATCAAGCCACGACAGTGCGCCAGCCTGGTAAAGACAGCATGTAGGTGAGCCAAGGAGATGGCCGAGGAGAAAGAGGGAATCACCATATAGCCGATCGAGTCAGCAGCGTGTCCATTGTAGGTGATAGGCGTATAGTAGATAGAGCCAGCACGACGCGCGTGAGGTCGCAGGTAAAGGTTGCGTATGCGACTATCTAGGCAGTGTCTAGCCCCTTCGCGAATGTCCCAGCCTCCTACGTCAAAGGGCGCAAAGAGGTTTACATGCCCATCCTTGAGGTGACACATCAGCTCTACCATCAGGTCGAAGAACTCATCCTCCGACTGGCACTGCTGTACCAGCGGCGTGTAGATCTCCTTTAGGTCGCTCCAGGTCGTGTCGCCAGCGGTGGGGAGCTTGTCGTCAAAGAAGCAGTACCCCTCGTCTAGGATTGTCCAGAGTGCGGTAAAGTTCGTCTGATAGTCTCGGGTGTATCTCTGCTCCTTTGGCTCTGGTGTGCAGGCTAGCAGTAGGGGTAGGAGTAGCAGGCCGACCAGCCCGCTATGTAGTCTCGTTAGATTCATAAGCTGATGGCAGTCGTGTGGTTGGCATTATGTACCTCTTGGTAGCCTCTGAAGGGGCGGAAGTAAGTGGCTAGACCCACTCCTAGATAGTGCCCCGAGAAGCCTCGATAGATGGAGTGGATACGTCTGGCTGAGTCGGTGTAGTCGTAGGTCATGCGCAGGGTCATGATGCGCCATACAGGGATGTCTAGAGACACGCCTATCTGGTAGTAGTGGCGCCGGCCGAAAGTGTGCAGGGCAAAGTGATTGATGATCTTGTCGTAGTAGTAAGCCTGCAGGTAAGACTCATTATAATAAGGAGCGAAGCCTAGACCTACCAGTGCCGAGGTCATCTGAAGGCGCAGGTCAGCGACAAACCACCCGATGCGTAGTCGGTAGGCTGCCAAGGCTTGTGCCGTCAGGTCGCCATTGAGCTGCTGATCGGCTGGGTTGTTTTGGTTGCGCCCGTTGTAAGAGGTAGCTCCCTCGACCAGGACGCCAGGACCTACGCCCACGACCATCCCAAAGGGCAGACGCCACTGATGCACGAAGCTCCACTTCGTGTCGAAAGCAAGGTGCCTGGTAGCACTCGTGTGTGCCGGGTTGAGGAGCTGCGCATAGGCTAGCTGCGTGCTCTGCATGACAAGCCACTCGGGGTGCGATTGCGTGAGCGGAGCCTCTGACGAGAGTCGGTAGCCCAGCGACTGACCATGGTAGTAGAGCGGTGAGAGGTACTCATTATACAACTTGTTCCACCCGAAGCGAAACTCGTGCGATAGGTAAAGCAACCGGTAGGGTGTAGTGGCAGTCGTATCCGCCTCTTGCGCAGAGAGCGAGCGGCTCGTACCCATCAGGGATAGCCCCACGCAAAGGGCTAGCAGTATCTGTCGTAATCTTTGTCTCATAGGTCGTGTCGCTTAGCTTATTCATCGATCAGCTCTTCCTCCTCCTCCTCCGTCTCGTCAGTTACGGACTCAACCTTTTCAAAGCTGTCGATAGGTAGTGCTGTGATCCGCTTGCCACGTGCGGAGATCTTTTTGAGCGGCTCGTACTCAGTCACAGCGATCTCGATCGTTGCCGCCTTCTTACGTCCTTGCGGCTTCGTGATCAGGGTAAACTGTGCCTCAGCCTCGTCGGTCAGAGCTAGAAGCTGCTCCTCGGGTTCTATGATCGGTTGCGGCTTCTTCCTATCCGGCATAGAGACACGCTTGATGTAGGTAACCCCCTCCGGAGTGGTGTAGATGACGCTCCAGACCTTGTCGGGGTCATACTTCTCGATGACCTTGGGCGACTCGGCAAAGTGGTTGCTCTCGCCAAAGTCGGTCGTGTAGACCTGCTCCGAAGGCAGAATGACGAGGATGCGGTCGCTCGCCTCAAACTCGCCCAGGTAGTCTCCCTGGTTGTTGTAATTGATGCGGTTCACATCAGGGTCAAACCACACCTTGCGTCCTCCGAGGGTCGAGCCGCCCTGCTCCTTTAGGGATATGCGCTCGATCGGAGCGCGCGTCACGATGTTGCCCTTGGCGGTGCGTCCCTTGATCGCAATGTCTGCAAAGTCTTTGTCAAAGAAGAGGATGCGTCGCGAGGTGCCTCCGCGGAGCAGTTTGATCGTCACGCTCTCCGCCTCTCCATTGGGATTGGCTGAGAAGTAGAGCACCTTGCTGCCAGGCGTGCCCATCGTCAAGTCGTACTCACGGTCACGCACACTGGCCGATACGTGAAAGCGCTTGATAAACGAAGTCTTCGTCTTGCCATCCAGATAGATCGCATTGTAGATCGTTCGCTTGTCGCCGCGCACATACTTATTAATATGTAGGACGCGCTCCTTGCCGAGGAACTTCTTCTCCTCAATCTTCGTAATCGTATAGGTGCCGTCACGGAAGAAGACAATCATATCATCTATCTCGCTACAGTCACACACATACTCTCCGCCCTTGATGCCAGTCCCGGCGAAGCCCATCTTGCGATCTATGTAGAGCTTGAGGTTCTCCTCGACCACCTTCGTAGCCTCGATCGTTCCGAAGTGCCCGATCTGTGTGCGTCGCTCCCAGCCAGCACCATACTCCTCTAGCAGCGAGTGGTAGTAGTGTATCGTGTAGTCGGTGATATGGTCTAGGTGATGCTGTATCTGCGCCATCTCCTCGGTGAGGCGCAGGATGAGCTGCTCGTTTTTCTCTAGGTTAAACTTGAGGATCCGCGCCATCTTGATCTCTAGGAGGCGTGCTAAGTCATTGTCGGTGATGGGCCTTAGTAAAGAGTCGCCCACGATAGGCTCTAGAGCCTTGCGAATGACGTCCAGAGCGGTATGCTGATCAGGAGCCTCCTCAAAGGGGCGCAACTTATAGATACGATGCTCGATGAAGAGCCGCTCTAGCGAAGCTCCCATATACTCCTCCTGCCGGTCGTGCAGTTGTAGACGCAGATCCTCCTGCAGCAGGCCACGCGTATGCTCCACCGAGTGACGTAGCAGGTCGCTCACGCCGAGGAAGCGAGGCTTGTCATCCTCGATGACGCACGCATTAGGCGAGATAGAGACCTCGCAATCGGTGAAGGCGTAGAGTCCATCGATCGTCTTATCGGCCGAGACCCCTACGGGTAGGTAGATGCGTATGTCGGCCGTCTCGGCGGTCATATCGTCTATGCGCTTGATCTTGATCAGCCCCTTGTCGTTGGCCTTGAGGATCGAGTCAATGAGCGTCGAGGTTGTTTTGCCAAAGGGCAGATCACGCACACTCAGCACACGATCCTCGATACGCTCGATGCGTGCACGGCTCTTGACCTGTCCGCCACGCTTACCATCGCTGTAGCGATCCACGTCGATGATACCTCCCGTGGGGAAGTCTGGGTAGAGGGTAAAAGGCTCTCCACGCAGGTAAGCGCAGGCAGCCTCGATCAGATCCTTGGGGTTGTGCGGTAGGATCTTGCAGGAGAGACCCACGGCGATGCCCTCGGCACCTTGCGCTAGCAGTAGGGGGAAGCGGGCGGGCAGGTAAACTGGCTCGCGCGACTTACCGTCGTAGCTCTTCATCCAGGGAGTGATTTTGTCGCCAAAGAGTATCTCGAGGGCAAAGTTAGAGAGCTTAGCCTCGATGTATCGCCCAGCAGCCGCCTCGTCGCCCGTGAGTATGTTACCCCAGTTACCCTGTGTGTCGATGAGATAGCCCTTCTGACCGAGCTGTACCAAAGCATCGTTGATCGAGGCGTCACCGTGTGGGTGGTAAGCCATCGTAGCACCCACGATCTTAGCCACCTTGTGGAGGGTGCCGTTTTCCATCAGGTGCATCGTGTAGAGCACCCGTCGCTGCACCGGCTTGAGTCCGTCCTCGATGTGAGGCACCGCACGCTCTAGGATTACGTACGATGCGTAGTCGAGGAACCAGTGACGGTACATCCCGCCGAGGGTGTGCAGGCGTCCGTCGCCCTCCTCCTCTTCGGGAGCCACGTAGCCCTCGTCGCTCGGGTCGGCACTGGTCGATGCCGCATCTATATCTGTCGGAGAGGTCTGCTCCATCTCCTGCTCTTGCTCTATGTCGCGATTGTCTTGATCCATATTAGTTCGGTATCCGTTCGGCTGGTGCCGTTACGAAGGTACAACATTTCTGCCAAAGGCAATCAATCTACCCAATCCCCGTTAGGGCTAACGCATTATAATCGCTCTGCCAGGAGCTACACATGAGCGACAAGCGAGGGAATAGATGAGCTCATTATATAATGTGTCCGCCATGGATTAGCTGTTGGCTGTTAGCTATCGGAACCATCGGAGCTATCAGAGTGATCGGATCTCTAATCTCTAACTTCTAACCTCTAATCTCTGCCCTCTAATCTCTATTTACATATCTTTACGGGGGAATTCGTCCGATTCCCTTCTTTCTCGAGTATCCACGTGGGAAATCTCAAATCTCCACGTGGATATTTTTTATTCCCCACGTGGGCGCGAATCATTTCTTCCGAAGTTTCATTTCATTCCTCCGAAGTTTCATTTGATTCCTCCGAAGAATTTTTTATTCTCCACGTGGGGATTTCGAAATATCCACGTGGAAATCACTTTTCACCGACATAGCCTCGTATCGATATGTTCCCAACTCTAAATTATTGTTGTAATCTAGCCTCGAATTTCCCCAGCACCAAAACAGGGTTTAGTCCAAAAAGCTTTTGTACCTTTGTCGTAGTATGAAAAACTCAATAAATAGTATGCTTAAAAAGAAACTCAAAGCTATCTTGACAATAGCTCTACTAGGAGTTGCCTTAGGAGCTTTCCCCTCCTGCCATAAGGACAATAAGGAGCCTGTCAGCAAGATACCGCAGCTCGCAGGAACACACTGGGAGGGAACCATAACAGATACGGAGTATGGAGAAACTCATCCATGCAAGGTTATCTTTTTCTCTGATTCAGTAGGAGAGGCGACACTCCCAATGATTGAAGACAATTGGTCTGAACCGCCCAGTAGAGATTTCTGGGAGTATACAACACCATTTTCCTACTCTGTAGGAAATTTCTACATCAAGTTTAAGGCAGATATGTCTGAATACTCAGGAAGCTTAGATATGGTAAACTCGGTAAAGCGGTTTTTGCATGGCTATTGGCTCATAAAAAGCTTTACTGAAGATGAATTGACTTGCTATAGGACACCTGGGTCTGAGATTATTGTGACGCTTAAAAGAGTTCTCTAAGATTTATACTAGTCCTAACGATTACAACCACATTGCCCCCCCCGTCGGGACAATGTGGTTGTACGTATTTTCCACTCCAAATTGCAATTTGGAGTGGAAAATACGTAAGTCCTCTACTTTCGAAGACTTAACTGACGCTGACCTTAGACGCTTTCAGAACCTACTAAACAATAGACCCCGTAAAAACCTAAACTATAAGACACCCAATGAAGTCCTCAAAAACATCATTCTTGAGAAATTGCATTAGCGGGTGGAATGTACGTTCTAATCTCTAACCTCTAAACCTTTGCTCAGCTCGAAATAAAGGTATAACTTCGCAGAAGATACGACTCACACGGCAGAGCCCTCACCGCTCCCCCCTACTTCTAACATCTAATCTCTAGCTATGCTATGAGCAAACAACTCCGCATCTGGCTCTTCGCTCTTCTAGCCACGCTCCTCTCCTCCACCACGCTCCCCGCCGAAGGCGTCATCACCATGACCACCTCCAAGGCTGTCGGAGAGAAAATCGGACTGGGCATCGAGGCGAAAGGTAATGTCACCATCGAGGGAGTTCAAGAGGCTCCTCGGATAGACGAGTTTAAGAGATCTTATACACTCACTAGCCAGACGGTCGTCATAAGAGGCGATGTGACTACGCTTGACTGCGCCTTCAATAAGTTGGACAGCTTGAAGCTGTCGGGCTGTACCTCTTTGACCACTATTCACTGCCAGAAAAACCCACTGACTAGCTTGAATGTCTCGGGTTGTACTGCTTTGACAGAGCTCGGATGTTTCCAGAATGAGCTGACCAGCTTGAACGTCTCGGGCTGTACAGCCTTGATAAAGCTTGAGTGCCAGTGGAATCAGCTAACTAGCCTAGACTTGTCAAACGTGCCTTCCTTGACAACGCTCAATTGCGAAACCAATCAGTTGACCAGCATGGACGTGTCAAGCTGTCCCTCCTTGACAACGCTTGCCTGCCAAAGCAATCAGCTAACCACCTTGAATGTGTCAGGCTGTACCACCTTGACAGGGCTTGCCTGCAATAGTAATCAGCTAACCACCTTGAACTTGTCAGGCTGTACGGCCTTGACATGGCTTGACTGCACTAGAAATCCGCTGGTAAGTGTAGATCTCTCTAACTGTAGATCGTTAAAGAAGTTGTCTGTGACCAGTGGTCAGTTAACTCGCTTGAATGTGTCTGGCTGTACCGCACTGACAGAGCTTAAATGCTCTAGCAATCAACTGACCAGCCTAGATCTCTCGGGCTGTACGGCCTTGACCAAGCTGGACTGCACTAGGAATCCGCTAACAAATCTAAATCTATCCAACTGTACATCGCTAACGGAGTTTACTTGGCGCGAAAGCAACTTGACTAGCTTAGACGTATCGGGCTGTACGGCCTTGACCAAGCTAAGTTGTGGTTGGGGGCAGCTGACTAGCTTAAATCTTTCGGGATGTACCGCCTTGGCAGAGCTTTACTGCTCTAGAAGTCAACTGACCAGTTTGGACGCGTCGGGCTGTACCGCCTTGACAATCCTTCACTGCAATGTGAATCCGCTGACGAGTATAAATCTCTCTAACTGTAGATCGCTCAAAGAGTTCGACTGGAAGCTTGCGAGATTGACCAGCTTGGATGTCTCAGGCTGTACTTCCCTGACGACGCTTGAGTGCAACAACAATATGCTGAGCAGCCTGAAGGTATCGGGCTGTGCTTCACTGACCAAGCTGGACTGTAGCATAAATTATGTGAGCAGCTTGGACTTGTCTGGCTGTACTTCTTTGACAGAGCTTAACTGCTCCAGAAACCAGCTGACTAGCTTAGACCTGTCAGATCAGAGAGGTTTGACAACGCTTAACTGCAGTGACAACCTCCTAAGAGAAATAGATCTATCAAACAGTCCTAGCATCGACTCACTGATTTGTGATATCAATCAGATTAAGGGGCGCAAGATGACTAAGCTGGTCAATAGTTTGCCAGACTTACAAGGTAAAGAGGTGGGACTTTTTAGAGTGTTTAATGAGACGAGTGAGCGTGAAGGAAACGTTTGCCTCTCGGACCATGTAGAGATCGCCAAAGCTAAAGGCTGGAATACTCAGTTCAGGCGGGATCGTTATCGCGATATATGGTACGACTATACAGGAGCAGATAAGCCTACTTTTGTTGTAACTGATGAGTCAACTCGCGGAGGCTCCGTCACTATCACAGGTGCTAGCAACCTTAATACAGTTGCCTACGGCACAGAGCTGACCATAGAAGCTATACCCGCTACTGGCTACAAGCTGACGGCTCTCACCGCTAATAGTGCGGATATCCTTACGACGAAGAAGGTGGTCGTCACGGATAATGTGACCATCAAGGCGACCTTTGTGGATCACACGGGCGTGGAGACGACCATCACGCAGCAAACCCAGCTCTACCCGAACCCCGCGACTGACCACCTAGTTGTGGAGGGTGTAGCACCTGCCAGCGAGGTGACGCTGCACAGCATGACGGGAGAACGGCTCTATGCGGGTCGTGCCGATGGTCGAGGCGTGCTACAGATTGACCTGACACCCTATGCGGACGGGGTTTACCTAGTCTGCGTAGCGGGTGAGACTTACCGAGTAGTGGTAAGGCACTAGAATCAAAAAAGGGGCGAACGACGGTTCGCCCCTTTTTGATTAGAGGTTAGAAGGGCTAGTGCTTCTAGTGGCTCTAGTGCTTCTAGAGTCTAATCTTTAACTTCTAACCTCTAACTTCTAAACCCTCCGACAGCAAGATAATTAGTACCTTTGCAGGAGAGCCGAGCTGACACGAGAGCGAGGCTTCGTCACGTTGTATACTTATCCCTATAATATATGTCGCTACAGTGCGGTATCGTAGGACTACCCAACGTCGGTAAGTCCACTTTGTTTAACTGCTTGTCGAACGCTAAGGCGCAGTCGGCCAACTTCCCTTTCTGCACGATCGAACCCAACGTCGGGGTCATCACCGTGCCAGATGAGCGTCTCAACAAGTTGGTCGAGATGGAGCATCCTAAGCGGACGGTGCCTGCCACGGTAGAGATTGTCGACATAGCAGGACTGGTCAAGGGTGCTAGCCAAGGTGAGGGACTAGGTAATAAGTTCCTCTCTAACATCCGTGAGACCGATGCGATCATACACTTGCTGCGCTGCTTTGACGATGACAACATCACGCATGTCGACGGCTCCGTAGATCCAGTGCGGGACAAGGAGATCATCGACACGGAGCTACAGCTCAAGGATCTGGAGACGGTGCAGACGCAGCTCAAGAAGTCCGAGCGACAGGCTCAGACGGGTGGCGACAAGCAGGCGAAGATCCGGGTAGCGCTCCTCAAGCGTATCGAGGAGGCACTGCTGCAAGGGCTTAACGCTCGCTCGGTGACGCCCGAAAACAAGGACGAGGAGCAGGCGCTGCGAGACCTTTTCCTCCTAACGGCTAAGCCTGTCCTCTACGTCTGCAATGTCGACGAGGCGAGTGCCGCCACGGGCAACGCTTATGTGGAGGCCGTTCGCCAGGCTATCGCTCACGAGGATGCGGAGCTACTGGTCGTATCGGCGCATATCGAGAGCGAGATAGCAGAGCTGGAAGAGTATGAGGAGCGTCAGCTCTTCCTACAGGAGCTAGGGCTAGAGGAGACGGGCGTCAACCGCTTGATCCGTGCCGCCTACAAGTTGCTCAACCTCGAGACCTTCTTTACGGCTGGTGCTGATGAGTGCCGTGCCTGGACTTTTGTCAAGGGAAGCAAGGCTCCTCAGTGTGCGGGCATCATACACACCGACTTCGAGCGTGGCTTCATACGTGCTGAGGTGATCAAGTATGAGGACTACGTGCACTACGGCTCCGAAACGGCTGTCAAGGAGGCTGGCCGTATGGCGGTCGAGGGCAAGGACTACGTCGTGCAGGACGGCGACATCATGCACTTCCGCTTCAACGTATAGCACCTCTAGTACAAAGTATTAACACCGAAATAGAAATCAACCTATGCCGGACAAAATAATTATCGCAGACTTTGGGTCGCAGACCACACAGCTCATAGGTCGTCGTCTGAGAGACCTCAACACCTACTGCGAGATAGTCCCTTACAACAAGATCCCGACAGACCTGACGGGCGTTCGTGGCATCATCCTCTCGGGAAGCCCTTACTCGGTCTATGCTGAGGAGGCTTTTACCGCAGACATAGCAGCCATCCGTGGGAGACTCCCGATCTTGGGTATCTGCTATGGAGCGCAGTTGATGGTGCATCAGAGCGGAGGCTCTGTGGAGAACTCCAATACTCGTGAGTACGGAGCCTCTACGCTGCAACTGGTGGACAAGGACGACCCGCTGCTCGCGGGACTCTCGCCACAGCACACGGTCTGGATGTCGCACGGGGACACGATCACACGTCTTCCTGAGGGCTTTAAGGTGATCGCCTCGACCCCCTCGGTGCAGTATGCCGCTTATAGGATAGAGGGTGAGGAGACGTGGGGTGTACAGTTTCACCCAGAGATACATCATAGTGAGGAGGGTACGAAGCTTCTCGACAACTTCGTAACGCTCTGTGGCATCAAGGGCGAGTGGTCGTCCGAGTCTTTCATCGAGAGCAGCATCGCCTCGATCCGGGCGCAGGTAGGTGACGAGCAGGTCATCATGGCGCTCAGCGGAGGCGTGGATAGTTCGGTCGCAGCGGTCCTCCTACATCGTGCTATCGGTGATCAGCTCACCTGCATCTTTGTGGATCATGGGCTGATGCGACAGGGCGAGGCGGAGCAGATCTTGGCTGATTACAAGGCTCTCGGTCTGGGCTGTATCAAGGTCGATGCGAGTGCGAAGTTCCTCGGCGACCTAGCAGGCGTTCGTGATCCGGAGGCTAAGCGTAAGGTGATCGGCCGGGACTTCATCGAGGTCTTTGAGGCTGAGGCTAAGAAGCTTCCGCAGGCTCGTTGGCTGGGGCAGGGAACTATTTATCCGGACATCATCGAGTCTATCAACATCACGGGCAAGGTGATCAAAAGCCATCACAATGTGGGCGGACTGCCTGAGCGTATGCACCTGAAGCTGGTGGAGCCGCTGAAGCATCTCTTTAAGGATGAGGTGCGTCGTGTCGGCCTGGCACTATCTATGCCACGACACATGATCTTTCGTCATCCCTTCCCAGGCCCCGGTCTAGGCATTCGTGTGCTAGGTGAGGTGACTCCTGAGAAGGTGTTTATCCTCCAGAAGGCTGACAAGATATACACCGACATGCTCCGCAAGTACAACCTCTACGATGAGGTGTGGCAGGCGGGAGCTATCCTACTGCCGGTGCAGAGCGTGGGTGTCATGGGTGACGAGCGCACCTATGAGTACACGGTGGCACTGCGTGCGGTGACGAGTGTCGATGCTATGAGTGCTGACTGGGCTCGGCTGCCGTACGACTTCCTCGCAGAGGTCTCTAACGAAATCATAAACAAGGTGCGTGGCGTCAATCGCGTCTGCTACGATGTGTCGTCAAAGCCACCCGCAACGATTGAGTGGGAGTAACGCTTCGCTCAGTCTACTATTTAATACCTAAATCAATATGTCCACTTATCAAGCTACGGATAGTCGCAAGGTGACCACCCGACGACTACTCGAGATGAAAGAGCGTGGGGAGAAGATCTCCATGCTCACCGCTTACGACTACTCAGCAGCACAGATCATCGATGCTGCCGGCATGGATGTGATCCTCGTAGGCGACTCTGCCAGTAATGTGATGGCGGGTAATGTGACTACGCTACCTATCACGCTCGACCAGATGATATACCATGGCAAGAGCGTGATGAAAGCGGTGCAGCGTGCGCTGGTCGTCGTAGACCTCCCCTTTGGCTCTTATCAGGGCAACTCTAAAATCGCTCTAGAGAGTGCAATCAAGGTGATGAAGATTACCCATGCTGATGCGATCAAGATAGAGGGCGGTAGCGAGATCCGTGAGTCGGTAGAGCGTATCCTCTCGGCTGGTATCCCGATTATGGGGCACCTCGGGCTCACGCCTCAGTCGATCAATAAGTTTGGCTCTTACGCCGTACGTGCTAAGGAGCAGGCGGAGGCTGACAAGCTGCTGGCCGATGCCCATCTCCTCGAGGAGCTGGGTTGCTTTGCGCTCGTACTGGAGAAGATCCCGGCGCCGCTAGCCACCAAGGTCGCCTCTGAGCTGACGATCCCTGTCATCGGCATCGGAGCAGGCGGTGGGGTAGACGGACAAGTCCTCGTCATGCACGACATGCTCGGCATCACGCAAGGCTTTAGTCCGCGCTTCCTGCGTCGCTACGCCGACCTGGGCTCTATCATGACCGAGGCGGTACAGCACTACATAGCCGACGTCAAGAGCCAAGACTTCCCGAACGAGGAGGAGTCTTACTAGTCTCACAGGCCACACATATATATAATACGTAACGAAGGCACTACCAACTCATATGAGTTGGTAGTGCCTTCGCCTAATTATGATACATCTCGTATAGTCCCTCACTAGGGTGCAAGCCGTTGGAACGAACCGCTCTTGCGACTTTATGTGGGGATTACTCGTTTCCTCGAATCTCTGGTGTGGATCTACTTATCAGCATAGTGTCCTACCATAGAGATGAGAATGACTAGTACTTCATCGTTGTCTATGCTGTAGATGAGTCTGTTTTTCTTGTCGATACGTCGAGACCAAATTTCTTTGTCTTTATAATGCTTTAGCTGCTCTGGCCTGCCTGTTCCCACCCTAGGGTTCTGCTCTATCTCTGTTAGGAGCTTGATGACTTTTCTTACGGAGGCTTGACTCCAGTTCTTGGAGATGAAATTGTAGTCGCTCTCAGCTCTTTGAGAGAAAAGGATTTGAAACATAGGATTACTCAGTCATCCCAGCTTTGGCTTTTAGCTCTTTGATAGAGTAGCTCTTGGTACGTCCCTCTTTGTAGTCTGCTAGAGCCTCATCGATCATTGCATCTAGCTCTTGATCGTTGTAGACTCTATCGCTTTCGGATAGGGGTACGATGCGAAATGATCCATAATCACGTGTGTAGAGGATTATATCTCGCCCATCTAATGCTTGTTTTAGATATTTGCTTTGGCTCTCTCTAAAGTCTCTTGCCGATATTGTAATCATAGTGTTTGTGGTGTGTCTTTCATGGACACCAACTTGGTATCCTCTGCAAATGTACAGACAATTTATAATAGACGCAAGAGGTTGTTAGAGTTTAGCCCAAGTTTCACGGGAGGGAACGTGGGCTAATTCCTATTTTGAGGTGCTGGGGGAGAAAGCCACCCACAAAAAACTAACAGAAGTGAACGGAGATGCGGTAGAGGAAGAAGTCACCATTTCGGGTTCCATAGTTGATGGCGATAAAGCGTTGGAGATTCTGGTTGAGTGCTTCTGCTGAAGCGTTGGTCTTATAGCCTAGGAAGTAGTTGCAGATCTCCCCGATGTGCTTGACTATGAAGTAAGCGATGTTCTTGACCTCTTCACATGGGCTACTGAGGTGATTGGTGATGATCTCTAGAAGTGCCTTTTTCTTACACTCCAATAGGTGTCGAGAGGGCGTTATGAAGCTGCCATCTCGCATGGGACGTTGGTACCACTTCCGTAGCGCTACAGAGAATTTGTACGCTTCTTTGATGTCGGTGAAAAGTCTAAAGAGTAGCCGAGCGCGTAGCTTTTGACTGGCGGTGTGTTCGTTGGGGAGCTTGTGCAGTAACCCTTTGCTGCGCTGGAGGAGCTGTAGCTGGGTGTCTCCATTGGACAGCTCCTTTTTGAGATCTTTGAACTCTCGCTGGATCTTGGGGTCGGGCTGCAGTTTTGGCTGCTTGCGACTCGTCTCCTCCAGCTCTCGTTGCTTGCGAAGAAGCTCTTGGCGGTAGCGTATCCTTACGCTCTGAACTTGATCAATGATGTTTTTGACGACGTGGAATTTGTCCGCAACTTGGTAGGCATTAGGAAAGAGTTCGCGAGCCACCCAGTCGTAGTTTGGAGCCATATCACGGGTTACACAAGAGACTGCGAAAAGTGATTCTTGGGAGATGTTTGATCTCATTAGATAGACGATCTGGGAGGCTCGGAGCGTGTTAACCATCAGGACGATTTTATTCGTTTCTGGGTTCGACACGATGGTGTAGCAATCCCCGTTGATGTTCTTTTCGTCTATGCAGATGGTGGATCCCATATTCTTCTCATTGAAAATGGGAATCTTCAGATTAGAACTTATAGAGCTTTTAGCAGAAGACTTGCCTGGAGATTGTGAGGTGCCAGTCTTCTGCAAATGGCGTTGGTGCGCTGGCCCTTTGTACCCGCTCAGGACATTTTTGTACCAGCGAAAGAGTTTCTTCGAGCTCATCCCCATACAGTAGGCGACTTGCCCGATACTGATGGGTTTAGACCCAATCAATTTCTTTTAAAAAATCGCCGAAAGCCTTGGTCGCTTTCATGCCTTTTTCAGTGTATGAGTAGCTGTTGGTGTAGCTCTTTTGCTCTTGTCGCTGCTCTTGTTTTATCTTCCAGCGACGACGCTTGAGGTAGAGGAAGACCTCCTTGCCCATAGCGGGGAAGGTCTGTAACTCAAAGTAGTTTGTATAGCCGTCTAAGACTATGTTTGAGAGGTCTCCGTTGACCTCTTTTTTCAACTCTGCGGGGATGTGGGCAGCGTCATCTTTCTCTACCATATAGATGCGGTAAATGCCGTTTTCATCAACCAACTTCTCGAAGTCAAAGTCTTGAAGAATTTCTTGGGGAGCGAACAGCTCAATCAAATCTAGTTCTTTAGTCATATTTTGAGGTGGTAAGGGGAAGGGCGAAAAAGCTCTCCTCATTCATTTGGGGGTGCAAGTTAATCAATTCACTTCAGTTAGTTTTTTGCGTGTGGCTTTCTCCCCCAGCACCTCAAAATAGGAATTAGCCGGAACGTGTAACGGTTGCTGGTTGCGGGCGGTAGCAAAACAAGCTCCCTAGACTTCGGGCAACACGACTGAAGATGTATCGCTTCGCTTCTCGTTGTACCTATGCTGACCGAAATGAGTACTTTTGTGGAGCGCCATCTGCTTGCGCAAAGAAATTATCTCCCTCTAGCTATTTTATGTCAGCGAAGCAAATCTCCATCTTGATCCCCACACGCAACTACGACTGCCGTCCGCTCGTAGAGGTTCTGCACCATCAGCTGCAGCAGGCGCATATAGAGGGGGAGATCATCCTCGGGGACGACTTCTCCGACCCTCACTACGCTCAGCTCTACGACACCCTCCAGCGAGAGGGTCTCATACGGCTTGTCCGCCCCACGACACATCTCGGAGCGGGGCGCATGCGCAACTACCTGGCGCAGCAAGCCCAGGGTGACCAGCTCCTCATCATCGACTCAGACACGATGCCTGCCTCTGCCCGCTTCGTCGTGGACTACCTGCAGGCAGCGCATAGCGATAGGGTAGTGGTTGGGGGCTTCTGTTATCCTACTGAGCGGCCCTCCAGAGACAGGCTCTTGCGCTATAAGTATGGACACAAGGTCGAGACACGTAGCCTTGCCGAGCGGCAGCAAGCACCCGCAGACGCTTTCGTCAGTATGAGCTTCATGATCCCTCGTCACATCTTTCTAGAGGAGGGCTTCCCCACGCAGATGGGTATGGGTTACGAAGATGCTTACTTCGGCTATCGACTAGCCGAGCGGGGTATCACCATCACGCATATCGACAACCCCGTCATCCATGCGCTCAAGGAGAGTAGCGACCAATTTCTCGACACCACCGAGCGTTATGTGGAGAATCTCTACCGACACCGTACCCTGCTCGCACCCTATCCGATACGTCTCCTCCAGCTCTACCTGCGACTAGAGCGCGCTAGGCTCGTCCCAACGCTCGGCGCATTAGCTCCGCTCTTCAAGCCTCTCTTGCGGCGACAACTCACCTCGCGCTATCCCTCGCTACGTCTCTTCGCCCTCTACAAGCTCCTCCATCTCTGCACCCTTAGAGACTAATTTCTTTTATTACTGTCCGATAAAAGTCTGAAAGAGCACATCCAGGGAACTCAACTGTAGAATTGAAGCGGTTGAGTTTTCTATTTTTGATCCCCCCCCTGAGCACAAGACTCTTCTTCCGCTGAAAAACTTTCACCAGACAGCAGTAATTTGAAAATAGACAGAAGGATATCATCTTCTTCTGTAACAAAAGCATCTCGAAGCAATGAGGAAGCTGTTTACAGCCACATCGCTTTGCTCCTTTCAGCCCTGCAAAATTGAAAATTTAGCCGAGAAATGTGTGGTAAGTGCTTGCAGATTGAAAAAAAAGATGTAACTTGGCGGATATGTAAGGACACATTCACACAACAACAAATTATATGAAACCAAACCATTCCCTTCTACTTGTCACCCTCGTCGTGACATTCCTGATCAGTGCTTGTAGTTCTCCTACACCCACACCTCCGAAGCCAGAGCCGAAGCAGACCACCATTACGGTCTCGCCTGAGAGTCTCTCCCTGACTGTAGGTAAGAGCGAGCAGCTCTCTGTAAAGGTCTCTCCTAAGGAGGTCTCTGTCACTTATCAAAGTAAAAATCGAGCGATCGCAACCGTTGATGCGCAGGGGCTTGTGACTGGAGTCGCTGTCGGAGAGACGACTGTGATCGTACAGGCCGGTGAGGCTACAAAGAGCGTCCCCGTGACTGTCAAAGAGGCTCCCATACAAGTACCTCAAGAGCTACCGATGCTCAAGTTCGGGATTCCTCGCAATGACGATGAGAGGATAGAGGACGCCGAGGTGATTGCGTATGAGCAAAAGCTAGGACGTACCCAGCAGGAGGTTGACTATCGTCCATCGGGCTTCTACGGAGAGGGGCTGACCACCATTCCTGCTGTGGTCTATGGTATAAGCATTGCTGATGACGCCGACTTAATCCTCGCCTATAGCAAGGAGTCTGTATCTGACTGCAAGCGCACCAAGGCGATGCTCTACCAGCTTGGCTTTGGTGAAGTACAGGAGGCCGAGGTGAGCAACTACCTCGGAGATATCAAGAAGGGTCTGCGTGCTACGCTCAAAAGTAACCCTAGTGTGACCGTCTCAATGATGGATATGCCTAATGAAAAGCTCGGCACGGTCATGTTTATGGAGTTTGCTAAGCGAATTAACTCCAATCCTCTAGTGCAAGCAAAGCATGGAATACTCTCTAACGTCAAAGACTTCCCCTCTCTAGACGCTTTGCGAACCAAAGATATCCAGCAGTTTAAGGCCTTTGAGGAGAAGCTCGCACTACGCACCTACCGACAAAACGAATCGCCCAAGGATACGCACCTCTTCTTCCGCACTGAAGAGTCAAATGTTCAGAAGACGAACCTTGAGTACGCTTTCTATGTTGCACCTAGCAAGGAGGCCGACGGTTTTGGTCTGATTATGACTCAGCTCCTCTGCCTCTCTAGTGAGCGAGACCTGCGTTCGCAAGAGTTTAAGCAGTACTTGGCTAACAATGGTTTTGACAAGAACTATACCGTTTCAGACGAGAACGTCATAGACGTCTACAACGCTCACGGAGACCGTTGCCGCGTGACGCTCGTTAGACTAGGACAGGATGACTACGTCTATCAGATGTACCTCTTCCCAAAAGAGTCTTAAGCTCCTCACCAGCGTAATCTCTGAATATGCAACCAACTAGATTACTACAGCAGCGGGTTATCTGCTCGCTACTCTGGGGCGTACTCCTCGTGACCTCTGCGCTGAGTCTCTCAGCCCAGACAACCTACAAGGGTGTCAAGACACCTCCGCAGGACTTGACTGTCGATGGCTCGCTCGAGACCAAGGCGTATGTCAGAGGGGTCTCTCCCAGTGGTCGCTATATATGGGCTGCCTACTACTATAGTCAGGCTGCCTATGTGTATGACACTGAGCTAAAGAAGTGTATCTGGCAAAAGAGCAATGCCGGCACTGAGATAGACGTCAAGTATGTCTCCGACGAGGGAGATATCGTATATCAAAAGGATAGGACGACGACGATCTGCATCTCTCACACGGGGCAGGAGGTCGTCATCACCTCTCCTGATAGCGACTACCCTATGATAGAGATCACGGGTGTCTCACAGCGGGTGGATCGTATGGTGGGCAATATGAAGCCTCAAGATCCGCTGAAGAGAGATATGCGTCCCTTTGTTGCCAATCGTACGGCGCAGGGAGACTTTACTATCACACCGCTACCCATCCCTGCCGAAGATGCGCTCGGAGGAAAGCCTGAGGGCACCTCTGTGCTAGCTCTCTCGCCCGATGGGATGACTCTGATAGGGCGACAGGTCAATGCTGACAGCTACTACCCACGACTGATCCAGTGGACTATCCCAGAGGGGCAAAGTGTGGCGACTGGCTATACCTTCCCAGGAGAGTCTCTCTTCTTCAATCTAGATAAAAAGAAGCCAGGCCCTCAGCCTAAGCGTGATGACTACGATAGTGATCAGGCGTGGGAGAGAGCCTACGGCATCTGGGAGAAAGCCCTGCTAGCCTACAGCAAGAAGCCTATGCTCGACCCGATGAGGTGCTACTACTCTCCTTCGACGCAGCGTATCCTCTTTGCCGCTCGGCAACTGGTACTAGACCAGGAGAGTGGTGCCATAGATCAGGTCTTGATGCCTGGCTACTGGGATCTACGAGAGCAGCGTGGTGAGGTGCTGACTAAGTATGAGGGCTACACTGCGACGGAAGCTCTTGACGATGGCTCGCTCCTCTGTATCGAGGAGGCGAAGTCCTTCTACCACTGCTATCGCATCGATCCCAAGAGTGGCGAAAAGGAGAATTTCGCTCTCTGGATCAAGCATCGTACTGGGATACCAATGGAAAAGTATTACTCTTTAGATGATCATGGTGAGATGGTGCTCGGGTGGCCCTGCATTAGCCAAGATGGTAAGACGCTGGCACTCTTTGGCCCCGATCTCAGCAATCCAGATCTCTTCCGTGGCTCCTATATACAGTTTACTGATCCGCTAGGAGTGCACACAGCTATACAGGATCCACTCCCCACGCACCCACACCAGCTACGTGTGACTAGCGAGGGACGCCTAGAGATGCCCGATATGGCTCATCATCAGATCGCCGTCTACACACCTCAAGGTGAACTCATAGCTCTTGGTGTAGTCTCTGCATCTGGTCACTATCAGATACCGCAGTCATCACTAGGATCCATACTACTGATACAGATAGTCTCCCCGCTCACGGGAGCCTCTTACAGCTATCGACTATTGCCTATGGCTGACTAACTATACGACTAACTATCACATATAACACTATAACTTATGAAACGACTGAATACCAATAGTGTCCTAAACGTTTTTGGCGGGAGAAGGGTGTAAGATAGTTGCCAAGTGGATCAATCGCCCCTTGACATTTGCGGTAAAAACGGGGGTATCCCCCCCCCTATGCTATTTCGGGTTCGTCTGGAGGCGGTGAAAACGGCTCATTTATCCACTGAAAGAGGTCGATTTTGG
>OLQN01000183.1_pt1 | contig 56215 bp, 36 predicted proteins | sample 1673181 | NCBI WGS metagenome assembly OLQN01 (sample SAMEA3136763, study PRJEB25190) | human gut metagenome | biome: human gut; feature: human-associated habitat; material: faeces | place: Austria | collected 2013
CGCTTGACAGCTATCTTACACCCATCGCCCGCAAAAAACGTTTAGGACACTATTGCGTCAGTCCACTTCGTTCCTCGGGCAGCATCGTCCCAGCTATTCGATTTTTTGTACCTTTGCACTAGATGAGTAGGAGAAGCCTTCGCTTGAAGCGACCCTCCGCTAGACTCAGATACGATCTCTCCTCAGCTGAGCGGTATAGCGATACGCTAGTCTGGGAGACGCAGCATACACTCTTGGGGCTGATTGGCTTTGACAGCGTGTTGTAGTGATTCGTAAGCATGTGGTGCCTGCTGTGACGCACCTTAAAACCTTACTGCGAACCTTTCTAAATGGCGAAAACAACTTTGCTCTCGCTGCGTAGTCGAAGTATAGTACACTAACGCTTCATCCCAGGCATAGGTGCCGGGACGAGACATCACCCAGGGGGCCGTTGCTCCGAGGCGCTCTGATACGGTGGTGCATGGATATCGGAGATCGGATGGTGTAGCCTCGTACATCGTCTTAAACTTTAGAGGATAAGGCTTTAGCTCGGTCGCTGTGCTCGTGAGTTGAGGCCCGACAATCAAAGTACAGCTAAACATGTAGAAAGCGCTTTGCCACCATGTTTGGACCGGGGTTCAATTCCCCGCAGCTCCACAACCCCACGACAGTTAAGTCCCTTCGACTGGGTATGCCTAGTCGGAGGGACTTATCTTATATGGTCACTTACATAAAGAGCCGATCAGGCACCTGCTACCGCATAGTAGGTATCTATCACTAGCACTGCATACTAGATGAAGCATTATCTTTGTCTCCACAGAGCTCCTAAGCCCATCCATAGACACACACAAAAGACCATACAGCTATGAGTATTACATACAGAGTGGTAGCCTCAATAGTGAGACTCCTAAACATTAAGAGGCTCTTTAGAATGTCAGAAGCAAAGATCCTCGCCTTTGCGACTAAGCAGTCGAATAAGTTCAGGCTTCGGCTAGATCAATTCAAGGACTATCACTGCTCCATAGAGGAGGTCGATGGCTTTAAGTGTGTCAAGCTACAGGCGACTCCTAAGCCCGCTGCAAAAGCTGTCCTGCTACTTTATGGCGGAGGGTATGTCACGCCACCAGATGCGAGAGACTTCAAGATAGCCAAGAGGATTGTCGATCAGACGGGGTGCGATGTGTGGTTTTTCCTTTACCCCCTTATTGTGGAGCAAACACTCGAGGTGACCTTTGAGAAGACGCATCAGCTCTATCGGCGTATGCTCGAGCAGTACGCTCCTGAGCAGATATCGATTTTAGGCTTCTCCTCAGGAGCTTGTCTCGCTATCGGGATAGGACAATATAATAATGAGCAGCACCAGCAGCTACCTAGCCCCAGACAAATCATAGCGGTCTCTCCTGGAGGCATCCCCCTCTCGCTTTGTAAGGGACATGAAGACATGGCAGACGAAGATGCAGACTTCATTGCCTCTCTAAAGGCTCTCTCGGAGCAAGACATAATCGTCGACTACCATTACTTCGGCACCGTTGCCTCGATAATGAACCGACACAAGCGACTGCCCGACTATATGATCAACAGCTGCGTGGGCGACTTCTCGCACTTCCCCAAGACCTACCTCTACTATGGGTCGCACGAGTGTCTCTATGCTTGCGCCCCCTACTACAAGCGCGCCTTCGTCCAGTATGGGGTCCCCTATGAGATACATATCGGTGAGGGACTGTGCCACTGCTATCCGCTCTTCCGCTTCTTCCCTGAGGGGCGTAAGGCTCAGGACGAAATCATCAATCGCCTAAGATAAGCGTAGCGCACCTTCCCAAGCGAATGGGAGTCTTACGAGGGAGCTTTGCAAAATCTGCTTAGCTGGGAAGGAGTTTCTATCCAAAAGCATTTGCACTCCTTCCTGTAAAGAATTGAAGGGTTCTTAGGGACTAACCAAGAGTCCTATATGTCGCTATGGGCAATGGTAATCAGCGACAGCCGGTGCCACACGCTAATGCGATCGGAGATGTGGAGTGGTGTGCCATTGGCGTAAAAATCGTTACCTTTGCATCAAGCTTTCCTGTAGGAGATCACCACGCATGGTGCAATGCTCACGCTACAGACTTCCTGATTACTACCTCATGGCTACATCCAAAGATAAACCGACCAAGAAACGCTCGGCACAGACTCGCAAGCGTACGAACGCATCTAGCAGAAAGGACTCAAACCCCTCTCGCTCGGTGGGGAGTCGTATGCGCTCGTGGGCGCAGGGCCTACAAAACAATGTCGCCGACAAGCGGTATGGCGAGCTGATCTCGTTTATCTTGGGCCTGATTCTCCTGGCCTTCGTCATATACACCCTCGTGGCTTGTGGCTCCTACCTTATGGTGGGGGCTCGTGACCAGAGCATTGTCACGGAGCTAACACCTTGGGAGGCACTGACACAGACACTCCCGGAGGGGATCGATGGTGCCGTCGCGGATATCCAAAACGTGACCCGTGTGCATGGAGCCTATCTAGCACATTGGCTGATGGACGGCTTCCTCGGCTTCGGTAGCTGGTTCTTGCTCGTCTTGTGCTTCATTGGAGCACTACGTCTGATGCGTATATCCACAAGAGGGAGTCTCATCAAAATAACGGTCTACGCCATCTTCCTGAGTCTATGGACGGGCCTCACGGCAGCTACTATACAAAACATCCTCGGCATGCCCACTTTCTTCCGCTGGGGAGGAGCTTACTGCACGCTATGGATAGACAACCTGCTACTAGCTATCGGCTGGCTGGGTGTAGCACTGATCCTGCTTGTCTCGATCATTATCCTCATTGTGGTGATACGCTATGAGTACCTCCAGTGGATGCGCCGAGCTATCGGTCTAGGCTGGGTCAAGCGTCCTAATCGTCGCCGTACAGCCGATAGCTCGCTAGAGCGTGACGAAGAAGAGGAGGATGATGAGGAAGCCTACACAGGTGAAGAGCCTACAGATGCAAGTGAAGAGGCTGACCCAGATGATGTAGATAATGAGCCTGACACTACAGATGATGAAGATGAGGAGACACCACTTCCTGCACCGAGCGTCTTGGCATCACGTGCCACATCACAGGCCTCTACAAATGCTCCGCAGGCACGCCGCGAGCCCGTCTCCACACCAGCTGAGGAGAGCCTCGAGGGCGGTGTCACGGTAACCGTTGCGCAGGGGGATGCCGATTCGCAAGCTGCCGCCGTCGTGCCACAGAGTGAGACCCGTCGTGGAGGATATCAGATGCCTTCGCCTGACCTACTGGCAGATGTCGATCAGTCTTCGCAGACGATCGATCGGGCTGAGATCAAGGAGATCGAGCAGCTTATTATCGAGAAGCTCAGCGATCTGGGCATCGGACTAGAACCGGTCGAGGTGACCATCGGACCGACCGTGACGCTCTACGAATTTAAGTTAGACCCTAAGGTCAAGGTCAACCGCATCCGTAGCCTTGAGGACGACATAGCGATGAAGGTAGAGAGTATCGGTGGCATCCGTATCATTGCCCCAATGCCTGGACGTGGTACCATAGGCATCGAGGTGCCAAACCGTAACCCGCGCACCGTCGGTATGAAGGCGCTGATCACTTCGCAGAAGTTTATCACGACCGATCAGAAGCTCCCGATAGCCATCGGGCGAACCATCACGAACGATGTCTACCTCTTTGACCTCTCTAAGATGCCGCACCTACTGATCGCCGGTGCTACGGGTCAGGGTAAGAGTGTCGGCCTCAATGCGCTCATCACTTCACTCCTATATAATAAGCGTCCCGAGGAGCTCAAGCTGATCCTCATCGACCCGAAGATGCTAGAGTTTAGCATCTACGAGAGTATCGGCCGACACTTCCTGACGAAGCTCGAGGACGAGGAGAAGTATATCATCACAGATACAAACAAAACACTTCCCGTCTTAGAGTCTCTCTGCGTGGATATGGACGGGCGCTATGAACTGCTCGCGCGTGCTAAGGTGCGCAACATTGCTGAGTACAACAAGCTCTTCCGTCAGGGGCGTCTACGTGAGGAGGATGGCTTCGTTTTCCTCCCCTACTTGGTACTCATCGTCGATGAGTTTGCCGACCTCATCATGACCACGGGACGAGCCATCGAGAAGCCTATCGCACGTCTAGCGCAGAAGGCGCGTGCAGCGGGTATCCACATCGTCCTAGCGACACAGCGTCCTAGTACAGATGTGATCACGGGTCTGATCAAGGCTAACTTTCCGGCACGTATCGCCTTCAAAGTCTCCTCGCAAGTGGACTCACGCACCATCCTCGACACCAAGAGTGCCAAGGATCTCATCGGGCGTGGCGACATGCTTATCAACGACGGCAAGGAGATGCGACGCATCCAGTGTGCCTTCATTGACACGCCTGAGACAGAGCGCATCGTGGATCACATATCTCGTCAGCCCTATCCGACAGTGCCTTACTTGCTACCTGAGCCGCCAGCCACAGAAGGTGCGGCTGGAACTGCTGGTCCTGGAGGTGGTGGCGCGTCCGAGCGCGACCCGCTCTTTGAAGAGGTGGCTCGCCATGTCGTACAGATGCAGCAGGGATCGACGAGCAACATCCAGCGACGCTTTAACATCGGGTACAACCGAGCTGGACGCATTATGGATCAGCTCTACGAGTGCGGCATCGTCTCGGCACAAGATGGTAGCAAGCCTCGCCAAGTGCTGATCGCTGATGAGACAACGCTTGATCAACTCCTAGACACTTTCTAAACGATAATCACATGAGACCAAACCTCTCCTTATCATACCAGCAACACACTGCGCCCTTTGCGATGCGTCTCCTGAGTTCGCTCTTCGCTCTGTTCCTGTGTGGTGCTTTTGCCATAGCACCTCTGCAGGGACAGCGCAAAGCGGTCTTTGACCTCAACAAAGCGCTCCAACAGTTCGAGCAGCAGGTCAAGAAAGGGGTCGCAATCACCTTTACCCTAACCTCACAGGGCACAAAGCCTCAGGAGGGCTACACATGGCTCTACGGACGTCGCTTTATGCTCAGTATGCCCGGTATGGAGGTAGCCTTCGACGGCTCGACACTGCGCATCATCAATCAGAGCGAGCGCACCTACACCTTGATGACTCCCTCCGAGCAAGACCTCACGGCGATGAATCCGCTCGCTTATATACAGCAGACCTCGCAGCGCTTCCGCATCACCGAGCGCAAGAGTCCTCGAGGCACAGTCGTCTACCGCTTTGTCCCCACACAGGGTACCAACGTACTCGCAGGGGTCAAGTACTATGAGGTGACTTTTGACCAGCAGAGTCAGGCTCCTAAGCGGGTCGATCTCTACTTTGACCTAGGCGAGCAGGTCTCTTACACCATCCACAAGATACAGCCGAAGGAGCATATTACGTCACAATCCTTTACCTTTGCACCGCAAGAATACAAATCGCTTGAGGTCGTAGACCTACGCTAGGCCCCTCGCGATCCACACAATAAACTATGTACATACAGGTACTCAAATCTAAGATCCATCGTGTCCGGGTCACACAGGCTAACCTCAACTACGTGGGTAGCATCACCATCGACCGCACCCTCATGGATGCCGTGGGCATACTACCAGGAGAGCGCGTGCAGGTGGTAGACTGCAACAACGGCAACCGCCTCGACACCTACGTCATCGCAGGTGAGCCCGACAGCGGGGTCATCTGTCTCAATGGACCCGCAGCTCGTCTTGTACAGCCTGACGACATCGTCATCATCATGTCTTACGCACTCATGGACTACGACGAGGCTCGCACCTTCCAGCCTAAGATCATCTTCCCCGATAGCGACACGAATCGTCTATAAACCACTCATCATCTCAGCAACATGTTTGAAAATCTAAGCGAACGCCTAGAGCGTTCATTCAAAATACTCAAAGGACAAGGGAGTATTACCGAAATCAATGTCGCCGAAACGCTCAAGGATGTACGCCGCGCCCTACTCGATGCCGACGTCAACTACAACGTAGCACGAGACTTCACCAACCAAGTCAAGGAGAAGGCACTCGGACAGAACGTCCTCACGGCGGTCAATCCAGGGCAGATGATGGTCAAGATCGTCCATGACGAGCTGGCCACACTGATGGGTAGTGAGGCGGTAGGGGTCAACCTCAAGGGGAGCCCCGCCATCATCCTCATGTCAGGACTGCAGGGCTCTGGTAAGACAACCTTCTCAGGCAAACTCGCCAATATGCTCAAGAAGCAGGAGCAGCGCAAGCCACTCCTCGTAGCGTGTGACGTATACCGCCCCGCTGCTATCCAGCAGCTACACGTACTGGGCGAGCAGATCGGCGTACCCGTCTACAGCGAGCCAGACAGCAAAGATCCCGTACAGATCGCTCGCAATGCGATCGCCCACGCCCAGCAGGAGGGACTAGACACCGTCATCATCGATACCGCAGGTCGTCTAGCGGTCGATGAGGAGATGATGAATGAGATCAGCAGGATCAAGGAGGCGATCCGACCCGATGAGACCCTTTTCGTCGTGGACTCCATGACCGGTCAGGATGCGGTCAATACGGCAGCTGAGTTTGACAAGCGACTCGACTTCGACGGTGTGATCCTCACCAAGCTCGATGGTGACTCTCGTGGTGGTGCTGCGCTCTCTATACGCAGTGTCGTCAATAAGCCGATCAAGTTCGTCGGTACAGGCGAGAAGATGGAGGCGCTGCAGGTCTTCCACCCCTCACGTATGGCCGATCGTATCCTCGGCATGGGTGATATCGTCTCACTCGTCGAGCGTGCGCAGCAGCAGTACGACGAGGAGGAGGCAAAGCGCCTGGAGGCTAAGATCGCTAAGAACCAATTCGACTTCGACGACTTCCTCGCGCAGATCGCTCAGATCAAGAAGATGGGTAACCTCAAGGACCTCGTCTCCATGATCCCTGGAGTAGGTAAGATGGTCAAGGACCTCGACATCAGCAACGACGCCTTCAAGGGCATCGAGGCGATCATCCACTCCATGACCCCCGAGGAGCGCGCCAAGCCTAGCATCCTCGATGGTTCACGCCGCAAGCGCATCGCCGACGGTAGTGGCACTTCCGTTGCAGAGGTCAATAGGCTCATCCAACAGTTTGACCAGGTCAGCAAGGTCATGCGCAAGATGCAGAGCAGTGGCTTCGGTCGTACTCAAGCTAAGAAGCAAAAGAAAAACAAGAAGCGTCGCTAGTCTCAGGCTCCGCAAAGCAGGCGACAAACCTTGGAAATCTCTCGTGGCATAGCATAAGCCACTCAAAAGGAGTAGCACCCTCCCCGTCAGTATGATGAGGAGGGTGCTACTTTTTTGTCTTTACGCAGTCACTTCGCCATGCGGGTCTCCCCTGCGCAGTCATGACGGCAAAGGATTCCGCATCTCCAGTTTTTTATTCGTATCTTTGTGACGGTCTTAACGACCGCTTCACTGACAATTCATTTTTCTAACTATAAAACAGGAATAAGCTATGAGACAATTCTCTCTACTCCTTATCGCACTCCTCTCGAGTCTCGTTATGGTAGCTCAGGCTCCCAAGACGAGCGGTGAGAGCAACGAGTTTACTATCATCAAGCAGCTCCCCATCACCTCTATCAAGGATCAGGCAAACAGTGGTACCTGCTGGTCTTACTCTACGACTGGCTTCCTCGAGTCTGAGATCCTCCGCAAGGGTGGTCCTGAGGTCGACCTGTCCGATATGTTTGTCGTCAACCACACTTATCGTGACAAAGCAGAGAAGTATGTACGCCTACATGGCAAGGGCAACCTCGCTCAGGGTGGTTCTTTCTACGACGTGCTCTACGTATTCGACAACTACGGAGCCGTTCCCGAGGAGTTCATGACTGGTCTCAACTACGGTACAAAAAAGAACGCTCACAGCGAGCTAGAGGCTGTCCTCAAGGGGATGCTCGACGCTGTCGTTGAGAACCACAATGGCCGTCTCTCCACAGCATGGAAGAGTGCTTACGACAAGGTCGTAGACACCTATCTAGGCGAGCTGCCTAAGGAGTTTACTTACAACGGCAAGCGCTACACACCCAAGAGTTTTGCTCAGAGCCTAGGCATCAAGGCTAGTGACTATGTCTCACTGACGAGCTACACTCACCACCCCTTCTACACCGCCTTCCCCATCGAGATCGAGGACAACTGGCGCTGGTCTAGCTCATGGAACCTCCCCATCGACGAGCTCATGCAGGTTATCGACAACGCTATCGTCAATGGCTACCCCGTCGCTTGGGGTGCTGACGTCAGCGAGGTAGGCTTCACACGTGACGGTATCGGTGTATTAGCTGACGTAGATGCTATCGAGACGAAGGGCTCTGATCAGGCACGCTGGGTGGGCCTCAGCTACAGCGACAAGGCTGCTGAGATCCGTCGTATGATCAATAGCGCAGACTGCCCCGAGATCGAGCCTACACAGGAGTTCCGTCAGGAGGGCTTTGACAACTTCACCCTCACCGACGACCACGGTATGGTTTTGGTCGGTAAGGCTAAGAACCAGAACGGTCGTATCTTCTATATGATCAAGAACTCTTGGGGTGAGAGCGGTCAGTACAAGGGCATCTGGTACGTATCTAAGAACTACGTAGCAGGTCGCACGATGAATATCGTCGTACACCGTGACGCTATCCCCGCAGCGATTGCTAAGAAGCTCGGTCTGAAGTAATCGACCCAGCTACATAATTAGAGAGTCCCCACACCAGTCCCAGAGGCCGATGTGGGGGCTTTCCTTTTTAATATCTACCTACGCAGCAAGCTCCACTAGGCGGGTCAGCGGAAGCCCTCCATTTCGAAAATCTTACGAATAGCCCTTTGTAGGGACGCACGGTCGTGCGTCCGTTGTATCAAAGCAAGACGAATAGTCCTTTATCATTATAACCTTGACCCAGTAGCCTTTAACGAGGACGGACGCACGACCGTGCGTCCCTACAAGTCGTTACTCGTCTCATCGGGCTACCCGATTTGCGAAATCTAGAATGCCCTAGCGAAGCAATATTTCCAGCTCGAAATCGTTCACTTATTGCCAGTCTGAGGGGTCAAACGGGCTAAATTCGTTGAGCTAAAATTTGGCTGTTTCGAAATTTATTCCGACCTTTGGCGGGAAAGTGGATAGTATTTTCTACCGTAAGTGACGGGCACAAGAGACTCTATCTACTCTATATCAGTTTTTTAATCCGCAATCTATCGACAGAAGCAAATCAAAAACATTGACTAGACTCATGATCAGTAAGAGTAACAGCTTTGTCGCCTTCGTGGGGCTTATCTTTGTAGCCTGTGTCCAACTGGCTGCAGCGCCATCACCCCAGCAGAAGACCACACAACCACCAGTAAGACTAGTGTCCCCCACAAGGGCTGCGACATCTCGTGACTCCCTTGTGAGCCGCAACTTGCTAGCAGACGGGTACACTATAGAGACGGCCAGAGATGCCGAGACACGTATATCCAGCGCTGAGATGGAGCGCGCACTCGAGAGAGAGGCTCTCGAATACCCTGCAATAGATCTATATGGCGAAGACTCGTGGACTGACTGGGTAAACCCCTTTGCGGGTAAAAGTAGCCCACGTATCCCCGCTACATATAACATCGACTGCTCGGGCTTCGTCATGCCTCTAGAGGGTACGATGCGTGTCACATCCAATTATGGTTACCGCGCTCGCTATCGTCGCGAGCACAAGGGCATAGACCTAGCACTCCGCACAGGAGATGACGTACGAGCTGCCTTCGATGGCAAGGTGCGCATCCGTGGCTACGAGCGTGGGGGATATGGCAACTACATCGTCATTCGTCACCCCAACGGTCTCGAGACCGTCTATGGACACATGAGCCGCTGCATCGCCAAGGAGGGACAGATCGTCCGTGCTGGCGAGGTCATCGGCAAGGGCGGTAGCACGGGTCGTAGCACAGGACCACACCTGCACTTCGAGACCCGCTTCCTAGGCATCGACATCAACCCCGCTAGGATCATCGACTTCGAGGTAGGAGCGCCTCAGAGCGACTACTACACCTTTGTCGCTCCTAAGGGATATAAGACCTATGCCTACGAGGATGGAAACGCTCAGAGCAAGGCTGGTGATGCTAAGTACAAGGCAAAGGCTCAGAAGAGCCGTACCAAGGTATCGCACTCGCCTCGCATATATCGTGTGAAGAAGGGCGACACACTCTCGAACATTGCTAAGAAGACGGGGACCTCTGTAAGCCATCTCTGCAAAGCAAACAATATGTCCTCACGAGCTACGCTGCGCCCAGGGCAAGCTCTGAAATACTAGCACACACAATTTGAGATCTCTCCCAGGTGTTTTTAATCTAAAAACAGGTGCATCGTCACCCCTCTGAGAGAGACAGACATAACTTATGAAGTAACTTAAGAGAGCAAGGTGAGTCTTCGGAAGCACTTTGCTCTCGTCACATTTGATCCGTCCATACCGATGCAATCACGATCCACCACGCTTTACGCCTTACTCTTACTGCTACTCCTACCGTTGGCCGGGAGGGCGCAACAAGATATCATAGACACCACGCAAGCTGTGCAGATACTGCAACAAGCCGAGCAGCGTGGAGAGGCTCGCTATGGCGTCTCCGTGTGGCGCATCGATGAGGACAAGCCCCTACTTGACTACCGCAGCAGAGAGCGGTTTACTCCCGCCTCCGTGACCAAGATCTTCTCCTCCGCCACGGCACTCATAGCCCTAGGTGCCGACTATCAGTTTCCCACAGAGATCGGTTATCGTGGAGAGATTACAAAGGATAGCGTACTCAAAGGCGACCTCATCATCGTAGGGCATGGCGACCCCTCGCTCGAGTCGAAGCATTACCCACGCCGCAAGGGAATCTTCTACGATCAGGTCTACCTAGCACTGCAACAAGCTGGCATCCACCAGATACAAGGCCGCATCGTCGTCGATGCCTCAGCCTACTGCGACGAGGGCTATCTTGAGGCATGGCCCCGTGAGGACTGGGGCCGGCGCTACGCTCCAGCCCTCTATGGGGTCAACCTCTGCGACAACATTATGCAGGTCGGCATCTCCGCACAGGATGTGGCAAAAGGAGCTGAGGCACCCTCCTACCTTCACCCCTCCACACCAGGTCATGCGTGGCAGATAGACATACAGCTGGTCAAGCGAGGCAGTCAATTAGCCATCTCGGCAGATCGCAACTCTCGCACCTCACGCCGTCTCTCGGGTCGCCTAGCACGTGGCAGCTCTAAGCGACAGGTCATCGCCTGCGACCTAAGCAATCCCGCTATGGCACTGGCACTGCAACTAGCAGAGCATCTACAGCGACGTGGCATAGAGCTCGCCGAATGCCAGAGTGTCGCCTATTATGACAAGTCCGCTCCGACACTCACCACCCTACTCGACATCTACCTAAGTCCGCATCTGAGCGAGCTGATACGCACCTGCAACTATCATAGTGTCAACCTCTACGCCGAGGCTCTCCTCCGTAGCATAGGCAACCGCTTTGGCGCCATACAGCAGGGCGGATGTATCTCGACAAGCGAAGCTCTACGACAAGAGATGAACTACTGGCGGGAGACTTGCTCCCTCTCGTCTGACGAGCTGGAGCTCTATGACGGCTCGGGGCTATCCCCCCGTAGCAAGCTCTCACCCTATGCGCTGACCGCCGCCTTGCGACAAGTCTTCCAGCTACCGCTACCTGTCTCAGATCCATTCATCCTCTCCCTGCCTCAAGTGGGTCGTGAGGGCACTGTCCGCAACTTGCTCCCAGCATCGCAGCTCACCGCTTACTTCAAGAGCGGCTCCATACGAGGTGTCCAAAACTATGCAGGCTACGTCAGCTACAACGGCCACACCTACTGCGTCTCCCTCCTCGCCAACAATATGCGCCATCGAGGCAACACCCGACGCACTATGACACAAGTATTAAAGGCGCTCTTCCCCAATACCCCTGCGCCAAAAGCCTCTAACTCCTAGCCGATCAAGCCTCCCTACAAACAGGCTCTCCTGAGAACCACAACGTAGGAATCTTCGTTTCCTCCGTAGGAAAGGAAACTTTCCAACGCTGGAAAGAAAGTTTTCCAACGCTGGAAATTTTATTTTCCACCCTTGGAAATTTATTTTTCCAAGCTTGGAAATCTTTTGGAAACCCTCGCAACAGTCTCATTTTTGCTACCTTTGCGGTAGACATCGGCGCTAAGCCGTTAATCATCATAAGAACTTTATGAGTACGCAACAATTCAAACGCACTTTAGTCACTACGGCCCTCCCTTATGCCAATGGGCCTGTACATATCGGACATCTAGCAGGAGTCTACGTTCCTGCCGACATATACGTTCGCTACAAGCGTATGAAGGGCGACGAGGTCCTCTTCATCGGTGGTAGCGATGAGCACGGAGTACCTATCGCCATCAAGGCAAAAGCCGAGGGCGTCTCTCCCCAGGAGGTCGTGGACCGCTACCATACATTAATCAAAGAGTCATTCGCTCGCCTAGGCATCGACTTCGACATCTATTCGCGCACCACCTCCGAGACACATGAGAAGACGGCAAGTGCGTTCTTTACCAAGCTCTACGAGTCGGGCAAGCTAATCGAGCAGACCTCGGAGCAGTACTACGACCCTGAGGCTAAGCAATTTCTTGCAGACCGCTACATCACGGGTACCTGTCCGCATTGCCACAACGAGCGCGCCTATGGCGACCAGTGCGAAGCGTGCGGTACCTCCCTCTCGGCGACCGATCTGATCGATCCTCATAGCGCTATCTCAGGGGCTAAGCCTGAGCTACGCGAGACGAAGCACTGGTACCTGCCACTGGGCGACTACGAGAGCTTCCTCCGCGAGTGGATCCTCGAGGGGCACAAGGAGTGGAAGCCCAACGTATACGGTCAGTGCAAGAGCTGGCTGGATCTAGGACTTCAGCCACGTGCCGTGACGCGTGACCTAGACTGGGGTATCCCCGTACCGCTCCAAGGAGCTGAGGGCAAGGTGCTCTACGTATGGTTTGATGCGCCTATCGGCTACATTTCCAATACGAAGGAGCTACTCCCCGACAGCTGGCGCACCTGGTGGTGTGACCCCGAGACCCGTCTGATCCACTTCATCGGCAAGGACAATATCGTCTTCCACTGCATCATCTTCCCCGCCATGCTAAAGGCGGAAGGTTCGTTTAACCTGCCTGACAATGTCCCAGCGAACGAATTCCTCAATCTCGAGGGCGACAAGATCTCGACCAGTCGCAACTGGGCTATCTGGCTCCACGAGTATCTCGACGAGATGCCCGGCAAGGAGGATGTGCTGCGCTATGTCTTGACAGCCAATGCGCCTGAGACCAAGGACAATGACTTCACATGGCGTGACTACCAAGCGCGTAATAACAATGAGTTGGTCGCTATCTATGGTAACTTTGTGAACCGCGCCTTGGTGCTGACGCACAAGTATTTCGACGGCAAGGTGCCTCCGCTGGGTCGTCTCACGGAGATCGACGAGGAGATGCTCCGAGAGGTGGCAGCCATACCCGCAGAGCTGGATGATCAGCTGGAGCACTTCCACTTTAGAGAGGCGCTCAAGACCGCTATGCAGCTAGCCCGCATCGGCAATAAGTACCTCGCTGACACAGAGCCCTGGAAGGTGATCAAGAGCGACCCCGACCGTGTCGCTACGATCCTGCACTTAGCTTTGCAGCTGGTGGGCAATCTGTCGATTGCTTTTGCGCCCTTTACGCCCTTCTCCACACGTCGACTCCTCAGTATGCTACAAGTTGAGGAGGAAGGCTTCGCTTTCTCCCGTTTTGGTGCTACAGATCTACTTCCCGAGGGACATCAGCTGGGCACGCCCGAGTTGCTCTTTGAGAAGATTGAGGACGAAGTGATCCAGGCGCAACTCGACAAGCTCGCTGCGATCAAGAAGCTCAACGAGGAGCAGAACCGTCACCCCGAAGCTCTACTGGAGGATGTGCCGTTTGACACATTTACCAAGAGCGATATGCGCGCAGGCCGTATCCTAGCTTGCGAGAAGGTGCCTAAGGCGGACAAGCTCCTGCGCTTCTCCATCGATGATGGCATGGGCGGAAGAACGATCGTCTCGGGTATCGCTCAGTATTACAAGCCAGAGGAGCTGGTCGGCAAGACGGTTGCCTTCGTTGCTAACCTCCCCGTGCGCAAGATACGTGGTGTCGAGTCGCAAGGTATGATCATCTCTGTCGAGGACTACAAGACGGGACAGCTACAGGTGGTCACGCTACCTGACACGATAGCTCCTGGTAGCAAACTGGTCTAGCCTCATAGCGATATGCGCATTCCTCTAGTCAACCTCCCCGAAGAACATCTCTACTACCAAGCTGAGCTTGATAGGAGCATCGGGAGGGTTGTCGCCTCTGGCGGCTACATCGGCGGTGAGGAGGTGCGTGCCTTTGAAGCGGAGCTGGCGTACTACCTAGGGCTGGCTCCGTGGAGTGTCATCAGCTGTGGCAACGGGAGCGATGCACTCCTGCTGGCTCTGGCTGCGCTAGAGCTACCCCGTGGTGGCGAGGTGATCGTCGCCACGCACAACTATGTGGCGGCTGCCGAGGCGGTCTGCCATCTAGGGCTCCGACCGGTCTGGGCTGACGTGATGCCCTCGCTGAGTAGCGATGGGCGTGTCTCCTTTCAGATGAATGGCTCGCTAGACTATCTGGAGTCACTGCTCACCCCTCACACGGTAGCACTCATAGCGGTCAATATGTACGGTATGCCCTGCCCGGCGGTAGAGCTAGCGCACTTTTGCGAGCTTCATCAGATCCCGTGGATTGAGGACAATGCTCAGGGGATGGGGGGCTTAGGCGAAATAGCTTCGGGAGCTTCAAAAGCTACGGCACCGCTAGGCACACGAGCTACGATCGGCACGACGAGCTTCTTCCCGACTAAGCCGCTAGGCTGTATGGGTGATGGGGGGGCTGCTTTCGTACCGCATGACCAGCAACTGGCGGAGCGTTTGCGCCAACTGGCCAACCATGGACAACGCACACGATACCAGTACGATCGGTGTGGCTACAACAGTCGTCTCGACGCACTCCAAGCAGCCGTGCTACGAGTTAAGCTACGTCATCTGGATGTAGCAAACCAACGACGTAGCGCATTGGCCGACCGTTACGACGAATTGCTGGACGGCCTCCCGATGGTGAGACGTCCGTGGCGTAGTGGGGACCGGCCCGAAGCACTCTACCTCTACACAATCTGCGTACCCTCTGACAAGCGAGACGGACTACTCAACGAATTGCGCACCGCTGGCATCGACGCACGGGTCTACTACCCGCAGATGCTTCACCAGATAGCGGCCTACAACGCCAGCTCCTCTGAGGCTTCATGTCCCGTAGCGGAGGAGCTCCAGCAGACAATGCTCTCGCTACCAATAGCCCCGACGACCTTCCACTTGCTGGCTGCAGAGATCTGCGAACGAATCAGACAGTTTTTACTATAAAAGCTTTCCCCACTATGACAGCGAACTACAGCGACCTAACAACCTTCGCTCCTAAGCCACTTCACAGCCCGCTCCGCTGGGTCGTCGTGGGGTGCGGACACATCGGCCGCCGACACATGGAGCATATCTCAAAGCATCCGCAAACGCAGTTGGTCGGGATGGTCGACGTGCTGCCCGCTTCGGAGTGTGGCGCTGCGCAGCTTGCTGGGGTTCCTTTTTACCCAAGCGTCGAGGAGCTACTGGAGCGTGGAGGAGACACCTTTGATGTCGCATCAATCTGCGTCCCCAATGGGCTGCACTACCCTATTGCACTAGAGCTGCTCAAGGCAGGCAAGTCGCTCCTCATTGAGAAGCCCGCTGTGCTACACCCCGACGAGGGCGAGGAGCTGATCGCCCTCGCGAAGGCTCATGGCTGTCACCTATATAGTGTCTTGCAAAACCGCTTTACGCCTGTCTCAGCCTGGCTACACCAGGTGATCGAAGAGAAGCGACTCGGCAAGCTTTACCAGATCGAGTTGCAGTGTCTCTGGAATCGTGACGAGCGTTACTACCTACCTCGTCGCTGGCATGGCGACCTCAAGCTAGACGGCGGGACGCTCTTCACGCAGTACTCACACTTCCTCGATCTACTGATCTGGTGCTTCGGGATGCCTGAGGTGCAGGGCGGGAGCTTCTACAATTACAATCACCAGACAATGGTAGACTTTGAGGACTCGGGCGTGGTGCAGCTCACCTTCCCGCAAGATACGTCGGGCCTGCTGACCTACTCGACAGCAGTCTACGGGACCAATTGCGGGGTGCGCCTCACGGTGCTAGGCGAGCGTGGGTGCATCGTCCTTGATGGTCCCTTTATGAACAAACTAACGCACTGCATCATCGATGGCTACGACCGTCCTGACCTGGGCGAGAGCGAGCCTGGCAACGCCTACGGAGCCTATAGCGGATCTGCGCAAAACCATCACTTTGTCATCGACCACACCGCACGCGCGCTGCTGGGCGACCCGACCGCTCAGGCGGTGGAGATAGAGGATGCCCTGCGTGTCGTGCGCCTCATTCGCAATATCTACCAGTACAACCCTTACCTCTCAGACAAGTAGTCACTAGAAAGCCCCTCACGTTATGATCAAACTTCAGTATCGCACCCTACTCTATTGTCTCGCTACGCTCCTCCTGCTGGGGAGCTTTGCTAGTTGCAAGAAGGCGGAGCGGGAGACGCACACGCTACGTATCCTACATACGACCGATGTACATGGCAACATACTGGGCTACGACTTTGTCCAAGATAGCTGCACGCCTAGCGGACTAGCGCGGGTATCTACTTATGTGGCTCAAGTGAGGAAGGAGTACCCAACGAGCACGTTGCTCTTCGACGGAGGCGATGTGCTACAAGGTAATGCGGCAGTTTACTACTCCAACTTTGTCGACACAGTGCGCACGCACTTCGTCTCTGACGCTATGACGCTACTGGGCTACGACGCAGCCGTCGTGGGGAACCATGACCTAGAGGCTACGCCGAGTGTCTACCACCGCTGGCAACGCGACATGGCGACACCGCTACTGGCCGCCAACATCATACACAGCGACGGACCCCTCAAGGGCAAGCCTTACTACTCGCCTTACAGCGTCCACACGGTCGACGGGGTCAAGGTAGCCGTTCTCGGGCTGATTACTCCATCCGTGCCAGAGTGGATTCCCCAGTCCTCTTACGAGGGGATGACCTTTGCCGACCCGATCGCCACCGCACATGAGTGGATCCCTACGATCCAAGAGCATGTCCATCCCGACCTGCTCATAGTCCTGATGCACTCGGGGCTAGGCGATGGACAGGGAAAGGAGGACGTTGCCCTCCAGATGGCTCGTACGGTCTCTGGCATTGACCTGATCCTCTACGGACACGATCATCAGGCTAATCAGACGACCGTGCAGAGTCCGTCAGGCTCTCCCGTCCTGCTGATCAATCCTGGGAGCCATGCGAGAAACGTGGCGGACGTAACCGTCTCCATCACCAAGCAAGGTGACAAAGTGGTCGACAAAAAGATCCAGGGAGAGATAGTCCCCATGGCAGACGTATCGGTAGACTCCGCTTTCGTCAGCTACTTCTCAGACTTTGCGGACACGGTGCGCAGCTTTATCGCAGAGCCGATCACACAGCTCACAGAGCCTCTAGTAGGCGTGGACGCGCTCTTCGGACCTTCTGCTTATATCTCCCTACTTCACCAGCTACAGCTAGACTTGAGCGAGGCAGACATCTCCTTCTCCGCACCTCATCGTCTCTCCTTGTCTCAGCGAGCTGACACGCTACGGGTACGAAACTTCTTCGACATCTACCCTTATGAGAACTATCTCTACAAGCTGCGACTCTCTGGGCAAGAGATACTGGGCTACCTAGAGTACTCTTACGGCTTGTGGTGCGGTCCCGATGCCAACACGGGCGAGCATCTGCTCTATCTGAAGGATCAAGCTGACGAACAACGCTTCCCGACGGTCAATCCGACCTTTAACTTCAGCGCAGCGGCGGGCATAGACTACACGGTGGATCTGCGCAAAGCTCAAGGCGAGCGGATCTCTATCAAGCAGCTGTCTGACGGACGACCCTTCTCTCCCGATAGCGTCTACACGGTGGCGGTCAACTCTTACCGAGCTATCGGTGGTGGTGGCCACCTGACGCAAGGTGCTGGTCTTTCGCCCGAAGAGTTGCGCCAACGCATCGTCTGGGTTTCGCCTCACGACCTGCGCTATCACCTCATCGAGTGGGCCAAAGTTCACCAGCCGCTCACGCCGCCTCGCTACAGCAACTGGGCCTTCATCCCTAAGGAGCAAGCTGCGCCAGCTATCGCACGCGATCGTCGCATCATCGAGGGGAGCCTTAATAAGTAAAGCAGGCGAGACCCAATGCCCCCGCCTGACCCTCAACTAGACTATGACTTGGGTTGACCTCCTGCTCTTACTGATCTTAGCTGGCGGCATCACCACCTTCGGCCGTAAGCGACTGCGCAAGCACAACCCAGTCTACAAAGGCGTAGAGCGCGACTTCGCCTCGCATTGTGCGCTCAGCATCGAGGAGTCACCGCTCCTGCAGCTCAGCACAGCACCCGAGGGTGCCACGCCCCGCTACCTAGTGGTAGACACCGAGACCGTATGCTATCTGCACGATACGCTCGATGAGACACAGCTCTCCGCCATCGACACACCGCTCCTAGCGAGTCTCTCGTGGCTCCTCCTAGACGACGAGCTACGCGTCGTGCGCAGCGAAGACCATCTACTACTCAGTGGCGTGCCGATCACGAGCGAAGCGACCGACTACCACCAGCTGACGACCGAGTTTGTCGCGGGGCATGGCGAGCCACCCCAAGCGGTGCTAGAGCTATTCCTCAGAGACCTAGAGACTACGCAGATGATCGTAGGGCATAGTCTCGCCTTCCACCTAGCTGTCCTAGCACACGACCTGCAGCACTACCAGTTGTCCAGTGAGGACCTCTGGGCCAAGCGACGCTTCTGCACCATGCGCCAAGGCATCAATTACCTTATCTCGCACTACCAAGCCGATCCTCTGCAGACACGCATCAGTCTAGAGACGCTTTACAGCAAGCTTCTGTGGGGCCGAGAGGGGCTAGAGATCCTTTACCAGCTCAAGTCCCGACACGACGTGATCCTCGCCACGCACTGCTTCATCAAGCTCTACAAAGATCCGACCAGTGCTACCGAGTCGTGACCATGCAGAATGTGAACGAGCGTAATCACAATGCCCATCACAATGAAAAGAAGCGACACCCCCACATTGAGCCACTTGCGCCACCGCTGCATGCCGCCAGCGAAACGCGCTAAGCGACTCATCCCCATCCGTATCAGACCATAGACAGGATAAGCAACACTAGCTGTCAGGAGCGCAAAGAGTCCCAGATAGAGCAGCCCCACAGCACCTTCTGCCTGAGCAGTCATAGGCACCAGCATACCGAAGTATATCAGTCCCGTAGCGGGGCAGAAGAAGAGAGCCGAGCTAAAGCCCAACCAGAGGACTCGCCAGCTCCACGCTCCCTGCCGCTCTAGCGAATGCCTCTGCTCATGATCAGGATCCTCCGCTGGGTGCGTCTGCTCCGCCTCATGATGATGCCCCTCGTGATCGTGATGATCGTGATGGTCGTGACGGCCGAACAGCCAGAGCAGGACTCCCAGTAGGATAATCAGCGGCCCGAGCCAGTGCTCCAAGCCATACAGAATTTGTTCCTGTATCTGGAGCGTCTGAATGCTCGTACGCAAGAGCCAGGCCGAGAGCAACCCCAGCGAGAAGTAGAGCAGCGCTCGTCCCAGCGCATAGAGCGTAGCGATCCACCACCCCTGCCGTCTACTCGTCTGCCGTCCCGTCAAGAAGAGTAGCGAGGAGACCACCGTCGCCAGTGGACAAGGATTGATCGCCACGAGGAGTGCCATAACCACCACCGCCACGAAAGGCGTCGAGCTAGTAACCAGTGCTAAGAGATCAGCCTGCATAACGAAACAGATTGCTTAATCAGATAGGCTTAACGAACCACGATCTTGCCCGAAGTATAGGCCGGTGCCGAGTCACCCTGCGTCATCCGCAAGCGGTAGATGTAAAGTCCCGGCAACAAGGCGCCACCCGACTGTAGCTTAGGCTCCCAGCGTATCAGAGCAGGCGTGTCGTAGACAGAGCGAGCCACCATCTGTGGCGAGAGCGCAACGAGCGCACCACGATAGTCGTACAGCTCGATAGTCACATCGACCTCCACGCCTGGCGCGTTGTTGTACACCTCCACGATCAGCGGATCATCAGCCGTCAAAACCCCAGGACGAGCACGGCTCTCGACGACCGTCGGTGCTTGACCAGCACGGACACGGAAGGCAAAGCTACGCACCGTCACATTGTTGCACACGTCCCATACCGTAAAAGTCGCAGTATGGTCACCATCAGGTAGCTCAGGCAGCAGGTAAAGCACCCGTCCCACACCCGCCTCCATCTCAGAGGCAGTGTAGCTGCTATTGAGGTTAAAGGTCAAATCCTCACGACCATCCACAACCAGCGTCATATTGTGTCCTACTCCCGTTCCCGAAAGGTTGATCCCCGAAGCATCAGCCAGCGTAGCAACGAAGAGTGGTGTCGAGCCGATCGGATTCTCCATCGAGAAGTTTGGATGACCTAGGTATAGCTCCCGTATCTCTGGCGGTATCGTATCGACCACACTGTGCTCACCCACTCCAGGCTTGACACAGATCGCATGGCTCACGCCCATCGCTTCGTATGGCTCGCTACCCTTCGCGTCACTGTAAGCATAGAGATTGATCTTACCATTGCCCCCACTATAAGGAAGGTCTTTAGGGACTATAAAAGAGAAGTCAAAGTGTCCCTCTTTTACCTCAGCGATACCCGCATAGAGCATTCCCGAGTAATCCTCGAAGGTCCGTATCTCGTCAGGGTCCTTGCCAGGCGCATTATCAATGTGCGTCTTGACCTGAGCCTTAGCATCAAAGACCGTCACAAAGAGCCGGCCCGTGAAGTCACCCTGCACAACCCCCTGACTGCTCGCCACGTAGCCTCGCACCTGCACACTATCCATCGCGTGGAGTGGCACCGCCTCACCCTCCGAGAGGTTGTCGAGCGAGACACCCGCCAGCTCCGTGAGGACCGTCTCGTAGGCTGGCATACGAAGGCGCAGAGCGGGATCGCCGAGTAGGAAAAAGTTCAACTTATTCGTCGTATCGTAGCTTATCAGACCGTTTTTCGCATCACGCATCACGATGCCCATAGGACGAAGGAAACCATCCGCTTGAGGCGTAAAGAGACTCTCATGTAGTGCCCTATTCATCTGCTCATTAGCTACATCCATCACCACGCGCGTAGTCGTGTAGAGCGCGATAGCCCCACTAGTCGGATTGAGCATAGCCGACTCCCCAGCCGACGTCTGCGGATGGTCGTAATTGGTAAAGTCACAAGTCGCCGTGATCCAGACCGGCAGGTGGGGATAGTCAAAGCGCACAATATCTGCCTGCGTCAAGATCTGCTCATCGCTCCACGCTGCAGGCCCCCCGTGTCCCGTATAGTCTAGGAGGAGCAACCCCTTCTGTAGCTCGCCCATCAGCTTGCGGCGCGCATCTGGCACCGAGGTACGCCCGCCCACATTTTTGTGCGCGTAAGCATCCATATAGACTTTAGAGACGATCAGCTCTGGCTGCAACCGCTCCATAAGCTGAGCAATGCGGTCCGCCTGGCTTAGGTGCGAGTAACCATCCATATTGTCCGCTACATAGCAAGCACGTGTACGCCACACCCCTGGCACCTGCTCGCTATCGTAGCGGATTATTTTATCCACCACTGCCTCAGCCTCAGCCAGCGTCCGTACCGTCAGACGACCGATACCCACCGAGAGGGGCTGAGCCCCGATACCTACACCACGCTGACCCTCTGAGAGGAGACCAAAGTAGTCATCCGTCGAGTAGCTGTAGACATTGGTCGAGTTCTCTCCTTGATAAGTCAGCAGGAACTCCGTCTGCTGCAAGTCCCGTGAGCTCCAGTCTTGCGATACCTTTCGATTGTCGTATGCACCATCGCCCATTAGGAGCAGCAACGGGTGGTAGCTACCCGCACCATGCTCCGCCTCATAGCGTTGCTTGTAGTCCCACAGCATCAAGCGATAAGCCGTCGCATCGGGCGTGCCACCATTATACTCATCAAAAAGCTCCTGCTGCGTCACCACCTGCACCCGTAGCCCCGAGTGCGCTCTGTGGTAGATGGCCAAGCGCTCTGCTGCGGGGCGCAATGCTTCTGTCGTGATCATCAGATAGTCCGGCACCGTGTCTAGACGCACCCCTCCGTGAGGCAGTGTCACCACCTGCTCCACAGGATAAGCATCTGTCAGAGCAAAGAGCGTATACTCCACAGGACGGCCCGTCCCGTCTGTCACCGCACCCGTAAAGGTCAAGGCGCCACCCTGCTCCGCTGCGGACAAGCTCGTTACCTGCCCCTCGGCCGTACGTTCCCACAGTTGTAGCGCACCAGCAGAGCCTGTCATCCCGATGCGGTGCTCGGCAATCGCGCCTGGCGTTGCGGAGAAATTACGAAAGGCCAACTGCCCCTTGCCCCCATACTGCAAAGCGACTGGTGCCACCAGTGTCACATAGTCTAGATAAGCCGCCCGCCCTGCAGGTGCTATCTGTAGCTGCGCCTCCACGCTCTGAGCTTCAGAGGGAAGGTGCGCAGCAAAGCGCTTGACATGATGGATCCCAGCCAGATAGGTACTCGTGGAGCTATCCTCACTCCACCTGATGACATCTTGGTAGGTCTCACCACCTAGCTGCACCGTCAGCTCCAGCGTCTGATCTTTGTCAGGTAACCCCACATAAGCCACACCCAGCTGTCCCTCAGCTGCAGACACCAATGGCGTCGGTAGCGAGAGCGATACCGAGAGCGGATGCCCCCCGATCGGCTCGCCAAAGAGCTTACGTCCCGAGGCACGCAGCGAGTGGCGATCCTCCTCATGCACCACATGCGCCAAGAAGCTCGTCCGCACAGCCGCCTCCGTAGCCTGTTGCGCAACCTGAGAGTCGATACGGTGCGCTGACAGATCCGCGCGATCGGTCGCTAGGTAGTACCCCTTGTTGCTATAGATATTTTGCTGATGGCGGAAGGTCTGCTGCGACACCTCAGGGATCCACTCGGTCGTCCCCATAGCGTAGAAGTAGACCGCCTCATCAGCCACATAGGTGGGGACAGGCGTAAGCTGCAAACTGTTATCCTCCAGCACCTCGCTGAGCATCGCTCCGCCTCGCCCGAAGAGACGCACCTCGGAAGGGTTCGCAATGCCCGCCTCGCGCAGCGCCGCAAAGGTAACCTTATGCACGCCAGTGCGTGTCACAGAGAGACGCGCCCAGTGTCCCTCACGAAGCGGAGCCTTGACTGCGGACTGCGCCTCCAGTCCAAGCAGCGTGGCAAGCAGCATGACCAGTAGCAGGCAGATAGGTCTGTATATATATAGGAGTCTATGTCTCATAAGCATTCTAATAACGTGGGTATAGCTACTTATAGTATATCCATAGCCACGACCGACAGTGCAAATATACCACAATCTTCCCTTTGGTCTCGGCATCGCCGCCGAGAAATCAGGGCCGACCCACTATAATCGCTCTGTCAGGAGCTACACATGAGCAACAAGCGAGGCTTAGATGAGCTCCCTATATATAATAATGTGTCAACCATGGATTGGCTGTTGGCTGTTAGCTGTTAGCTATCGGGACCATCGGAGCTATCAGAGTGATCGGATCTCTAATCTCTAGCTTCTAATCTCTAACCTCTAATCTCTAATTACATATCTTTACAGGGGAATTCGTCCGATTCCCTCCTTTCTCGAATATCCACGTGGGGAATCTCAAATCTCCACGTGGATATTTTTTATTTTCCACGTGGGCGTGATTCATTTCTTCCGAAGTTTCATTTCATTCTTCCGAAGTTTCATTTCATTCCTCCGAGGAATTTTTCATTCCCCACGTGGAGATTTTGAAATATCCACGTGGAAATCACTTTTCCCCGACACAGCTCCGTATCGATATGTAGTCGACTTTAAATTATTGTAATGAGCCAGAATTGAATTTGCCCTGCTAAGGCTGACGCATCATAATCGTTCTTTCAGAAGGTTCACACGAGCGACAAGCGAGGAGTGGGGAGGTCGATGAGTTTATTGTATATGAAGCGTCAGCACTGGCCGAGGAAGATCACATGATAATAAGCAATCTCAACATAGTGGCGGAAGATCTAGAATTTTCCACGAGGCTATTTTCGATTCTCCACGTAGGAATCGGATCGAAAAGCGTATTCGTCAGGAAATAAGCCAGATCGTAATACCCTAATCGCATCGCATTTGATACAAGGGCGTCTAGATATAGAGGTAAAAGAGACTGCTTAGAGAACATTTCATTATATTTGCATCCAAAATATCCCTTGCAACTCTTTTTCAAGCTAACACAGCTCGGGATAGTCACATCCAAAACTACTACTAGTATGAATAAACTCATTACGCGTTGTATCGCGCTTCTCGCCTTGCTGCTCTGTGCTGGGGCCGGGATTAGTTCAGCCTTCGCTCAGGAAGGGCGCATCTCCATGACCTTCGCTGGGCAGGTCGGATCTGAGTACAAGCTACTACTCATGGGACGACAAGACGGAACAGTCAAGTTCGTCTGGGGCGATGGCACCTCTGAGACAAAAGATCTCTACAAAAACAAAGCAACGGCTATCAAGGCCCAACTGATAGACCGCACGCTCACCATAGAGGGTGATGTCGCTGTCTTAGAGTGCTCGGGCAATAACCTCCTCAAGCTCGATGTATCGCAAATGCCCCAGCTGACAGACCTTATCTCTCGCAAGAACTTTCACGAGGTGCTGGATCTGACGAAAAGCACGAAGCTACGCTACCTCTTGCTACAAGACTCGCAAGTCAAGTCGCTCGACTTGTCACACTGCGCGCAGCTAGACAGCATCGTCTGTACCAATAATAATAAGCTACGTAGCCTAGCACTGCCGCAGCAAGCTCCTCAGCTGAAGAAGCTGGATCTGAGTACCTGTCCCTTTATCTCTTCGGTCAATCTCAAGGGAATGCCACGCTTGGAGTACCTCGACCTATCGGGACTGGCTCTGACAGAGCTAGATCTATCTCAAAACCTCGAGCTCACCTATCTAGTCGCTGGCAAGAGCTTCATGGGGGTTATCACCCAGCTCACACTACCCTCACCGAGCAAGCTAAAGACGGTCCTCCTACCTTATATCGGACTCACGAAGCTAGACCTATCAGGCTCGCCACTCCTAGAGACCCTGATGGTGAGCTATAGCGAGTCACTCTCGGAGCTCAACCTCACGGGACTAGACAAGCTCAAGTTTCTCGACTGTCAGGGATGTGCCTTCACACAGTTAGACCTCTCTGGCTGTCCTAATCTTGAGGTGCTGGCTTGCAATAACAACAGCCTGACCGAGCTCAACTGCTCCAAGATGAAGCGACTCAAAGATGTAGCCTGCTACTCCAACAAGCTCAAGAAGATCGATCTAAGCGACTGCTACTCACTCACTTCTCTCGACTGCTCAGTCAATCCTACGCTAGAGACACTCCAGCTCTCACCAAGCATTCAGTCGCTCGATGTGAGCCAGTGTGCACTCAAAGAGATACCTGGTCTCAACCAGCTTAGTAGACTCAAGACTCTCACCTGTGTCGACAACAAGCTGACTGAGCTAGACCTCTCTAGTGCTTATGGGCTAGAGGTGCTCTCCTGTCCTAAGAATCAGATCAAGGATCTCTCGTCAGTCACACAGCTATTTGCCCTCAAGAGTATCACCGTGAGTGACAACCCTATCACGGCTCTCACGCTACCTAATGCCTACAATATCTACTTTGTCAAGATCGATGGTACGGCACTCGATGCTTGCGCACTCAATGCGCTATACAGATCGCTGAGAGAGCGTCGTGACGAAGACTCAAAGAACGACCTCGGTGGGTGTATGCTCTTTAACGGCACTCCTGCAGCTCCCAAGAGCAAGACCCAAATAGCTGTACAAAAGGGGTGGATGGTCTCTGTCGAGGGCGACGGGTCTGGTTGCTCCGAAGAGGGAGACGACGCCTTTGACGTAGTCTATACCAACGTCGCTGGACGACTCCAAGAGGATGGTCCCGTAGAGATGTGGGAGTCGGCTACCTCTATCAAGATCAAGGGCGAGCTAAACGGTAGTGACCTAAGAGTTATCCGCCAGTTCTGTGGCTCTGATGAGTATGCCGCAGAGGTTCCCCACGCGCGTATCCGCAAGCTAGACCTCTCGGAGGCTCGCATCGTACCTGGAGGCGTATACTACATCAAGGTTGATGACCAAGGCACGATGAGAGAGTATGTCGTACCCGAGGGGCAGGAGACGCTCCTACCGGACAAGCTCTTCTACCACTGCTGCTCTATCGAGGAGCTTGTACTACCTAAGAATATACGAGAGATAGGTGTCGGAGCCTTCTGGAAGTGTATCAAGCTACAGAAGCTCTCTATCCCCGATGAGGTGACTCGTATCAATAGTACCGCCTTTGGGGTGTGCAACGCTCTTGAGCAGATTACCTTGCCACGTGACCTAGAGTACCTCGGGGGATACGCTTTCACCTACTGTGCTAACCTCAAGGAGGTAACTATCCCAGAGGGTGTCAAGGTGCTTAACAAGCGACTCTTTGACAATGCTACAAGCCTCACAAAGGTTCAGCTGCCTAGTCGGATGGATGCCTTTGAGCCAGAGGCATTCCTAGGTGCCGAGGCACTGCAGAGCGTCACGATACCTAACGGGATCAAGACGATCCCCGCCTCCTGCTTCGACGGCTGCCGTGCCCTCCTAGAGGTGACGATACCTGCCGATGTGGAGCGTATCGAAGAGACCGCTTTTCAGGACAACAACCTTCTGCACACGGTACACTTCTCCGAGGGGTTGAAGACCATCGGTCTAGATGCTTTCAAAAACTGCCGAAGCCTCAAGCAACTGGAGCTACCCAACTCGCTACAAGAGATAGCAATGGGAGCCTTCCAAGAGTGTGAGTCTATAGGCTCCATCAAGTTTGGAGCAGGGTTGACACACATTGGCGAGAAGGCCTTTTGGCACTGCCATGCACTCCAACAGCTAGAGCTCCCCAGCTCTCTCGAGCAGCTAGACTATGCTGCGTTTGCTGAGTCGACGAACCTAAAGCGTGTGACCATCGGTGCTGCGGCACCACTGTTAGGTCAAAATCCCTTCCTCGGCTGCTTAAAGCTCCAGGCTTTTGTCGTAAACGACGACAATACGGCCTTTGCCACACAGGATGGTGTCCTATATAGCAAGGACTTTGCTATCCTCTACGCTTACCCTGCAGGTCGCACCGAAACTGCGCTGAGACTGCATGACAAGACTCAAACGATCGAGGACTTTGCCTTTTGGTTCGCACCGAAGCTGGCTGAGGTCACCTTCCCCGAGCACCTTACCATACTTGGCAACACACCCTTCGGTGGCTGTAAGAGTCTCAAGCGACTGACGATGCTGACAAGCACTCCTCCACAGTCGTCCTACGAGAATGATCCCTTTGAGGGAGTAGACCGGAGTCAGTGCGAGCTGATCGTTCCCAAGGGCAGCAAGGCTGACTATGAGCAGTCACCTATCTGGCGAGGCTTCAAGATCGCAGAGGACACTGCCATCGATGCCTTCCCGACAGAGCGCATAGAGCTAGCCGTGGACGGAAGCTCCTGGAGACTATCTGGTATACCCTCTAGCTATCAGACCGCTCGGGTCGTAGATCTGACACTCCGCACACTGGCTGAGTATCCTATCGCTGAGACGACCGTGGCGATAGACCACACAGCGATGCCATCAGGAAGCTATCTAATCATCCTAGAGGGCAGCACGACACAGACGAGACTAGTACTCAAGGTGTGCAAGTAGCCCTTTGGCACTATCGTGACACACCTCTCTAGAGTAGAGACTACTTCCCTAGAGAGGATGTCACAAAGGTCGGCACTCACCTAACGAGGAGTGTAAAGCTTCAACAACAAAAAAGGGGGGGGGTAGGACTGATTTTCCTACTCCCCCCTTTGCTGTCTTGAGGTTATTGGGTTATGTCTACGGCTCTACAAGAGATCGTTGCCTATGTCGTGGCGGTAGTTCTTACCCTCGTAGAGTGTCTGCGTGGCGGTGCGATAGCACGCCTCTTGAGCTGCCTGGATGGTGGTGCCTCGTGCCGTGATGGCGAGGACGCGTCCCCCATTGGTCACCACATGTCCCTCTTCGTCAAGCGCCGTGCCTGAGTGATAAATACGTATACCCTCTGCTGGATCGGGTAGCTGGATCGGGAAGCCCTTGTCGTAATGCCCGGGGTACCCCTTGGATACGAGGACGAGCGTCATAGCTACCTCGGGTGAGATCTTTAGATCGTAGCCCGCTACCTGACCGGTCGCCATAGCGATGAGTAGCTCGAGAAAGTCACTCTCGATACGTGGCAGTACCACCTCGGTCTCGGGGTCGCCTAGACGGCAGTTGTACTCGATGACATAGGGATCGCCCGCTACATTCATCAGTCCGATGAAGAGGAAGCCGACATACTGTATGCCTTCCTCTTGCAAGCCCTCTAGCGTGGGACGTATGATGCGCTCCTCAACACGCTGCATGAAGGCTTCATCGGCAAAAGGCACGGGGCTAACGGCTCCCATACCGCCCGTGTTAGGACCTGTGTCTCCATCGCCGACACGCTTGTAGTCCTTGGCAACGGGTAGGACGCAGTAGTCGGTTCCATCGGTAGCAACAAAGACGGAGCACTCGATACCCTCGAGAAACTCCTCGATGACGATGCGCTGACCACGACTCCCAAACATACCGCTGAAGAGTTGGCCTAGCCCCTCCTCCGCTTCTTTACGATCTTGGCAGATGAGGACACCCTTGCCAGCAGCTAAGCCGTCAGCCTTGAGGACAAAGGGTGCGGAGAGCTGATCTAGAAACTCCTCCGCCTCCTCTATATCTTGAGGTCCGAAGGTCTCGTAGCTGGCCGTCGGTATGCTGTGACGACGCATGAACTCCTTGCTGTACTCCTTGCTGCCCTCGAGATGAGCGCCCGCCTTGTCGGGGCCAACGATGAGCAGGTCGGGATGGCGAGCATCTTCCTGCAGGTAGTCGACGAGCCCATTGACGAGCGGAGCCTCGGGACCACAGACGAGGAGCGTGACCCCGTGGGTGGAGATGAACTCACTCACCGCCTCATGCTTGGCGGGGTTGAGATCTGAGACGTTGGTGCCATAAGCAGCAGTACCCGCATTGCCTGGAGCTATGTAGAGCTTCCTGAGTAGCTTGCTCTCAGCTATGGCAGCTGCCATGGCGCACTCACGGCCCCCACTCCCGAGGAGGAGGATGGTCTGAGGAGCTTTTACCATTTCGATCTTAGCGTACTTCATAAATTCAGCGTCTGTAGACTTCTTCTCGTCTTGCTTTGTGTTAGGATAGATAAGGCTCATAGGTGTTCTAGGAAGTAACGGGTTATGACATAGTTGAGGTGCACGCGGTCGGGACCGATGACGTTGTGCTTGTGCCCTGGATAGTAGTAGAGGTCGGGATAGGTCTGTGCATCTACGCACGCCTTGACAAAGGCTTGCGCATGCTGCCATACGACCACATTGTCGGAGGTGCCGTGAATGAGGAGAAGACGCCCCTGGAGGTCTTTGGCACGCTCGATGAGGTTATTTTGCTGATAGCCCTCGGGATTGTCCTGAGGCGAGTCGTTGTACCGCTCGCCATACATGATCTCGTAGCGAGACCAGTCCATGACGGGACCGCCAGCGACACCCACCTTAAAGGTCTCGGGGTGCGTGAGCATCAGGTTGGTAGTCATAAAGCCTCCGAAGCTCCACCCGTACACGCCGATGCGGTTGCGATCGACATAGGGCAGGCTCTTGAGATACTCGACACCCTTCATCTGATCGGCCATCTCGGCTGTACCAACCTGACGATGGATGACCTGCTCGAAGGCAGCTCCTCGCTCGGCACTACCACGACTGTCGACCGTAAAGATGATATACCCTTGCTGTGCCATGTAAAGGTCCCAGCCCGAGGCACCCCACTGCGGTGTGTTGGTGACTAGCTGAGCATGTGGGCCACCGTAGACGTAGACGATGGCGGGGTACTCCTTCATCTCGTCAAAGTCTGACGGCGTGATGAGACGGTAGTAAAGCTCGGTCTTACCATCAGCCGCTAGGAGCGTGCCGGTGGTAATGTTGGGCATATCAAGCTTGACCCACGGATCAGGTGCTTGATGTATCTGGCGGAGCTGCAGTCCGTTATTGTCGTGCAGCATGACAGAGCGTGCGATGGTAGCACTCTGCAGATGATCTATATAGTACTGCTTGTCAGGACTAAAGGTCGCATCGTGTGTCCCGGCTACCTTGCTCAGCTGTATGGTACGTCCTCGCTTGAGGTCACTCGCGAAGATGTGTCGCTCGAGCGGTGAGGGGTAGGCAGCTTGGTAGTATATGCGCTCGCCCTTGGGGTCGAAGCCGTAGATGTCGGTCACCTCGCCCTCCATGTCGGTGAGCTTGCGGATCAACTTGCCCGTACTATTATAGAGATAAAGTTGGCGATAGCCCTCACGACGAGACTCCCAGACGAACTGCTCGCCCTTGCTCCCAGGAACAAACATCATCGGGCGCTGTGGCTCGACATAGTGCGCATCAGTCTCCTCAAAGAGGGTCTCAACGTGCGCCCCTGTCTGGGCATCGTAACCATTGAGGAAGAGATGGTCTTGTCCTCTATTCAGCTCGGCTATGTAAACCTTCTTGCTGTTGGGATGCCACGCCACGTTCGTCAAGTAATGCTCAGGGTCACCACCTGTCGCTAGGTAAGTGGTCTGCTGATCCTCTATATGGAAGACTCCTAGCGTCACATGGTGCGAAGGAGTACCTGCCATCGGGTAGCGAACGGGCTGGACGACCGCTTTGTGCGGTGTCATATCAACGATGGGATAGGGTGCGACCATCGACTGATCCATACGGTAGAAAGCTAGCTGGCGACTGTCGGGACTCCAGAAGAGTCCACCGTCAATGCCGAACTCGTTCTGGTGAACCGACTCGCCATAGACGACTGCAGCCTCCGCCTCGTCCGTAGCGACTAGCGTAGGAGCCTGAGGTTTGCTCCCAGCGGGCTGTAGCGTATATATAAGGAGTGTGCCCTCCTCGCTCTTGACCGCTAGGTTGCGCTCGTTAGGGCTGAGGAGCGAAGCGCGCTTTTCGGTGTCACCAGTGGCGAAGTATCCGACGATTAGCTTTTGCTCTACATCTATTAGGTAAAGTCCCTTGGGCAGCTCCACCTCTAGGTAGTGGCACTGTGGGGTAAAGTCGTAAGCAACCAGCGGATAGAGTTTGTTGGTGTCATCGTAAGGCTTGAGGAGCCGAACGAGCTCGTCCTGCGTGAGAACGGTCTGCTCCTGTCCTCTCGTCGGGGTGTAGACCCGTAGGCTCCGGTAGTCGCCACCATCTACCGTGTAGGTGTAGCCACTCTGTAGCCAAGCGAGCCCATAGACGGGCTGCGGGTAGAAGTCTGACCGAAAGGTCTTGCCTCCATAAGTGACAGTCTCAAGGTCTAACGGTTGCTTCGTCTGTCCCTGCAGGGCCGTTGTGAGCGTGAGCGTAAGAGCTCCGAAGAGCCATAGGGCGTAGTGACGCAATATGCTATTCATAGGATCGGTATGGAGTGATAGATGTTACTTATTCGTTGTCGTTTGCTTCAGTCTTATGGACGAATGTCTCATCGCTGCCGAAGGTTTGGATATTGGCCTTGTAGCCAGAGCTAGAGGAGCCAGCAGGGTGTGGCCCTTTCGTGCGCTGTGTGCCACGATGTGCAGGCCTGTCGTAAGGTTTGTCGTAAGGTTTGCCACCACGTCCCTTGCTGTAGGCCGGCTTGTCGTAGGCTGCCCGATGTCTGTGAGCATCTTGCCCTTTGCCACGGTGAAACGCTTCGCCACGCTCTCTCCGCTGGGGAGTCTCTTCACGCTGAGCGATCTGCTCTTTGTACTCCTTGTGCTTGCCCTCAAAGAGCGTATAGCCACGCAACTCGCAAGGCAGCGATCCATTGTACAGCTCCTCGCGCAGATCGTGCTTGAGCCCGATCGCGTGAAAGTGCTCTACCTGATGAGCGATGATCCACGCCTGAGCTCCGGCGAACTGGAACTTGAGCGTACGACCGATCATACTATAGAGCTGCTCGAGGTCGTAGTCTGAGAGACGCTCCCCGTAAGGCGGGTTCATCACAAGCAGACACTTAGGATCTGTCTCCGCCTCGGGGTGTGGCAGATGCTGATCAGCAAAGTCGCCTACCGAGAGATCTATGTAGCGAGACATACCCGATCGAGTGACGTTGCGCTTAGCCTTGGCAATGGCTTGAGGCGAGAGGTCGGAGCCGTAGATGTGGTAGTCAAAGGAGCGCTCCGTCGAGTCGTCATTGTACACCTCACTGCAGAGCTCACTGTCGAAGTTTGGCCACCGCTCGAAGGGGTAGCTCTCACGATAGATGCCTGGAGGCGTACCCGTAGCGATCAGCGCAGCCTCCACGAGGAAGGTGCCCGACCCGCAGAAAGGATCCATCAGATCGCACTGCCCGTGCCAGCCCGCCTTGAGTAGGATACCCGCTGCCAGCACCTCGTTGATAGGAGCACGATCCTGCTCCATACGATAGCCCCGCTTGTGGAGGCTCTCACCCGAAGAGTCTAGACAGAGCGTCACATGCTGCTCCGCAATATGTAGGTGGAAGATCAGCTGCGGGTTGGAGAGCTTGACCGAGGGACGCTTCGTGCCTCCCGTTTGCTCTCTAAAGTAATCGACGATAGCGTCTTTCGTCTTATAGACGACGTAGCGACTATGCTTGAAGGTCGATGAGTAGACCACCGCATCGACCGCAAAGGTCATATCGGCCGTAAGCCACTGGCTCCAGTCGAAGTTTAGCAGCGTCGTGTAGAGGATGTCGATATCCTCCGCGTCAAACTCATAGATAGGTCTCAGCACCTTAAGTGCTGTGCGGAGGTACAGATTGGACTTGTAGAGCATCTTGAGATCTCCTTCGTAAGAGACCATGCGACGTCCTATCTGTATATTGTTCGCACCGAGAGCTGTCAATTCTTGTTCCAGTACTGGCTCCAGCCCAGGGAGCGTCTTGGCGATCATGGGAAAGGTCTTCGTCATGCTTTATAAGTCGATTCTAGCTGTAAAAGTACAAAATAAACGGCTAACGAGCTACTGTATGTGGCTTCGTGCACTCATCAAAGGGATCTGATAATGTAAGAGAGAAGGTGATCTGCGCCCAGCGACGAGTCTGTGGCGTGAGCTGGTAGTCAGCACTGCGACACACACCAACCAGCCACAGCGTGGCATCCGTATGGTGGTCGATGAGTTGCATTGTGGCCGCTCTACGTGAGGGGAGCACCTTAGCGTCGCGTAGGAGCTTCGCTAGAGGCTTGCGCCCTTTCATGCCCAACGGGGCGATCCATTGCTCGCCATCGGTAGAGGCTCTGAACTGTAGTTGAGGCGTTGCCGCTCGAAGCTGGTCGTAGTCGACCAAATAGCTGTAAGGCGTGAGCGTCCTAATCGCAGGCGGTGGCGTCTCCGAGCAGTCGTGTACCGCTATCGTTACCGATCCTAGCGGGTGATCCAGCACAGCTCCCGCTGGCCAGCTCTCGATAGCCGGCAGCTCTAGGCAAAAGTTGGTCGCCTGCTCCAGACGCGCCAGGGTCTCACTGGTCGTGCCTATCAGATAGCCACGATAACGCTCGATGATGCCCCCGCGACCCTCATAGCGAGCATAGCTGTCGACACGCTCAGACTTGGTGCAGTCCATCAGGAGTTGCTGTAATACTAGGCGATCGCAGTCGATCGCTGCGAAGTAGCTGTAGAGGAGTGCGAGCGGTGCTATCTGCTGACGGAGCCATGCGATCTCTAGCGGCTGAGTGGAGTCTGCGGGGAGGGTACTCCTTATATAATAGTCTTGCAGTTGCTCCAAGTCTCGCAAGATGTGAATCGTCGAGGCGACCGCCTGGTCAAAGGAGGGGTTGAGCTGGTCAAAGAGCGGACGCAACGTATGCCGGACGAAGTTGCGCCGTATGGTTGTGTCCGCATTCGTCGAGTCCGTCACAAAAGACTGCTCGGCGATTTGCAAGAAGTCATAGATAAGTCGAGGCGGCGTGTCTATGAGTGGACGAATATACTTCCCCTCCTCACGAATTGGGAGCATCCCCCGCAGTCCTCGTACGCCCGCCCCTTGGGAGAGGTTGATCAGGAGCTGCTCCACATTGTCCTCTAGGTGATGCCCGAGAGCGATGCTCTGCGCATCGTACCGCGCATATAGCTCATCGAAGAAGTCGTACCTCAGCTTCCGCGCTGCCATCTCTACGCTCACCCCTTTGTGCGTCGCCACATAGCCATAAGTGTCAAAGGAGGCACGCTCTAGGGGCACCCCGAGCTGCTCACAAAGCTCTGTGACAAACGCCTCGTCACGATCACTCTCTGGGCCTCGCAGATGAAAGTTGCAATGCGCCGCCACACAGCAGTACCCTAATAACGAAAGCCCCCACAGAAGTGCCGTCGAGTCGGCACCTCCGCTGAGGGCTATGATGACCACTCGCTGGCTCTTTCGGTCTAGCAGCTCATACTGCTCGATCGTGCGACGCATCTGATGCACCAAAGCATGATTGAGTAGCGTACGTCGCTGAGACACAGTGCGAGGGAGTGAATGTCGTAAAGGGAGAGAAGAGCGACAACCCGTCCGAAAAGACTCGTCGCTGGAAGGAAGAGATTTACTTGTCCTCGCTATCCTTGCTAGCGTCAGCCTTCTTGGTACTCTTAGAGGCGGTCTTCTTAGTAGCCGTAGTCTTCTTGGTCTCCTTCTTCTTTGTGTCGGCCTTTGCCTCGGTCGTCTCCTCTACTGGCTCCTCCTCAATGTCTGGGTCGATGAGTACACGTCCGCAGTACTCGCAGACGATGACCTTGTTGTGTAGCTTGACCTCTAGCTGACGCTGTGGCGGGATGTGGTTAAAGCAACCACCGCACGCCTCACGCTCTACAGGCACGACTGCCAGTCCATTGGAAGCGCCCTTGCGTAGACGTTGGAATGCCTTGAGGATGCGCTCATCGATCTGCGCTTCCAGTTCGTTAGCACGATCACGGAGCTGCTCCTCCTCGATGCGCGTCTCGGCAATGATCTGCTCCAGCTCCTCACTCTTAGCCTGATGATCCTCCTCACGCTCCTTGATACGCTCTTGGAGCTTGGCGATGTCATCCTTGCGGCCTTGTAGCTCTGCGTTGAACTCACGGATATGCTTCTGCGCTAGCTGTATCTCAAGCTCCTGAAACTCGATCTCGCGCGACAAGTGCTCATACTCGCGGTTGTTGCTCACCGCATTAAGTTGCTCCTTGAGTGCCTCGAGCTTATCGGTTGCCGTAGCGATCTTTTGATTCTCACCACTGACCGACTGTGAGAGCTTTTTGGCAGCAGCGTTGTACTTCTCTAAGCGTGTCTTCAGCCCCTCGATTTCGTCCGCTAGATCTTCGATAGCTTGGGGCAGCTCGCCTCGTAGTAGTTTGATCTTGTCAATACTGGTGAGCGTCTCCTGTAGACGCTTGAGGGCGATGAGCTTCTCCCGGATACTACGCTCGGCTACTTCGTGGGTCGTTGTATTAATGCTCATAGATGGTATTGCTTAGAAATAGTGAATAGGATTGGTGTCAGCATCTGACGTATGGATGACAAAGTTACGATATTTATCCGACAATGCATCATAGAGCATGGTGCGTGTGCAGTGCTCACTCTCGAAGTGCCCTAGCGTGATCAGCCAGAGACGCCCCTGCACGTCTAGATAATCGTTGTACTTTGCCTCACCTGTGATATAGACCTCTGCGCCTGAGCGCATAGCCTCTCCGATGAACTCGTGACCACCGCCACTGCCTCCACAGAGTGCTATGCGGCGGATCGGCTGCGTGGGGGGATTTGAGTAGGCGATGCGCTCCACGGCTGGCAGCGTAGCTAGATGCTCTAGCAGCTCCTGCGGCGTCAGCGCACTCGGGAGTTCGCCTATGACCCCTAGCCCACTCGTCGGGTGATCCATCATAATCGGTATCACCTCGTAGGCTGGCACTTCATAGGGATGCGTCGCTATGAGTGTCGTGAGGGCTTGCGAGAGTCGCTCCTGTGGCACGAGCACGGAGATCATCTCCTCCTCGACCGCCTCCATAGAGCCATGTGTACCAATGGTAGGATGCGTCTCAGCTCCTGGGCGGAAGCGCCCTACCCCCGAGCAACTATAACTACAGCCGGTATAACCACCCAGGGAGCCAATGCCCGCCTCCTCGTATGCAGTGCGTAGCGCATCGGCATGACTGTGCGGGATGAAAGTCTGCAACTTGTAGAAGCGGCCTCGCTGAGGCATCATCGGTCGCCTACCCTCACGCTTGAGACCGATCAGGTTGGCCAGATAGTGATTCACGCCTTGCGTCATCTCATTGTCTGCCGACGTGTGACAGGCGTAGATAGCGATATTGTTTCTCAAGGCAAAACCCACGCAACGCTCCTGATAAGTCGCGGGCGTGATCCGCTTAAGCCCTCGAAAGAGGATCGGATGATGCGATATGAGCAGGTTGTACCCACGCTGCAGGCACTCCTCGAGTACCGCCTCGGTCGTCTCCACAGCCAGCATGATACCACGCAGCGGCTGCGTCACATCACCCACCTGAAGACCCGAGTTGTCGTAGCTCTCCTGATAGCTCAGCGGATAGCACGCCTCTACCGTACGAACTACATCTCCTATCGTGACCATAAGGACTCCTATATATTATAGTATCTCCCGCACCGTCAGGTGTAGCTCGTCGAGCTGCTCGGGATCTAGTCGTGCAGGCGCATCGATCATCACATCACGACCCGAATTGTTCTTCGGGAAGGCGATACAGTCACGTATCGAGTCCAGCTCAGCCATGAGCGATACCCAGCGATCCAGTCCGAAGGCGATACCACCGTGAGGAGGTGCGCCATACTTAAAGGCATTCATCAAGAAGCCAAACTGCTCCTCGGCACGCTCCTTCGTAAAGCCTAGTGCCGCAAAGACACGCGCCTGTAGCTCCGCATCGTGGATACGGATAGAGCCGCCGCCCACCTCGACACCGTTGATCACCATGTCGTAAGCATCCGCACGGACGCTACCAGGGTCGCTCTCGAGACGATCCTGATCCTCAGGCTTTGGAGCCGTAAAGGGGTGGTGCATCGCATAGTAGCGTTGCGTCTCCTCGTCCCACTCGAGTAGCGGGAAGTCGACCACCCAGAGACACTCATAGTGCCCCGGCTTCATCAGGCCCAGCTCAGAGGCAACGTGTAGACGTAGCGTGCCCAGCTGCTTCTGTGCTGGACGCTTGTCCCCAGAGATCAGGAAAGCTATGTCACCAGGCTGCATAGACAGCTTATCGGCCAGAGCTTTGAGTTGGTCAGCATCGAGGAACTTGTCGAAGCTACTCTTCATCGTTCCATCAGGCTGATAGCGTAGCCAGAGCAATCCCTTGGCACCCACCTGTGGACGCTTGACAAAGTCGGTCAGCTGGTCGATCTGCTTACGTGTGTAGTCCGCCTTGCCCGTGACCACGATAGCACCAATGTACTTAGCATCATCAACTACGCCAAAGCCATGCCCCTGTATCGTCTCCGTCACCTCCTCGATCTCCATACCGAAGCGCAGATCGGGCTTGTCGCTACCGTAGCGATCCATAGCCTCGTACCAAGTCATACGACGCAGTGGTGTGGGGAGGGCAATGCCACGGATCTCCTTAAAGAGATGCTTCGCCAGCCCCTCGAAGGTGCTCAAAATGTCGTCCTGCTCCACGAAGCTCATCTCGCAGTCTATCTGCGTAAACTCCGGCTGACGATCGGCACGTAGATCCTCATCTCTAAAGCACTTCACGATCTGGAAGTAGCGATCCATGCCCGCGACCATCAGTAGCTGCTTGAAGGTCTGTGGCGACTGAGGCAATGCGTAAAACTGCCCTGGGTTCATACGACTTGGCACCACAAAGTCTCGCGCACCCTCGGGCGTCGATCCGATCAGCATCGGTGTCTCGATCTCTAGGAAGTGGAGCCCGTCGAGATAGCGTCGCGTCTCCATCGTCATACGGTGACGCAGCTCTATGTTGCTCAGCACAGGTCTACGACGCAGGTCTAGGTAGCGGTACTTCATACGCAGGTCATCGCCACCATCGCTCACATCCTCGATCGTAAAGGGAGGCGTGTCAGCACGGTTCAGCACCTCCATACGATCTGCGAGGATCTCGATCTGTCCCGTGGGGATCTTCTCGTTGACACTGCTGCGCAGGCGTACGGTACCCGTCACCGCCAGCACCCACTCACGCCCCACCTCACTGAGGAGCCCCTGATGCGACTCATCAAAGAAGATCTGCGTAATGCCATATCTATCACGTAAGTCGAGGAAGGTCATAGCTCCCATGCGACGAATCTTAGCGACCCAACCCGCGAGCGTCACCTGCTGCCCCTCGTCAGAGGCACGCAGAGCTCCACACGTATGCGTTCTGTACATAATCTGATGCTACCTATTTCTATATCTATCTTTTTTTGTCTCGCAGAGACCGATACACTATGCGCCAGCCTCCACTAGCACAAAAGTACACAAAAACAAGCACATCGAGATTAGAGGCTAGAGATTTAGAGGTTAGAGGTTAGAAGTTAGAGATTAGAGTCCCGATAGCTCCGATAGCTCTGATAGCTCCAGCTAACAGCCAACAGCTAACAGCCAACAGCCAACAGCTAACAGCCAACAGCCAACAGCTAGAGCAGCAGCAGGCTGAGTGCCATAAACGCCATACCTCCGATAAGCCCATAGAGTGCCGTATGGTGGTGACCAAACCGCTCCGCAGCAGGGAGTAGCTCGTCAAAGGAGATGTACACCATTATGCCCGCAATCATCGCAAAGCAACAGCCCAGAACCGTCGGGGTGAGGAAAGGACGTAAGAGCAAGAAGCCCAGCAGTCCACCTATAGGTTCGGCTAGACCCGATGCGAGCGAGAGAAAGAAGGCTCTGCGCTTATTGCCCGTGGCGTGGTAGATAGGGATAGCCACCGAGATACCCTCCGGGATGTTGTGCAGCGCAATAGCGATAGCTATCGGCAGTGCCAACGAGAGATCGGTCAGCGCAGACATAAAGGTGACCATACCCTCGGGGAAGTTGTGGATCGCCAGAACTATCGCCGTAACCATGCCGGTACGTAGCAGGCTCTGCTCGTGCGCGGTCGTCGTTTGGACAGGTTCATTCTGAAGGCTTCGCACGGCACTCTGGTCGGGCAGCTCGTGAGGATTTTCCGCCTCTGGAATCAGCCGGTCAATGATGCCAATCAGCGCCACGCCCGCAAAGAAAGCGAGCGTCGCATAGAGCGTCGCCAGTCGCTCTCCATAAAGCGGCATCATCGTCGTCTCGGCAGAGCGAAAGAGCTCCACAAAAGAGACATAGACCATCACACCCGCTGAGAAGCCTAGCGAGACCGATAGGAAGATGCGGTTGGTGCGCTTGGTAAAGAAGATCAGAGCACTCCCGATGCCGGTAGAGAGCCCCGCCCAGAGGGTAATCAGAAAGGCGTAAAAGACCTGTGTACTACTCGTATCTAGTAGCATAAACGTCTAGAGCGTCTAAAGCTAGAACCAGTGGATGCGCTTGAAGAGCCAGAAAGCAATCGCCGAGAAGATCAAGCAGACCACCATAATCCCTATAAAGGCCAACGGATGCTCAGCCCACGGCAGATCGACGTTCATACCGTATAGTGAGGCGACCAGCGTGGGAAGCATCAGGATCATCGAGATACTGGTCATGCGGCGCATGATCGTATTGATGTTGTTATTGATGATCCCCCCGAAAGCATCCATCGTCCCATTCATTACATCGCTGTACACATTGACCATGTTGTACGCCTGGTTGAGCTCGATAGCTACGTCCTCCGCTAGGTCGGCATCATACTGCTCATAGTGGCTCACCTTAAAGCGTCCGATGACCGACTCATTGCCTCGGATGGAAGTGTTGAAGTAGACCAAGCACTTCTGCAAGCGCATCATCCGTAGGAGGTCTTCGTTGCGAATGCTTTTCTCCAGAGCCTCCTCGGTCTCTAGGATCAGGAAGCTGATCTGCTTCAAGTACTTGAGGAACCATACGGCTGAGCTCATGATGAGCCGGAGGATAAAGTCTATATCCGTATCGACTGAGATACCCTTGCGCTGATTGTGCTGGATGAAGTCGGGGATGAGGTCCGTGCGGTGGTAGCAGATCGTGACAACGAGCTGCTTCTCAAGGTGCGAGATGACACCGATGGGGACCGTGTTGTAAGGGGTCGTGCCCTCGGGTGTCTCGATCGGGATACGTATGATGGTGAGACGCCAGCCGTCCTCCTCCTCCGTACGAGGGCGCTCATCGCTATCCGCTGTATCTCCGATGAAGCCGTCGGGGATGCCCAGTTCGTCGCAGAGGTAGTCTATATCCTCCGAGGTAGGCTGCACCACCTTGACCCACGTGTGTGGCTCTAGGCTGTCGACTTGAGTAAACTGCTGCTTGGGTAGGTAAAACTTCCGCATAATATCTATGGCTCTTAAGGGGTAATTGGTAGGGGGTGAAACTTAAGAGACCTCCTGCTCCTATGCGGTACCTAGTGAAGTAGATCTAGGCGTTGGGAACCCCTAGGCAGACGCTAGGGCGTAGGCTCCGCAGTAGAGGAGGTCTACACGAGAGACTTCGAGGCTCACTCGGCGGTAAGGAGTCGTCCATAACGATTCTAGGGATTAATACGTTTACGTGATCAGTGAAATGAAGGAGCATGACCGGCAGACCTATACAATAACTATATATAAGCGACCGCCCCATGCCTCTACCCCACAAAGGTACGAAAATTAGAGAGACGGCACCCTGTAGTTGTATCAAAGCGAGACGTCGCTGTGTAGGGACGCACGGTCTGTGCGTCCGTTGTATCAAAGCGAGACGTCGCTGTGTAGGGACGCTCGATCTGAGCGTCCGTTGTGTCCAAGCGAGACGTCACCCTGCTTTCTAAGTTCACATGCAAGTAAAATGCGAAGTTTTTTCTCGTTTCGCAAGCTCAGTCGACTTCTCTTCGGGTGAACCGCTCGGCGGGGTGGAAGCACCCACCGTAGGGGCGGACCTGTGTGTCCGCCCGTCCTCACCTGAGCGCAGTCTATTCTGCGGGCGGACACATAGGTCCGCCCCTACACAAGCTACGTCAGCACGACAATTCCACTCATCAAACGCTGTAACCCCAATCTGTAGTGACGCACGAGAGTGTCTAGTGGTCGAGCGTCTGTCCCTGTCAAAGGTTACGATGCCCAGCTTTTACGATGCGAGCTATTCGTTCGCCTCCCTCCGATGGCTCCGACACCTCCGATCCCTCAGATAGCTCCGATCCCCCTCTAACCTCTAACCTCTAACTTCTAATCTCTAGTCTCTCCCTCTTGCTCAACTCAAAATAAAGGTATAACTTCGCAGAAAATATAACTCGCACGGCCGAGCCCTCACAGCTCCCCCTCTTCTAATCTCTAACCACGCTATGAGCAAACAACTACGTATCTGGCTCTTCGTCCTCCTCAGCACGCTGCTCACCTCCACCTCCCTCCTCGCCGAAGGCGTCATCACCATGACCACCTCCAAAAGCATCGGAGATTACATTTGGCTGAAAATCAAAGCAAATGGCTCTGTGTCAATTTCTGGCGTTGAAGAGTTCGCCCGAACGGATGGAAGAGGTAAAGACTACACACTCACCAGCCAAACGATTACCATCCGAGGCGATGTGACATACCTTAACTGTAGCTATGTAGATAGTCGTCTGACCAGTTTGGACGTATCGGGTTGTACCTCCTTGACAACGCTTGAATGCGGAAGCAATCAGCTGACTAACTTGGACGTGTCGAGCTGTACTGCCTTGACAAATCTTTCCTGCTTCTCCAATCAACTGACGAGCTTGAACGTCTCAGGCTGTACCGCCTTGACAAAGCTGAACTGCGAAAGCAATCAACTGACTAGCTTAAACGTCTCGGGCTGTACCACCTTGACAACGCTTTACTGCTACGGCAATAAGCTGACCAGCTGGGACCTTTCGGACTGTACCTCCTTGAGATGGCTGGACTGCAGAGGCAATCAACTGACCAGCTTGGACCTCTCAGGCTGGACCTCCTTGAGATGGCTGGACTGCAGAGGCAATCAACTGACCAGCTTGGACCTCTCGGGCTGTACCGCCTTGACAGAGCTTGACTGCTCCAAAAACCCACTAACTAGTGTCAATCTTTCCGGATGCCAGTCGCTGAAGGAATTCTCATGGACTGGTGGCAAACTGACCAACTTGAACGTCTCTGGTTGCACCGCCTTGACAACGCTTATCTGCGATCGCAATCAACTGACCAGCTTGGACGTATCGGGCTGCAGCGCCTTGACAAAGCTTTACTGCTTCAACAATCAGCTGACCAGCTTGGACGTCTCGAGCTGTACCGCCTTGACAAAACTTTACTGCTTCGACAATCAACTGACCAGCTTTGACGTATCAAAAAACACCGCCTTGACAGAGTTTGAGTGCAGTGACAATCAAATCAAAGGCGAAGAGATGACCCGCTTGGTGAACAGTCTGCCCGACCGTACCGGAAAGAAAGTCGGTACATTTATCGTAGTGCAAGAACCGGCTTTTGAGGGCAATATTTGCCTTAAATCCGATGTCGCTATTGCCAAGGGTAAGAACTGGAATACGCTAAAGTACAAATCCGATACCGACGAGTATGTTGCCTACGAGGGCGCAGAGGACGCACATCCCTTAAAGGTTACGCTGACGAAGGAGGGCGAAGGTACGATCTCAGCTACGGGAGCGGATGATCTCAACGCAGTCCCCTATGGTACGGAGCTGACGATCAATGCTACGCCAGCTGCGGGCTACGAACTGACGGCTCTCACAGCCAACGGTACGGACATCCTCGCTACGAAGAAGATCGTTGTCACAGATAACCTCACCATCAAGGCGACGTTTGTGGATCACACGGGCGTGGAGATGACCGTCACGCAACAAGTGAAGCTTTACCCGAACCCAGCGACTGACTATGTCATCGTGGAGGGTGTAGCACCTGCTAGCGAAGTGACGCTGCACAGCATGACGGGCGAACGGCTCTATGCGGGTCGTGCCGATGATCGAGGCACGCTGCAGATTGACCTGACACCCTATGCGGACGGGGTTTACCTAGTCTGCGTAGCGGGCGAGACTTACCGCGTAGTGGTAAGGCACTAGAATCAAAAAGGGGCGAACTGCTTGTTCGCCCCTTTTTTGATTAGAGATTAGAGATTGGCTGTTAGCTGTTGGCCTTTGGCTGTTAGCTAGAGCCATCGGAGGGAGGCGAACGAATAGCTCGCATCGTAAAAGCTGGACATCGTAACCTTTAACGGGGACGGACGCTCGACCGAGCGTCCCTACACAGGGTTACTCGTCCCGCTCTAACCTCTAACTTCTAATCTCTAACCTCTAATCTCTAACAACATATCTTTACAGGGAAATTCGTCCGATTCCCTCCTTTCTCGAATATCCACGTGGGGAATCTCAAATCTCCACGTGGATGTTTTTTATTTTCCACGTGGGCGCGATTCATTTCTTCCGAAGTTTCATTTCATTCCTCCGAAGTTTCATTTCATTCCTCCGAAGAATTTTTTATTCTCCACGTGGATATTTCGAAATCTCCACGTGGAAATCCGTTTTCCCCGACACAGTGCCGTTTCGATATGTAGTCAGCTCTAAATTATTGTAACAAGACAACCCTGATCGGAGTGCCATTAGAGATTAGAAGCTAGAGTTTAGAGTCCCGATAGCTCTGATAGCTCCGATCACTCCAGCCAACAGCAAAACCACGGACGCTGTCAGGCTTTGACACAACGGACGGGGACGGACGCACAGATCGTGCGTCCCTACAGGACGACGTGGGGATGGAGGGCGAGGAACGCACTATGACTCGATACTAGCCGTGACTGAACCCTGTAGGGACGCAGTAACGGACGCAGGGGTTCTAGCCAAGAGCCAACAGCCAACAGCTAACAGCCAATCGCCAACAGCCAACCCCTAATCTCTAATTTTCGTACCTTTGAAGTCGTAAGTTTTACCCGTGAGACGTGGTCTCACCTTTAAGTAAAGAACCTCTATCGCATTATGAGCAACAAAATGACTGATCAGACTTCATCAACCCAAGAGCAGCCTATGAGCATCGCTGAGCGTGCTGCCGACAATATCCGCGCCCTCGCTATCTCGATGGTCGAGCGCGCTAAGAGTGGCCACCCCGGTGGGGCTATGGGCGGAGCGGACTTTATCCAGGTCCTCTTCTCCGAGCAACTGCGCTATGACCCACGTAACCCGGAGCACCCCGCACGGGATCGCTTCTTTATGGATCCTGGGCACATGTCGCCAATGCTCTACGCACAGTTGGCGCTGGCGGGATTCTTTACGATGGATGAGCTGGCAGCCTTCCGCTCGTGGGGCAGTCCTACGCCTGGACACCCTGAGCTATCGCGTAGCCGTATGATCGAGAACACGAGTGGTCCGCTGGGACAGGGACACACCTACGCTGTGGGTGCTGCCATTGCCGCTAAGTTCCTCCAGCACCGTCTTGGCGATACGCTGATGCCACAACGTATCTACGCTTTTATCTCTGATGGCGGTATCCAAGAGGAGATCAGTCAGGGTGCGGGGCGCATCGCTGGCGACCTTGGGCTGGACAACCTGATCATGTACTACGACTGCAACGACATACAGCTCTCGACGCGTGTCGAGGATATCACGGCTGAGGACGTTGCGGCTAAGTATGATGCGTGGGGCTGGAACGTCTTTGAGGTGCCGGGCAATGACCCCGCAGCGCTGAGTCAGGTGCTACAAGACGCTATTGAGACTTCCGAGGAGACGGGTGCGCCGACGCTTATCATTGGCTATACCAATATGGCTTACAAGGCGGTCGATGAGGAGGGTAATCCGCTGGCTAATCTGATCGCAACGCACGGCCAACCGATCTCTAAGGCAGGTGCTTCGTATGCTAAGACGATGGAGGCGCTGGGTGCTGACCCGAACAATCCTTTTACCATATATGAGGATGTGGCTGCCTTCTACGCTGAGCGTCGCAAGGAGCTGATCGCCTACTGGGATGGTCAGTACAAGATCCAGGAGAAATACAAGAAGGAGCACCCTGATCAGGCGAAGCTCTATGACCGTTGGTTTGCTGCAGAGCCTACCTACGATGTGGCTTGGCAGGAGATAGCTCAGAAGGCTAATCAGGCTACGCGTGCCGCCTCGGCAACGGTACTGAGCGAACTGGCCAAGCGGGTGGACAATATGATCGTTGCCTCTGCCGACCTCTCGAACTCGGACAAGACGGACGGCTATCTCAAGGGCACGAAGGCGCTTGAGGCGGGCGACTTCTCAGGTAAGTTCCTCCAGGCGGGTGTCTCGGAGCTTACGATGGCTGCGCTCTGCGTGGGTATCACCCTGCATGGCGGTATGCGTGCAGCGTGCGGTACCTTCTTTGTCTTCTCAGACTATATGAAGCCTGTCGTCCGTATGGCTGGGCTGATGGAGCAACCGGTCATCTTCATCTGGTCACACGACTCCTTTAGAGTTGGTGAGGACGGGCCTACACACGAGCCGGTCGAGCAGGAGGCGCAGATACGTCTCCTCGAGCATCTGCACAACCACTCGGGTCGTCGCGCCCTACAGGTGCTACGTCCAGCTGATGTGCATGAGGCTACGGTCGCCTGGCAGATGGCTATGGAAAACCTCCACACGCCGACTGCTCTCATCTTCTCTCGCCAAAACATCCAAGACTTACCTAATCCCACTTATGAGCGTGCTTGCCAGCTGAAGCGTGGCGCTTACGTGGTCTCTGATACGACGCCTGCTGGCGAGATGCCCGACCTGACGCTCATCGCCTCGGGTAGTGAGGTGAGTACGCTAGTACAGGCTGCTGAGCTACTTAAGGGCAAGGGGTACAAGCTGCGCATTGTCTCGGTACCGAGCGAGGGGCTCTTCTTCGATCAGCCTGAGGCATATCGTGAGAGCGTGATCCCCGCTAAGGGTGCGCGCTTCGGTCTGACCGCTGGACTGCCTGTGACGCTCCTTCGCCTGGTCGGAGATATGGAGCATATCCACGGGTTGGAGAGCTTCGGCTTCTCCGCTCCCTACACGGTACTCGATGAGAAGCTCGGCTTCACCGCTGAGGCGGTGGCACAGCGCATCGAGGAGCTTTGCCGCTAGTGGACAAGAGCTATGGGACTATTCTCACGCTTCAAGAAATCAAATAAAAAGTCTCCTGTCTCAACCGAAGAGGTCGAGCAGGAGACGACTGACGTCACGCAGGAGGTAGCGGAGCAAACAACGGAGCAGGTGTCTGGGACCAAGGCGGATACGCTCAAGGCGAACACGCTGAAGTTTGACGCGCTCCGGGCGCTCAAGATTGGCGAGGTGGACTTTGCGATACGCGCTCTGCGCACTTCGCTGGAGGAGATCGACGACCCTGAGTGTCGCCTTTACCTAGCACAAGCTTTGCAGCGTAAGCCCGACTTAGCGGGCTCGATGGCTGAGCTGACCACCATACTAGAGGCTTATCCTGACTTTCCGATGGCTCTCTATGAGGCGACCAAAGTCTCTAACGGGCTGGATCAGCACAGTGAGACGATCGCCTACGCTGAGCGCGCCTTGGCGACCGAGCTGGAGACGGCACAGCAAGCTGAGCTACATCGTATGAAAGCGCAGGCGCTGCTGGCTCTAAGCGAGAGCGAGCAAGCACTCGCGACCATCGACCAAGCATTACAACTAACGGATGAAGTGCCACTCTACTGGCTCATCAAGGTGAAAGTGCTGATAGCGCTGGAGCGTTGGGAGGAGGCTTTGGCGGTTGCTCTAGAGACGGCGGAGAAGTTTCCCGAGGAGGAACGAGCTTACCTCTACGAGGGTTTGATCACTTACCACGAGGGCGACAAGGAGCGTGCTGAGCATGCTTTCCGACAGGTGGTGGAGACGGATCCCTTCAATGTGGAGGGCTACATGCACCTGACGCATCTCGTGGAGGAGCTACGGGGCAAGGAGGCTGCTGCCGATGAGATGGAGCAGGCTCTGGATATGATCCCCCAGCCGACCCGTGCGCTCCTAGAGTATGCCGCCTCACTGTATAAGGCGTGCGACCGCACGGAGCAGTACGAGGGAGTGCAGCAGATGCTGGTGGATCTTCCTGAAGACGCTGAGACAAAGGCGGGCGAAGTCAACTTCGCCAATCTGTACGCTGGTGGCTTTTACTAGAACAGACGAACTCTATGTCAGCCAAGCAGCGCAAGTGGTACGTCGTATGGGAGGGTTATCGGCCAGGCATCTATGATGATTGGCAGGACTGCAAGATGCAGATCGATGGCTTCCAAGGGGCTAAGTATAAGTCCTACCCGACGTCAGAGCAAGCGCAAGAGGCCTTCGAACTAGGCTACGACGAGGGACGTAAGCTGGGACAGCAGCATCGTGTTGCTAAGCCTGAGAGCAATCAGCTACAAGTGCAGCACAGTGTGGAGCAAGCCCCTGATCAACTCATCGGTGACAAGGTCGCACCAAAAGGTTTCCTCAACCACTCGATAGCTGTCGATGGAGCCTGCTCGTCTAACCCAGGTGTGACGGAGTATCGTGGCGTCTACACCTTTAGCCATGCGGAGCTCTTTCGAGCGGTGATCCCGTGGGGTACGAACAACATTGGCGAGTACCTAGCCATCGTACACGCCTTGGCGCTTATGGAGCAGGGCAAGCTTCCGCCTCTGCCTATCTACTCCGACAGCAAGGTGGCACTCGGCTGGGTGGCGCAGGCACGTTGTCGCACGCGACTGGACTCGACGGATCCACGTAGTGCTAAGACCTACGAACTGATCGTGCGTGCCACACATTGGCTGAAGACGCACACCTTTCGGGTACCACTGTTGAAGTGGGACACAGTCGCATGGGGCGAGATCCCCGCAGACTTCGGCCGTAAGTAGCCGCGTCGTCACTGAGGCATGCGCACACCACTCATCGTCTGCAACATCGGCCATGAGGTCGCTCTGGAGGCTGGCGACCCACTACACTACACCCCGCCACGACTCATTCGACAGATGCGCTCCGCTCTCTGGAGCCTGCCGCTCTGGGCATCCCCAGCGTGGTTAGCTGGGGACTCGTGGTGGGTACACCCTTTTAGCGAAAGCCTCTCGCCCTATCTGACCGACCGTGAGCTGAGCCATATAGCGAAAGGTGATGTCGGGGACTCGGAACTCATGCTGTGGGGTCACGAGCAAAGCTTGGCGCACAGCATCGCGAAGCAGTATGGGCTGAGCGGTGGAGAGGCATGTAGCGAACTGCCCCAGGAGCTGATGCCTTGCTGGACGAGAGCTGCGAGTGCGCGCTTCTTTGAGAAGTACAGTAGCGTGCCGTGGCGCAGTCGTGTGGCGATGATTACGCAGGTAGAGGAGCTAGCGAAGCTTTTGACCCAAGAGGCTTGTCTGGTGAAGCTCCCGTATAGCAGTTCGGGGAGAGGACTCTGGCGCATCAACCAGTTGGACAGCCAACTTGAGGGAACGCTCCGCAAGTTCTTGCAACGGCACGGCACCCTCCTCGTGGAGCCGCTGCTCGACAAGCTGCAGGACTATGGTGCCGAGTACTACATAGACGAAGCTGGCGAAGTTCAGTTCGTCGGGCTGTGCGCCTTTGAGACGGACGGCCAGGGACGCTATCTAGAGAGTCTCTGCCAAGCTCCCGAGGAGACGCTCCGACAACTCACCGACAGCCTCTCCGATCCCGATGAACTCACCCAAGCGCTGGCGCAGCACCGAGCTTATCTCTCCCGTGAGGTGGCACCTTATTACCGTGGGGCCGTTGGCATCGACTTACTCACCTACCGCCCCGACGGAGTCAGCAGCCGTATCGCCCTGCACCCGTGGGTCGAGATCAATCTGCGTTATACGATGGGGCACTACGCCCTCGACCTCTACCGCGAGCGCGTGCCTCAAGGCAGCTACGACCAATACCGCTTTGGCATCCTCTCGGCACCGCGCGCCAAAGCACTCCTCTCCACAGCGAATGCCCCTACCCTAGACGACGCTGGTCGCCTCCGCTCGGGCCTTCTCCCGCTCACCGCCACTGATCTCGCCACCGCCTCCCACTTCGCCTACCTACGCACTCTCTGAGATGACCAAGGCAAACGAATGCAGAACACATATAGAGACTATTGCATAAAGGCGAATCGCTCTGTTGCTTTCGGGCTTCGGTTACATACGGATACTGTTGCATAAAGGCGAATCGCTGTGTTGCTTTCGGGCTTCGGTTACATACGGAGACTGTTGCATAGAGGCGCATCGCTGTGTTGCTTTCGGGCTTCGGTCACATACGGGGGGGGGTATGCTTCCTTCAGACCTCACCCTCAGTGCCTTGCGCTTCATCCTTTCTGTGAAGTCTGAACAATCTTGCAGGCAAGATTGTGAGACTGCTGACTTTTGCAACAGTCTCCTATGCTCCCCCCCCCTAACATCGACGAAGCCCTGCACACCACGAAGGTGTACAGGGCTTTCTCAATTAGGCTTCATAGCCACCGGAAAGCGACTACTTATCCTCAGTATTGATTAGTCTTCGTTTAGATTGACACGCTTGAAGCCTGTAGCCGTCAGCGTCTTAGATGCGGTGTGCAGGTAGCCCTGTACATCCATCTTGTTGTCACGGACGAAAGGCTGGTGGAGTAGCGTGCTCTCCTTGTAGAACTTCTGTATGGAGCCCTCGACGATGCGCTCACAGATAGCCTCAGGCTTGCCACTCTCACGAGCACGATCCATAGCTACCTTGCGCTCCTCCTCTAGGACATGAGCTGGTACGTCCTTCTCGCATACTGCGACTGGATTCATAGACGCTACCTGCATAGCGACCTCACGAGCCATCTCCTGATCGATAGCCTCGTTGAAAGCGACGATAGCAGCCAGCTTGTTGCCGAAGTGAATATAAGAAGTGGTGTAGGGAGCCTTGAGATACTCATAGCTACCCAGCTCCATCTTCTCACCCGTGCTACCGATGCGGTCGGTGATATGCTCAGCGACAGCACGTCCATCAGCTAGAGGTAGCTGGAGTAGCTCCTCCTTAGTGGCGGGTTGCTCCTTCATAGCCACGTCTAGGATCTGCTGTGTGAGAGCGATGTGACCCTCGTTCTTAGCAACGAAGTCAGTCTCGCACTGGAGTGATACGATGGCTGCAAAGCCCTCGCTATGTGCTGCTAGGACACAGCCCTCAGCAGCCTCACGGTCAGAACGCTTAGCTGCGACAGCCTTACCCTTGGCACGTATGATCTCGATAGCCTTCTCAAAGTCTCCGGCAGTCTCGTTGAGTGCATTCTTGCAGTCAGAGAGACCAGCACCGGTCATCTTACGAAGTTTCTTGATATCTTCAATTGTTACGCTCATGGTGTATAGTATTATTGTTGGTTAGCTGCTTCCTCATTAGCTGGAGCAGTCTCTTCAGCCTCTACAGTCTCGGGAGCTGCCTCCTCAGCACCTTCCTCCTCACGCTCAGCCTCAGCATTGGCGGGGCGGATGCGCTCACGGCGAGCACCTGTGCGCTGGCGACGTCCTGAGGGAGCTAGCTCAGCAGCCTCCTCAGCCTCCTTCTCAGCCTTGATAGCCTTGTACTCTACCTGGCCCTCGTTGATAGCCTGGCACATAGCCGAGATGATCAGCTCGATAGCTTGTGTAGAGTCATCATTAGCTGGGATGACGTAGTCGACATCCTTGGGGTTAGCATTCGTATCGACGATAGCAAATACGGGGATACCTAGACGCTGAGCCTCACGTACAGCGATGTGCTCACGCATAACGTCTACAACGAAGAGAGCGTTAGGCAGACGGTTCATGTCGCGGATAGAGCCGAGGTTCTTGTCTAGCTTAGCCTGCTGGCGATCGAGCTGTAGGCGCTCACGCTTGGAGAGGTTGTTGTAGGTGCCATCCTCACGCATCTTGTCGATCTGAGACATCTTCTTGACAGCCTTGCGGATCGTGGGGAAGTTGGTGAGCATACCACCCGGCCAACGCTCTGTAACGTAGGGCATCCCTACGCTCTTAGCGAGCTCAGCAACAGGATCCTTAGCCTGACGCTTGGTGCCGACGAAGAGGATCTTCTTGCCCGAGCTGGCCATATTCTTGATAATCTCAGCACACTCATCGATCTTAGCGACAGTCTTGTGCAGGTCGATAATGTGGATGCCGTTGCGCTCCATAAAGATGTAGGGAGCCATAGCGGGGTTCCACTTACGTGGCATGTGGCCAAAGTGTGCACCAGCCTCTAGTAGCTGGTCAAATGATACTTGTGACATAATAGTCTTTGTTTTTTCGTTTACGTTCTTGTGAAATAAGCAATTGCAGGGTAGGGCTACTATATAGACTGAAGCAAGATAGGTCTAACCTCTAAGGTCTAATTTCTAACCTCTAAAGTCTAGTACGCCATCGATGCAATTTAGATACTAAACGCGAGAGATCGTGCGGGGTGTGCAGTACCACAGGAGGAGCACCACAATGAGTTGCTCAAGCTGCGATAGCATTCCCCCAGCACCATCAACGCTTGCTGAACTGGAATTTCTTACGAGCCTTAGGACGTCCTGGCTTCTTACGCTCTACGACACGTGGATCACGTGTTACGAAGCCTGCTGCACGCAGCGTAGCCTTGTCCTCAGGGTTGATCTTGATCAGTGCACGAGCGATGCCAAGACGAGCTGCTTCGCTCTGTCCCTTGAAGCCTCCACCCGTGAGGTTGATCATGACATCATACTTGTCAGCCACCTCTAGCTTGAGGAGAGGTTGCTTCACAATGTACTGAAGTATTGATGAGGGGAAGTAGTTAGCGATATCCTTCTTATTGATCGTTATCTTGCCCGAACCCTCTGTGAGATATACGCGGGCTACTGCAGCCTTACGTCTACCTATAGCATTGATTTGTTCCATCGTTTACCGCGTATTTATTTAAGTGTATTGATATCGATCTTACGGGGCTGTACACCCTCCATAGTGTGGTCGGGGCCATCGAAGACCCGGACGTGCGTCAGCAGCTCAGCACCGAGCTTGTTCTTGGGGAGCATCCCTTTGAGGACCTTCTCAAAGAGCTTGCGAGAGCTTTTCTTCTGGAAGTCTCTTGGGGAGAATATCCTCTGCCCTCCAGGATAGCCTGAGAAGGTCAGATAGCTTGGGGTGTCCCACTTATTGCCTGTAAGTTCGATCTTGTCGGCATTGATGATGATAACATTGTCACCGCAGTCTGCATGAGGTGTAAAGCAAGGCTTGTACTTGCCACGCAGTATCTTAGCAACAATAGAGCAGAGGCGTCCGAGACGCTGCCCCTCGGCATCTACCACGAGCCACTCCTTCTGAGCAGACTCCTTGGTGGCGGATTGTGTTTTATAGCTTAATGTGTTCACGCTAATAGTTTGATTGGGATTAATACAAAAGGAGATCTCCCTAGGCGCAGGCTCCTCGAGCTCCCCGATCATGACACCTATACTATTATATGAGGCGTGTCACTCTAGGGCTGTCGCGAGGGATCCGTTCACCTGTCGGTAGGCTATCGATGGAGCGTGGACGCACTCCGTATACACCGACACAGATACCACTACGACACTCATGTGAGGTCAAAAGCTTGCTCTGGTTATCTCGTTTCGATAATAATCAGCACCGCAAAGGTACAACTATTTTGCAAACTGGCAATAAACCCACCCAGAGCAAACAGGGCTGACGCATTATAATCGCTCTATCAGGAGCTACAAAACGAAAGCAACTCTCCAGAGACTCCGCTAGGGAGTGACTCCAGAGAGTTGCTTTATTATTGTAGTTAGCTTAGCGAGCGAAGCTCTCTGCAACGAGAGCACTGCTCACCTGCGCTACTTACTTCTTATCCTCGACTGCGGCACGAGCTGCTGCTAGGCGTGCGATAGGCACACGGAAGGGCGAGCAGCTGACGTAGTTGAGCCCTACACGGTGGCAGAACTCTACTGATGATGGATCACCACCATGCTCACCACAGATGCCGAGCTTGATCGTAAACTTTGCGGAGCGACCCTTTTCGGCGCCCATTTTTACCAACTGACCTACGCCTCTCTGATCCAACTGCTGGAAGGGATCTACCTTGAGGATCTTCTTGTCTAGATAGGTAGGTAGGAAGGTATTGACATCGTCACGAGAGTATCCGAAGGTCATCTGCGTGAGGTCGTTCGTACCGAAGGAGAAGAAGTCAGCCTCCTTAGCAATCTCATCGGCGGTCAGAGCTGCACGTGGCACCTCGATCATAGTACCAATGTGGAAGTCAATACGATCGCCCTGCTCCTTAAAGAGAGCCTCAGCGGCCTCGCGGATCACGCGAGCCTGTAGCTTAAACTCCTCGACGACACCAACGAGTGGCACCATAATCTCAGGATGCGTCTCGACACCCTCCTTCTTGAGCTCGAGGCAGGCGCCTAGGATAGCACGTGTCTGCATCTCGGTGATCTCAGGATAGGTGTTGCCTAGACGGCAGCCACGGTGTCCGAGCATTGGGTTCAGCTCGTGAAGCTGCTCGACACGGTCGTGAACGAACTTAGGCTCGACGCCCATAGCCTTCGCCAGCTCTACCTGACCAGCCTCCGCCTGAGGCACGAACTCGTGAAGCGGGGGATCTAGTAGGCGCACGGTGACGGGAAGCCCCTTCATAGCACGGAAGATACCCTTAAAGTCCTCAGTCTGGATCGGGAGAAGCTTTGCCAAAGCCTTACGACGACCCTCTGTGTCTGTAGCGAGGATCATCTCACGCATTGCCTTGATCTTGTTGTCCTCAAAGAACATGTGCTCCGTACGGCAGAGTCCGATACCGACAGCACCAAAGTTACGTGCCGTAGCAGCATCGTGAGGCGTATCAGCGTTGGTACGTACAGCGAGCTTAGAGTGCTTGTCGGCTAGCTCCATTAGCTGACGGAAGTCAGCATCCATCTCAGCAGCGATGGTCTCGACCTGTCCCTCGTAGATCTCACCCGTAGAGCCATTGATCGAGATGAAGTCACCCTCGTGGAGGACCTTATCATCGACGGTTACGGTGCGAGCCTTATAGTCGACAATGAGGCCACCAGCACCCGTGATACAGCACTTACCCATACCGCGAGCCACGACAGCTGCGTGTGAGGTCATACCACCACGTGCCGTGAGGATACCCTGTGCCACGCTCATACCAGCGAGATCCTCAGGCGAGGTCTCGATGCGTACCATGATCACCTCCTTGCCCTGCTCGTGCCAGCTGGCAGCGTCATCAGCAAAGAAGACGATCTGTCCTGTAGCTGCACCTGGAGAGGCGGGGAGACCCTTGCTCAGCACCTTAGCAGACTGTAGCGCCTTCTTGTCAAAGACAGGGTGCAGTAGCTCATCAAGCTTAGCAGGCTCCACACGTAGTAGCGCTTCCTCCTCGGAGATCTGCTTGTCGCGTAGGAGGTCCATAGCGATCTTGACCATCGCCTGACCTGTACGCTTACCATTACGTGTCTGGAGGAGCCAGAGCTTGCCCTCCTGTACGGTAAACTCAAGATCCTGCATATCGTGGTAGTGCTCCTCGAGCTTGTGCTGTATAGCATCTAGCTCAGCATAGATCTCGGGGAAGGTCTCCTCCATAGAGGGATACTGAGCCTTACGAGTTGCCTCGTCGATACCAGCACGCTCAGCCCAGCGACGTGAGCCTTCTATTGTAATCTCTTGAGGCGTGCGGATACCAGCGACGACATCCTCACCCTGTGCATTGACTAGGTACTCACCGTTGAAGAGGTTTTCGCCAGTAGCTGAGTCACGAGTGAAAGCCACACCCGTAGCGGAGGTGTCACCCATATTACCGAAGACCATCGCCTGGACGTTTACGGCAGTACCCCAATCATCGGGTATACCCTCCATCTTACGGTAGAGGATTGCACGGTCATTCATCCATGAGCCAAAGACCGCCATAATAGCGCCCCATAGCTGCTCGTATGGATCAGTGGGGAAGTCGTGTCCCGTAGCCTTCATGACGGCTGCCTTGAAGCGCTTGACGAGATCCTTGAGGTGATCTGTCGTGAGCTCGTTGTCGAGCTTGACGCCAGCCTCCTTCTTGACCTCCTCGATGATTGCCTCAAAGGGGTCAATGTCGTCCTTATTGACAGGCTTCATACCGAGTACGACATCGCCATACATCTGCACGAAGCGGCGATAAGAGTCCCAAGCGAAGCGCTCGTTACCACTCTTGCGAGCCAAGCCATCGACGACCGTATCGTTGAGACCAAGGTTGAGGATCGTGTCCATCATACCAGGCATAGAGGCTCTACTGCCCGAGCGGACAGAGACGAGAAGAGGATTCTCTACATCGCCAAACTTAAAGCCCATGATAGTCTCGATATGCTTGACGGCAGCCATCAAGTCATCCTTGAGGTCAGCGACAACAGCCTCACGGCCACGCTCATAATATTCTGTACATACCTCAGTCGAAATAGTAAATCCGGGAGGTACAGGCACACCTATGCGGTTCATCTCCGCAAGGTTAGCACCCTTACCTCCAAGTAGATCTCTCATCTGAGCATTACCCTCGGCACTTCCATTGCCAAAGGTGTAGATTCTCTTCTTGTTCTTCATTTGGGGGAAATTATATTTGGTATTCTGTTAGTAATTAAGTAAGTGATTGAGCTGAGCGACCGCCACCACCGTGATAGTCACCCTCGACATCGTCGTCTCACACGATCTGCTAGACAGACCGCCTCTGGCAACACATAGACCAGCAAAGGCAGAGCAACTTGGCCAGACATCCCAGCCACTTATTGTCTGCAAGACAACAATACGGTGCAAAGATAGTAAAAATCTCCTTGTCTACGACACACCCTGACGCCACAAGGCTACACTTTGAGACGACACAACACTGCCCTCTCCCCTCCCCAGCAAAGAAAAAAGGTTGCTAAAACAAACGTCTTAGCAACCTCAAAACAAATAAGTTGTAATCAAAAAACTGATCGAAATAACAACGCTAGGACAGAGAAAAGAAAAAAACTAGCGAAGCTATAGGGTGACCAGTGGGATTCGAACCCACGACCCTCAGAACCACAATCTGATGCTCTAACCAGCTGAGCTATGATCACCATCGCAGCAACCGCACTAAAAGTAGCCACCTCGCTACTCCTGGGAGATACTTCCCTTCACGTTTGCTGGTGCAAAGGTACACATTCTTTTTGGATCTCACAATACCCCACCCTCTGTGGCATTACATCGTACATTCCACCCGCTAATGCAATTTCTCAAGAATGATGTTTTTGATGACTTCA